>JACCDW011182490.1_pt1 | contig 16523 bp, 12 predicted proteins | sample 7449781 | NCBI WGS metagenome assembly JACCDW01 (sample SAMN15323449, study PRJNA562643) | freshwater metagenome | isolation source: river surface water | place: USA:Blue River Watershed | collected 2017-08-18
ACTAAAATAGCAACTTGCTTGCTGTCGTTTACTGCTTTAAAGGCTGCGCGTACGGCAACCTCTGTTTTCCCAAAACCCACATCGCCACACACTAAGCGGTCCATTGGGTGTGGACTCTCCATGTCTTTTTTAACATCGGCCGTCGCTTTTAATTGATCGGGCGTATCTTCGTACATAAACGAAGCTTCGAGCTCTGTTTGTAAATACGTATCCGGAGAGAATGCATTTCCCATTTGTGCTTTACGTTTTGCGTACAGCTTTATCAAATCGCGGGCAATGTCTTTTACTTTTTTCTTGGTATTCTTTTTTAATTTCTCCCAAACATCGGAACCGAGTTTATGCATTTTAGGTGCAGTTCCGTCTTTCCCCGAGTATTTAGAAATTCTATTTAATGAGTTGATGTTTACATACAATAAATCGTTATCAGCATAAACTAATCGGATGGCTTCTTGTTGTTTTCCGTTTACTTCTACCTTTTCTAAGCCGGCATATTTTCCTATACCATGGTCGATGTGAACTACAAAATCGCCAGGCTTTAACTCACGTAATTCTTTTAAAGTAAGTGCTTGCGATTTCGAATAGTTTTTATGGATTTTATATTTATAATATCGATCAAAAATTTGATGATCGGTATAAAATGCAAATTTTAAAGTGTCGTCTATAAAACCTTCTCGAATAGAAATTGGAATAGGAGTAAACTGAACTTTGTTTCGTTCGTCGTTACTGCCCTTGTATATATCGTCGAAGATGCTGTATAAACGTTCAATCTGTTTTACTTGGTCGGCAAAGATGTAATTGCTAATATCTTCCTTCTCGTTCTTCTTTAAATTATGAATGAGTAAGTTAAAGTCTTTGTTAAAGGATGGTTGAGGACGAGTATTAAATACAATACTCTCATCAGCATTAAAATAAAACTGCTTACCAAATTCTACACAAGCAAATTGTTGAAGGCTTGAATTAAATTCCGACGACTTTGAGAAAATTTCTTCAGGATTTAGGTATTCAGGGTGTAATATTAAATCTTCTTTACTGAGGGTGCCAAATATTTCGGAGGCTTTCTCTTTTCCTTGATCAAAGAGGTCGTATGTAAACTGTACATCTTTAAACCAAATACTGGTGCCTGCATCGAGGTATTGTAAGAGTGATGCTTGATGGTTCGCCAGTTTTAACGATTGAATGTTTGGTATAACGGAAAGTTCTTTAACGGTTTGTACTGATAATTGATTTTCAATATCGAAGGTACGGATGCTTTCAATATGATCGCCAAAGAATTCGATACGATAAGGCAATTCATTGGAGTACGAGTAAATATCTACAATGCCACCGCGTATAGAATATTGACCCGCTTCGTACACAAAGTCTACGCGTTCAAATTCATATTCACTTAAGAAATCGTTAATGGTATCGATGGAACAACGTTCTCCACTTTTTAACTCGAGGGTGTACTCATCGAGTGCCGCTTTATCCATTACCTTTTCGGCCAATGCTTCGGGGTAGGTTACAATTATTTTTCCGTATTCTGATGTGTGCTTTAACTCATTGAGTACCTCTGCACGTTGGAGTACAGCATGTCTGTCGATGCTTGTAATATCAAAGGCTTTGCGAAACGATGAAGGGAAAAGTAATACCTTTTTATCGCTTAAATTTTCTAAATCGTTTTGGAAATAAACCGCCTCTTCGCGGTCGGTAAGGACAATAACTTGCCCTTGCTTTTGTATAAAATACAAAGCTAACGACACTACAGCGTCCGACGAACCCACTAATCCCTTCAAATGAATGTGTGCATTTTTTTTGGAGGCAAGTGCACGAGCCATTGAAGATATGCGATCGTCGGTTTTGTAACTTTGAAATAGATCTTTAATGTTCAAAACTCAACGAATTGTTACAAATGTAATAAAAAACGAATTTGCGAACTAGCGAACTGGCGAATCGCTTATTCGCTAGTTCGCCAGTTCGTTAGTTCGATTTCCCGATTCTTCGAATCCATATTCCGTAAGTAATATGTGCTATGGGCATGGTAACCAGAGCTAAGAGGAAAAATAAATAAGAAACTCTTCCTGCTGTAGAGCTAAAAGTTAACAAACCAGTAAGCAACATTAACAGCGAGAAGAGGTAAATGTTTCGGGAGAGTTTACCGACGAAGAGTTGATTTTTATACTCATCTTCTTGTAAATCAGTTTTAGGACCCAAGGCTAGAAAAGCTAGTATAGCTGCGATGTTCATGCCTACAATGCTCCACATACTCATGGTGTAGAAAGGATTCATTTCTTTACTCCAAGCGTAGTTATCTATTAAGTAGGCAAATACAGCAAGCAGTATACTGATGATGCTAAGACGTATGATTACCCAGTTGTGCGATTCTTTTAAATTCATGAAGCAAAGATAGGCTGAAAAATCGAATTCGCTAATTCGATTTTCCCATCTTTTAGCATTGGATTCTCAAACGGATTATTCTTTACCATCCAAGGGCTATCTAAATCGGCATAGTCGCATTGCGGTGCGAGTGCAGCAGCGGCCAATATTCCACATGAGCTTTCACTCATACAGCCAATCATTAGTTGTAAATTCAATTCACGTGCTTTGTGAATCATTTTTTGTGCTTCGTGCAAACCCGTAGATTTCATGAGTTTTATATTAATGCCATGAAAACCATCTTTCACTAATTCGATATCTTTCAATCGTTTGCACGATTCGTCGGCGAAGAGTGGTAAGGCCGAACGAGATTTTAACCAAAGCATATCTTCGAATTGATCAACTGGCATCGGTTGTTCTACGAATAAACAATTTTTGGTTGCTAACCAATCTATCATTGCTGCAGCGTCTTCTTTATTCTTCCACCCACGATTAGCATCCACTACCATTTCTTTGTTACTGATGCTACGTATGGTATTGATGATTTCTTTATCGTTTTCACTGCCTAGTTTTATTTTGATTCGATGAAAGGGATCGGCGTCTTTTATTTTTTCCTTCAACACTTCTTTGGTATCGATTCCTAGGGTGAAAGAAGTATAGGGCATTTTTGCGGGATCCGACTGAAAATACTGGTACAAAGGGATGTTGTGCTTTTTACAATACCAATGATGCAAGGCAATGTCGACCGCTGCTTTGGCAGCATTGTTCCCATCGGCAATAGCATCAACAGAAGTTAGAATTTCTTCGATACTACTGAATCGATCAATTTTTACTTTTTCTAAAAATGCAAATGCAGTTTCGATGCTCTCGCCCAAATAGGGAGGCAAGCTCGCTTCGCCAATGCCCTCACATTCTTCATCGCTGAGGTGTACAAAGACCAAGGGTGTACTGGTTCTGGTATAATCGGCAATTTTAAAGGGGTAATTTAGAGCTAATTGATACTCTTTAAATTCAATTTTCATCATTTAAAGATAGAAAGATTTAAGATTGATAAAAATGAATTGATATTTTTGCGGCATGAAAGAAGCCAATTTATACGACCCCTTTGTGAATTTCGATTTAGTGAATGGGAAATGTTTTTTAACGGGTCAAGCTGTTTCAAAAGGCATCGATACCCTTTCGGTGTTTCCTACTTGGTTGATGGATGCAGAACAATTGCACGACAAAGCCTTTAAATTACTCGACGAAAGTTATTGCACTTATAACGACTTAAAATTAGGCGTAAGTGCCGATGTTTTTGAACGTATTGACATACTTCAGCAAAAAATAAAGAGAGCATTTGAAAATTCAGCTATTGATGAGGTTTCGGAAATAGAATGGTTTCAATGGGCTGGTATTATGGTGTATGGTTTAGTGAGTGCGGAGATTAGAAATGGATTAAAAAGTGAGGAGTATAAAGAAGAAGGCTTTAAAATCTCGCCGGTCTTAATTAATAAATTCAGAACCTTACACAAATTATTACAGTCAATTATATATACCTTCGAATGGGAAGAAGTTAAACCTTTTTCATTGTTTGTATATAAGTTAAAAGAAGATAAAGAGGTAGAGGCATTTCAACACCGAAATGAAATAAATACACTTACCTTTTCATTTCGATATCAATCGCTCGGTGTGATTATATGTTTACTCGATGAAGAGTATAATAAGAACTACCATCAGCATACCTTAAAAAAAATAAGCAAAGAGCAACTCAGTATTATACAATTTGAAGAGTTGGCAGCACGAATTTATTACTCGAACTATTTATTTTCTCTAATCCCTGAATTTAGTTTTACCGAACACCAAGGGACCATTTATGTAACCAATAAGGAACTCTCTATTGGAACACGCAATGTGTTCGAGAAGTGGGAAGAAAAAACCTATGCTCAAGTATTAGAGGCTTTCTGGAAACCATGGAATTACTCGCGAGTAGAAATTCTAAAGAATCCAGAAAAAGCCATGAGTTTTATTGAGTAAGCATGTATTATGAATTTTCTTTCACTATAAAAACACAAATTTATATTTGAATTGTTAGATATATATAATTTTTGGCATTGTATTTGGGTCATTTTGTATTATTTTAGCAAACATTTAACAATAACATATAAAAATAAACAACCGATATGAAAAGAAAACTTTTACTAATGGCGGCATTACTTGCCGGAACATTTACAGTAAATGCACAGCAGGCATGGCATATCCAAAATGCGGCATTTACAGCAGCCTCAAGAGGTATTAATGAATTTGCAGTTGTTGATTCAAACATAGTATGGGCAACAGCTTATGATGGTTCTGGTGGTAACGCAACCATTCGTAACTACACAAGAACAAAAGATGGTGGTGCAAAATGGACATCAGCCAATATTACAGCAACAGGCTTAACAGCAACATTTGGTTTAGCAAATATTTCTCCGATCGATTACGATACAGCGTATGCTTCTATTTACCCAACAACAGCAACTGCTGCAGCACAAGGGGTATATAAAACTACAAATGGTGGAACAAATTGGAACAAAGTAAGCACTGGTGCATTTACGAACAACTCTGCATCGTTCATCAATGTTGTACATTTTTTCGATGCAAGAAATGGAGTAGCATTAGGTGACCCAGAAGGTGGATATTTTGAATTGTATACTACTAACAATTGTGGTAGAACTTGGGTGCGTGTACCAAGTGCAAACATTCCTTTAACACCAGTATCTGGTGAGTATGGAACTGTTGGTTTCTTCACAGCAATTGATAGCACAATTATTTATCCTACTAACTTTGGTAACATTTTAGTAAGTAACGATATGGGTTATACTTGGAAATTAGGAGTTACTCCTTTCGCAGGTATCCCTAACACTGCAATTCCAAGCATTACTGCTAAAAACAAAAATGAAATGATGGCGGTATTGAACAATGGCGACTCATTAACGTATACTTTAATTTTTACGTTAGATGGTGGATTAAACTGGAATTCTACAGGTATTGATACTGCTGGCGACTTAGTAATATTTAGTCATGTTGCTTATGTTCCAGGTACTGCAAATACTTATTTCTTAACTGCAGCTTCAAGCTTAGGAGCTGTAGGTTCTGCATATTCTGAAGACGGTGGTTTAACATGGACGAACATTGATCAAGTGCAACATACTGCTTGTAGCTTTGCCGACATCAACAATGGTTGGTCGGGAGGATTTTACTCTACAACCGCAGGTGGTGGAATCTTCAAGTGGGGTTCTGTAAGAGTGGTTTCAGGACTGAACAACAATAAAGTAGAGAACTTCCAAGTATATCCAAACCCTTCAAACGGAACCTTCTATGTTAGAGCGAACGTAAATGGCGCATCGAGCATTAAAGTTATGGATGTTACTGGTCGTATAGTATTTGAAAAAGAATACAACACTCAATCGTTATTATTTACTTCTTTCGATTTATCGAACCAAGCACAAGGTGTGTACATGGTAGAAGTTAGAGAAGGTAACAACGTTAGTGTACAAAAAGTAGTGAAGCAATAATTATTTAATTATTATAAACGAAAGGCTGAGGATAAACACTCAGCCTTTTTTTTTATTTTTACGATATGCAATCATATTATGTTATAGGATTAATGTCGGGAACCTCGTTAGATGGTTTAGATATTGCCTATGTGGAGTTTGTATCCAATAACAACCGATGGTCGTTTAAGCTTATCCATTCAAAAGCCATCCATTACTCTAGCAATTGGAAAAATAAATTGAACAATGCTATGCAATTAGATGCCTTGGGCATTCAATTATTAGACATTGAATTGGCCGAATATTTTTCAGAATGCATACAAGCCTTTAGAAAAGAGTTTTCGATTGAACATGTTGATTTTATTTCTTCGCACGGACATACCATTTTTCATCAGCCTGAAAAAAAATTAAGTTTACAAATAGGAGCCGGACAAATAATAGCTGCGAATTGTAAACTTGATGTTATATGTGATTTCAGAAAGCAAGATGTTGCCATGGGTGGTCAAGGTGCACCTTTAGTACCTATTGGCGATAAGTATTTATTTTCCGACTATGAATTTTGTTTGAACATTGGAGGTATTGCCAATGTATCGTTCGATAAAAATAATAAACGTATAGCTTATGATATTTGTGCAGCGAACATGGTATTCAATTATTATGCAGAGCAAATGAATATGTCTTATGATGAAGATGGTAGATTAGCAGCATCAGGAAAAATAAATAAAACTCTGTTGGATCAATTGAATGCTTTGCCATACTATACACAAGACGCACCAAAATCATTAGGTAAGGAATGGGTGTTTGAAAAATTAATACCAACCATAAACACATACGGAATAAGCATTGAAGATAAACTTCATACTTTTTCGGAGCACATTGCTTTACAAATAAGCAAGGAAATAAATGCTGAAATAAAAAACAAACAAGCTAAAATGCTTGTCACTGGTGGAGGTGCCTACCATCAGCATTTAATCAATAGATTAACACATTTTTGCCAGGCAGAAATTGTAATTCCAAACAAAGAAATCATCGAATTTAAAGAAGCCATTATTTTTGCATTCCTTGGAGTACTAAAAAGTAGAGGAGAGAATAATTGTTTAGCCAGTGTAACCGGAGCGAGCAAGGATCATTGTTCGGGAATAAAGTTTATAATAAATTAGCTCACTAAGGACTCAATGTATGCACAAAGGTTCACAATGTTTTTCTTTGTGTAACTTTGAGAGGACTTCGAGTACTTTGTGACCTGATAATTTATTGTCTAAATAAAACGAAATCCTTTCCTACTTCAACACTTGCTTCCACGCCCAACTTTATGGCATAATTATGTTCTATATGTCCGCAAGGGAAATTAAAGAACACAGGGTAATTATATTTTTTGGCGTAGTGTAAAATTATTTCTTCGGTTTGCATGCCGAAGGGAATGGAATTGTCTTTCATATCGGTCATGCCACCGATGAGCAATGCTTTTAAGTTTTTTAATTTACCCCCGCGATCTAAACTGCACATCATACGATCTATGTGGTAATAATATTCGTCGAGGTCTTCGAGGAAAAGTATTTTACCATCGGTAGAAATATCGGAAGCACTGCTTTGCAAAGCATATACAAGCGATAAGTTGCCACCGAGCAATTCACCAGCAACATTCTCTTGGTTTATATTATGTGTTGAGATTTCCCAACGATAGTGTAGGGTTTCTCCTTTAAGTGCTTTTTCGATGGAATGCAAAGTGGGATGATCGGCAATGTTCGGGAAAAGCGATGGCATGGCTGAGTGTAGGCTTGCAATACCTAAGCTTTGTAGGTGTTCGTGCAGAACGGTAACATCAGAAAAACCACAAATCCATTTAGGATGTTGCACAAAATGACTGAAATCGATTTCGTCAATAATACGCATGGTCCCATAACCTCCTCGCGCGCATAAAATAGCATCGATGCTAGGGTCGTTGATGAAATCCTGCAAATTATCGCGACGAATGGAGTCGCTGCCCGCGAACTGATGCTCCTCTGCTCCAATGCTATTACCTAAGCGGGTTTGGAAACCCCAGGCATGCAATACATTGATGCAGAATTGCAATTGTTCTTCGTTTATTTTACGTGCGGTACTTAAAATACCGATGGTATCTCCTTTTTTCAGGTACTTTGGAATGCGCATTGTTCAGAAAGCATTATCTTTGGCAAATTATCATTATTTAAGGAATTGGAAAAGAGTTTTAAAAGATTTACGGTTACAGCAGCATTGCCTTATGCAAATGGCCCTGTTCATATTGGTCATTTAGCGGGTTGTTATATACCATCTGATATCTATGTTAGGTATTTACGTGCCCAAGGAAAGGATGTGAAGTTTATTTGTGGTTCCGATGAGCACGGCGTAGCCATTACAATAAAAGCAAAAAAAGAAGGCATTACCCCACAACAAGTCATCGATAAATACCATAAAATGATGGGTGATGCTTTTAAAGAGTTCGGAATTTCCTTTGATATATATTCAAGAACTTCCTCTAAAATACATCATGAAACAGCATCGGAGTTTTTCACCAACTTGTACAATAAGGGAATGTTCCAAGAGGAAGTAACGGAACAATATTTTGATGCCGAAGCAAATCAGTTTTTAGCTGATCGCTATATTACTGGTACTTGCCCGAACTGTGGTAACGAAAATGCTTATGGCGACCAATGTGAGAAATGCGGTTCCACTTTAAATCCTACGGATCTAATTAATCCAAAATCAACGTTGTCGGGTTCGGTGCCCGTATTAAAAACGACCAAAAACTGGTTTTTACCGCTCGATAAATTTCAACACGATTTAGAAAATTATTTAAGCAATAAAAAAGATTGGAAACCAAACGTAATGGGACAATGTAAATCGTGGTTGAACCAAGGTTTACAACCCAGAGCCATGACACGTGATTTGGATTGGGGAGTGAAAGTTCCACTGAAAGATGCGGAAGGAAAAGTGTTATACGTTTGGTTCGATGCTCCCATTGGATATATTTCGGCAACCAAAGAGTTAATACCCGATTGGGAGAAGTATTGGAAATCCGATGACACACGTTTGATTCATTTTATTGGCAAAGACAATATTGTTTTTCATTGCATTATCTTCCCCGCCATTTTAAAAGCACATGGCGAATATATTTTACCAGATAACGTTCCGGCCAATGAGTTTTTAAATTTAGAAGGCGATAAAATTTCAACTTCTAGAAATTGGGCCGTTTGGTTGCACGAATATTTAGAAGAGTTTAAAGACAAGCAAGATGTGTTGCGTTATGTATTGTGTGCCAATGCACCCGAAACAAAAGACAATGATTTTACTTGGAAAGATTTTCAAGCAAGAAATAACAATGAGTTAGTAGCCATCTTCGGAAATTTTGTAAACCGAGTAATGGTATTAAGTCAGAAATATTTTGATGGTAAAGTTGTTGAACGTAATCAGTTAACTTCATACGACGAAGAAGTAATTACGGAGATGAAAAAATACCCTGAAATTATTTCTTCTTCTTTAGAACAATTTAGATTTAGAGAAGGATTGCAAGAGTTTATGAATTTAGCTCGATTAGGTAATAAATACTTAGCCGATACGGAGCCATGGAAAGTGATTAAAGAGGATGAGCAACGTGTTCAAACTATTTTAAACATAGGCTTACAGATTGCTGCGAATCTTGCTATTTTAGCAGAACCTTTCTTGCCACATACATCAGCAAAACTTAAAAAAATGTTGGCTATTACGCAAAACAAATGGAGCGATGCAGGTAATGAAAATATTTTAGCCACCGGACATCCATTAGGAACAGCCAGTTTATTGTTTGATAAAATAGAAGACGATGTAATTGAAAAACAATTACAAAAATTAGAAGCATCTAAAAAAGAAAATGAATTAATGAATGCAACCGTAGAACCAGCAAAAGAGAACATCAGCTTTGATGAGTTTAGTAAAATGGATATTAGAGTGGGTACCATTTTAGAAGCGGAGAAAGTAGCAAAAACTAAAAAGCTATTAAAGTTAAAAATAGATACAGGCATTGATGTGCGCACAGTAGTATCGGGTATTGCAGAATACTATGAACCAGAAAATATTATTGGCACACAAGTAAGCATATTAGTAAACTTAGCACCACGAGATATTAAAGGAATTACCTCACAAGGCATGATATTAATGGCCGAAAATGCCGATGGAAGTTTAGCGTTTGTAAGCCCAACAAAACACATTAGCAACGGAGGAAGCGTTAAGTAATGGTGAATTGTTAATGGTGAATTGTTAATTAGAATTTAATAATCATATAATTACCATTAACAATTTACAATCGACAATTTACAATTGAATAAAATGGAAATAGGAATCGATAGTTTTGCTTCGGCGATGGGTAATGATGGCAAGATCATGCCCAGTGATGTTTCATTGCAACGATTATTGGATAGGATAGAGCATGCTGATAAAAACGGATTAGATTTTTTTGGTATAGGAGAGCACCATCGTGAAGAGTTTTTAGATTCCGCAACAGTAGTTATACTTGCAGCTGCAGCAGCAAGAACATCAAGAATAAAATTAGGAAGCGCGGTAACTGTATTAAGTGCCGCGGATCCGGTGAGAGTATTTCAACAATTTGCAACACTCGATTTAATCTCGAAAGGAAGAGCAGAGATGGTAGTGGGTAGAGGATCATTTACCGATGCATTCCCATTATTTGGTTATAACTTACAAGACTACGATGCATTATTTTCAGAAAAGTTAGAGTTGTTGTTGCGCATTCGCAACGACGAAGAAATTACTTGGTCGGGAAGATTTAGAGCGCCACTACAAAACATCAGTATATATCCACGTCCATTGCAGGACCCCATTCCTATTTGGTTAGGAGTAGGTGGAACACCCGCCTCGTTTATTAGAGCAGGTAAATTAGGACTACCATTAATGGTTGCAATTATAGGAGGAGAAACTCATCGATTTAGACCATTGATTGATTTATACAGAGAGGCAGGCGTGAAAGCAGGTTTTTCTTTAAGTGAATTGAAAGTAGGCTTACATTCTCTGGGTTATATAGGTGAGAGCAAAGAAAAAGCGATTGAAGAATTTTACCCAGGTTATGCCGAAGCGTTTACAAGAATTGGCAAAGAGCGAGGATGGCCACCAGTTACGCGAGCACACTTCGATTCGCAAGTGGGCACACGAGGAGCATTGGTTGTAGGAGGAGTAGAAGATGTTGCAGAGAAATTAATACGCCACAGTGAAGCCTTGGGAGGCATCGACAGGTTTACCTTTCAGATGGATAGTGCAGCCTTAAGTCATGAGCAGTTAATGAGTTCGATAGAGAGAATAGGAAGAGTAAAAGAGCTAATATTGTCAATTAACTAAATTTGTAGCTGAGCAGAGGTTGATCTATATTATTTATAGCATGGAGTATGTTACATTGGTTAGGTGCTTGTTAAGCACCTAACTTATTTTAAATATGTTTTCAACCAAGCATGCACTTCTGCATAAAAAAACTTACTGTTTTCTGGTTTTAAAATCCAATGATTTTCTTCTGGAAATACAATGAGTTTAGAAGGAATTTTTAAACGTTGTAAGGTATTCCAATTTTCAATCGAATTATTTAATGGAACTCTGAAGTCTTGTTCGCCAATGGTTACAAGCATAGGTGTTTTAAACTTATTGGCGTAACGAATTGGATTTTGTTCTTTCCATGTTTTTGTTTGCATCCAAGGTGTTCCACCATTCATTACTTCACGTCCATAAATTCCATCGCTCGTTCCCCATTGCGATTCGGAGTTTACTAAACCCGCGTGAGAAATTAAACATTTATAATGTGTGGTTGTAGCTTGCATCCAATTGGCAAGGTGTCCGCCATAACTAGCACCACCGGCTGCTTGCAAGCTACCATCAATAAAAGAATATTTTTTAATGGCTTCTTTAGCTGCTTCATTAATTTCATTGGCTGGTCCTTTGAAGGGATCAAATTGAATGTCTTGTGAAAACTTTTCACCATAACCAGTTGAACCAGTATAATCGGTTAACAATAATACATACCCTGGTGATGCTAATAAATGATAGTTCCAACGATAACTCCAATTCTCCTTCCATGATCCTGCCGGTCCACCGTGTATTACCACAAACAATGGATATTTTTTTGTAGCATCAAAGTTCGCCGGACGAACCAATAAACTTCTTATTTTTTTACCAGCTTTACTCGTAAACCAAAATTCTTCAACCTCTGGTAAGTCTAATTTGTCTAGTCGTTCTTTATTAAAGTTACTAAGGTAGTTATGTGTTGTTCCATTAATTTTTATTACTTCTGATGGTGCAGTGGCAGATTCGTAATTGCTAATAATAACAGGATTATTTCCATTAGATATGCTGATGTTTGTATAACATCCTTTTTTGTTCGATGTAATGTGTTCTGTTTGCCCGTTGCTACTATTTATTTTAATTAAGCGATCTCTGCCTTGATCTTCAATACTTGCATAAATGTATCCGTTATTAAGTTCGTATCCGTTGATGTTTCTATCTAAGCTGGAAGCTAACATGGTTTTGTTTTGTATGGATGGATAATCGAAGCGAGTGAATTTCGAAAGGTTAAATACTTTGTAATTGTTTGCTGTACTCGCTAAACAAATTAAATATTTCCCATCGCTACTAATACTTGGATTTCCATAGTCGAAACCATCGTTTGTTAATTGTTTTGCTTCACTCGGTTGAATAGACATGCTGTATAAATTAGACACTACATCTTTGTATGCCGATGCATTTTGCTCTGTTGTTGCCGAAAAAATAATTTCTGTACCAGTGTTATTAAAACAAAAATCGCCATTAAATTGAAATCCAATTTTTGTACTCATGCTTACTTTGCTAAATAAATCAACAGCTTCGGAGCCTTGAGCAACTTTTTGCACAAATAGATGTGTTTGCTTTTCATCAATCCACGAATCCCAATTACGAATGGGGAAAGTAGTATATACTCTTGCTTTGTATTTTATTTTTTTTCTTTCATCGGCAATTTTTTTATTGGTAGAATCGTTGAATGCGCCCATGTAAACTCTGCTGGTGAAGGCAATCATATTACCATCTGGGCTCCATTGAGGAGAGCCAGCACCTGTTGAAAGATTCGTAAAACGTTGCGCTTCGCCACCATCAGCAATATTTATAATATAAATTTGTCCAACTTCATCTCCTTCTCTTTTAGCAGAAAAAGCTAACATCTTTCCATCGGGGCTCCAAGCGTAAGCACTTTCAGAACCTTTGCTGCTGGTTAGTTTTCTGGGTTTAAGGGAGCCATCTGTTGGTGCAATCCATAAATCTGTAGATACATCTTTCTCATCATAACTCGGATCGGTTACACTAAAAACAGTCCAATTTCCATCGGGCGAAACTTTTGCAGTGCCTACACGTTTCATAGCAATCATCTCTTCGTGAGTAATTACTTTTTTTTGTGCAAAAGAAATTGACGTTATACACAGAAACAAAACAATGCAAAGTTTGAAGGATATATTTTTCATAATTATCTAAATATTTATGTGAAGGAAAAAGGTTGGTGTAGTTAGCCTAAATAGAAATAGATCCACGGAATCCTCTGGCTGCATAATAAGATTCTGCACCGTTATGGTAAGTAAATACATGTTTATAACGTTTGTCGCCGAAAATAGCACCACCGTGTTTTCTAATTTCTTCAGGAGTTTTTAACCAAGAAGATGTTTTAGTATCAAAATCTCCAAGCGACTGTAAGTAAGCATACTGTTCTTGATTGAGTATTTCTATACCCATTTCAGCAGCCATTCCGAGGGCGCTATGAGCAGGTTTAAATTCTTTGCGCGACTCAAGAGCTTCGGGGTCGTAACAAACACTTCTTCTACCTTTAGGACTTTCTGCTGCGCAATCGAAAAAAGTATACGCGTCGGATTTTTTATCGTAGGCAACTACATCAGGTTCGCCACCTGTTATTTCCATTTCATTAAGTGTAAATAATTTCTCAGGCGATTTAAGCAATTTCGCCTCCACCGATTCCCAAGCCATTCCCTTATGTCGATTCATGTTTTTATTAAAACGAGTTTTTAGAATGTGTAACAATTCTTTCGATTGTTCGGAAGAGATTTTCTTTTTCATAATGAAAAATTGAATAATGATTAATGAGCATATGGCCTCTCGGGCATACGATCAAATGATTAAGTGGCCCCATGAGGAATCGAACCTCAACCCAGAGAACCGGAATCTCTAATTCTATCCATTAAACTATAGGGCCAGAGTTAGTATGCTAGTGTGCTAGTATGCTAGTGTACTAGTATGCTAATATGAGCGAAGTTAATGTTCTTTTTGTTAATTTATTTCTATTTTTTTGAATTTTATTTACAATCGAACTTAATTTTAATCAACATAAATGATTTGTAGCTATCATACACTAATCATTAGAAAAACAAATAAGCTTGTTACTATGTTATCACCTTATAATCAATCAAAAAATCAATGAAAACCATCATAATTGTAGCAACAGTTAGCATAGCTGGATTATTATTTGCCTTTAAATCTGACGGTATCGAGATGCCAGATTACCGAGTAATTAAAAAGTACGAGAGCGTAGAAATCAGACAATATCCAGCCATGGTTATTGCACAAACGATGCTTAGTAAAAGCACGAATGAGCAACAAATGAATGGAGGATTTAGAGTAATTGCTGGTTATATTTTCGGAGGCAATGAACGTAATCAAAAAATAGCCATGACCGCTCCTGTAGTCATGAAAATGGGTGACAGTGCAAGCATGTATTTTATGATGCCAAAACAATATAGCTCAACAGAACTTCCCAAACCTAATTCAAATGATGTTAAAATTGTGGAAGAAAAAGCGAGAGTAATGGCAGTAATACGCTACGGAGGTTTTTCTTCAGATGATAAAATTAAAAAATACACCGATGAATTAGCCGCAATCGTTGCTAAATATAATTTAAAAACCAGCGGACCATATATGTATATGGGTTATAACGCACCTTGGGATGTAATTAATAGAAGAAACGAGATAGCTATTGAAGTGCTAGAATAGAACATAGCAGATCGAAGAAATATTAGCACACCAGCACACTAGCATACGAGCACTCTAAACTGTGGCCCCGGCGGGAATCGAACCCACATCAAATGTTTAGGAAACACCTAGAAAGGAATTGTCCCATTTTTGTTTTGTAAAATACTGATTAGTGTTATTATACGATTTATAAGTAGGATTTTTAGTTTTGTTTTTTAGGTAAAATATGGTCGAACCGCAAGGTCAACTGCAAGATTAATAAATTAAAAAACCAATGTCTTATGTTTCACTTTTGTACAAAGTGAAGCGTAAGATTATATAAAAAAAATAATGGTCACAATATTATGTGTGACCATTAAAATCAGTTAATTTAGATAAAGTGTATTTATAGTAATAGTATCAATTATTAGATACTTCTATTGTAATAAAATCTTCTTGATATCAATTATATTTCCACTAGTATCAATAACTTGTAAATAATACATACCATTTCCACCCCATTGAGTAATATCAATTGTATTTTGTTGTTGAGTGATTAAACCTTGATATAATTGTTGCCCAATTGAATTAATAATTTTAATAGAATAACCATTCATCTTTTGTATGTCACCATTATCAATTGTTATAAGATTTTTGGTTGGGTTTGGATATACTTTGATAGTATTTGAATACTTTACTGGATTATAACTAGTACGTGTGATATTGATTATCAAAGTGTCAGTAACACTTTCATAACATACGTTCCCATTATACAATTTTATTATTTCTTCATGTGTTAATACACGATTCCAAATACCTAAATCATCAAGTATACCAGTAAACGGTTGCTGAGTACCATTATTACCAATATAAATTTTATTTGTTAATGTATTAGCGATGTGTGATTTTAAACCAATTAATTGGCCATCTAAATATAATGAAGCAACACTTCCATCATATGTGCTAACTAAATTATGATATTGATTTAATGTATACTGCTTTACAATAGACAAATCATTTTGACCGGGCCAAAAGAAAAAAACTAATTTATTTAACTCTATGCCTAAACCACAAGCATTATTAGTCATTGACTTTCCATAGTTCATTACTACCCATGCAGGTATTGTATTTGGTACACTAGCAACATTAAACCATAGACTCATTGTTCTAGGTGAATTGCCAATTGGCAAAGAGTCAGCATTTGCACTAATATTTTTATTTCCTGTAAAATAGTAAGCGCTATTTGGTGTACCATATCTATCTGCAGTTAATGTTGCACCATTAATAGTTCCATGCCTTCCATTTCCACTCTCATCATTAGCGTTTCCATTAAATGGCCACCAACCCTCTAAGCCATTTGTTGGAACATAATTAGGAATTTGAGAAAAGGAATTAAAAGATACTAGCAGTAACAATCCAAAAATTATACGTTTCATAAAAAATAGTTTAGTGTTACCAAGTTAACTAATAATCTATAAATTATAATATCATATCTGACACATAATACCAAATGAATTACATTATTACTCATTATAGTACCATTTTTTAGTTTTGTATGAGACTTATACGATGTAATGTTGGGACGTACTAAAATAGATTAATGGTATAAATCACAATCAACCGGTCTAATTTTATATTATTTAATACAACCTACTATCAAATAATACTAAGTTAAACTAT
>JACCDW010971852.1_pt1 | contig 16519 bp, 12 predicted proteins | sample 7449781 | NCBI WGS metagenome assembly JACCDW01 (sample SAMN15323449, study PRJNA562643) | freshwater metagenome | isolation source: river surface water | place: USA:Blue River Watershed | collected 2017-08-18
TAAACGCTACTCTCAAACATTCCATAGAAATGTATGGAACAAACCCAAAGACTGGAAAACCTATCCGTATTCTTAAGTCAGAAGCCGCGATATGGAGAGATCAAAAAAGTGCTATTGTTTTAACACCTTCTTATTTACCAAAACATAATGATCGCTATGAAAGAATCGGTGTAGGTCTTTCTGATTATAGAGCAATTCTAAAAAAATCAAGCGATATTGATATTCTTGTCTTAATGCAGGGCGACCCAGAAGAAATAGAGTTTGTCCGTACAAAGCAACTTCATCAAAGCAAAATCCTTTTCATTACACGAAAAATCGCGAATACTATTGGTGAAAAAGAGTTTCTTGCTCTTGGATTAGCCAATGTAATTTGTTTGGAAGAAATCCATCAAGTGTATCCTTTTGTAGGATTTAGTTTACCTTGGAATGAAACCAAAGCAGATGCTCTTCATATGGTAAGCCTTGTACTTCGTGCAACAAGATTATATGGTGTTGATCCTGAAACGCTTTCTCAAGAACGTGTGACCCATACCAAAGAAACTGGGATTAAACTCTCTGTTTCTTTACAAGCTGAGATTCCTGAACTTTGGTTTCTTACTCAGTTCTATCGTCCTGACAAAACACGCCGCGAGCGTGAAATCAAGAAATGCCTTGAGATGAATATTGCATCATCGGTCATTGATAAAGTAGTCTTGTTAAACGAAAAGGATTTTTCCTCCTCATTTCCTGCAGATCCTCAAGGAAAGATTGAACAACATGTGGTGGGTAAGCGTTTAACCTATGCTATGGTCATTCAATGGTTTCAAACCCATGCTCCTAAGAATACAATCTGTGTGTTTGCAAACTCTGATATTTTTGTAGATGATAGCTGGAAAACACTTTGGACAGTAGATCTTTCGGATAAGTTTTTGAGTCTTTTACGTTATGATGTTCAAGAGGATGGATCACAATCCAAGCTCTTTGGTCCTCGTCCTGATTCACAAGATACATGGGTCTTTTTATCGGATTCCATTCAACAACGTCAGTTTAACTGGGCAGATTTGGAGTTCCCCTTTGGTAAAGCAGGTTGTGACAATGCCATTAACGTAGAGATGCTTCGCAAGAAGTTTTTGATCATTAATCCTGCCTATACAGTGCGTACTCATCATTTGCACACCAGTGCGATTCGTACCTATGACCCAACAGATATTGTGGATAAACCTATGTATTTTTACGTTGAACCTTCAGGTATCAATGATATGAAACCTATACATAGTCTCACTGAGTTTACTCATAAGAAAATAGATTCAACCGCATTTGATCGTAAAGTAAGCGGTGTAAATGATAAAACGGTTAGCACCTATTGTGCGATGGTAACAAAGGGTGAGAAGTTTACATACGCCAAAGATGAAGCCAATGTGTATCCCTCCAATCCCATTACCATTCAAAAATATTCCAATGTTTTTCATACAAGTGATGGTTTAATCTATAATACTCATCAAATCATGGTAGGAAATACAGAGGAGAAACAAAAAGCATGGGGGCAAGCCAAAATCAGTCCTCTCATACCATCATTTCACTCTCAGAAAACATTAAATGTCTTTGTACCCTCAAATACAATGAAAACAGCAGAAAGTTTTATTTTATTTTATATTTCTCGCATTTTGCAACTGAAAAAAGAAGTAGGATTAGGAGAGTTTTGGGCACCTAACTCAGAACGTATCACAGATTCCTTACAGATTTTTAACTGGGGTCAAATACGTGATGTTCCAGTCCTTCCTATGAAATCCTCTGCACAAGTTTGGTCTGATGAAGTGTATGAATATGCAGCCCCTGATACTTTGTTACATAAAGAAGATGTAGATTCTCTGCGTGAACATCTTCAACCTCGCTGGAAACAAGATATGGATGAAGAAAAACGTTACATTGTTGTTGTAGACGACTTTTGTGATTCAGAATGGATGAGTATTCTTGAAAAACAACTTCCTGAGCATACCTTTCAGTGTATTTATGCTGGACGAACTTCAGCATCTCGCATCGTGGAACGTCTTGAAGGTGCAGCAGGTGTTGTCTTTTTTGGAGGACCAAAAGCAGAAGAAAAATGGGGGTGGAACTGGATTCTCCCTAAAGGAGCAAAAGTGATGGAAATCCAGAATGAGATGGATCCTGATGGAAACGCCGTACATTTTTCAGGAGCAGCAGGATTGGAGCACCTGATCCTTACAATCCCTCGCGGAAAACCCGCTTTTCAGAAAGAAGAATCAGTACGTCAAGTAGTCTTAGCTCTCACAAAAACATCTTCAACAAAAGAACAGAATATTTGTTCTTCTGACCTACCAACTCTTTGGATGCCTCGCAAATCTCTATCAGGATTCTTTGCTCATCCTGGTGATTCTTTCCGTGAGCTTGCTCAACTTTGGGCGGAACGCGGTTATGTGAAACTTGCTGAACACCCTACTGCCGTTTCTATTTGGTTGAACGAAGTTGGTGAATATCTCTTATATGATCGTCCAACTCTTCAATGGCTTCAAGCCTCTCCTCCTCAAGAACAACTCTGGAAGAAAGCGTTATTTGGAAATCCTCCTCCATTTGGAACCAATAGTTCTCCTTGGATGTTCTGGGCTCGTCGTCCCCGTTATGTAGAAGAAGTTGTGGCTGCTAAACTTCCAGAAAAATCCTACGAAAATCGTCAAGAACGATTGGTTTTTTATGGAAAAATAGAAAACAGTGTACAAGAACGTCGTCGTACAGGATCTGATTGGTCTACAGCATGTTCAGAGTTTGTTATGCCAAAAGGTGATGATAAACCTTATGTCTTTTCTCAAAAAGAATATCTTGAACGTCTAACCAATGCGAAGTTTGGACTCTGTTTAGCAGGGTATGGAAAGAAATGTCATCGTGAAGTGGAATGTATGGCGATGGGTACAGTGCCGATTGTAGCACTTGATGTGGATATGACAAACTATGCCAATGCACCTCAAGAGGGTGTTCATTATATTCGTGTGCAGACTCCTGACGAAGCAAAGACAATCAGTGAGACCATGTCTAAAGATCAATGGGATCAGATGTCGCAAGCTTGTCGTCAATGGTGGAGAGAGAATGCGAGTGTGGAGGGCAGCTGGGCTTTGACGAAGAAACTTTTAGAATAGAAAGTATATATCGTGCGGATTGGATACGAAGAGCAATATGATTGGGGCGATGAAAACGTGCATCACGAGAAGGAAAATGTTTTTTTCTCATGCCGATCCCATAGTGAACAGGATCTCCTTCTCCCAATATCAGGCTGACAACAATATCATCTTCATGGAGGATTTCAGGAGGGATTCCACATTTCCGTACAATCTCTGTCACTTGAAGTACTTGAGAAATACTTATGATCATACTTTGTCCAACAGCTATATTACAGGGTCCATTTACTTGACGAAAACTGTAGGTAGAACCACTAAAGGAACGACCACCATCGCCGCAAATAATCAGTCCCTTCCGTTGCTGCCAAGTTTCTAAGAGTCTCTGAATCTCTCCTTGAGCAAAGACAAAATCATCATCATGAGTTAAAATACAGGGATTGGCTATTAAATCTTGTTGAGCAAGTCGTTCAATCCAAATCCAGCGACGATAACATTGATATACATCATTGAGTTCAGAATCCTGAATACGAATGAGTTTTTTCCCATTCCTATTTGTGATGTCTATGGTATTTGGTTTGAGAAGAGGAAAGTCTTCATTCTTTTCTTTTTCATAGTCCGTATTGGAATGAGCAATAATAATCTGATTGATACAAGCTACAGTATCAAGACTTGGTAAAATATGGTGAAGGATATTTGGAAATCGTTTATGGTCTAAAATGAAGACTGTTAAACTCATACTTTAAGAAAAGAGGAAAAAAACTTAAAATAGACATGGAGGGGCAGGGCACAGGAGCAAAAGGATTTGTCTTTGAAGAAGTCATGGGGCAAATGTTAGGTACTCTTAAACATTCGTTTGAATCTGAGGGATTTCTTGTCACGATTCGTTCAGAACAGCAAATACGAGATCATTTTAATGAGCAATCCTTAAATGGCGTGGATCATATGATTGAACTTTCAAGAGGAACTGAAAAATATTGTGGATTTTTTCAAGAGAAATGGAAGTTAATCACCAATCAACGGGAAGCCAGTCAGTTTTTGGATTGTTGCGCACGTATTCGTGGACGAATGCCAGAGTTTCAAGGAACTCTATTTCGTCTATGGGTAACACGAACTGTACCCACAGACAATGGGGCAAAAACATTAGAAGAAGGAGCTGCCCATGTTGTCCAATGCTCAACTTCCATGAGCATGTTAGCGTTGAATGCTGGTTTGTATTTTTGTGACCTTCTGAATATGCGCTCTTGTGCACAACGTATGATGATGATGATGCCCAGTTTCTTAACTTACGAAGTTCAACTTGAACCGAAAACGCGTGATTTAGAGGTAAAACAAATAGGACAGATACCTATAAAAGCCAGTAAACTCAAGGTAGCTGTGCGTAAAGATGAATCCACATCAAATCAATAAAATTGACAAAAGGCTGCGCCTCGCTTTCATTTACAGCTTAATCCAATGACTGAAGCAGTTGAACAAACAACTTGTAATATTTGTCTTGAAAAGTTTACTGGCGTTGTACGTGCAAAGGTGAAATGCCCTTATTGCCCGTCCTCTACCTGTAAATCATGTCTTCAACAATATTTACTCAACCTCATGGAAGATCCTCATTGTATGTCTTGTAAACGCGAATGGAATCGTGAGTTTCTAGATATTCATCTTCCTGCAACCTTTCGGAAAGGTGCTCTTCGCCAACAGCGTCGTAAAGTCCTTGTAGAACGTGAAATGGCTATGCTTCCCTCTATGCAAGTCTATGTAGAAGCCACCGTTTCGCGTGATCGTGCATGGAAAAACTACAGGGAATGTCAAAACAAAGCAGATAGTCTGGTGATTGAACGCTCAAAACTTGAGCTCAAAATCAACAGAACAGAAAATCAAATCGTAGATTCCAAAATCACAGAAGATGTAGAGAAGTTGATTTCAGAATCAGGAAAAATCTGGCAAGAACATGCGGAAGAAAACTTACGTTCGCGTATTTTCTACAATCAATATACACGCCAAGTGGCATTTTTGGAAGGACGCGATCCTGGAAGACAAACGGCACGCCAGTTTATCATGAAGTGCCCTGGTGCCAGTACAGAAAATGGAGAGCCCTGTCGTGGATTCTTGAGCACTCAGTGGAAATGTGGTACTTGTCAGAAATATTACTGCAAAGACTGTCATGCTCTACTTGGTGAACGCAGCGATGTTCCGCACACCTGTAATGAAGATGCCAAAGCCACTGCAGCATTGATCACGAAAGAAACACGTCCTTGTCCTAAATGCGGCATTCGCATTTCTAAGATTGACGGTTGCGATCAGATGTGGTGTACAGCCTGTCAAACCGCATTCTCATGGAATACAGGTCAAATCCTTCACAATGCTCGTATTCACAATCCTCATTACTACGAATATCTTCGTCAATCGGGTCGCACAATGCCGCGTGAAATGGGTGATATTCCCTGCGGTGGAATCCCTGATTTCTACCACTTCTACCGTGCTTTGCGAGAAGTAAGAGGTATTTCTACAGCAGTGACTGAACATCTTCAGTTCATTCACCGAAGCCTTCAAGATATTAGTGAAGTCAGGCTCCCTATGCATCCTCTTCGTCGTCCTGCCCAGGATAATCGTGACTTAGATGTTGCGTATTTGATTGGGAATATCAACAAGGAAGAATGGGCACGCAATCTGGAAATGAAAGAAACAAAGTTTGAACGTAAAAAAGAGGTTGGTTTGATCCTTCAAACACTTGTCCACGTCGGTGCTGAAAAACTTACTGAAATCTTGAACATTGTTGTACTTTCCCGTGGACAAACCACGACACCGCAAGGTCAACAGAGTCCAGCAGATCTTATCCGTGGGCGCATGCGTGAACTAGAAGAACTTCGTGATTTCACCAACAAAGCCTTGAAAGAACGAGGAGATCAAATGGGTATTGTTGTACCCCAGATCTTAGGAGAAAAATGGGAATGGAAATCCACCAAACGCAGACCAGAGGCTGCCGCCACAAATGGGCAAGATACACCCAATACCCAAGTAACTGCCTAAACTGAAAAGAATAAACCAACAATAGAATGAAACTTGCATTTTGTATTTCTCTTAAAAATAGAAGTCGTTTAGAAGTAGAGTATGAAGACTCTACACCTTTTTTAAAGCACGCCGAAGGAAAAATCGTACCTTCACCATATCCTCCTCACCCCATGAAGACAAAAGACGATAAGATTGTACTTACACTTCTCCCACATATGTTAACATCCCTTGTCAAACTCAAAAAACCTGAAGATGATTGGGTTGTGATTGTTACTGATTTTGGTAGTACTGATGTGGAAGTACATCGCATGATGGATGAGATTCTTTCTCAAGGTGACGGCATTGATTGGTATTTATACAGAGAAAAAGAGTGGCCTTATTTTGATCGTGGCGGTGGACTCAAGAAAGCTGCTGAGATAGCGGAAACAAAATACAATGCTGATGCTGTTTTTTTCTTGGATGCCGATCTAATCTTCTATAGCCGTCAGTTTATTGATGAATGTTATGCTGCTTTGGAGAAACATATGTTTTATTATCCGATTTTCTTTGCCTTTGCCGATCCTAAACATGAGCGAGGATTCTGGAGAGACACATCCTATGGAAACTTTGCGGCACGCGTAGAAGATTATAAGAAAACGGCTGGATGGAAGCACAATATTAGTTGGGGGTGGGAAGATCGTGATCTTGCTGACTCTATTCCTCAATCTCAAAAATATCGTGTAGAGATGCCAGGTTTCTGTCACCAATGGCATCCAATGAAATGGGACTTCCGTGTGAGTGAATATCCAGTGAAAGAGTATATTTTTAAGAATGCTGCGGTTAGCGAGTTACCAAAACTTTCTCAGTAAAAGCAAATGAAAAGTTTTCATCAAAGCACAATCTTTCAGCGTGTAGATTGTTTTTTGGTTTATACTGAGGATCAACAAGAAACGTTTTCAAAATCCTACTCCAATGTGTTTACATTGAAATCAGCCCCAAAAGATGTAGCCGCTGTGCTACGTACTGCCAACTCTATTTATGTACATCCCGATGGATTTGATTATTGGATTGATGTTTTGGAAGTGTTGCATAAACAACATCCACTCTCCATAAAACTATTCGTTATTGCTGGTTCCGATTATACAATTCAAGATCAACATATTGAATATTGGACAGGAATCTTTCCAAAGGCAAAGTTTTGGATTCAAAACTATGTAGGTGATTATCCTCAGTGTCGTCTTTTTCCTATTGGAGTAAATAAAAGTAATGAAATGAAAGAGCATGAGAAAACAAATCCTCTTGCTATTACATTTTTTAATCCTCTGAATAGTCGTGAACGTTCTTTATTAGATAAATATTTGAATACACGAGAAGAGTTGCAGAAATATAGATTTCCTCAAATGAATATGGAAGACTATTTAGAAAAACTCGGCAGTTCTTTTTTTTCAGTTTGTCCGAAAGGCAACGGATATGATTCCATTCGCTTTTGGGAAAGTTTAAGTGTAGGATCCATACCTTTGGTACTCAATAATCCTTTTGTTGAATCTTTGATGGAACATCATCCAGAGTTACCGTTTATGATTTTAGAGAGATGGGAGGATTTACCATCCTTTTTACACAGCGATATTCAAAAAATATACGACACCTACATGGAAATGTCTACTCTTGATATGTTAACGGAGGATTATTGGACTGATGCTTTTGAACGCATTCTAAAGACTTCTGATCAAACAAGTCACGCCAATAAGAAAGAAACATTTTCTGTCTCTGAAATGAACGAGGACCAAAAAGTACAATTGTCTGAACAAGAAGATCACGAGTTAGCTCAGACCAATCCTTCACAATCAAGACAGGAAGATCGGCAAAAAGAGGATCAAGACCACTTGATTTCACAATAGGAATACAGCCCAAGGCAAGTGCTTCCCAGGTACGATGGCAATCATATCCTCCTCCACGTGGAGAAAGGACAAAGACAAAGAAACTCTGATGATTCCATGCAATGTCTCTTGAGGTGAAGACAGGATCATAGAAAACAATATCTTTGGGAACTTTTTCTATTACTTCTTTGCGGTCTCCACGACTTCCAATGCCAAAGGTGGAATGATGAAAGTTGGAATAACAATACACGTGACGATCTATTTGTAATGGAGCATCATCAATGTATTGTTGCAACTCAGCATCTTGTTCTACTGGCAACTTTCCTATTCCCCATGGGTGGGGTTCACCCACTTTGGACATGGTGTGGTAATCCATGCCAATGGGCATATGGGTCATTTTCGGATGAGTAATCATTAGATTTTGGCAAAACCAGTGATGAATACGAGAATCTTCAATAAACTGTTGAAACTCTTCCTCTACTGGAAAAGCACCAGAAGGCATAGCTAAATCTGAATCGCCAGATACTAAGATAAATGGTACAGAAATCATAGGCAAAATCGTGTCGCGAAAATGGCGGATCGCAGAGTTACAAACATACACTGTAGAACCACATTGAATATGTCTATAAACTTCTGGATCTAGATTCATTGTACTGGATTCTGCATGGGGCATATGAATATCCGTGGATTTATAGAGTCCGCGACTACTAACGTATTTACACTCGTTTTCCATTCTTCTTAGCTGATGAGATTTCCATTTAGGTGGCTTAAAATTGAAAAACATTCCCATTTACTCATAAAGCAAAGCTATCATGGGTTTTGATCTTAATATTCACGTCAATCTGTATACATGTCCTAAAACGGGACAAGCATATTATCTTGATAAGAATCTTAAAACAGTTTATTCAGTTCCAACACTGAATATTCCCGAACATCTTCGCAAATATCTCGAACAACGAGGACATTATCTTCATGCTTATACTGATACATTCAATGATGAAAATCAATATTCAGCTTCACTTGATCAGTTTCTTGAAGAGTTTCCAGATTGGGATTCAGTAAAAGATTATATGGGTGAAGATGATGATTATTGGTATGAAAAAGACCATAATAACTTTCTTGATCTTCTAAAGCATCTTCAAACAGAAGAAGAATGTTCATTCACTCTTTCTTGGTCATATTAAAAATCTGAGAAAGAAATAGGATGCAGCGCGGAGGATTTGATATTCTTCCTCTCAAAGATAGTGATTTTAAATACACCCAAAGTCAAGACCGCATACTTTGGACAAAAAATGTTTTTCCCATAGGTCACTACATCGCAGATGCAGTGATGAAGATTCCTTGGAAGAAATATTCCTACCAAGGGTCATGTAATCTTTGGAAAGATAACGTAGATGTGGAAGAATCTAATTCATATACGACATTTACAAGAAAAGCAGGTACTCCAACCTATGTAAAAGAAACAATACCGCTCTTTGCTAAGTATGAAAGTTCACCAGGATTTTATTTTTTTGGTGGATCAGTCTATGAACTCATGAATACTCTCTATCGCAATGAAGCTGATTTACCTGATTTACATTCTTATGTTGATCCCACTGGTGATTTAGATATCATTGTAATACCACCAACTTTTAACACTACAGATGAGTATGATCTTGAGGAGTATAAGGTTTATTTTTTTGAATCCCTTCAACCCTCAACAAATGCCTCTAACATTGAACCTCAAGAAACGCAAGGTTGTGTAGATCAGTCAAAAAACTACAATGCAGGGAATCGTGTAGTCCACGAAGTTGTCACACGTGATTCGCGGAGATACAATAACTTTTTAGACCATTTTACGTCGTGGATTATGGATCAGTTCGCTACCAATATTAAAAATATGAAAAAGGGTACACTATTTTCTTCTTTATTTGGCAATACAGTTCCGTTTAACTTAGAAAATGATGCAGAGGGACGATTTGCTGATAGTGTTATCTGCATTGATAATATTAAGATAGTAAGATCCTTTTTACCTTATATGTCTAAAATAAAGATTCAACTTATTGCCAAGTTTACTGGAATGACAAGATCAGATCATATATGTGAGTTCCTTATTCATGTTCCCAACAATGTTGATGACTATATGGGGTCATTAAATCAGTATACAAAGAATCATGATAGTGATTATCTAATTCTAAAAGGTATTCCCATGAGTAACTTTAAAGAGTTGATTAATGGAAATATGGATGCTATGAAAAATCGTTTTGGTTTTTATAAAGATCCTAAATATCGTCACAAGTTTTACAACCATGTAGGAAGAATGTTATATTTACAAAAGTTCTTAAAACGAAAGGTAAATCGTCATGATGAAAAGGATCCTAAGAAAATAACATTGAAATTTAATGATTATCAGCAAATGGGATATGCAATGACATATTTCGCCTATTATATTTTTAATGTCTTTAGTGAAACAATCCTCCATCTTTTTGATTATAAAATAGCAGCGAAAATGAAAAAGCTTGGTATAACAATCTATGGTTCTTATTGGGAAGACGAAGAAGAACAAAATGTCAAGATGCTCAAACGTTTAATAGGAATCTATCCTTATTTTTTACTCAAAAAACAATATGGAATAGTACTTAGTGCTGTAGGGACACAATACATAGATACATTTAGAGATGCAAACAAATATAAATATATTTTTCAAATGATGCATATATTACGCTATAGTCCAACCTATGAACAGAATCGTGTTTTAGCAAAAAGTTTAGGATTAGATTATGATAAGCAAACCTTTTCAGTATCTGATATTTTTATTTTATATCATGCATTTCGCGATCTTCCTTTTCAGTTATAATAAAATGATTAATAACAATATTTATCTTTTGTGTCCGATGGTAACTTGACACAAACGATACGACAATCTTCAAAAAAAGTAGCCTTGGTTAAATGACCTTTGGGAATCACAAAGACTTGACCAGTAATAATCTTTTGATTGTTAATCTGCATATATCCAGATAAAAGAACATTGATTTCATCACCGCGCTTATGAATATGGGCAGGCCATTCTTCACCTGCTTTGTGTTCTAAGATACCCACTTCTACATCTTTTGTGGAATAAGCTGTTGGTAAGAAATCACCCAAGAACCAACCACGTTTCATGTCTTTGAGTTGAGAAACTTGAATAGGATCTTGTGATTGTAAGAAATCATAATAGGTTTCAGGAACTCCTATGGTGTGATAAACTTCACCAGCGCGAAGAGGACAGATAGTAATAAACTTTCCTTGTTTGACCAAAAAGTTATAAGAAGTACTGACATAGTATTCACCTGCATCACGAATATCTTTAGAAAGCATATCTTCAGCAGAGGCTACAAAATCGGATCCACGTTTCCAATAGTGAACACCTACTAAGGAATGATTGCTGATGACCTCTTTTTCACGAAATAGAGTGCAACGATTTTGTTCATCCACTGTACAATAACTATTTTTAGTAGTATTGGCATAATAAGTCAATACGCATCCGTCCACATGAGGTTGATTACAAACGCGCATAAACTCATCCGAGTTCCAATCCAAATATTGATCACAGTTGGAAATAACCAAAGGAGAATCATTATTAATATAGGCTTTAGCAGCTTCATAGACACTTTCTACGCAACCACCAGTATAGCGTTCTAAATAAAGTACAATGGATTCAGGATATTTTTCTTTTAGAAAAGTATCAATACCAAACATTGAATGTTCACGTTGCACAATAAAGATAAGTTGTCCTTTCATATGAAGACTATCTACTGCTCCTTGGATCATGGCAACTCCATCTTGTTGTTTGGACAAAGGTAAAAAGTATTTGGGTACAGTAAAGCCTGCTTCAAAGAAGCGCGAAGATTTTCCAGCCATCGGAATCACAATGTTCATTCTCAATACTCAACTATGGCTTAAACCCTTTATACTTACAAATTTCAGAATGTCCTTTTTTAACGTTCGCTACTACCTTGAATCTACTGTATCACTTTTTGATGCTGCCGAGAATATCGCGATTGGTCAAAGTGTAGGAAATCCCAAAGTACGTAATGGTTGGGAAACTCCTGAACTCTGGGACCGCGCTGGATGCCGCATTCTTGGAGATCATGAAGCCATGAAACAGGTAAAGTTAGGTGAAGTGACTATCGCATTTCCTCTTGCTAATATTGATTTAGCCACGGATGGTGTGAGCCAACTTCTCTGTCAAATCATGGGAGGACAACTTGATATTGATACCATTCGTGCCTGTCACGTCCTTGACTTAGATATTCCTGAAGAGGTTGAAAAGAAACACTTCTTGGGTCCCAAGTTTGGATTTAAAAAGATCCGCGAGTTTGTTGGTGCTCATGATAAGCCTCTCCTTGGTGGGATCATCAAGCCTAAGGTAGGCTGTGACACCAAAACTCTTTTGGAAGTGATCAAGCAAATGGTAGAGGGTGGTTGCAACTTTATCAAGGAAGATGAAATCATGGCAAATGCTGTTCATGCTCCTCTTGAGGAACGTGTTCCTGCTATTTGCGAATATCTCAAAGATAAGAAAGTAGTCTATTGCTTCTGTATCAATGCTGATGCCGATATCGTTTTGGATCGTGTAAAGTTCATTCACCAACACGGAGGCAACGGTGTTCACGTCAACTTCTGGTCTGGTCTTGGTATCTACAAGCGCATCCGCGAACTTGATCTTCCTATCCATGTACATTACCAGAAGTCTGGTATCAGTATTCTTACGGATAAACGTAATCCTTTCCACGTTGAATGGACTGTCTGTTGTAAGTTAGCTGGTATGTGCGGTGTTGACTTTATCCACGCAGGTATGTTGGGTGGATATTCAGACAATGGTCGCGATGAGATTACAAAGGTTCTTGAGGTTCTCAGAAAGTACGATACCGTGACCGCATTGAGTTGCGGTATGCATCCTGGTTTGGTCCAAGCCATCTGCAAGGAGATCGGTAACGATTGGATGGCAAACTGCGGAGGCGCTATCCATGGTCACCCTGGAGGTACCTATGCTGGTGCAAAAGCTATGCGTCAAGCTATTGATAAGACTGGAGGTGCTGAATACGATGCCGCTATCCAAAAGTGGGGCTTTGTAGAAACGCTTCCTAATGTTGCGAAAGTGGATACGAAACTTCTTGCCGACATTGCTGAGAAAGATGGGCGTGCTGGAGTCCAGAACTATTGGCGTGGACATTAAACTTCTTTTCCTCCTGTAGAGAAATGGAAAATCATTTGAAACATCGCCCCAAGTTGGGCAAAGAACAAAATGATTTGTTGAACGCTATTGTCAATCGTTCAAGAAAACGTAAACCTGAAAACAAAAATGAAGAACAGACGCGCAAAAATAGAAATGTAGTCAAACAAATCATTCGCAATATGAAAACTAATACCTCCGACTATGATAAAACCAAAAACTGGTTAGATACATTTGATAGTTTATTGAAAGAACAAGAACAGGATGCCATTGCCTATATTCCAGCAACCAAACCCAAACGTAAAATCAAACTTTCTCAAGCACTTTTGGAAAAAGTGGCAGACAAAGCATTAAAAGATACAGCGCAAAATCTTAAAGAAGAAGGTGTAAAACCCATTGAGACACCTGCTGAAAAACCAGCAGAAGCCGCCGCAGAAACTACAACTGCACCCAAAAAGCGTACGTTAAAGATTAAAGTTGCTGCAAAGCCTCCTGCAACTACAACAACCGTTGTAGAACCTCCTAAACCACCCACACCGAAGATAGAACAAGGGAAGTTTCCTATCTTGTATACCAAATCCAAAGCAGGAAAGGTGCAGCAATGGCAGGTGGAAGTGAAAAAAGGACCAGGAGATACTGCGATTATTTTCACCCAATGGGGCTACAAAGATGGAAAACAAGCGACCTCTGAAAAAGAAATCAAAGAAGGAAAAAACAAGGGCAGATCCAACGAAACCACACCTTTTGAACAAGCTGTTGCGGAAGCCAAATCGGCATGGGAAAAGAAGAAAACCAGCGACGGATATGCGGAATCGGTTGCGGATGCGGCTATTCCAGGGGTAGCCTCTGCAGCCAAAACCAGTGAAGAAGTTCTTTTACCTATGTTAGCGCAAAACTATAGAAAGCGAGCTACAAAAATAGAGTTTCCCTGCTATGTACAAGCTAAACTGGATGGTGTTCGTTCTCTTTTCCGCAATGGCGTCTTCACAAGCCGAACCGCAAAGCCTTTTGGATTCTTAGACCACATTACCAGTGAACTACAACCCGCTATTGATGCAGGTCTCATTTTGGATGGTGAAATCTATTCCACCACCTTGCCTTTCCAGGAGTTTGTAGGGTTAGTGAAGAAAAAGCATTTAACCGCCAAAGATATAGAAAACCTCAAAAAAGTCAATCTTTGGGTCTATGATATGGTAAGTCCTCATCCTTTTGAGAAACGATTAGCCACTCTTGTGAAGTTTTTCAATGACCATCAGTTTACTCATGTACATTTATTGCCCACAGAAGAATGTAAAACAGTGGGCGACATTAAAACCTTCCATGACAAATACGTAGAGGCAGGATACGAAGGATTAATCATTCGTAATAAGAAAGGTCTTTATCGTCTTGCCACACGTTCAGATAATCTCCAAAAATACAAAGAGTTTGAAGATGCTGAATTTAAGATTGTCGATTTTATTGAAGGTGAAGGTGTTGAAAAAGGAGCTGTGGTTTGGATCTGTGAAACAGAGAGTGGAAAACGATTCAAGGTTCGTCCAATGGGCACCTTTGAAGAGCGCAAAGAACTCTTTAAAGAGGGCGAGAAGTACATTGGAAAGAAGTTAACTGTCAAGTATCAAGAAATGACAGCGGATGGCATACCACGCTTTGGGGTTGGCATTGCTATTCGTGATTATGAATAGATTAAGGCAAGTAGAAAAGAAGATTATCTTTTGAAATGGAACGATCTATCTTATATCCATAGCCTTCAATAAGAGAAACTACTTCCTCTTCACTGGTTTTTGCATCAATAAGTGTCTGTCCAACCTCAAAGATGCCACATTTGATTTTCTTGTTGGAGAGTAAGTCGCGTGCACCTTCAAATATCATTTTTTCTGCTCCTTCCACATCAATCTTAATAAAATCAATCTCTGTGATATTGTTTTCCTTACAGTAGGTATCCAACTTTTGACATTGTATGTTCAAAGTAAATATCTGTTGATTGAGTTGATCAAAGACAGGACGATAAATAAGACTGCTCAATCCAACACTCCATTGAGGAATAAAAATATCTTGTACGCCATCTTGATTTCCAAGGCAATATTCATTCATGCGAATGAAGGGATAGAGTTCTTTTGTTTTTTTATTGATGACTGGATGAGGCTCAAAACAATGAATATTTTGTTGTAAACTAAAGACTTGAAGAACTTTGACAAAACTACCAGCATTACACCCTACATCAAAAATAGCACCTCCATTGTACCCAAACTTATGAAGAAAGAATAGGAAGGCACGGTACAACGTCTGAAAATCAATGTCATTTAACTCTTCAAAGTTATGCTTTTCAAAGCAGCGTTCAAGACCTCCAAAACGAGCATTCAAGTTGGAAAGAATCTGGGCAGTATCCATTCTTCTTGTCTAAGGTAGATCGTTCTTAAGTATAAAGCAACAAAGCTATTTGAAATCAAATGGATCCCTTTGTCGGTGTAAATCTATTTGGAGGACTTGGAAATCAACTCTTTCAGTATTCTGCAGCAAAAGCAGTAGCGCATCATCATAAATGTCGCATTTTTGTTAATAAAGAATCTGAAAATGCTCACAATGTCAATGGACATAACTATGCGAAAGAACTCTTTACTGATACTACAGAAGTGGACTGGCCACGTGGACCCTTGGCAGAATGGTTGTTCAAATCACAGAATATCAATGTCTTTTCACAACAAGATGGATTCTCTCCATGGGATCCTACTGCAGTCTCCCCACCCTGTTGCATGAATGGTTACTTTCAGTATTATCCTGCTCTTGTACCAGTTTTGGAAGATATAAGAACCCAACTTCTCAACGTTGGACCAGCTTATCCCCCACAACAAGCCACATTTCTTCACATTCGTCGTGGAGATTATGTGGCAAAAGCAGAGTTTCATTATCTACAGGGAGAGACGTATTATCAAAAAGCAATCCAATGTATTCAGCCTACAAAACTACTTGTCTTTTCAGATGATATAGAATGGTGTAAATCTCAACCTTGGTTACAAAGTCAAGCCAATATTGAATTTATTGATGAAAAAGATGAGATCAAAGCCCTTTTTCATATGGCATCATGCAAGGAAGGAGCAATCATTGCCAACAGCACATTTTCTTGGTGGGCTGCTGTTCTTTCTGGTACGTCAAAGGTTGTTTATCCTTCTAAATGGATCAATCAGCAAGTATATTCCCTGTTTCCTCCAAACTGGACGTGCATAACTTAGAGACATCAAACTATAAATAAAAAGAATGTTAATCCCTTTTTCACAGATTGTAACTTTTTTAACTGAAAACAATAAGAAGGTAAAAGGTATTCTTCACGTTGGTGCTCATGATTGCGAAGAAAAGAAAGATTA
>JACCDW010493592.1_pt1 | contig 16517 bp, 18 predicted proteins | sample 7449781 | NCBI WGS metagenome assembly JACCDW01 (sample SAMN15323449, study PRJNA562643) | freshwater metagenome | isolation source: river surface water | place: USA:Blue River Watershed | collected 2017-08-18
GCCCGTGCCGAAGAACAAGTTCGAATTGCAGCAGCATTGGTAGACACAGCATGAGCGCAGACATTGACATTGACATGCCCGACAGGGATGCACTGCTGAAACTGATCCAGCATGTGCCTGCACGGCTAGAAGTCAACGGTCAAGTGCGTAAACATAACTCAGGAATTTATGTAACAACAATTCCTAGAGACATTCCCAATGGCTGTGCCGCTATTGATTATGAAGCAGCCGAGCAACGTGGGTATTTCAAAATAGACTTGCTGAACATGAGTGTTTACAACTTGGTCAAGAGTCCCGAACACTACCAACAGATGCTGGCAATTGAACCGCCGTGGAGTCGACTGTGGACAGACCCAGCTTGGGCAAGCCAATTGGTACATGTAGGAAACTATACAGATTTGTTAAAACAAATGCAGCCAGATTCAATACCTAGAATGGCTGCTTTTATATCAATTATTCGCCCGGGCAAAGCACATTTACAAAGAAAGCCTTGGGCAGATGTATTTGCGTCAGTATGGGACGGCGATGACAGCCGGGGATTTGTGTTCAAGAAGTCACATGCGCTAAGTTACAGCATGTTGGTCAAATTGCATATGAACTTGCTCAATCAAGACGTCGAACCAGCGTGATTGATTTTCGTTTTGATTTTTTTCTGCTGATATCCAGTAGGCTGCACACAGGACCGTGTAGTATTTCTAAATCTTTGTTTGAAAAGGTTCTCAATGTGGGTTTGAATTGATCCCACTCCCCGCGCAAAAATATGTTTATGGGTATGGAATGATTGCTTTCCCACCACCAAGTGTTGGCCAGTTCTAAAAATGTCAGTTTTTCCTGCTGCGACTGTACAGCCCCAAAGTCGTAGATTGTGGTAATGGCGTCATCCCTGTTTTGGATAACGCCCACGTACTCTTCGTTGGCGTAGATGCACAGCGTTATAAACGGATACTTTGCTGCTAGTTTTTGAAAGATATCATTGCCCATAAATAATTGTTCGAGGATCCTATGTATTCAACAACCATTTACTTATACCAGCAGACAACCAAAGTTTTGTTAGTTGACACCAATGGCGGATCCTTCACTTATAGGTATGACCCCGTGTACGCAAAACCTCTCACTGTAAACAAAGGCGTTGACAACGTGCTCTTGTTTGAGTTCATCAATCAAGAAGAAAAACCTGTCAACATCACAGGCTCAACATTTGTGTTCCGCTTGTTAAACCAAACTGGTGATCAAGTGTTGGTCGAAAAACCCATGACCACACTCAGCGCACCCTTGGGTCGTGTCAAAGTGGTGCTGGATACCATGGACACCATTGATATTGTTGCCCAGCCCGGTAGCTACAGTATACAACGAGCCCAGGGAGACTATGTGCAAGCTGTGTTTGTGGATGCACAAGCCGGCGCCAGAGCAGACTGCAACATTGTGGATTCGGTGCTACCGCAATTTGTGCCCAGCAAGGGATTGACTATTCCGGATATCTACGGCAAAGCACAACAGCTACAACCTGGACCCACCAACTGGCCAGATTGGGCACTGTATCCTCAGCCAATCAATACAACACAGCTGACAGAATTTTACTCCAGCCAAATTCCTACCAGTGAGCAAAATCTAACCACTGTCAGTGCTGACTTTGATACATTTACTGGAACAATCAAATTCCAAGCTGCTGACACCTACCAATCTGTTTGGTATGACGTTACTGAATCTTGGGAATTCTTTGCAGAAACCAGCACAAGATATTTCAACATTGTGGGCTTTTATCCCTTGATACGCATGGCCATCAACAACAGTTTGGGGTTTGGGGCAACTGCTACTCCTGTAGTAGAAGATGGTGTAATCACAGCAATCAACGTCAACAACTCAGGACAAGGTTATGTGGCCACTCCCAAAGTGCAAATCCTTGGCGACGGTGCAGGAGCCACTGCACGAGTCACGTCTGTGGGCGCGGACGGCCAAATTGGTGCCATTGAAGTTACCAATGGTGGCTCGGGTTACGTGCCATTGCAATATCAAGGTACTCAAGCTGCCACAGTATTGATTACCAATGGATATATCTCCAACATCAAATACCGTTGATTTAGTGTTACAAATCTGTTATAGTATAACAGATGTTTGATATTTTCAGTTATTTGCCGGGAAAAAGAAAGCAAACGCCTTCGGGCTGGGTAAGCTTCAATGCAGTTTGTTGCAGTGACAAGCGACAGCGTGCCGGACTGAAAACCACAGAGCAAGGATGGAGTTACCACTGCTTCAACTGCTCGTACACAGCCAGTTTTATTCTGGGTCGTAATCTAAGCTTCAAAGCTCGCAAACTGTTGGCTATGTTAAATGTTCCTGAAATGGAAATTGAACATTTGAATTTAGAAAGCATGCGGCACAGGTCCATGGAAGGTCTGGTAGCAGATCGTCAGCGCACACTCAATACACTGGCAGACATTAAGTTTGAAGAACGAGACTTGCCACCCTATGCAGAACTGCTGACAGAGGAAGGCGACTACAGAGACTATGTACGCAGTAGGCGAGTGCCCGAAGACTATCCTGTGATGATACAAACACAAAATGACGGAGTTCATTGGACCAGACCACACGTGGTCATTCCGTTCACCCACGAAAACACTGTGGTTGGTTGGACTTGTAGATTTTTAGATAACAAAACGCCCAAGTACATTTCAGACAGCCAGCCCAACTATGTGTTTGGCATAGACTTACAGAAACAATCTTGGAATCATGTGCTGGTCATGGAAGGCATCTTTGACGCACTTAGCATCGGCGGTTTGGCAACCATGCACAATACTATCAGTGATGGGCAAGCAAGACTCATACGTGGCCTGGGCAAAGACATAACTGTGGTGCCGGATCAAGACACCGCAGGCCTAGCACTGATTGACCGTGCAGTGGAATTGAACTGGGCAGTAAGTATACCCAACTGGCCATCGCACATCAAAGACGTAAACGATGCAGTAATAGAATTTGGTCGGCTGGCAACCATGCTAACTATATTCGAAGCCAGAGAAACATCAAAGATTAAAATAGAATTAAGGAAGAAGAAACTTGCTCAAAGATTACAACGCTGACATCCAAAAACTATTTTTGGAAATGATGTTAGAAGACGCAAGCAGTTATGTGCGTATTCAAAACATCTACGACCCCCAGAACTTTGACAAGAGTCTGCGACCTGCGGCTGAGTTTATCCAAGAACACTCGGACAAGTTCAAGACCATGCCCGACCGCACTCAAATTTCTGCGGCCACAGGTGTCAAGCTAGCGCCGGTACCAGACTTGAACGAAGGACACTTTGACTGGTTTATGACTGAGTTTGAAGCGTTTACGCGACGCCAAGAACTGGAACGTGCTATCTTAAAGGCAGCTGACTTGCTAGAAAAAGGCGAGTTTGAACCAGTTGAAAAACTGATCAAAGATGCAGTACAAATCAGTTTGACCAAAGACATGGGCACAGATTATTTTGCTGACCCTGCGGCTCGTATCAACAAGTACTTCAATTCTGGCGGACAAGTGAGCACAGGTTGGCCACAGTTGGACAAACTGTTGTATGGCGGCTTCAGTCGCGGCGAACTCAACATCTTTGCAGGTGGGTCAGGATCAGGCAAAAGTTTGGTCATGATGAACATTGCACTCAACTGGTTGCAACAAGGACTCAGTGGTGTGTATATCACACTGGAACTTTCAGAAGAACTTACGAGTTTGCGTACAGATGCCATGTTGACCAATATGTCGACCAAGGACATTCGAAAGGACATTGATACCACAGAACTCAAAGTCAAACTGGTTGCCAAAAAGTCCGGACAATACAGAGTCAAAGCATTGCCAGCGCAAAGCAATATCAACGACATTAGAGCCTATCTCAAAGAAGTGCAAATTCAAACAGGCATTCGAGTGGATTTTATGATGGTGGACTATTTGGACTTGTTGATGCCGGTCAGCGCCAAAGTCAGCCCCAATGACTTGTTTGTCAAAGACAAGTATGTTTCAGAAGAACTGCGTAACTTGGCCAAAGAACTGGGCATCTTGATGGTAACTGCATCGCAGTTGAACCGTTCAGCAGTTGAAGAAATTGAGTTTGACCACAGCCATATTTCGGGTGGTATTTCAAAGATCAACACAGCAGACAACGTATTTGGTATTTTTACCAGCAGGGCCATGAAAGAACGCGGCAAGTACCAAATTCAATGTATGAAATCGCGTAGTAGTACAGGTGTTGGGCAAAAGATTGACTTGGAATACAACATTGAAACCATGCGTATTACTGACGAAGGCGGGGATGAAGGTACAGGCTATAACAAGCCGCAAAGCTCGCTGATGGACTCAATCAAAGCTCGTAGCCAAGTGAAAAGTGCAGAAGAAACCACAGAAGCCCCACAAAAATGGGAACGTGCTACAGGAACTCCAGTTTGGGAAACTACCAAGGTCGAGGCAGATGTACAAAGTACCAAGCTAAAGCAGCTTTTGGGTAAAATAAAATCAAACTGATTCTGAATAAATAATTCAAAGGTCCTTGGACGATGCAAAAAAAGACTCGAAGTATTTTAGAAGAATTGGACTCCATGTATGTGGAGCGAGATCGCCGTCTAATAATCGAAAACAGAGCTGCCAGTATTATTGCCAGTGCTGTGAGATTATTGGAGCAGATTGATGCTGAGTTCCCACCAGACCAGGCAGAGAATCTCACACGCAAATTGCTAAATGCCATTCGCACTAGAGATTCGGGAAAATTTGCCAGATCTGTAAGGAGAACAAATGCAGATCTATGAAATCTTCCAAGCCAACGAAAGCGTACTCAAAGGCGTTGCCAACAGTGTAAAAAGTGCGGTAAGTCGCGCCCCTGCTATTGCTGGTGCAGTTGCCAGTGACCTTGGCAGCAGAATACTAAGCCGCGCAGGCTTACCCGGTGACGTTGGTCTGGGAACAGACAATGCTTTTGGGGACAAAGAAACCCAAGCTGCTCGAGCTGCTGAGCCCCTAATCAAAGCACAAGCAGATAATTTGTTCAAACAGTGGGCTGCAAATAAAGATCGATCCAATCCTGCAGCTCTACAACAATCACTGATTGGTGTGGTGCAAAATACACTGTTGCAAAAAAAGCTAGGCCGTGATTATACCAACTTAGATAACTGGGTCGCACAAGACCCCCAAACCCAACAACGTGCTGCTGCGCTGGTTAAAAATATCACCACAGGCATTGATACTATTTTGAAATCCAACCCGCAAGATACTGCCCAAGCTTGGGAAAATCTTGTGCGAGCAACTTCTCAGGCCATGTCACTGATGACATTCCATCCCAAGAATTACAACTACTCAGGTCAGGCCGCTGTACAAATGCCTGTGGTCCTTGCCACAGCACAAGGATACAACATTGGCAACACTGTGTTGAACTCAACCAACCCTGCACAACAAACAATGATACAGTTGATTAAAAGTCAAGTTGCCCCAAATGGCGCACCTCCTAAAATCACAGTGACCCCACAAGGTTATATGTTGGGCTCATTACCTTTGACACCTACCAACGCCACACACAAAAAATTGATTGATATTATTGGTGGCGGACAGCCCAAAACAAAAAAAGCCAAACCGACAGCTAAACCACAGCCTACAGCAAAACCAATTGCAGGTACAGAGATCAAAGGAGCCAAAGCTGGTGCACCGACTTCAGCAGAAGTTGCCAATCTTGAAAAACGTATACAACAGGCTCAGGCTGCCCAAGGACAAACAGCATGAAATTACTAGAAGGTGGAAACGTATTCAAAGATGCCGACGGTCAACCACTAACCGGACGAGTGAACCAAAGCGACATTCCTGCCACTGTGCAGTGGATTGAGCAGTTGACTGGCATTGAATTTCCACGTGAGCGTTGGCTAGGCAGCACAGGTAAAAAGCCCACATCGGGAGATTTGGATCTTGCTGTGGATGCTAACCAAGTCGACAAAGATCAATTGTTTGCTAAATTATCCACCTGGGTAGCAAGTCACAAACTCAATGCCAAGGAGTGGATCAAAAAAGGCGGCGAAGTACACCTGCGTACACCCATTGCTGGCCGTCCAGAATTGGGTTATGTGCAAACTGATTTTATGTTTTTTCCTAACTTGGATTGGGGACAGTTTTATTATAGCCAAGGCCCGGACTCTGCTTACAAAGGTATGAACCGCGCTGTGCTCATGAGCAGCATAGCCAAACAACAGGGACTCAAAGTTGGCAGCAACGGTGTATTCAGCAGAGCCACCAATGAACTGATCAGTCAAGACCCTGACCAGTTGGCTGACTGGATACTGGGCAAAGGACACACTCGCAAAGATCTTGCCACTGTGGAAAGCATTTATGCTGCACTGGCCCGTGATCCTGATCGTGATGTCAAGCTGGCAGATTTTCGTGAGTACCTGGCTCGTGAAGGCCTGCAAGAGCCCACTACTGTCAATGAAAACACCGAAGTAAACTTCTTGGCCAAGCTGCGTGATCGCATTGTTAACCAAGGCATGCAACCCTTGATCGAAACCGAAACTGCCAATCCTTACAGCATATACGAAGCAGAAGAAGCTGGTGTGGGTGGCAGAGCCAAAGGTATTGAACACTTGGAAGACCTGGTGTTCCGCAAAGGCAAACGTGGTGCCCAAGAAGCCCTGGCCATTGTGCAAGCTGCCAGCGAACAACCAGCCAGCACCACTGTAAAGTGGGACGGCAAGCCTGCTGTGGTATTTGGACGCAAGCCTGCCACAGGTGAGTTTGTGCTCACTGATGGTTCGGGATTCGAAGCCCGTGGCTATGATGGACTTGCTACCAGCCCCAAAATGATGGCACAAATTCAAAACACACGCTCTGGAGAACGGTCGGGCATTATCAAGCTGTACGCCGACTTGTGGCCCATACTGGAAGCTGCCACCCCCACAAACTTCCGCGGCTATGTCAAGGGCGATTTGTTGTACATGGAAACACCTCCACTGGAGGCCGGCAACTATGTGTTCCGTCCCAACACAGTGGAATATCGTATCCCAGCCAAATCAAACTTGGGACAGCGCATCGGGGATTCAAGCATTGGTATTGCCATGCACTCCATGTATGCTGACCAAGGCGAAGCCCGTCAGCCGCTCAGCAGAGTAAAATTCAATGAAGTACCTGGGCTGTTGTTGATTGAACCCATTGCTGGCAAAGAAATGATGCCAGAGTCCAACTTGGTCAAACAAGTCAAGGCATTGATTCGCAGCAAAGGTGCGGCAATTGACACACTGTTTAATCCTGCAGAATTGCGAGCACAGCAAATCACAGACTTGGCCAAGCTGTGCGTGGATTACATCAACTATAGAATCCGCACAGGTAACTTTGACAACTTGTTGGCAGGGTTTGGTGATTGGTTAAAAACCAAAGTTACTTCTAAAAAGTTTGGTAACATCATTGAGTACTTGCAAAGTCCACGTAGCAACACCGAAGCGTTGGCTGCTGCATTTACTATTTTTATACTATTGCACGACTTAAAGCTAGACATACTGCGACAGCTGGATCTACGCGATCCAGGGCACGAAGGTTGGGTCATGGCCACGCCTGCAGGCTATGCTAAGGCTGTGAATCGCTTTGATTTCACTGCTAGAAACTTGGCCCAAAACAAACCTCAACAGGCGTAATTTTTACCAAAAGACTAAATAAGTGTAGGGTCAAAGACCCAATAACTTAAAAGGAAATTTATCATGGCATATTATACCCCCGCAAACGGTGATGCACAACCAGTATTTGCAATCGACGTACAAAACGGTCCTGTTTCACCTTCAGCTTCCACAGCTGGCACACCAGTTAACCTGGCTGGTCCTAAGTTGGACTTCTTCCGCGCTGTTGCCAACACTTCTGTTGCTACACAGCAAGGCGTGCAAGAATACGTTGCTAACGTTATTCAAGCAATCCAACAAACTTCTACAGTTGCTATGTACCAAGTTGACGGTACTGTACTGAGCTTCGCTGTGTATCCTACCGGCGCATTTGCCAGTGCTGCTGCTTTCTTGACTGCTGCTAACATTACCTATACTGGTTATCAGTTGGACAGCGCAACCAACGTTGGCTTCAAACTAGCTGCTTCCTAATTCAAACCTAGGGCAAGCATCAACCCCGGACATAAAAACTCCGGGGTTTTTCTTTGGCCTTAAATACCCACACGATGAAAATACTATGCAAAACCCTGTTTGATTGCACTCGCACTGGCGTGACAGGGCACTATCGACCAGCACAAATACCCTTTGTTGATCAAGCAGACCAAACAATTGACAGCGTGGAAGCATGGCATCGTGCTAGAAATCAACAGCGCAATTGGGAAACAATCATGCAAATTGCAAGTCTACGTGCTCAGCCCATGGTCACAAGCAAAACCCGCACAGTGGATAATGTTTGGGAATTTTCTTTTGAAGTAGAGACTGCTGGGGTTTACAGCAGCAACGGGGACCCAGAAAATCTTGACGGGCTACTGACCGAATGCGAGGGCATACCCATGGTTGTTGGGCTAAATGAAAGCGTAGCTGAATCCACACTGATTCCTGGAAAGAATATTTGGTTCGAAGCCATAAATATTGAATTATGAGCGACACCACAGAAATCGAAAAAAAGAGCCTGGAAGCACACGTTGAACTGTGTGCCGAACGCTACAAACTTCTTGAAACCAAACTAGTAACTGTTGAACAAGGGGTTAGGCATGCTAATTCGTTAATTGAAGATTTAGCAGAAACTGTGAGCAAATCCAGTGAAAAAAACAATGACAGATTGATTGCCTGGGGTGTGGGAATCATTGTTACATTGTCTGGCGCTTGCGGTTGGTTGTTGACCAATTACCTCAACAAATGATCAAAGAACAAAAACTAGAACAGTGGGCCGAACGCGAACTGATTCGTCATATTCACACCATGATCATTGACGACAACGACGGTGGTTATGTAGTTTTTGGAAAATATCATCTTACACCTGAAGCCCACGGATTTGCTGTAAAAACTTGGGATCGACACATACACTGCTTTGGCAGCAAACGATCCGCAATCAGTTGGTGTGTGGCTGACAGATCCAACAACATCAATTTGGCCAATCAAATTTTGGTATTGGATCGCAAACAACAAATGCTGTCTGCAGACATACACTGTCGTCGTGCTCAAGCCAATCGCGGACGCACAGAAGATTTTTACGAAATAGTAAATACCAAAGTGCAGCCCAAAGTTGAGCAGCATCTTTCGGTGACTGCTGAATTAGAGAAATGTATAAATTCGGCTAAATATATTCAAATTAGAGGATTCAATAATGAAATTGCAAGAATTAGCGGCCAATAAGCCAAGCAAGCAAATAGCTCAAGTATTCGAAAGTTACTTTGGGTCAAACCTGCATTTTGACCAGTTAAGCGCCGGTCAAACAAAAACACTGTTGGGTCGTGTACAAAAAATTCTAGGTGAAACCAGACGTACTCCCGGCTTTTACCAAAGTCAAAACAATCCCACATATCTCAAGCTGGTTATGTTGGAACAGGCATTGACCAGCCGCCTGCAGGAAGTTGGAGTTCCTCCTATTCCTGGTACCACTCCTGCACCTGGCACTACCGCAGCGCCCGGAGCACCCGATGCTGCCAAGCAAGCTGCTGCCACTGTGGCTGCTACCAAGGATCCTGCCTTGCGTGCTGCACTGCAAAAGGCCGCCAAAGGACAGAATTTGAATCCCGAAGAACAAAAACTTGTTTCTGGTGCCGCACTGATGAAACAAGAAAGCCGTTTGCGTAATGCTTACCGCATGCTCAAAGAATCCGAAGTTCAACAAGCCCAAGTAGTTTTGGCTGCTCAAGACATGGTAGACAAAATGCAAGGCATGTTGGAAGATGTATCTGAACTACAGTTCAAAGAACTGCCAGCTCTGGTTGACTCAATCAAGAACCAAGTGGGAATTGATCAAGCCCAACAATTCAACACTGATGTGTCAGCTGCATTGACTGGCCTGATGCAGAACCTGCAAGCTACCAAGCAACAACTTGACTCCGCATTGGGTGTGGTAACTGGCCAAGCCCCTGTTGTTCCTGGCATGCCCGGAGCAGGCGATCTTGGCGCCGAACTGGGTGCCGACCTAGGTGCTGCCGCCGATGGCGCCCCTGGAGCAGAAGCAGGCGCCGAACTTGGTGCTGACTTAGACAACGACTTGGCTGCTGCTGCCGCTGCCGGCGACGAAGCTGAACCTGCACCAGCTGCCAGCTTGGGCCGCGCACGTAGATAATGAGAATCAACGAAGTCGACTCTGATCAACCAGGAGCAGACCCCAATCAACTGGTAGGTCTGGTTCAATTTCTCAGCGGCCGCGCAAAAGATACCAACGCTCAAAAACAAATCAGCCAAGATGCATTTATCAAGTTGGCTCAGAGTTTGGGTATCAACGTCACACATCAAAACCTTGGCGACATAATCAGTCAACCTCCGCTGAACGGCGTGCTGGAACCTTTGGATCCCAATTCCAAAACCATTGCATTCAAAGGCGCTGAAATAGGCCCTGCCAAAATGAGCGTGCCACAGGCTCAACAAGTTGTCAACAAAATGGCCAAAAGCGCAATGAAACGCGGATTGAAGTAAACGTTTTGTTGACAACAGGTGTTGTATTAGTATACAATGCAGCATGAAAATAAATCAAGCAACTGCGGCTGAATTAGCCGACTATTCGCAGCATCTAAAATCGCTGCCGCCACATGACAAATACACACGTTTTGGATTTTCAGTCAGTAACGAAACCATTGATCAGTTGATATTGAACGTGCTGTATCATCCCAACGATCATCATGTATTTGTGGCACAGCACAACAATATCATGGTGGGATTTGGGCACTTGGCTCGGGAAGAATCTGACTGGGAATTGGCTGTCAGCGTGGCAGAGGATTGGCAAAAACAAGGCGTTGGCAACGCATTGATCAACCATATGATTGTATGGAGCAAAACACACGGAATTCATTCTGTGTTCATGCACTGTATCAGTGAAAATCAAAAAATACAACATCTTGCTCGCAAGTATGGTTTGCGAACTGTGGAGCGGTCGGGACCGGAAATAACTGCAAAAGTAGATTTGCCAGACGCCACAATGGTTGATTATGTCAAGACATATCTAGAAGAGCAACAAAATCTAATCAAGCAAATTGCTGATTTACAAAAAAAGCTATTGGCCACATTTTCGCCCGTGGCTGTATTCAACCCACAAGACAAAGTAGAATAAATTGAAAGAAAAATTCAAACATGCTTATATGGACACAGCACGTAGGTTTGCTGAATTAAGTCCAGCAATTAGACGCAAAGTTGGCGCCATTGTTGTAAAAGACGATAGAATTATTTCAATTGGCTACAACGGCATGCCTGTGGGCTGGGACAATGAATGCGAACACAAAGAATACATGAATGCTGCCAAAGCAGGATTTATGAGCGATGCAGAAATTCAAGATAAATTTCCCTTTGAAGAATACGTGGCAGAATATCAAGCCATGCGTAGATATCGCCTGGTGACCAAAGACGAGGTACTTCACGCAGAAAGCAACGCCATTGCCAAGCTGGCCAAAAGCAACGAATCGGGACTTGGCGCAGATTTGTTTGTGACCACAGCACCTTGCATTCATTGTGCCAAGCTCATACACCAAACTGGTATTCATCGAGTGTGGTACAGTGACAATTACAGAGATTCAGCAGGAATTGATTTCTTGGTCAAGTCCGGTGTAACTGTAGAAAAAATTTAATGTACAATCCAAAATTCAATTATCAACCTGTGCCCAGAGTAACCATCGAGGGCAAACGTTTTTACGCCACGCCCGATGGAAACAAGTTACCTAGTGTAACCACAATTCTAGACAAAACCAAAAGCGAAGAAAGCAAAGCAGCACTGAACCAATGGCGAGCAAGAGTAGGCACTGAGCGAGCTCAACAGATCACTTCAGAAGCTGCAAACCGTGGCACAAGAATGCACACGTATTTGGAAAAGTACATCAAAGAAGGTGCTATACCCCCGCGTGGAAGCAATCCTTTCTCTTGGCCCAGCCATATTATGGCGCAGGAAGTTGTTAATAAAGGCCTAGTTAACGTTAGTGAATTTTGGGGTATCGAAGTGCCACTGTATTTCCCCCGGGTCTATGCAGGCACAACAGATGGCGCAGGTATACACCTAAACGAAGAATCAATACTGGACTACAAGCAATCAAACCGGCCCAAAAAGCGCGAATGGATTGAAGACTATTTCATGCAACTTGCTGCCTACGCAGAAGCACACAACGAACTGCATGGCACTCGAATCAAAAAAGGCGTAGTTTTGATGTGCGTCAAGCCCGAATTAGATGCTAATCATAACATCATTGGTCAGCCGCAGTATCAGGAATTTGTGCTAGAGGGCACAGAATTTGAGAAGTATCGCGGACTGTGGTGGAAAAAGGTTGAACAGTATTATCTGCTAAATATGTGATACCTCGAGGATATCACAGTGGCAATTTTACAAATTTCAAGAATAACCAATCGCAAAGGCTTAACTGAAGACTTACCAGCACCATTGGCTGGCGCCGAACTGGGTTGGGCAACAGACAGTCGTAGATTATTCATTGGCAACGGTACTGTTGCCGAAGGCGCCCCTGTAGTGGGCAACACAGAAATTCTCACTGAATTCTCTGATTTGCTTTCCTTTGCTAACCAATACACTTACAACGGTGTCAGTGCCACTGGGTACACGGTACAAACAGGCCCTACTGTGGCCACCCCAGTTTCGCAAAGCATACAGAATAGATTGGATAGCATTGTAATTGCTACAGATTTTGGAATTGTCGGTGATGGTGTTACTGATTGTACCGCAGCTATCAATCGTGCAATGTATCAATTATACTGTGTTGATAACAATCCGGCAGTTCGCCGAGGATTGTTTTTCCCAGCCGGCGCATATCTCATTACAGGTACCTTGTACATTCCTACCTATGCTACATTGATTGGCGAAGGCAACGAAGGCACAACCATTTCCATGGTCACACAGACTTGGTTAGAAACAGTTGCCTGGCAGGCCGACACCATTGTAGTTCGCGAAGGCGTTTATTATCTTTCTTCGCAAGCAGTACCCCCAAATACCAGTATTGGCGATACAACCTATTGGACTGAAGTACCAGCACCTGCACAAGTTTGGCAAACAGTAGACAGTCAATTCAATACAGGTACCAGCATTGGTTTGGGATCAGCAGTTGCTCCAACTGGTATCACTATTACAGGAATACAATTTACCACAGACAACCCTGAAATGCAAGGTGCGTTGTTGGAGGATGTCAGTCATATGGTACTAGACAGTGTGAGTATTTTGGGACCTCTTACTGAGCAAAACATCACTGACATTGTTACAGACAGCATTGTGGTTGCAGCCGATATTGACGCAGGTTACGAATACACAATTGTCACACTGGGTGACACAGATTTTACAGAGATCGGTGCCTCGGCAAACGTAGTGGGCACAAGATTCACAGCCACCGGGCCCGGTACAGGAACAGGTACAGCAGAGGTCATGTATCCAACTACCACAGCCATTGCTTGGGCCAGCACACCTGCATTGGTCTGCAGCAATGTAAACATCACAAATTGCAAGTTTGGTGGTTTCTGGACCGGAACAAAAACAGATCAGCAGCTGAAAGGCATAGTGATCAGTCAATCAAGATTTGACACACTGTATCAAGGCATATACCTCGGAAGCGACGCTCCTGTGAATGGCGGCGCCAGTGGTGTGCGTATGGTTCAAAATACTTTTGACAACATTTATTTGCAAGGCATCTCACTTGAAAATGTCGAAATGAATGTGTCAGCATACAATACATTTTACGATGTGGGCAACGAATTCAATGGAGTTGATTACCCACAAAGTTCAATCATTAACTTTGATGCAGATAACAACGTCAGCATCGGAGACATGTTCCAGCGCAGTGCAGACATCGCAGAAACTTCTGGTTTTGCTAGAATCAACTTGAACCGTCGGGTGAACATTGGCATGGACGGTGCTTATGCATTGGACTTGGGAACATATCATCGCCAGTCTGGGCTTGAAGCAACATTGGCAGATGGGTCAGACGCTGTGGCATTGTTTACAGTTGACTCTACAGTCACTCGAGCATTTGCCATTGACTACACTATTGTTCGAGACACTGCTGTGGAAACAGGAAAATACACAGTGGTAGCAGGAACAGACGGCGAAGGCACAGGATTAAGTTCAAATTATTTTGCCCAACTGCAAAACAGCACCACGAATGTATTCTTCTCTGTTTCTGAATCCGGTGGTGTGGTATCTCTGCTATATACAGTTATACCAGGCGGAACAGACGCCTTACTTTCATACTCCGTAACAAAACTAGCTTGACATTTGATGTGGCATCGACAATTTTCTGATCGACTGAGTTCGTGGACCGAACTCAGATCGACTTGTGCTCAATTGCCTGTAGAACAAGCACTGGCAAATATCAATCGATGGTGGTTCAACGCCCCGTGGATTCCTTATCATTTGCACTGGGACGATCAGGCAACTTGGCCCGATCCGTGGCAATTGCTAGACGATAATTTATTCTGTCCGCTTGCACGAGGACTGGGAATCCTGTATACTATAGCTATACTTGATCGCAGTGACATGCAAAATGCTGTTTTAATCGAGGTTGGAAGTGACAATTTAGTCCAGATTGCTGGGGAGAAATATATATTGAATTGGGACCCAGATGACATCGTAAATATCAACCTAGACCGATTGAAAATCCGTCACAGCGTCACTCAAGAGCAAATAAAAAAACAAATTAAGTAGGTAAAATGAAAAATATAACAGTTGTTAAGCGCAGCGGCAGCCGCGAGCCGTTGGCATTGGAAAAATGGCAAGCTCAAATTGCCAAAATATGTTCAGGTATAGCAGATGTTAGCCAGAGCATGATAGAGATCAGAACACAGTTACATTTTTATGATGGTATAACAACACAAGAAATTGATGGTATTACATTACGTGCTATTGTGGATTTGATTGATGTTGAATCCAATCCTGATGTTGGACACACCAACTATCAGTACGTGGCAGGAAAACAGCGATTGAGTATGTTGCGTAAAGATGTATACGGAACATATGACCCGCCGCATCTGTTGGAAATTGTCAAGCGAAATGTTGCAGTAGGTTTGTACACTCCCGAATTGTTGGAATGGTACTCCGAAGATGACTGGAACCGCATGAATGACATGATTGATCATTCAAAGGACGAACAGTATAGCTATGCTGCTGTTGAGCAGATGATTGAAAAATATCTGGTTAGAAATCGAGCAACGAAAGAAATTTATGAAACACCTCAAGTTAGATACATGGTTGCTGCTGCGACTGTATTCCACAAAGAAGAGCCTAACTCAGCTCGTTTGCGCTATATCAAAGAGTATTATGGCGCAGCTTCGGACGGTCTTTTCACATTGGCTACTCCAGTCCTCGCTGGTCTTGGTACTCCTACTAAGCAGTTTAGCAGTTGCGTTCTTATCAGGTCAGACGACGATCTGGACTCAATCTTTGCCTCTGGCGAGATGATGGCCAAGTATGCTAGCAAACGTGCTGGCATTGGATTGGAAATCGGACGCTTGCGTCCCTTAGGCTCACCCATTCGCGGCGGCGAGATCATGCACACAGGTATGATTCCCTTCCTGAAAAAATGGTTTGGTGATTTGCGTTCATGTTCACAAGGTGGTATCCGTAATGCAAGTGCAACTGTGTTTTATCCCATATGGCATCATCAGTTCGATGATCTCATTGTGCTCAAGAACAATCAAGGAACCGAAGAGACTCGAGTCCGACACATGGACTACGGCGTGGTCTTATCTGCTTTCTTTTGGCGTAGATTTAAGAACAAAGAAAATATCACTTTCTTTGATCCCAATGAAGTACCGGATCTTTACGAGGCCTTCTATCGGAACACTCGGCTTTTTGAAGATCTTTATGTCAAATATGAAGCTAGATCTGACCTCCGGAAAAAGACTATGTCTGCAGAAGAAGTCTTTGCCTCAGGCATCCTTAAGGAGCGAACAGACACTGGTCGTATCTATCTAGTGTTTATTGACAACGTGATGAACCAAGGGCCATTTGACCCTGAGTATCACACCATTTACCAGAGTAACCTTTGCTGTGAAATTCTCCTCCCTACAAAGCCGTTTAAGCGTTTGGATGACGCTGATGGGCGCATCGCGCTCTGTACGCTTGGAAGTATTAACTGGGGCGCCTTCCGGAATCCTGAAGACATGCGCCGTGCTTGCAGAATTCTGCAGAGATCCTTGTGTAATATCCTTGACTACCAAGACTTCCTTTCTATCCAAAGTCAACTATCGAACGATGAGATTCAGCCGCTGGGTATCGGTATTACTAACCTTGCTTACTGGCATGCCAAACGGGGTTTCCAATATGGCGACCGGGATGCTTTGGCCGAAGTTAAGTCGTGGATGGAGCACCAGGCTTTCTACCTTACCGAAGCAACAGTTGAACTTGCGAAAGAGCGTGGCCGCTGCAAAGATTCGGACCGCACC
>JACCDW011951624.1_pt1 | contig 16517 bp, 25 predicted proteins | sample 7449781 | NCBI WGS metagenome assembly JACCDW01 (sample SAMN15323449, study PRJNA562643) | freshwater metagenome | isolation source: river surface water | place: USA:Blue River Watershed | collected 2017-08-18
ACTGGGATCGAGGGCAGGGCTTACCTGTTACGAGAAGCTGCTCGTGGTTTGCAAATGGATACTAATAAGATCGTGCCAAATCAAGATTCCCTTGAGGAGCAAAAGATCCAAGCACGAGCGCAGATGCTGGCACAACAAATGTTGCAAAACATGGCAAGCCAGTTATCACCACAGCAGCAGCAAATTGAGGGTCCGCAAGCAGCACAGCAACAACCGTCCGCCCCAGCAGAACCATCGCCGGGCGGGATGCCTACGCAAGGGGCCGCAGTTCCACAGATGGCTGATGGCGGCATGACTCCAGACTATATGTCTGACGATTCAACCGCATCAAGGATACTTGCAAGTTTAGCAATTAACAACGCAATCTGAGGTTAACCATGAAAGATAAAGACGCTATGAAAATGTTCAAAGGCAAAGAGACTAAGGCCGAAGAAATGAAAGAAGCCAAGGCCGTCAAAGATGGCAAGATGACTGTTAAGCAGTATGCCAAGGGTGAGGCCAAAGAGGGTCACGGCAAAGGCGCTGCTAAGAAAGGTGCTGCCATTAAGTCAGGCAAAATGACCCCAGCTCAATACGCCAAAGCAGACGCTATGGAAAAGAAGCCAATGAAGAAGATGGCGAACGGCGGCATGGCGAAGAAAAAAGGAAAATGCTGAGATGGCGGTCCCTAAGTGGGCGAGAGAAAACATGGCTAAGACCGGAGGCCAGCCCACCTTCGGAGTTGTCAGTAAGCCAAGTCTATTCCACAGCTCCCCAGTTAAACTTGCGGACGGAGGCGATCCTACTGAAGCAGAGCTCAAACGTATGGGTCTTGAAGCTTCTAATCGCTATGCCGAAATTGAAAAATCTCAGGAGCAGGGATTTTTGGATAGGTTAAAAGGTGAGGGTCGCAGACTCTTTGATCGAATAGCTGCCGGGAATATTGATGCTCCCGGTAGTCGAGCATATGAGCAGTATGGTGCTGGCCTGGGTAGAAAAGAGTATGAGGCCAATCAAGCAAGAGAGCAGTCTATTGCTGATACGGAGAGAGCCCGCAAAGAATACAAGCCAGAAACCGCCTCAGAAATTGCTAGTCGTATGGGAAGAGTAGAAGGATTAAGCTCTAGCGCAAAACCTGCTCAAGATACTCCTCAGGCGAATACTTCAACCGATACCAATACCAATAAAGAGATAACTGCTGCTGATTGGGACGCGTTCGTTCAACAAGAGGATGCAAGAGCCAAAACAACTACAACAGCTACCAACAATAACAATCAAACTCAGACGAATACTAATTCCAATACAAGCACCAATACAAGCACCAATACAAACAACAATACAGCAGCGTCAAGCGATAACAAAAAGTCAAGAAAAAGAAATACTAGGAAATCAAAAAGTAGCTCGTCGAATCAATTGCCGGATCGATTGGCAATTACAACAGCAATTCCATCAATGAGTCAGCAAGACAGGCAGCAGCAAGCAGATAGAAACGCTCCAGCTAACAATTCATCATTGAGTAGCAGGAGGGGAGCTAGAGGCGGGGATAACGAGAATCGTCCTTCAAAACAGTATCCAATAAATGTACAAACGAATTCTCAGTCTCAAAATGCTGCCACTGAAACTGGATCAAGGCAGACTACAACTACTACGCAACAAAACTCTAAAAGTGCAGCAGAAGCTAGAAAAGCAAAACTTGACCAAGCGGAAGCTTTGCGTCAACAATACTTCATTGCAAGAAATGTTTACAATAAATATAAGACCGAAGCAAACAAAAAGAAGTATCAAGATCTTCTCGATCAATATAGAGCGATAGAGGCTGAACTTAGAAAAAAATAAGGACTCCCGTGTTATCACAAATTGAAAAAGAAACAATTAACGCTCTTGCCCAACTGCGCAATAACATTCACTTTGAACAAGTGAAGACGTGGCTTCGAGAATCGTTACGAGAACTGGAAAAGATTACGCCGCAAACCAAGGACGAAGTTCAACTTCGCTGGAACCAAGGCGGCCAACAAGTTCTTGAAACCTTTCTACAGAAAGCAGATGGGGCTGAAGAGACGATTAGAAAGATTCAAGGACGCTAAGTCCTGATACCTCGAAGCTGACCGAGGATTACGTCAGCACTAATGAAGACCGAGGATGACAGTTGCATCCGAAGCTCATGGAGAAAATTTATGGCACTACCCCGTAAGGTACGCGAAGCTGCTGACAAGGCAGACGCAATCCATAAGCAGTTTTATGAGAACCCGCCTATGGATGACACAGCACTACTTACTGACCCGGCACCCGATCCGGCTCCCAATGATCCTCCGATTGATTCGGCGGCACCACCTCCTATCGAGCAGCCAGACCCGCCGAAGGATGAACCTTGGGAACAGCGGTATCGAGTCATTGAGGGAAAGTATCGTGCAGAGGTTCCGCGACTCGCGTCCGAAAACAAGGAACTGAAAACACAAGTTCAGAACTTGTATCAGGAGATTGAGAGTCTGAAGAGTCAGGCTGTTCAAGCACAAGCATCGACACTCATCAGTGACGCTGATAGAGAAAAGTATGGAGATGATTTGCTGGATGTTATCAAACGAGCAAGCCAGCAAGCTAACGCCGCAAAAGACGCGGAGATTACAGAGCTTAAACGCCGCTTGGATAATGTCAATGAGACAACTATCCGAAGCGTTGAAGTTTCTTTCTACGATCAATTGAACACGTTAGCACCCGATTGGGTAGATATCAACTCCGACGAGAACTTTCTGCGTTGGCTTGATGAATATGACGAGCTGAGTGGCATGACGCGCCAAGACCTCCTCTCGAACGCTGAACAAAGTAGGGATGCCAAACTGGTGGCTCGCTTCTTTAACAAATACAAGAGCGAGGCAGCAGCAAGAAATAACCAGCGCCACAATCCGGCGGTACAGCAGCACGTTGTCCCAGATGACAATAAGCGTGTTACTGCGCCACCCGGCAAGAGATACTTCACACGCAAAGAGATTGCAAATTTTTATGCTGCATGTCGAGCTGGCCGTGTCTCTGCTAAGGATCAAGTGGCAATGGAAGCTGAAATCCATGCCGCATCATTGGAGGGTCGTATTAAATAACCTTCTAGTGCTGCGGATAAAAATTATTTATTTATGAAAGGAGACTGCAAATGGCAGTTCCAGTAGATACCGGCTATCCGCAGTATAGCTACAACGCTAACCCTAACGGTTCAGCATTCATCCCAGAGATTTGGAGTGGCAAGCTTCAGGTCAAGTTCTATAAATCCACCGTTCTTGGCGAAATCACCAACAACGACTGGGAAGGCGAGATCAAGAACCAAGGCGACACCGTTCACATCCGTTCCATTCCGACGATCACTATCTCGTCTTATGAGAAGGGCCAGAACCTGTCGAACCAAGTTCCTACTTCTACTCCTATCGAACTGACCATCGATTACGGTAAGTACTTCTCCGTTATCGTTGACGACGTTGATGCTGTTCAGTCTGACGTTAAGCTGATGGACATCTTCACCAACGACGCTGGCGAACAGATGAAGATCGCAATCGACAACGACGTTCTGAACAATGTTGCTCCTGACGTTGCTGCCGATAACCAAGGCGCAAACGCTGGCGCAATCTCCGGCGACATCGATCTGGGCACAACTGGTGCCTCGATTCCTCTTGACTCGACCAACATTCTGGAAAACATCCTGAAGTGCGGTCAAGTCCTCGACGAGCAGAACGTCCCTGAAGATGGTCGTTGGATGGTTATCCCTGCTTGGATGTCCGCAATGCTCAAGTCGTCTGATCTGCGTCAAGCTTACTTGACCGGTGACAGCGAGTCCCCATTGCGTAACGGCAAGCTGGGCATGATCGATCGTTTCACTCTGTACGTTTCCAACAACCTCGACGCTGTTACCGATGGTGCAGCTACTTGTTGGCACGTCCTGAGTGGTACTCGCGATGCAATCTCTTTTGCTTCGCAGATCACCAACGTCGAAACCCTCCGCGCTCAAACCACGTTCGGCAACATCGTCCGCGGTCTGAACGTCTACGGTTTCAAGGTTGTCAAGCCTGAAGCTCTGGTTGACCTGTATGTCTCGAAAGCCTAATCTAGGCTAACGGACGGGAGGGGGCTCTTACACGGGAGCCTCTTCCCATTTTTACTTTTGAGGCTTTATGAAATCCAAACATAACAAACTGATCCACATTCCTACTGGCCGTATTTTTGCTTGGCATGAGAAGTTGGCAAAGCGACAAGATATGAAGAAGTATGATGAGCCAGAGAAGCCCAAAGCTGTCAAGGTTGAGGTTGCTAAAGAGCCTGAGCCTGTTGAGCAAGAACAAGTAGCTGAACCGGATGCTGCCGCTATGGCTGGTGCCGTGTTTGGTAAGAAGAAGTCATCCAAAGAGTAAGTAACTCAGAGGGTGCGTTATGCCCTCACTGAATGAGGGTATGACAAATGAAAAAGATACTGGTTGCAGCACTGATGGCGCTGAGCGCGTTTGCTTGGTCACATGATTGCGATGAATGCGATGAGCCCGGCAAGCGGCACTATCACGCAATGTTCTTCGCAAATAATGTTGGCGGCTTGACTGTTATCACAAGCGAAACAAAAAACTGCGCTGCTTTGCAAATGCTAGACGGTTATGCGTTTGGCGCTGACAAGAAAGACTTCACTACCTTCTGTTGGACAAGAAGGGGAGATGCTGTTTTCGTTCAGTTCCCCGGCATGGAAACCGGCATTTGGCCTTTTTCTGCATTCACGCCACTGTATGACAACTGAGTATTTTTAAATTTGTAAAGCAAGGAGCGGCAATGGCCAAGAAAGAAAAGTGGATACAAGACGCTATCAAGAAACCGGGCGCTCTCCGTAAGCAGCTAGGTGTCAAGGAAGGCGAGAAAATCCCTGAAAAAAAATTAGCCAAAGCTGCCAAGGCTCCGGGTAAGCTGGGCCAACGCGCTCGACTCGCCCAGACTCTAAAGGGTTTTAAGAAATGAAAAAGAAACCTGTGTGGGAAAAACCCAGCCCTAAAAAAGAAAGCAAGCCACTTACATCATCGCAGAAAACAACGGCGAAAAAAAGAGCAAAAGCCGCCGGTAGGCCATACCCCAACCTGATTGACAATATGGCGGCTGGGAGAAAGAAATGAAGAAAGATCCTCGGCTCGAAAGAGCTGGAGTTGCTGGATACAACAAGCCGAAGCGCACACCCAATCATCCAACCAAGTCTCATGTTGTTGTTGCCAAGGAAGGCGACCAAGTAAAGACAATTCGGTTTGGTCAGCAGGGCGTGAGTGGAGCTGGGGCGAACCCCAAGACAGAAAGCGAGAAGGCAAGGCAGAAGTCATTCAAAGCTCGCCATGCCAAAGATATTGCAAAGGGGAAAATGTCAGCGGCGTTTTGGGCAGATAAAATTAAGTGGTAACAAAGTTAAATGGTGAGGAAATAAATGTCGCATACTTTCCAAATGGTAGTCGATGATGTCCGCGTCACTTTGAATGATGAGGATGGGATTCGATATACCGACCCTCAGTTGATGGGTTACTGCAACGACGGGGTTCAGGAAATGTGGCGTATCCGCCCTGACCTGCGCCTTGGTATGGGGTGGATCAATAACTATACTGAGTACGTTATCACTGATGATGTTCCACTTCCGCATAATGTGGCCCACCTATTGAACTACTACGTTGTATTCAGATCTGAATTAAGGGACGACGAATACTCAGAGGGAACAAGGGCCGCTAACCTCCGCGCTTTGTGGGAGAAGGAGCTGAAGAGAGGATGAAAAACCATACCGATTTCCTAGACTATGTGATGCCACAGGTCCCGGGGGCCAACCCAGATATGGCTCTGTTGGAAGTAAAAAATACGATCATTGACTTTTGCGAAAAGTCTTTCATCTTGCAGGAAACTCTGGACCCGGTAACTTCGATCGCGAATATAGCAGACTATGATCTGGAGCCACCAAATAATCGCAGGGTCACAAAGATTTTAAAGGCTTGGTACAAGGGCAGAGAGCTAGTCCCAGTATCTTTTGATGAGATCAATACGCCAACAGCCTACAATCAAAATGCTCCGGGCGCACCGATCCGAAGAGAAGACCCAAGAAATATCTTCCAGAAAGGTCCAGACGTTTTTAGTGTTTACCCAATACCAAATGAAACACTGGCTAATTCCATGACCCTAGTGGTTGCACTCAAGCCAACGAGAAGCACAGACACAATTGATGACGTGATCTATGAAGACTACGCAGAAATCATAGGACATGGAACTATTGCTAGAATGGCAATTTCTGCAACCAAACCATACTACGATCCTAGGCTAGCTATGGCCAGAGAAGCTTTGTATCGCGCCGGCTTGAATGTGGCTCGCGATCGTGCGCTTAAGAATTATGTGCGCGTAAGTAAGCATGTAAAAATTCGGAGAATCTAATGACGGAAAAGATCAAGCTAGTGCAAGGAGACACGAAGCCAACCTTGGTCTGCACTTTGACTGACGAGACCACTGGAGATGCAATTAACATTACTGGTGCCACCGTCCTTTTAAAGTTCCGACAAGTTGGATCTACCATCCTTACTGCCACGATAACAGGCACAGTGACAAACGGATCTGCTGGTATTGTTGCTTTTTATTGGACCACTCAGCCAACCGCTCTTGATGGCCCGCCCGGGGATTATGAGGGAGAAATTGAAATCACGTTCAGCGACGGATCGATCCAGACTGTCTATGATTTACTAAAGTTTAAACTACGTTCGGAGTTCTAAGATGGGAGCGACGGTATCTTCCGTCCTCGCCTCAGCCCTAGTATCAGAAGTAAGGGTAGCAAGCAGCATACAAGTCACGGCAGCGAATGTCGTCGTAGAAAGTGCGCTGGTTGATGCGAGCGTATTTGCTTCTATCGGGTCTGCAACAGTATCTTTGATTGTTCCGCAAGCGGCGATACAAGCGGCAATCGCCCAATCTTCAGCCTATCTGGACGAGGCTGGATGGTACAAGTTATATCAAGACTCAATATCAACAACGGATAGCATCTATCTTTCTATAGAAAAACAGATATCTGATTCTTTCTATAGTAATGATGAGGCATCAAAAGCAATTGAAAAACCGTTCAGTGATTCATTTGGGGCTACAGATATTATTGTAGTAACAATTGTTATACTGAGAAGTTTTTCTGATAGCGTTTCGATATCTGATGCTAGCACTATTGATGTAGATAAATCTCTTTCTGATACGCTCGAAGCAGCTGATAGCTTAGCTAAGAACTTCAGTAAAGCAAGGTCTGACACAGTTGTACTAAATGACGCTGCATTAAAAAGTTTATCAAAGCTTGCATCGGATACTATTACAACCAGTGATAGCGCTATACGAAGTGTATCAAAAGTGGTTTCTGATGCTGTATCAACATCTGATTCTGCAACAAAAAATATATTAAAAACATTACAGGATACATCAACTGTCTTAGATTTTCCTATAAAAGACATAGAAAAAGATATTTCTGAAAGCTTTGCTTTGTCAGATGTATTCACTAGGACAATACAATTTGATCGTACATTTACTGAAGCGATCGCCGTAACTGAGGCACTGAGTAAGCAGTTCAGTAGACCTTTGGCAGACTCGGCAACAATAACAGATGCCGACGCTAGGCACTTCTACAAGAACGTAACTGGTGACTCTTTTAGCTTTACAGAAAATTTTGTATTGCAAATTACTTCTGTTCAAGCACAACTGCTTAACAATTATGTTCTGAACTTATTCACTCTGAATGGCCCATAAGGAGATACCTAATGTTAACTGAGAACTTCAAGCTGAAAGGCGATGTCCTCATTGAAGTATTTGACCCCGTAACTGGCGAAGTCAAAGATAAACGCGAAATCCATAATCTAGTAGTTGATACTGGATTGGCATATATCGCTAGCCGCATGGTAGGAACCGCATCAGGCGTTATGTCGCATATGGCTGTTGGTACTAGCGGAACTAGCCCGGCAGCAGGGAACACAACACTAGGAGCTGAGGTTGCTCGTCAATCGCTAACATCAGGAACGGCAGCATCTAATGTCGTAACATATGTTGCTTCATTTGCTGCGGGCGTTGGAACTGGCGCGTTGCAAGAGGCCGGCATGTTCAATGCTAGTTCTGGTGGCACCATGCTTTGTCGCACAACCTTTGCCGTTGTAAACAAAGGCGCGTCTGATGCAATGACTATCACTTGGACTGTAACCGCGGCTTAATGGGAGTATAACGAATGGCAATCAAATGGACTAACAATGCTAGTACTACACTAGCAAGCGCCATCTCAGCCGTAACTACAACTATCACGGTTGCGTCTAGCGGGGGCTCTCTATTCCCTTCATTAGGTGTCGATGATTACTTTTACGCAACATTGTCAGACTCTTCGAACAATCTTGAGATAGTCAAGGTAACGGCTAGAGTCGGTGACGTTATGACTGTGGTTCGCGGCCAAGATGGAACCGTTGGAACTGCATACGTTGGCGGCGACAAGTTTGAGCTTCGTCCAACTGCTGCCGGCCTTGGCATTTCTTTTGACAAAAGCGGCGACACAATAACCGGCCCATCATCGGTTGTAGTTAATAGTTCAAGTACCGCTTTTAGGATTACCCAGACCGGCGGTGGCAACGCACTTGTTGTTGAAGATGCGTCTAATCCAGATGGCACTCCGTTTGTGATTGATACTAACGGAAGAGTATTGACTGGCGTACTTTCAGCGCCGGGCTCTGTTTTCGGTGGTGGATATAACCCTCAAGTTCAAGTTTGGGGCGTAGGCCCGGCAACATCTAGCCAGTCGTTTGCTTCTTTCAACACTGCTGGAATTGGCAACGGATCTCGGATGTGGCTTGCTCGCTCAAGGGGTTCTTTTTCTGCTGGAGTTCCTTCCTTCGGTGCTGTTTCTGCTGATGATACATTAGGCGATATCCAATTTGCTGGAGATGATGGAACGGCTGGCGGTAAATTTGTTACTGCTGCTCAGATTTTATCCCAAGTAGATGGCACTCCTGGCACCGACGATATGCCGGGACGGTTAATATTTAGTACTACCGCTGATGGTGGAAGCTCCCCTACAGAGCGCATGCGGATTGATAAGACGGGGAAAATAGGTATTGGTTGCACACCAACCACATATACGCTGGATGTACAAAACCCCGACACTACGGCTGGCGCAGATACTTATGTGCGCATCAAATCAAACGCTGTTGACGGTGACGGGGATGCCCAGCTTTATTTGGATGCCTCAGATACAGGTGAAGCAGGCATTGCTCTTATGGCAGACGGAGTAGGCATATCGTACCTTCAAGTCATAAACGGCGATGATTATGTACAGTTGACAAACGAAGTCTCTGGCGCAGATTTGAACTTTATGACAGCGGCGACAGCGGTTAATGACGGTTATGCTTTACGTTTTGCCAGAGATACTGGCGAAGCAGTAATTTCTGGGATAACAGGAACCATTACCGCCTCTGCGCTTGAAACAACTATTACCGGCCTGTCCACAACAACAGGTTTGTCTAAGGGGATGTTTCTCACCAAAACCGCAGGGACTGGCGCGTTTGGTGTAAACGCAATGATTAAGTACGTTGACGTTGCCGCTAACACAATTACGATTGAGTCTTCGGCAACAATGACAGCTGGCTCTATTACGTTTACAGCTACACCAAACCCAACAACTATCCACATATATTCACTATCAGGCGGAACTTGGACTACGGGGCAGGATTTTGCTAGGCTTGCTTTTGGTAATGGTGATACTGGCGGAACTGGCGATGGTGGCATAAAAGCATCTATTAACGCATATGTGTATGACACTGCCGGCACTGGAGCTGGGCTTGACTTTTGCGTTTCATCCAACGGCACAACGCTAACTAGGGCTGCAAGGATTACGCAAGATGGAGATTTCCAGTTCAATTCGGGTTACGGGTCAAAAGCAACTGCATACGGCTGTCGCGCATGGGTTAACTTTGATGGAACCGCTACTAGCAATCTGTCTGGCACATACAGTCAAACTGGAACTACGGTAACAGTAACTGCTACAGATCACGGGCTAATTACTGGTAACGAAGTTTACTTGGATTTTACTACCGGTACAGCTGTTGATGGCGCATACACTGTCACAATGACTGGGCCTAATACATTTACTGTTACACAAGCCTCCAGAACTACTAGCGGTAACGTGACAATAGCTCGTAGTGCAATTAGGGCTAGTGCAAATATATCAAGTATTACGGATAGGGGAACCGGTAACTACACTGTCAACTTTGCAAATGCTCTGCCTGATGCAAATTATGCAGTAACTGCTTTGGGAACTGGGTCTGGCGGATTTACTGGGTTGCTATCACAGGGGTCAAGTGTGGTCCCAACTACAACCGAAGTACAACTGCAAAACAGAACAATAGGCGCAAGCAGCACTTCAGTTGTTAATTGTAATTATGGCTATGTTGCAGTTTTTAGATAGGTCTAATAAATGAACCAACGAATCATTTACCCAACAGAGGATGGCGGCGTGGCAGTTTTATTTCCAGCCCCCAATTGTCTTGCAGAACGCACGATTGAAGAAATCGCAGCTAAGGATGTGCCTGCTGGTGTGCCATACAAGATTATCAATGCTATTGACTTCCCAACGGACCCTACGTTCCGTAATGCGTGGGAAGCTAAAATTGATACTCCCGATGGCTTTGGCGCTGAGAGTAATGAGTTTCAGCCAAAGGAGCAAGAATGATTATCGTAAATATTGATAAAGCTAAGGCCATCGGTCACGATATTCGCCGCGAAAAACGAGCGGAAGAGTTTGCGCCTCTAGATGAAATCATTATGAAGCGCATCCCCGGCACAGCTGAAGCAGAGGCAGAAGCCGCCCGTCAGGCTATCCGCGACAAGTACGCGGCAGTCCAAACAAATATCGACTCAGCAACAACAACTGATGAGATTAAAGCGGCTCTGAGCATTGACTAAATGACAATCAACAGAACAAGTCCAGCCTTGGTAGATGACCTTGGCTGGGCTTTGTTTGATTAGTCATAAATTATTGATCAACCTAACTTATTTACTGGGGCAAGAATGAATGGATAAAGAAGACTGGATGAATCGCAAGTGGAGGCCAATGATGGCTTGGGTCTACATGATAATTAACATATGCGATTTTATTTTATTCCCAGTCTTCTGGTCCCTCTTTCAAATACATGGCAAAGGCGAAGTTGCTCAACAGTGGGCTCCGATGACCCTATCCAGTGGAGGTCTTTTCCATATGGCATTCGGCGCTGTATTGGGGGTGACAGCATGGACCCGGGGGCAAGAGAAAGTTGAAGGGATAAGAAAGAATGCTAAATCTGATTGAGGGATACGCATGGGTAATCAAGGCAATTCTAATGGCTGCCCTTTTTGTAGCGGGCTGGTGGTTAGGGGATACTCTGAAGCAGGGGCAGTGGGACGCTGTTCGTGCGGCTCAAGCGGAGGTAGCTGCTCAACAAGTCAAGGAAGCAAGGGATCGTGCAGATGCGGCGGAAGTTGCTCTTGCTCAAAGTCTAAACGAGGTATCTACCCAGTACCAGAAGAAGCTCAAGGAGAAAGATCGTGAAAAAGCTGATGCTGTTGCTCGCGCTAAGTCTAACGGCCTGTGGGTCAACGCAACCTGCGAAGATAGTGGAAACAAAGTGTCCGACGCTACCACCCCCGCCGGCGGACGTAATGGTGAGACAAGAGCCAGACTTTCTGAAAGAACTGGAGAAGATCTTATCTCCCTCGCAACCAGAGCCAACAAAGTAGTAGAGCAACTAACCGCATGCCAAAAGGCGCTCACAGACCAAGAAAGATTAGTAAATGATCAACAGCCGAAAGATTGAAGATCTGTTGCCAATAGTGCAAGATAGGGTTAGGGCATTTGTTTTTAAATGCAATCAGGCAAATATAGATATTCTGATAACATCCACATACCGCGATAATGAAAGCCAGAATGCCTTGTATGCTCAAGGGCGCACTCAACCCGGCAAGATTGTAACTAATGCAAGAGCCGGAGAAAGTTGGCATAATTATAGGTGCGCTGTTGATGTGGTTCCTATTATTAACGGCAAGCCATGTTGGGATACTAAGAACTCAGTGTGGCAAGAAGTTGGCAGGATTGGCAAAGAGGCCGGACTGGAGTGGGCTGGTGATTGGAAGCGCTTCAAAGAGTTCCCGCACTTTCAATACACAGGTGGTAAAACACTGGCTCAACTCCGCAACGGGGAAAGGATTGCGTAATGGATGTCGAAGTTCACCGCGACTTAGGTCGTCATGAAGCTGAGATTGAATCACTCCAGCGGGAGTTGACCGCAGTCCATGCAGAACTCCGTGAAGTAAAAGAATGTCTACAGTCGATTAGAGAAACTCTCTCTGAAGCAAAAGGCGGGTGGAAGACATTGATGTGGTTGTCTGGGATATCAGCAACCGCCGGCGCTCTTGTATTTAAATTGTTGAGCATGGCAATTACTATGCTTCCAAAATAAGGGTGCTGTATGAAAGTATCTGAGCAAGAGTTTCTTGATTGTTGGAATCGTCATGGTTCTGCGGCTATGGTTGCTGAAGAACTTGGTATTGATCTTAGGGGCGTTCATCGCAGACGGAAGAGGGTAGAGGCTAAGCATGACATGGTTCTTAGAAGCAACCACCCAAATTCTCCGACGTTTACGCGCAGAGAGCATTCTCCAAGAGTTGAGTGCGAACTTTGGAATGGCACAATACTTGTTGCATCAGATGCACATTATTGGCCCGGCGTTGTCAGCCCAGCACATGAGGCTTTTGTTTCCTTAACTGAAGAACTTCGTCCACAAATGATTGTCATGAATGGCGATCTCTTTGATGGATCATCGATAAGCAGATTCCCCAAAGCAGGATGGGGCTCAACTCCAAACGTAAAACAAGAACTTGATGCTGTTCAAGAAAGATTGGCAGAAATCAAGGAGGCTTCTCCACGAGGATGTTCTTTGTGGTGGACTCTTGGTAATCACGATATGCGGTTCGAATCTAGACTGGCTCAGAACGTACCAGAGTTCGAAGGAGTTGGTGGCTTTACTCTCAAAGATCATTTTCCTGAGTGGAACATGACAATGAGTTTGCTTGTCAATGATGACATAATGATAAAGCACCGCTTCCGTAACGGTGTTCATGCCACATGGAACAATACACTTTATGGTGGGCTCACTGTTGTCACAGGCCACCTACATAGGCTGCAAGCAACATTGCTTACAGATTATCGTGGCACTCGATGGGGTGTCGACACCGGAACTTTGGCTGAGGTTGATGGCGACCATATGCACTACGGTGAAGACAATCCAACCAATCATTGCTCTGGATTTGCTGTCTTGACAATCATAAACGGACAATTAACATATCCAGAGTTCTGCTCTGTCCATAACGGTAAAGCTTACTTCCGTGGGGAGCGAATTGTGTAAGGGGAAAAAATGGCAGGTCTGAAGCTAATGACGCAGGGCGGTTATACCCCAAGGGTTGCCGCCCATCTGCTTGCAGACAGTGAGGCTCAACGCGCCATCAATACAAAACTTTATGCCGGAGACCTCAGGGGCTGGTACAAATCAGCTAAAGTAACTCCGGCTTTTTCTTGTATTGAATCAGGCGAAGCAATATACAAAACAAAAAACAATAGCGGAGACGATCGATGGCTTGTTTGGGACTCTGCTGTTAGTGTAGCCCTCAATCCAGTAATTGATGATACTCAAGAAAGCTCAATTTACTATTCAGAAAATAACGAACTAAAGGCCACCAATTCAACCTTAGCCGGCAACACTAACGGCACGCCACCTGCTAACTGGTTATACGGAACCGTCCCAGCGCCTACTGTAGCGCTTACCGCCACAGAGGTACATATTGGAGGCGGGACTAGCGAAGATAGAATATATATCTATACGTTTATTCAGGAGTTTGGAGGAATTGAACAGGAGAGCGCCCCTAGCGGAGCATCCAATGTTGTTACTGTACACGGATCAGATACGGTTGACTTAACTGGGTTTGAAGATCCTTCGGCATTTGCAAACCAGAACATTACAAAGATCCGCATCTATCGATCAGTAAGCGCGGCTGGGATTACTCCTACGTTCTTGTTTGTTGATGAGCTCCTTGTGGCTAGCCTTGGCCCGTCATATGTCTATAACGATTCAAAGACCGCAAACGAACTTGGAGAGCAGCTCCCTAGTCTGACTTGGACTGAGCCCGGCCCTGTTAGCGGAATATGCCTACATCCATCTGGTTTCCTTTGTGGCTTTCATCTCAGAGAAGTTATTTTTTCTGAAGTTGGATACCCTCAGTCTTGGCCAATTGCATATAGATATTCTGTTGAAGCTGACATTGTTGCCGTTGCCATTTATGGGCAAAGTGTTGTTGTATTAACTAAGGGGTATCCAGTTGTTTTCTCTGGATCAGACCCAGCATCAATGACTCCAGAGAAGTTGACTGAACTTGAGCCTTGCATTTCGGCACGATCAGTTTCTTCTGATACTAACGGCGTTGTGTATGCGAGCCCGAATGGCATCTGCGTTGTTGGTCCAGCAAGCGTTGGATTGGCAACTGGCAACATTATGTTGAGAGATAACTTTGAAAAGTTTAATCCGCCAACAATTCGCGGGGCTGTGTATGCCGGCAAGTACTTTGGCTTTTACCAACAAGGAACAGAATATCTTCCTGATGGCGGTTTTATTCTTGACCGCACAATGCAAAGCTCGCCATTCTCAACCACCAATATTCAGGCAAGCGCTACGTTTGTAGATCCTGACACAGCAGAACTCTACTACTTGTGGGAGACAACAATATACAAGTGGGAGGGAGACAGGCTGAATAACTGGCCATTTGAATGGCTATCAAAAAAATTTGTTTTTTCTGATCCGATTAACTTAGGCGCAGTAGAAATTGACGCCGACTTCTTGAGCCCAGAAGCAGCTGAGCAATGGGAGCAATACATTCAATCAATCAAAGACGCTAACCAAGATTTGTTTGATTCTGGGGTTCCGCTACAGGGAGCTCTTAATGAGGTTCCATTAAATCAATTTGTTCTTGGTGGCTCATTACTTACCACAATCCCATCATCGACAAACTCAAGGTTTGTTCAATTTACTTTGTATGTTGATGGAGTTGAAAGATATAATACTTTATATATTAAAAGCGGATCGTATAGACTTCCTTCTGGGTATAAGGGAACAATATTTGAGATTAAACTTGCTGGCAATATTGAGTTTCGATATGTCAAGCTGGCAGAAACCATGAGGGAGTTGAAGACCCTATGACCAGAATAAGAAAGCCCGCCATCCCGGCCATTTCTGTTATGGATAGGAAACTAGCAAATCTTCTTGGTCCAATCAAGCAAAACATAGAAATATTGACCGGGATTCGCGGAGGCAGTATAGAGCATCTATCCGATACGGCTACAGTAGATGAGGCCGTTGCCAAGATCAATGAGATTATTGACAGACTTAACCAATAAATTATGGAACAGTTAATAAATGACCCCGATAGAGTGTGGCACTTTTTGAAAGATCTTGGCGTTCCAATTGTGTATAACGCTGGAATGCAAGGGATCGGAAGAGAAGTTGATGGCTCTCTTGTGGGGGCTGTTCTATATGAAGGTTATACAAAACATAATATATTTATGCACTGTGCTGGCAGGGGCAAAAAGTGGATTAGTAAGGACTTGCTAAAAGCCGCTTTTGCATACCCATTCAAACAAATGAATTGCAAAAGAGTTAGTGCGTGGGTTGAAGCATCCAACCAAGACTCTAAGCGCTTTGTAGAAAACGTCGGATTTGAAGTTGAGGCTACGCTCAAGGGCGCGGCTAATGACGGTGGCGATGTCATCCTATACGTTTTATGGAAAGATAATTGTCGATTTATAAAGGACTGAGAATGTTCGACAAATACAATAGTTTCAATGAGTTTTATGGGGATGTGTGCGACAACCCTAACGATCGGGTTGAGAGGCACCTTGCTGTTTTGCAAAAGAAAAATATTTGCTTTGGTGGCAAGGGCAGTGCACCAGATCCAAACCCCGGCATGATTGCCAGCGCCGAAGCTTCAAAAGTTGCGGCAGACGCGCAAAGAGAAATTGCCAAAGAAAACTTGGACTTTTACAAAAAACAATACGAAGAGTTCAAGCCAATCATGACCCAAGTTCTTGAGGGTGAGCTTACTACTCAGGCAGAGGCAATGCGCCAAGCCAAAGAGTATGAAGACTACATGAAGGGCACATTCCGTCCTCTTGAACAAAGACTTACAGCTGAAGCAGCAAAATTTGACACCGAGGAAGAGCGGGAGAAAATGGCTAGGGCAGCTGTTGGCGACATTGGACAAGCCTTTTCTAACATGCGTGGTCAAGCCCAGAGACAATCAAGAGCTTCTGGCACGGGCTCCAACTCTGGAAGATTCGCTGCCCTTAACCAACAACTCAACCTGCAAGAGGCGTTGGCTAGAGCTGGAGCGGCAACATCTACTAGGGAAACTGCTGTAGATAAGGGCCGCGCTTTATTGTATGACGCTGCCGCACTTGGTCGAAATCTTCCATCTAATGTTTCTGC
>JACCDW010281502.1_pt1 | contig 16515 bp, 17 predicted proteins | sample 7449781 | NCBI WGS metagenome assembly JACCDW01 (sample SAMN15323449, study PRJNA562643) | freshwater metagenome | isolation source: river surface water | place: USA:Blue River Watershed | collected 2017-08-18
ACCCTAAAAACCGAAATACTGGCGGGAGTTTCTACATTTCTGGCCACGATGTATATTATTGTTGTCAATCCTGCCATTTTGAGTCAGTCTGGAATGTCGTTTAATGGCGTGCTTACAGCCACCGTTTTGCTATCGTTTTTTTGTAGTTTGATGATGGGGCTTTACGCCAAAAACCCAATCGTTGTTGCCCCTGGCATGGGTATGAATGCCTTTTTTACGTTTACAGCCGTAAAAGGTATGGGGATTTCGTGGCAAGTAGCTTTGGGAGCTGTATTTTGGGCAGGAATCATCTTTCTTTTGCTATCCATCTTCAATGTTCGCACCCAAATCGTAAAAGCCATTCCGAAGCAACTACGCTACGCCATTTCGGCAGGAATCGGGCTTTTTATTACCCTTATTGGATTTGCTAATGCCAAATTTATTATCCCGAACCCCGCTACGATGATTGGTATTGCAAACTTACACGACCCAATCGTCCTTACGTTTTTGGTGGGTTTGGCCATCACGATGCTTATGCTCACAAGGCATATTCAGGGCGGAATAATCATCGGAATTGTACTAACAACGCTCATTGCTATTCCAATTGGCAGGTGGTGGGGAGATGCCTCAGCTATCAATTTCGGGCAAAAGACATTAGTCACTTGGCAAGGAGTTTTCTCAGCCCCTGACTTTAGTTTACTTTTCCAGCTCGACATCATTAATTCACTCAAAATAAGCCTTTTACCCGTTATTTTTGCTTTCGTTTTTACTGATTTATTCGATAGCCTTTCTACATTCGTAGGCGTTGCCGAAGCAGCCGACTTGTATGACGAAGACGGCGAGCCTCGCAATATCAAACAGTCGCTTTTGACCGATGCCGTAGCCACCACGATGGGCGGTTTACTCGGCACCAGCCCTGGCACGGCATTTATTGAGTCGGCAGTAGGCATCAGTCAAGGAGGGCGAACAGGCGTAACGGCTATCACTGCAGGTATTTTGTTTTTACCGTTTATGTTTTTATCGCCACTTTTGAGTATTATTCCTGCCATAGCAACTGCTCCTGCGTTGATTGTAGTTGGGGTTTTAATGATGAAACCCGTCACGAAAATTAATTGGGATAAACTCGACGACGCCATTCCTGCATTTTTGGCTATGGTGCTGATTCCGTTTACATATTCAATTACTCAAGGTATTATTTGGGGATTTTTGTCGTGGACTATTATCAAAGTCGTCAATAAAAAAGCAAACGAAGTTTCGTGGATGCTCGTCATTATTGATATTTTTGCTCTTTGGGCCTTGTATTTGGGACATTGATTTATTCTTTTACCACGGAGCTGCTCGGAGTTTTCACGGAGTAACACAGAGTTTATTAATTTCAACAACACTACTTTAACATGAAAATTAAACTTTTATTTTTCATTACATTCTTTTTTTCAATCACATCGTTTGCCCAAAGAATTGCGATTTTGGGAGCAATGACCGAAGAGGTAGAATTGCTTCAATCGCAGTTGAAAGGTGCAAAAACCAAGCAAATTTTAGGGTTCACATTCAAAACTGGCAAGTTGAATGGCAAAAAAGTAGTTTTAGCCGAAACGGGTATAGGAAAGGCAAACGCCAGTATCGTTACCACTCTGATTATCAAGCATTTTTCTCCAAAATCTGTTATTTTTACGGGCGTTGCGGGGGCGGTAAATCCTGATTTAAACCAAGGAGATATTCTGATTGGCCGACGTCTTTCGTACCACGATTATGGCCGACTGACCAACGATAGCCTAAAGTTCTACCCTACTCGTAATCCGCATACGAAGCAGCTTAATCCGCAATTTTTCTTATCAGATTCTACCTTAGTTGCGGCGGCAAATCAGGCCGCAAAAGGCATCGAGCTCAAGAAAATAACGGCTAATTCGCCCCAACCGAGAATTTCGGTAGGAACTATCGTCACGGGTGATACGTTTGTAGCTTCAAGTGTGGCTGTGGCGGGTTTTCGTAGAAATTACCAAGCCGATGCCACCGAAATGGAAGGGGCAGCTGTTGCCCAAATCTGTTTTCAGCAAAACTTACCTTTTTTGATTATCAGAAGCATCAGCGACAAAGCCAATGAAGTTGCTCCAGCCGACTTCCAAACATTTAAAAAAGTGGCGGCTGACAATTCGGCCATTTTAGTAAAAGCAATTATCAAAAATTTATAAAACATTTCATGATTTACGATTTCGACGAACTCATTGACCGCACCAATACTGATAGTTTTAAATGGGATAGATACAAAGACCGTGACATTATTCCGCTTTGGGTGGCCGATATGGATTTTAAGGCCGCTCCGCCAATCTTAAAAGCCCTCGAAGATGTAACTAAACAAGGTATAATTGGCTATTGGCACGCACCCGATGAGTTGGCCGATGTGATTGTAAAACGCCTCGACGAACGCCACAACTGGAAGATTGAAAAAGATTGGATTGTATATCTACCAGGGCTTGTTCCTGGCCTAACGCTCTCGTGTATGGTAGTGGGCAATGAAGGTGACGAAATAATTACGACTGTGCCTGTGTATGGGCCATTTATGAAAGCCCCCGAAGCAGCCAAAAAGAAGCTCGTAAAAGTACAAATGAAACTCGAAAACAATCGTTGGACGCTTGATTTTGATGCCATTCGTGCGGCAATCACACCACGCACACGCATGTTTATGTTGTGTAACCCGTATAATCCTGCGGGAACGGTTTTTACAAAAGAAGAATTACAAACATTAGCCGATATTTGTACCGAACATAAGATTGTGATTTGTTCTGACGAAATCCACTGTGATTTGATTTTAGATGAAAGCAAGAAGCATGTTTCAATAGCCACACTGAGCCAAGAAGCTGAAAATCAAACAATTACATTGCTTTCTCCGAGTAAAACTTTCAATATTGCAGGTTTGGGCTGCTCGTTTGCGGTAATTCCGAATGACGAAATTCGCACAAAATTTGCAAATTTAAAATACATCGTAGAGCCAATGCCATCGGCGTATGCTTATCAGGCAGCTTTGGCAGCTTACCGAGATTGTGATGAATGGCATGAGCAGTTATTGGCTTATTTACGCAAAAATCACGATTACATTTTGCAAGAAATAAATGCTATCAAGGGTTTTAGTATGCAACCCCTCGAAGCCACCTATTTGGCTTGGATTGACACCCGTGAGAGTGAAATTGAAAATATAACAGAAGTTCTCGAAAATGCTGGTGTTGGCATTTCGGATGGTGGCTTTTTCTTTGATGGAAAAGGGTTTATACGTCTAAATTTTGGCACTCAAATGCGACGACTCGAAGCAGCTATTTGGCGAATGAGAAAGGTACTTTATTAAACAAATGCAGAAAATATTAGTCAGAGAATTTGGTTTTATAACGTTTGCACATTAACTTCGTTAAAACCTAAAACAAATATTATCTTATGAAGTTTTAGGTTTTATATATCCTAAATTCTAATGAGTACAAAGACTACTTTTGTTAGTCATAACTATACAAATGAGTACATTAAGGCCCACAAGCAAATCGTTACGAAAAAACAATAATGAGCCAGCTCTTTTATTGTATGACCAATACGGTGCAATGGCGTACGGCGTAATATTACAGATTATTCCACAAGAGCAGCTTGCACAAGAAGTACTCATAGAGCTATTTAATTCATTACCATTGCTTAATTGTCCAGAAGGAATTAGTGATGCTATTTGTATTATCCGTAATGCCCGAACAAAAGCTCTCGAATTCAAAAATCGCCTAAATGCTTCACTTTTAAGTAATGAAGATACAAATAGTAGTGGTAGCGATTCGCTTCCAAATATGATTTTCAATTTAGCCTTTAAACAAGGGCTATCCCTCGAGATAATTGCTGTAAAACTGGGTTTATCAAAAGAAGCCACAATGAAAGCTATTAGCAACCATGTTAAATCTTTTCGTAAATCTTAAACTGCTATAAAAGTGAATCCTAAAGAATACATTGAAAGCGGTATTTTGGAAACCTATATATTAGGTTTTGCATCTGATAATCAACAAGAAGAAGTAGAAAAGTATGTTCGAATTTTTCCTGAAATTTCTTTGGCACTCGAAGACTTAGGAAAAGTAATCAATGAACATTTTTCAGCCAGTATTCCTCCTCCGAGCGTACGCCAACGTATCAAAGAATTTGACCATGATAGTTTGAAAAAATGGGACTTCAATGAGCAAAATCACTCACAAAACAATGTACATAAAGAGGAAATAAAATATTTGGAGGTAGAAGTAAGCGATACGCACCTGCGTGTACACAAATATTGGCGACCAGCCTTTATTGCGATTTTTATTTTATCTAAAATATTCTTAGCAGCAGCCTTGTATTTTTACTTCAAGTCTGACTCGCTCAATAAAGAAAACCTAAAACTACAACAAGAAATAGAGTTATTGAAGAAATAAGCTTCAATAACTCTATTTTATCTACAATGCACGAGCTTGAACCCACCTACAACTGGCGAAAATATTATATAAGCGAAGCCGATAAAAAATCTCCTTTTTATGGCCGAACCTACGGCACTACTTACCAAAACACCATTTATGGGTATTATATAGACCCAAATTGGGACGACATTGGCTCCGAAACGCTCTACTGCAAAATCTTGATGGTTGACTATGCCGCTCACTATGCTGTCATTGAGCTTTTTGGCGAATGGAACGATACCCTTCACAACGATATCATGTTTTTGAAACGAACCGTAATTGATTATTTGGTCGAAAAAGGTATTAATCAATACATTCTGATTGGTGAGAACATCTTACAGTTTCACGGTGGCGAACAAGATTACTACGAAGAATGGTTTGAAGACATTGAAGATGGTTGGATTGCAGCTGTGAGTTTCAGAGATTTTATTCTGGAAGAATTTAAGCGTTATCACCTTGATTCTTACATAAACTTTGGAGGCACACTACAAATAGATAATTGGCGAACCATAAAACCCAACTTATTCTATGAGTTGGTTAAAGGTTTGATTATGCGGAGATTGAATTGAGATACGAAATTGTTTTGTTTCACTCAAATCTCGTATCTCAACTCTTAGCACTGATGTCTATTATTTCATTAGCTTTCTATCTCTGAGCCAATCTTCCATACGAACTGCCCATGTTTCTACGGGTCCTCTACCTTTTTTCTTGAGTCCGTAGCCGTGGCCACCTTTTTCGTAAATGTGCATTTCTACTGGCACTTTGTTTTTCTTACACGCCAAGAAGTAGCCAATACTATTTTCGGGCTGAACGCCATCATCGGTTGTACTCACTAAAAACGTCGGTGGAGTATCTTTTGTCACTTGTTTTTCGTTGGAATACAGCTCCATTTTTTCAACTGGCGGATTCTTTCCAATCAAATTATCTCTCGAGCCGAAGTGCGTAAATTTATCACTGAAAGTAATTACTGGGTAAATCAATAACGAAAAATCAGGGCGAACACTCACGCTCGCATCGGTTATTTCGCCTACTTGGGTAGTAAAATGCGTTGAAGCTGTTGAAGCTAAATGTCCACCTGCCGAAAAGCCCATGATTCCAACCTTATCAGGTGAAACACCATATTTTCCTGCATTTTTACGCACAATTCTGATGGCTTGTTGGGCATCTTGAAGTGGGCGAATTTCGTCATTATCAAATAGATTTTCTTGCGGAAGACGGTATTTTAACACAAAAACCGTTACCCCTCGCTCGTTAAACCATTTGGCAATGTCGTGGCCTTCGTGGTCAATAGCCAAAATTCCATAGCCACCACCTGGGCAAATAATCACGGTAGCATCGGTTGTTTTTTTCTTGGCAGGATACACATACAAAGCTGGCTGAGTTACATCTTTTACACGAGTGATGCCATCAGTAGTTTTTGAGTCTTCGGGAATGTTGATACCCGCTTTTAAACCTGGTGTTCCTTCGGGATAGAGTAAAATGGTTTCGCTGGATTGGGCGGATAAATCAGACAAGGTAGTCATGAGAAATAGGGCTAAAAAAAGTTTTTTCATTGCTCATAGCGGCGTGTGCTTCACGCCAATCGGTTTATGGTGAATAGTTGAAATACAAAGTTGAAAAAAAATATTGTTTCACGAAGTTTTTCTGTGAATATTGTGCAAAGATTTATCAAAATCATGCACGAAGCATTTCAACATTGTCTGGATTTTTTTCAATATATTCACCCGCTAAAACCAGCGAGTATAGAGGCTCTTTTGCCTTGCTTTTCATTGAAAAATTTTACAAAAAAAGAGTTTTTAGTAAAACAAGGCCAAGTTTCAGATGAACTTAACTTTGTTTATTCGGGAAGTGTACGAGAATTTTTTGAAGATAATGATGCGAACGAAACCAATACTTGGTTTGGGCTCGAAAACTCGGTAGCTATTTCGACGTATAGTTTTTTTTCGCAGAAACCAAGCCTAACAAATATTCAAGCACTTGAAGATGTGCAAGCAGTAGTTGTAAAACACAGCGACCTGCACAAACTTTTCGACCAATTTCATGATATTGAGCGTCTTGGAAGGCTGATTGTTGAGCAATATTTAGTGCAAATCGAAGAAATGAAAATCATGCTTCAAACGCTTTCGGCACGCGAACGCTACGAATATATGCTACAACACAAACCTGAATTTGTACAACGTATTCCGCTCAAATATTTGGCTTCTTTTTTGGGTATTCAGCTCGAAACCCTCAGCAGGGTTAGAAATCAGAAGTAAACCTTATTCATTCTTACTCGAAAACTTGCTAATCAAAATACCCACTAAAACCACCGTGTAAAACTGCCCGACGATACCAAAAAGTGCCGTAACGAGCTTCGTAACATGGCTATTGGGTAGAATATCGCCAAAGCCAATACTGGTAATGGTGATACTACAAAAATAAACTAAGTCCATATAAACGGCTGATGTGCTCGACATATCAAGCCCTTTGATACAATGAGAATTGTTATAAAAGAAAATCTGCATCAAGAAAACATGTACCTCTATTAGCAAAAAGTAGCCACAAGCCGAAGCCGAAATTATATCGGTGTTTATATAGCTTGGCTTCAAAAGAAAACGAATAATTTCTAAGAAAATAAACAAAAAAAACAGCACATAAACCGCACTGATAGTGGACATGAACTGGGGTGAATTTTTGGTAAACGACAAGCTCAAGGGCATCAGAAACACCAACAGAAACAGGGTATTTTTAATAATTTTCTTGAAACGCCCTTTTTCAATAAACACGCCGATACTCGCAATACCCACAATAATCATGTTGATTGGCCAAATAACTTTAACGTAGAACTCCATATCACGCAGCACGATTCCCACAAAAAGATGCTGAACTAAGGCAAAAAGTAATAATTCGTATTTATTTTTTGTAAAAAACTGTTCCGATAATGTCATAAATTAATGATTAGATTTGGAGCAAATTCATGAATATTCATTAAATTTCCAAACATAAGCTCCTTGATTACCTATTGTTAAGATTAATCTGACTTCGCTGTTTTCTTTCAAATTATCGTATATTTAGACAACTGATGAATGTTTACCCTAAATGTATTCCATGAAATACTCGTACTTCCGATATATTGTTTTTCTTGCAGCTATATTTTTAATGCTTTTGAGCGAAACTCAAGCACAACAACTCAGTTTCGAGAAAATAACTACCAAAAACGGGCTTTCATCTAATAATGTGCTGGGTATCACGAAAGACCCACAAGGGTATTTGTGGCTGGCGACCAATTTGGGAATTTCTCGATACGACGGTTATCAGTTTCAACCTTTTGGAGCATTATCAAGCCTAAACGGAATAGGCATTTCTACCAACGGAATATTATGGTTCAGCAACGAAAAAGGCTTATACTCTTTAGATACAAAATCATTGGCATTGTCGCTCAAAATAGCCAATAAACTCAATGATAATGTTCCTGACAACGACCATTACAATAGTATATTTGTTGATAGTAAGGGGCTCGTTTGGTCAACCGATTTTCATCATATAAAATCGTATAATCCAGCGAAAAACTTACTCACTTATTATAAGATTTTGAACGAAAATCAGCAAAACCCCAATCTTGCAAAATTCGTGGAAGATACAGCGGGAAATCTGTGGTCAGTAAGCCCGATTGGCTTGTGTAAATTTGATAGAAACCGCCAAACATGGGTGCAAATTTGGGCAAAAAAAAACCTTAGTTCAGTGACTTTTGATAAAATAACTGGCACTTTTTGGATAGGAAGTCAGCAAGGAGATTTGATAAACTTCAACCCTCAATCTAAACTTGCTACCACCAAGACCAACATCGGCGAAAGCATTGAGCAAATTCAATTTTTGAATAATCATTCCTTGATTTTTGGCTCGCACAACCATCTATTTCAGCTTACTACCAACCAAACCCAACCGCAAGAAATTGGACAGTTGAGTATCGATGATATTTCGCTCAATATTGTTTTTATCGACTCACAAAAAAACGAACTTTGGCTTGGCACTAACGATGGGCTATTGAAACAAGAAACTGAAAATCAACTCATTCGACAACTATTTATTCCGAAAAACCTATTACCAAATCCTGCAACCGTTCGATGTTTTACGATAGAAAATGAGTCGAATTATTTACTTGGGATGAGTTCGGGCGATGTGCTTCGGTGGAATAAGGCTACCAACGATTTTCAGAAAATTACACAATTACCATCGGAGGAGGTTAGAAATATTAAAGTAATTGATAATCAAATTTTTATCGGTACTAACAAAAACCTTTACGTAAAAAAACAGGAAGCAAATCTAAAAAAAATTCTATCAAAGCCTATCAATCACTTTGAACTTGATGGAAAAAATCGACTTTGGATTTTATCGCCCAACGAGCCAATAATGGTCTATGATTTAGGCAAAAAACAATTTGTGCAACCGTGGAGCAAACTTCCCTACCCTACTTTTTTCAAAGAAAATCTTTTTCATAAACTCACCTACACTCCCGACCAAAAAATGTGGATTGCTGGCTGGATTCCGAGCGGTTTTGGAATTGCTTGTTTCGATTTCCGAACTAAGCGATTTCAAGAATTAAGCTCAATCAACGACCACAAACGTTTCATTGGCGATTACTATTTAGATGTTTCGGTCACACCAAAAGGCGATTTATTGTTTTCGGGTTATGGTGGTTATAATCGACTCAATGCCAAAGGAATTATTACGGCCGAAGTTCATGCCGAAGACTCAAAGCCTTTATTTGCTGATGGTCAATGCTTTTCGATTGATGAAGACTCAAAAGGAAATACGTGGATTGGTACGGCCGAAGGACTGGTTAGAGTCACGCAAGATAAGCAGGTGAATCGTTTCACGCAGTTTGATGGGCTGTTGAACAATGATATTCGCAATGGTTTTCTGATGGCCAACAACGAATTATTATTGGGTCATAAAAATGGATTTTCGATACTTAAGTTGGGTAATGTGGGTCTAAAAAATCAATCGCATCGACTGATGCTCAGCCAAATAAATATTTTAGGAAGCGAGCAAAAAGTTGATTTATCGAAAAACCTTACCTTTTCAAGAAAACAAAATAACCTGAGTTTTTCGTTTAGTCCACTCAATTTTGAGAATCAAGCCCGAAACAAATTTCGCTATCGCCTCACCGAAATCAACGAAAAATGGATTGAAAATGGCGTAAATCCAACCATCACTTTTTCTAATCTCGAACAAGGGAATTACCAATTAGAAGTACAATACGCCGAAATTGCGGGTAATTGGGATACTGATTCTCTCATCCTCAACTTCGAGATTTTGCCTGCTTGGTACGAAAGTCTTTGGTTCAAAGTTTTGCTCGCTTCACTCCTATTGGCCATTGGCTATGGCATTTATTGGTACCGCATCAATGAATTTAAGAAAGTGCAAGCCATGCGAAACCGAATATCGTCTGACCTCCACGACGAAATCGGAGCTTCATTGAGTAGTATCAATATTTTAGGCGATTTGGTCAAGCAAAAACTAAGCGAGAATCACCCAAGTTTTGGCTTTGCCGAAATGATTAGCGAAGAGGCCAAACAAGCAGGAACAGCTATTGACTACATCATTTGGAATATTAATCCGCAGTTCGATAGCCTCGAAAGTTTGTTCACTCGCATCAATTCGGAGGCCGCCGAACTCATCGAAGCCAAAGGTATTAGCTATGAGTTTGAAGCTCATAATTTAGATAAACGAACGATGTCAATGGATAAAAAACGGAATATTTATCTAATATGCAAAGAACTGATAAACAACGCATTGAAGCATAGCCAATGCACAAAAATAGCTTTATGTTGTGATATAAAAGCCAATTATCTAAGTATCAGTTTTGCGGATAATGGGAAAGGTTTTGATGTAAATATATTAACGAATCGGAATGGTTTAAGAAATATCAAAAATCGCTTACAAGAATTAAAAGGTACTTACGAATTAACAAGTGAAGCCGAAAAAGGAACAAGATATGAGTTAAAAATTCCGTTGTGAGAACTTACTTGCTATGTTATTTTGAAGTTAATGAAACAATTTAGAAAATTGTTTTACTACCCCAAATGGGTTATTTTCTGTCGGCTAATTATTTACGAAATTTGTATCAAAAAGAATCCATGATTAGAATATCCATCTACGAAGATAACGTCCGACTAAGCCAACTCTTGTCGCTGATGATTGAAAACACCGAAGGTTTTGAATTGATGGCTTGCCACGAAAATTGCTTAGAGGCTCTACAAAATACTCGTACCGAATGCCCTGATGTAATAGTGATGGATATTGATATGCCACACCGAAGCGGTATCGAAGGGGTTGTCGAAATCAAAAGTCATTTTCCGCACATCAAAATTATTATGCACACCGTTTTCGACGGAAACGAGCATTTATTTGACTGCCTCAGCAAAGGTGCCGATGGCTATATTCTGAAAAAAGATTCATCTACACGCCTCATTCAAGCCATTAAAGAAGTAAACGAAGGTGGAGCTCCGATGTCGCCTTTTATTGCCAACAAAGTTCTGCAATCTTTTCGTAAACCCTTAATTCAAGAAGATTTTAATCTGACCGAACGAGAAATTGAGGTACTAAATCTACTCGCCAAAGGCTTTTCTTACCGCATGATTTCGATTGAATTGAATATCTCGGTCGAAACCGTCAGACGCCACATTAAGAATACCTACCAAAAACTACACGTACAGTGCGGCCCCGAAGCCGTAGCCAAAGCCATTCGGGGCGGAATCATTCAATCATAAATTTTCAACCAATAACCCAAAAGGGTTATTGACACTCTGAATTATTGAGTAAGTGGTCGGAAAGCCAATTTTTTATCCCCAATTATGGCATTGATGAGCATCGGCTAAACGAGCAATTTTGTATCAAAAAAATTGCTCAATGAAAAAACAACTAATCACTTTCCTAATTTTAGTTAGCTTAGAGGGTCTTTCACAAACACTCATCAATCCGAACGGAGCTGTAAATATCTATGAAAAAGAATCTTTGTATTTCAACAGGAAAGATAATTTTCTACAACTCAAAAACTCAGGCATTACGTTTTTCAATGAAGGTACATCGAATGCCCAATTCATCGAAACATCTGCCTTAACATCAAATTACTCCACCACTAATACAAATATTATACAAAATTATACTCCAACAATTGATGGGCAGATTGTTTACGTAGATGTTTACGGAATTGACCAAAATCCAACTTTAGGAACACGAGTAATCACGAATTGTATTCTGGAAATTATTGATAAAACCAATAATACCGTCATCGCCACCAGCGACGAAAGTTTACTTAATACGGGCTACCCTTGTTTACCAAACCGACCTTGTCCACCGCAAGATTATGTACGATTTAGCCTTTCGCCCTTGCCGCTTCGTCTGCAAGCTGGTAAGCAATATGCACTCCAGTTACGCAATACTTCCACCCAATTTCAAGCGGCAATTTCTTGCGAAAATATTTATCCGTTTGGCTCAACCAATATTGCTTGTCAAAACCAAACCGAATACGCTGATTTAAACTTTAAAACCGTTTTTCTTGGGGTTTTAGAATTGGCCCGTATCGACCAAGATGGCAATGCTACTTTTAGTGCTGTCAATTCGGCAACCCTGCAAGTAAAAGGAGTTGATGTAAAGGGCACCAAATCAGGTTTTGTACCAATTGGGGCAAGCAATACAAAATGTAAAGATGTAAATATCTTCATAGGCGAGCCATTTACATCACTTAATTGTCTTGTAGCCAACGAACCATCAACCGATTTTCCAGATTGTTTTGCGGTTTCGCTCCGCAAATACCTTACTGATTCAAATACGGGCTACCAAACAGGTGCAGTTATGCGTGTATGCCGCATTGACGATAATAGTTGGGGGCAAAATCCACGAATTTTGTATAACTATCAACCTTTTTATCCATGATAATTAAAAACAAAAAAATTATAGGTCTGATTATAGCCACCATAGGTTTAGGCATTATACTCTTTTGGGGAAATACGTTGGTAAAAATGCTTGCCTTGCCGTTTTCTGGAGTAGTGACAGATGCAAAAGTAATCGGGTTTAAAACCAAAGGCAGTAAATGGATTATTGAAAACAGTAATAACGGAAAAAAGAATATGCTATCGGGCAAAAGCCCTTTTTTTGAATTTAGTACCGCTACCAATGAAAAGATAAAAGCTTACAGCGAGTCACCACAAATTTTTATTTTATTCAATTATCAAATTGACGAAGAACTGACAATTGCGTATCCGCTCAACGAACCCAATAAAGCAATTATCCTCGACTGGCGAGAGGTTCCAGGTTTATTACTGATGGTCGTTTTTGGTACTTTGGCAGTTGTGATTGGCATAAGTTATTTAGGAAATCACAAAACACACTCCCTAAATTAACACATTGATAATCAATTATTTAAAAACTATCGAATAAAAAATAGTTACTAAAGTTGTACGGTCAGTACGACCCAAAGCCATTCGAGACGGATTTATCAATTTATAAATTCTTGCGTATGACCCAAAAGGGTTATTGTCAGTCTGAATTATTGAGTAAATGGTCGAAAAGCCAATTTTTTATCCCCAATCATGGCATTGATGAGCATCGGTTAAAGAAGCAATTTTGTGTAAAAAAACTCCATGAAAAACATAGTATTTTATCTCAGCCTCGCTTGGGTTTTATTGTTTAGTTCGGCCGCAGGATGCAGCAGTTCTAACGACCCAACTCCTGCCAGTAGCAGTAGCCTCGAAGGTACTTGGAAACTTACCAAGGTCAACGGGCAATTAACCATCATAACTGATGCAAAAAAAGGTACGACTTTTACCGAATATTTCGATGAAGAATCCGCCGACCTCGTAGCTTACAAAATCAATTTAGAACTCAAAGGTGGGGTTGTGAAAGGCTTTGTAGCTCCTTCTATTTTAGGTGCTTTAGCTTCGGGAACTTACGAAACTGGCCAAACTGGTGGGCTCAACTTTACATTCGACAAAATGCGTGACAACGTGACCCCATTGCCCAATAACAAAACGCTCAAGTTTTTCACCTACTACAAAATCTCGGGTAATCAGTTAGTTATCACACAAACCAAAGCTGATTTTTTGGCTTCGGTAGCCGCCAATGGTACTCCTGATAAAAGTACACAAAGCTATGACCTTACACTAAGCTATACACGCCAATAAAATAGCAAGGAAGTATCAAAAAAAGCTCTATATCCACGCAACTATTTGATAATAAAATTTTTACCAAACAATATACTACTATTATATGAAATACCTATTAATGTTTTCTTTGCTACTAATCAGCCTTCAGAATTATAGTTTTGCTCAATCGCCAATAGCCAAAGGTGAACATTTTGCTACTATTAATGGACTAAAACTTCACTACGAAGTAGGCGGAAATGGGCCAGTTTGTATTTTCCCGACACCTGGTTGGGGGCCAAACATTGATGCCTACAAAAACTCAATGCCCGAACTCGAAAAATATTTCACGGTTGTTTGGCTCGATACCCGTGCCTCGGGAAAATCTGAGGCTTCTGATAAACCCGAAGACTATCAAACCGCCGATTTCATAGAAGATATTGAGCAGCTTCGCCTGCACCTCAAACAAAACAAAATTTGGATTATGGGGCATTCGATGGGCGGCTGGCAAGTAATCAATTATGGCATAAAATACAGCAAAAACCTCCACGGAATCATCGCTGTTGCCGCCTTTGTTGGCCTTGACGAACTCGCACAAACAGAGTTGATGAAAGCCGTAGAAAAACGAAAAAACGAGCCTTACTACAAAATAGGTGCAGGAATTTTGATGGGAACTGATACTACCAAACGCTCGCTCAATGAAGAGATGCCATATATCATGCCTTTTTATTTCCATGACCAAGCCAATCTTGCCAAGTTTTTTACCATCAAAAATGTGCAACTCAGTCAAAAAGCTTGGGAAATGACCGCAAAAGGAGGCCTTGACAGAGAAAAAATAATTGATTTATTGCCAAAAATCACTGTGCCTACGCTCGTACTTGTAGGAGACGACGACTTCATCTGCGACCAAGTTTCGCACGCCTCTCGCATTCATTCAGGTATCAAAAGCTCAAAACTTTCGGTTATCAAAAACGCTGGCCATTTCATCTGGATTGAACAACCCCAAGCATTTTATCAAGCTATTGAAGAATGGTTGAAAACTAAAAAATAAAAGCATGAAAACTAACATATTGACTTACCTCCTACTCTTTGCAGTATGGGGTAGCCACGCTTTTGCCCAAAGCAGTACCTTAACACCGCAGGGAATCATGTTTCCGCAACTCACAACTGCCCAAATTGGGGCTATCTCTGGCCAAGCCAAAGGCACAATGGTCTTTGACAAAGACTTAAATATCATTAAATACTACGACGGAACAACGTGGCAAACCCTAACCAATGGTGGCACGGGCGGTGCTTGGCAAAATAGCGGAGCAAATCAATACAATACCAATAGTGGCAATGTAGGTATCGGCACTGGCTCACCAACTGCCAAATTACTCGTGGTTCATGATGGAACTATTGGAGCAAGAATAAGTGCAAAAGACGGTTCGGGGAATTCCTCCTTTTTAGATATAGTGGCCGATGGTGGTCCTGGGTCAGGAATTAGATTTTACTCAGATGAACTCTTTAATGCTGCCATCTATATGGATGGGAACGACCTATCGTTTAGAAATATTGTAGGAACGGACCCTTTAGTTATCAATGCGGATTACAGTGGTATTGTGCTTCCTCATGGTGTAAAAGTTAGTAATGATGGTTTCCTAATAAAAGATATTCGTTTTGGCAATTTGGCTATTGGAAGTAGCACCAATAATGCTTATTCTCAGCCGCCGATTACGTTCCAAAACCCAATACCCAATGCCAACTATACCGTTACGCTTACACAAAACTCAATTACCTCCGATGATGATTTTTTTCAGATGCAAGTGCGAAATAAAACCGCCACTGGTTTTACGGTTTGGGTAAAACGCCGTGATGCTAATACAGGTTGGGGACAAAACTTACAAGTTGCCTGGATAGCCATCGCAGGCCAATAATACAGCAGAAAATATGGATAATTTCTTAGAAATACAACGCCCATTCATTGCCGAAGGTATGATACGAATCAGGCATAATGGTAAGCTAAATTATATCAAAACCTCTGAAGTTGTCTTACTCGAAAGCGACATCAACTATACTCATATTCATTTGAGTTCGGGGAAAAAGCTCCTTTCTTCTCGTAATCTCTCTTTGTTTGAGTTTATGCTGAAAGATACACACTCTTTTATCAGACCCAACCGTAGGCAGGTGGTAAACATTGATTATCTGACCAATTTTTCAATAAAAAAATCAACCAAAGCCCTTCAACTAATCAACGGATTGAGTATCAGTATTTCACGAAGACAAAGCCAAAAACTCACAAAATCACTCGAAAACCAGCTTTAAACCATGAAAAAAATAATTATACTTTCGGTCAACCTCTTGCTATTCAATCTTTGCTTTGGGCAGAAACTGGCAGTGCCGTATTACTCGGCATCGCAGATAAAAGTATATGATTTGGCTACTAATCCCGCAACTTTACTCACTACTTTCAATGTGGTTGGGCCAAGCAATATCAGCTATAAACCCAACTGCGTAGCTTTCTATAACAACGAAATGTTTGTTGGCTACGACGAACCAACTTCCGATGGATTTTTGCACTACAAAGGCGTATTGATTTCGGGTGGAACACTCACCTATACCTCAGTTACGAAAGTAGCAACCAGCCGAGTCACGACCGAAATCGTAGTCAATCAAACTAACGGAACGCTATATGTAGCTTGTGGTTTTGGCGAAACCAAACGTAGGGTAGTAAAAATCCAACGAGATGGAAGTGGTAATTATAGCGGCGGTGGCATTTTTCAGAATATGCCTACCCTTAAAAACAACCAATCCTACACGGGTATCGGCGGAATTACAAGAAATGCTGCGGGTGATGTGTTCGTAACCGACCTTTCTGATAATAGAATTTTGAAATGGGCCACCGATAATACACTGGCATCGCCAACGCAGTTTCTATGCTCAACAGCTGCCAATTCGGTAGCTTGTACCGATGCGTTTCTGAATACCGATAA
>JACCDW011294357.1_pt1 | contig 16513 bp, 13 predicted proteins | sample 7449781 | NCBI WGS metagenome assembly JACCDW01 (sample SAMN15323449, study PRJNA562643) | freshwater metagenome | isolation source: river surface water | place: USA:Blue River Watershed | collected 2017-08-18
GACTTAATATATAAATTAAGTCTTTTTTTATGCTTAAAAATATAATTGAAAAATATATAAATTCGGATAGTCGAAACAAAATTTCTTACTTAGAAAAGGAAATTACTAATAACTCTATACTATATAGTGAGTTCAAAAGAATCTCAAATCCCAATCTAAGCATTAGAAATAACATTTATAACATTTATTATGATATAGATTCTATTATCTGTCCTGTTTGTCAGAATCAAAAAGTTGCTTGGAATGAAAAGGATTTTTGCTATAGAAAAACTTGTAGTTATAAGTGTTCGGGTAAACTATTGAAAACTGGTAAAAAAGAATATAAGTTTCCAGAAATTGAATCAAAAGAACAATTTATTTCATTAGTTAGGCAAAACAAAGTTAAACTCACTTCAATTACTAAAACTTCTTACTATGAAGAAGTCAAAAACTATAGAGGTGAAACATTACAAGAAAAAGCATTTAGATGGATTAATGAACTAAATGATCAAATTTTATGTGACAACAAAGATTGTCAAAATGAAGTAGGTTTTGTTAATTTCAGTAAAGGTTTTAGACAATTCTGCTCTGTTAAGTGTTCGTCATCATCTGATATAAAGATTTCAAAAGTTAAAGAAACTTGTCTAGAAAAATACAAAGTAGACAATGTTTCTAAAAGACAGCTACACATTGAAAGATATAAAAGTATTCTGAGTAACTTTGATATCATTTCATATGATAGCTCATCTTTTGTTTTGTTTCATCATGATTGTAAAAATCAAATAGAGATAACAAGAAGAATGATCTACGATAGAAACAACATGAATACTGAAATTTGTACACACTGTAATAAAATACAGAGTATGCAGTCAGGTTATGAGCTACAACTTAAACAGTGGTTGATTAACTTAGGTATTAACATCGATGAAAATAATAGGAAAATAATTTATCCAAAGGAGTTAGATTTGTTTCTACCCGACCACAATTTAGCGATTGAATTCAATGGTTTATACTGGAACTCAGAGAATTATGTTGGTAAGAATTACCATATAGACAAAACAAAACTTTGTGAAGAAAAGAATATCAAACTTATTCATATTTGGGAAGACGATTGGATTTACAAAAATGATATAGTAAAGTCAATTATAAGTAATAAATTAAAAATTAATCAGAGTAGAGTTTATGCTAGAAATTGTGAAGTAAGAGAAGTGACTGATGTAAAACTAGTAAAAGACTTTTTAAACAAAAATCATATACAAGGATATTGTAAATCACAGCACAAAATTGGATTATTTTATAACAACGAACTTATTTCTTTGATGACTTTTGGGTTCAGAAAAACCAATTCTAAAAAAGAGTTTGAACTAATAAGGTTTTCAAACAAGAAATACTACACAGTTATTGGCTCTGCGTCAAAACTATTTAGTTTCTTTGTTAATAAGTATCAACCAGAATTTATTTTATCCTATGCTGACATAAGTTTATTTGATGGGTCCTTATATAATAGTCTTGGTTTCAAATTTATTCATAGAACAGAACCAAATTATTATTGGGTTGTTGATGGAATAAGGTATCACAGATGGGTGTTTAATAAAAAGAAATTATTAGAGTCTGGTGGTAGTTCTAAGAAAACAGAAAAAGAAATTATGACAGATCGAGGTCATTTTAGAGTTTTTTCTTGTGGTCAAGATAGGTATGAGTTTACAAAATAAAAAAATCATTAGGAAAGGAAACTTTTATAATATATATTTGTATAACTTAAAATAGAAAAAAAATGAAAGTTGTTAATAACATATCAATCATAGGGAACGGCACTATAGCGGGTGGCCTTCTTTTGCTGATTGGTTAAGTATTGACTCTTTCATTCAAGATACTTTAAACCCAATCAGTGATGATTGGGTTTTTTTATTTTATATTGGTGAGTAGCTTAAACGGTAGAAGCACCTGTCTTATACACAGGAGAAAGTGGGATCGTTACCCACCTCACCAACTAAACTGCAGAAGTGGTGTTAATGGTTAGCATGTGAGACTTCCACTCTCAAGGTGCCAGTTCGAATCTGGTCTTCTGCTCAATATGCGAGAGTAGCTCAATTGGTAGAGTACCACCTTGCCAAGGTGGATGTTGCCGGATCGTACCCGGTCTCTCGCTCTTTATAAATAATGGGTCATTGGTGAAGCTGGCTATCACACAAGATTTGCAATCTTGAGTCACGAGTTCGAAGCTCGTATGTATCCACAGATTTAGAAATCAGATTTGAAGTATCTAAGCTCACTTTGAGCAAGTTGAGTATCACCTCCAGAGTATTCTACTAGTGAATTAAACCAAGATGTTCTTATATCGTTTCCTCTTTTTCGATGTCTATCATAAGCGTCTCTTAGAAGAAAAGCACCTGCTTTGATATTTGTGATTTGATTATGTTCTTTGAACCCTAACTTTTTAGCAACAAGATTAAAAGTTGCTGGCATTACTTGACAATAACCAAAAGCACCTGATCCAGCAGAGTTAGCGATAAATTGAAATCCTGATTCGTGGTCAACAACTCTAAAGAATATTGTATATGGGATTTTATACTTTTCGATTTCGTCAATCATTGTAAAGAAGATATCATCAGGTAGTTTAACTAAATTCTGATAATGTGTCAAATTACAATCTCTCTTAATAATAAATTGAAGATACTCACGAGAACCCATAGTTTCTCTTAACTGAGTTATAGTAGAATCTTTTCTGTCTAATAGAACATTCGAATTGTAAAGAATATTATTGATCTCTTCTAATTTAGATTCTAATGAGTAGATTTTTTCTGCTTTATCAGTGAATGATAACCATCTTCCAATTGAAAATAAACCAGTTGTCCAGAAAATAAAGGAGATAACTACAATAACGATTATTTTGTTATTTTTTAACAGTTGTCTCCAATTTATTTTTCTAAATTCTGGATAGATAAACCATTCTAATATATCGATTAATTGGTATCTAACATACTTTTCAAAAAGTTGATTATTGACATGATTCATCAATAACCAACTGTGTAGTTTAATTAAATTTTTCTTAATCATCTTAGTTCGTAGAGTTCGTTAATATTTAATAATCTATGTTCACAATCAACGATTTGTTCGATATTACTTCTATGAAAATGTCCATAAAAATGTTTTTGTATCTTATTGTTTTCATTCAAGATATTCCACATTTTTGTCATTACGGTTCTTTCTTCGATAAGTTCTTCTTTTAGATTTTCATCGTCAGCACAAAATGTTTCTACTAGATTACCAAATCCCAATTTATTAGTTGGTAAACAAAAGTCAGGAGCAGTATGTGTAACAAGTATATCGATGCCTCTAAATTCTTTAATCAAATCTTCATTATAGGTAACTTTTTCGTCATACCAATAAGTTCTTCTCCTACTCCCGTATCTTGCATATTTCATATTTTCAAGTATTCTTGGTTTTCTGTCAATACTAACAGCACCACCAACAAACAAGAAGTTTTTATTTTCTAAATTAAGAACTGTATAATCTGGTAATAATTCCAAATTACTATATTTATGTTGTCCTTTGAAAAAGTCTGGATTATCGTGATTTCCTCTTATTGCGTATAAGGTAATATTCTTCTTACTTAAAAAGTCGTTGAAACCTAGTAAAAATCTTGTATCGTTATCTTCATTGGTAAATCCAATACCAAAATCACCTACTTGAATAATGATACAGTTATCGATTTTAGTTTTTTCGATATGTTTCATCAAGTAGTTAAAATTCCCATGTATGTCACCAAGTAATAAAATCATAATACAAAGATAAGGAAATTTTTTGGATATTTCAAATATCCTCTTTATGTGTGTGTGAAATGACATTCTCATTCCACCACTTTGTAAACTTTGAATTTGGAAAAATTTCTCTTAACTTTTCACCGACGATAAGACAAGTAAGTAGTAAAAGACCAGAAACTAAAATTATTGTTAGAATATCCATAATACTAATTATTAATTAATGTTAATATACCAGAAACTGAAAGAATTATTCCAGTTGATATCATTATATCTGATGTAGATTTAGAAATCTTATTAGTTTTATTTAATAAAATAGTAGTTCCTGTTAAAGCTAATCCAGTTGATAGAAAAATCACACTACTTTTTTTTGACACATCATTACTCTTTTTAAATTGTTCTTGTGCCGATTTAATAGATTGTGGATTACTATTATAGTAATAGTTACTATTAGTCTTCTGTGAAATAACAGAAGTACTTAAAAAAAGTAGTAATATTGTAAATATTTTACTCATTTAACAGTTTCAACTTTATCATAAGCTGCACATTTAGGATGTTTTGAAACACAAGAAAATAGAGCTATTGATAAGATTAGAAATATAATTACATTTTTCATATTGTTATATATTAAAAATAACTAAAAAAGTTTTACTCAAAAAATGGATTAAACTTAATTTACTTTATCAATAGAATAATTAAATAAAAAAAATTGTGATATGAAAATTGGATGGTTTGTTGGTACAAAAACTTTCACTACTTCAGGAGAGTTAAAGAGTAAGCCTCAGCTTGATCTCTTAATTATGGAACCCGAAAAAGTTGGAGTCACTGATGAACACGGTAGTTATAAATATTGTCCAGCTTTTGCTATTTACACTAATCAAACCTTTTTACTAAGATCACCTTTTGATTTAGAATTAAATTTCTATAATAATGAGGTAAATGTTTTATACTCTTCAATATCACCTAATGTTCTTAAAGACCATCTTACAATTGATATGGAGAAAAATCCAATTGTTCAATTAGAACTTCATATTGGTTTTGTTGCTGATGAAACTTGTTTTATTGAGTTGACAAGTGATCACTTTAGTATAAATCGTCCAAATAATCATGTAAGAGTTGTCCCCGGTACTTATGATATATCAAGTTGGCAGAGACTTCTTAACTACTCGATTGAATGGACAGATACTTCAAAACCAATTTCAATTAAAAGAGGAGATCCACTTTTATATGTGAGGTTCAGAACCAAAAATCCGAGTGAGAAGTTTGAACTAAAAAGAATTGAAATGACAGATGATTTATTAAAATCAGTTGCTAGATCACAACTTTCCAAATTTTATGTTTCAGGTAAAACTTGGACACTAATGAAACTTAATAAATTAATGAGACGAAAAATAAAATTTGTGAAATAAAAATTAACATTTAAGAAAATATAACTTATATTTGTAAAATAAATCGAAAAATACAAAACAAGGTAAGAATTTTTAATATATAATAAACAATGAAAACAATGAATCTAAATATGACAAATTTGAATCTCACGGTGGTGAATACATTATGTATTAGAACCATGAGGTCGGGTATTGCCAAATTTAGAATTGTCTCATAACATAGAGATTTAAGTCTAAAGATACACAAACCCGACCTTGAAAAAGAGTCGGGTTTTTTATTTTTGGATAAAAAGATGGTTCCTTCATCTAACTGGAAAAGATATCTCTCTTCTAAAGAGATTATAGAGGTTCGAATCCTCTAGGAACTACTAAAAATTGACCAGAAGCTAGTACGGTACAGCGGCGGTTTGTTAAACCGAGGATAGTGGGATCGTTACCCACCTGGTCAGCTAAAATGTACAGATGGTAGAGTGGCGAATACAACAGCCTGCAAAACTGTAGTCGAAAGACCGTCGGGGGTTCGAGTCCCTCTCTGTACTCAAAATAGTCCTGTAGCTCAATCGGGGGAGCGCCACTCTTACATAGTGGAGGAAGTCGGATCGTAACCGACCGGGACTACTAATTAAAATTGGATTGTAGCTTAATCGGGAAAGCATCGCGCTGATATCGCGAAGAGAGTCGGATCGTAACCGACCAATCCAACAAATGGATGGTAATTAAAAGTGTTACTTCGTGAAATGGTTAACACAATTGTCTTAAACACAATAAAAGAGGGTTCAATTCCCTCAGTATAAACCACTTTTAGAACTTTCCTCCATTTAATGCCAAGATGGGACAGCGGTTGACTCCACCTCACTTGTAATGAGGTACACAAACATCGCCGGTTCGAATCCGGCTCTTGGCTCAAATACCATAGGAGACTCGTAAGACAGTTGGTTATGTTTTATCTCAAATAGCGATATAGTGTAAAGGTTAGCTCACTTGGCTCATATCCTTGAGGATCAGGTTCGATTCCTGATATCGCTACAATATTATCTCAGAGTTAATAATGTGTCATGTTTTTTTATAATCTACATGTTTTTTCTTATAGAAAAATATATAAATTATGGAAAAAATTAAAACACTATTTATAAGTGATGTTCACCTTGGAAGTTCTAGTTCAAATGCATCTAAATTATTACAGGTATTTAAATTATATGAATTTGAAAACTTAATCATAATTGGTGACTTTATAGATATGACTTCACTGAAGAGAAGATTTTTTTGGACTCAAGATCACTCGACTGTTATTCAAAAAGTTCTTAGATTTTCTAGAAAAGAAGTCAATGTAGTTTATATCATTGGAAATCATGACTTCTATATACGAAATCTTATAGATGAAGGGCCAATTAACATAGGTGAAATTAAAATATGTGATGAACATATCTATGAAACAATCAGTGGTGAAAAAATATTTATAACACACGGTGATTGTTTTGATGGATTTATTAGATTACATCCTTTTTTGTACTTTCTTGGTGATAAAGCTTATTCACTTTCGATCTCCATTAATAAGTATTATAATATTATTAGAGGTCTTTTTGGGTTTCAATATTGGAGTTTATCTTCTTATTTAAAGACTAAAGTAAAAAATGTAGTAAAGTTTGTTACTGAATATAGAACTATGTCTGAGAAAAAATTGAAAGAAGTCAATTGTGATTCGATAATGATTGGACATACTCACACACCTGAAATTCAACTCGGTAGTTATTATAATACTGGTGATTTTTGTGAGAGCTGTAGCTATATTATAGAAAGCATCGAAGGTCAAATAGAATTAAGATATATTAGATGAAAATATTATATGGTGTACAAGGAACAGGTAATGGTCACATCACTCGTTCAATAAAAATGATTACTACTCTAAAGAGTATGGGATTCGAAGTTGATACTTTAGTTTCAGGTAGTAATTATCAAATCAATCTTCCTTTTGAATGTAAATTTAATTTTAAGGGTTTTAATTTTTCTTTTAATAAAGATGGTAGTATAAATAAATTTAATACATTAATAGAAAATGACTTTTATCAATTCTTAAAAGATACTAAACTTGATTTGAAACAATATGATACTCTAATTACAGATTTTGAACCAATTTTAGCATGGTCGGCAAAGTTTAAAGAACGAGAGATATGGGGTATAGGAAATCAATATTCTTTTTTATCAAAGAATTCTCCAAGACCTACAAAAAAAGATTTAATTGGTGAGACTGTTCTAAAATGGATGGCACCTGTAACAAACCCAATAGGTATTCATTTTCAAAGATATGACGATTTTATCGAATTGCCGATAATAAGAGATGATATCATTTATGGTAAACTAGAAGATTTTGGTCACTATACTGTTTATCTACCGAATGTTAATTTGAAAGAATTAGTTAATGAACTTAATAGTTTTACTAAAAATAGATTTCATATATTTAGTAACACATACTACTATAATACTGAATATAGAAATTGTAGAATATATCCTTTAGATAAATTTATGTTTCAGAAAAGTTTTTTGACATCTACCGGTGTGATAACAACTGGTGGTTTTCAAACAACATCTGAGTCACTATATTGTGGTAAAAAATTACTAGTAATACCAATAAACAATCAATATGAACAAATGTGTAATGGTGAGTCTCTTAGTAGATTAGGTATCAAAGTTGGTCAGTTATCAGATATAGGGAATTTTCTAACTTCATGTAAAAATGTTAAATTAACTTGGGAAGATCCTACGAATAAAATAATATCAATGATTACTAAAAGTTAAATTTAGCAGACAGAGTAATAGTTTGACCAAATTGAACTTTTTGCCAATCGTTATCACCTAAATTAAATCTTTGATTATTATTCAAATCCTGAAAATAAATCAAATCCTGTGCTAAAATATCTTTAATATTTAATTTTAACTCACAATTCTTAATTTTCTTTGATATTTGAAAATCTAAGACATGTCTTTCATTTTCCCATACACTTGGTTCTTGTACATTACCAACTATATAAATTCTTGGACCAACTATATTATAAGAAATATTCGTTGAAAAGGTATTATCAGTATTATTCCAGTATAATCCAGTGTTAAAAACATAAGGTGATTGTCCTTGTAGTGGTCTATTACCACCAGAACCGATTACTTCATCCATCATCACATTAGATTTTATAAATGCTAAATTTGAATTTATTGATAGGTTTTTATAAATTTTTGATTTAATATCGATTTCAACACCAATGTTTTTTGCTTTATATACATTGTCATAATAAAGCTCTGGTGAACCAGATGTTCCTGTTCTATTAATTATTTCTATCGGATTTATGAATTCTTTATAGAAACCAGAAACAGAGAATACTTGATTATTTGATGGGTAATACTCAAATCTCAAATCATAATTGTTTATTATTGTTCTTTTTAGATAAGGATTTCCAGAAGTGATATTATCTTGTATGAAGTTATAAAAACTAAAAGGAGCTAGCTCTCTAAATTCTGGACGCGAAACCGTTTTTGAGTAGCTAGTTCTAACTTTAAATTTGTCGACATTAAAACTCAGATTAATACTTGGTAATAAATCTACAACTGTAGAATCAATTGTCTTTTTTAAGTTACTACCAAACTCAATATAGTTAAACCTTTGATTGTATGATTCAATTCGTAATCCAACATTTAAATTTACATTTTTAGTTTTGGTATCTATCATCAAATAACCAGCATTTAATGTGGAATTAGCATCATAACTATCATCTACATTTGTTGACTCATCTAATTTGAATCCGCCTTGACCATTTTGAAGTAGTCCCATATTTTCTATTGAAAAGATCTCATCTGTGTTTAATAGTAATAGTTCGCTATTGAATGTACTTCCAGTTGGTCGATATTGAGAGAATCCAAAGTTCCTGCTTGTAAAGTCTCTATTTCTATATTGAAAGAAGTAACCTGATTTAATTTCGCTTTTAATTTGACTTATTTCTAAATCTTTTGCATAATCTACTCTACCACCATAAACTTTTTCATTACTCTTAGACCAAAACATATTACCAGCAGCAGTTGGTATTGTACCATTAGTCTGAATTACAGCAACATACTCTTCATTAGGATCATTTTCTAAAAGTGAATATTTCCTATAAACAATTCTTCTTAGGTTTGGTATTTCTCTTTTAATATCACTGTGATTTATAGACCATTCAATTTTTGATTTGCTGAACTCATGATTTCCTATTAATTGTTGTGTTAGTAGATTATTTTGAGTGTACCATAAGTTGGTTGACTTCTCCCACTGATGTGGATCATTATCCATTTCTCTTACACCATATCTTTTATTCACTTTGTCTTCAGAATTGATAGAATATAAGTTTTTGAACTTAATTGAGTTTTTATCATTGATTTTGAATTTGAAGTTTAATAAACCAGTATTGAGAACATTTTGAGTAAATACTGAATCTCTTAGAATCATTTTTGTGATCACTTCGGTTTCTGATTCTTCAAATTCTTTTCTAACTATATTATTTTGATTGTAGTTCAATTGATAATTATAATTGAAAACAAACCCAAATGAAGATTTATCTTTTCTTATCTTCCAGTTTCTACCAAATCCGAATTGTAAATTTTGATTTAATGGTGACTTTATGTTTTTAGTAGACCAATCATTTTTTATTAATTTTGATAATTCTGCTTTTTCATTTTTGTTTAAATCTGAAAATTCTTCTGTACTTGGTAATCCGTTTGGTAATGATCTATAATCAGTTCCAAACCCAATAAAGTCACCTTTTGAACCATTATAAGTGTTGAAATTTCTAAAAGTAGAAATTGTATTGTATGACTGACCAATTTGAACATAAGAAAAATCATTATCCTTTATATCTTGTGTATTGATATTAATAATTCCTCCAGCAAACTCACCTGGTAGATCTGATGATGCTGTCTTCTGAATAAGAATATTATCTATCATATTTGAGGAAAATATATCAAATGAAAATGCTCTTTTATCACTTTCTGAACTCGGTAGAGGCGAACCATTAAGTAAACCAAAGTTGTATCTATCATTTAGACCTCTTATAATGACAAATTTGTTGTCTTGTATGGAAGCACCACTTATTCTTTTTAATACATCTGAAGCTTTTGAATCAGGAGTTTTCTTGAATATTTCTGATGTTGTTCCGTCTACGACAGAACTGGAGTTCTTTTGTGTTAGTATCAAATCAACTTGTGTGTCTTTGTCTCTAGTCGCGAAAATTTTGAGTTCTTTTGAGTCTGTTTTATCATCTCTTTTCATTTTGATGACTATTGAACCAATCGGATTAGATTCAACAATATTCACTTTGATAGAGTAGTCTAAGTAGGTAACATATCTAACTTCAATTTCATGTGTTCCAGTCGGTAAAATTAATTCAAATTTACCATCAATATCCGATACTGTTCCAGTGTTTAGTTTAGGACAATATACAACTGCACCAATAAGTGACTCGTTTGAGGTTGAGTCACTTATTGTACCAATCAATTTTACTTGGCTTAGTAGTTGTGTAGAAATTAAAATTAAAAAAGACAATAAAAATGACCTCATTGCTTAATTATATTTTTAAATACTTTTTCATTTACTTGAACAGTGTAAATACCATAGTCTAAACTTGATAAGTTTATTTCTGTACTATTAAAACCTTTATTTATATTTACAATCTGACCTAAGTGATTATAAACCTTCACAATTATCGGACCATCTAATTTTATGTTTACAACTCCTGATGTTGGATTAGGATAAACAACCAAACTTTGGTCTAAATCATTATAAATATTACTAATTAATCCAAATTTTGAATGTGTAAAGTCAGCATTATTTGATACAATTGAATTTTCGTTAAGTCTAGCATCTGGATTAGAATTAAATATATCTACCCAATTAATTTCTGAAACAGACATTATTGAATCATTTTGATTAGTGGAAAAGAATTCATAGAAACTCGCTAGTGAAGTCACACAATTATTTGGTATGTTTGATAAAACATTATTTGAAAAAACAAGAGAACCGTTAGTTACATTAGATTCTGTAGCTGTTCCCTCAATTGATAATCCTTTTTCCCAACCTGTCACTAAAGAATTAAAAACTGAGATAGAAGAATTTCTTCTGATTCTAAAAGCTTTTTCAAATTTTTCACCAACAGGTAAAACTTGAGATCCATCACCAAGTGGACCAACTATTGTAAAATTTGAAAACACGGCCGCGGTTTGTGGTAAATTGGATGAACCGGTTGCATCATTATCACTTTCAAAACAGTTTGAATCACCAGGTGCATCATATCTTGTGTTGTCACGAATTGCTAAACCAAACTGAATATTACCTCTATATCCAAAGTCTGTATCAAAGTCATCATCAATACCCTTGTAGGCGATTAAGTGTTTACAGTTCACAGTACCACCAAACCACTCAAATGAATCATCACCTGAAAATGATACTTGTACAAAATCAATTATAGTCAATGAACCGACTGAACCAAAAGTAATACCATTTATTTCTTTATTTGGCTCAAGTGGAATGCCACCAAATTCAACTCTAACATATCTTAAAATACCTGAGTTATCAGAATCATCACTACCACCATATTGTGTGTTAGAAGATGGTGTTATTCCCTCAATGTTTGCGAATCCTCCTGGTTGATTATTAACTGCTTTACCTAAAATAACCAATCCTCCCCAATCTCCTTCAGCTCTTAAACCGATCTCTTCGTTTGATGTGAAAATAATTGGTTGATCTTGTGTTCCGTCAGCGATTATTTTTGAACCTTTAGTTATGATAAGAGTTCCTTGTGTTGAGTAATCACCTCTAATTATTGTTCCAGGGAGAATTGTTAGTGTTGCATTATTTGTTACATACTCTTTATTTTGTAACAGTATTACACCACTTAATGTAGTATTACTAGTTATATCATTTGATATGACGGAATTTGTTTGTGGATAATCTGTATTTTCTGGATCAAAATTAGACCAACCAGATGTCCAGTTAGTAGCAGGAGTATTATCTGTTACCGGAAATGCACCTTTGTAAGAAGTTTGATCCCAGAAGGAATTTTGGCAAATTACTAAATTAGTAAAAGCTAAAAAAAGAATTAAAATTGATAATCTTTTCATAAATAAAGTTTTTTTTTCAACTTTATATATCATCCAGAAATCAAAAGGAACAGTTAATATTTTGATTATTACATCGAAATAATCATGTAAAATCAGACCAATAAAGGCACTCAGTAATATATTAAGAAACTGCTATCAATCAGTAAACTCAGTGTTAATTCCATCCAGGTTTTGTCTGGCCTATTGGATAGTTAGGTAATACAATTCTTTGATTAGCATTATCAGCGAAAATTAAGAACTTCGCGTCATCTCTTATAATAGATTGATTTAAAATCTTATTATGCTCAGACTCAGGTATAACATCTAAGAACAATCTAATGTTGGTTGTTCTCATATCACCACTTAATAATTGAGCTTTAATGTTCTCTAAATAAAACTCGACTGGCATGATATCTACTGTTGATTTGTAAACATTCAATAACTTTGTAGAGTTTAGACTACCGGCATCTGCTTCATCTTCTACATTTCTTTTATAAATATATTGAGATAGCTTTCTTTGTCTTTGATCTACATTTAGAATATATGAATACCAAACTTCTTCATTCAAACCACTTGGTAAGCTCATTGTATATGAATCACTATTAATCTTGACAATTGAATTGTCTCCAGTAATATTGATATCAAATCCTAAGTTATTAACTGAATCATAGTAGTTAAACAAATGATAGTTATCATTAAATGTGTAGTTATTAATCTTAAACCAACAAGTAAATCCAATATTGTCTCCTTTATCAAAATAGTTTTTCATATTTCTATACTCGACTGCTGTGGTTGAATAACTTGGTCCAAAAGCTACAGATGATAAATCATAATGTGACTTACTAATTACTATTTCAGCATTATCAATCATCTCTTTAACAATAGTTGCCACAATATCTACTCTTATTGGATCATAAGTAAGTGGCTTATTCTGTTCTTTATTAGCGACTGCTAATTTATCCTGTGTATTCTCTAGGCCAAAAAGCTCATCAATTGTTGAGTTCTTTGTAAGAGATTTAAGTTTATCAGCAATTGTTTGATTAGCAGCAATAACATTTGCTTTCTGAGTGTATTTCTTCAACATAAGTTTGTAATAAATTGCATTGTTATTAAAACCTCTAAAAGCTTGTGAGTGTTCTACTGTAAACATTTTATTAATATTACACATCCAAAGAAAATCTTCTTTAGAAGGTCTTTTATCTGGTCCAAAAGCATCTTTGAATATCTTTTTAGGTATATGAATTTCAAACGAATCAAATAAAGAAAGATCAAACTGGTTTATAGCTCCATTATTTTCAGGGAACTGATTGTTCTCAACTGAAGCTTTAATCATTGACTCTGCAACATAGTTCATCAATTGATATTCATGAAAAGTATAATCGATTCCTTTTTTATCTGGATCCGTTAAGAAATAAACTACATCGTGTCCAAATATTTGATTTGAATCATTACTAATCTTGTCTAATAAATCTGTTGCCGTTTGTAATTGATAAGGCTTAAACAAATTGTTTTTCTCATCTTGTGATAGTTGTGGTAATACACAAGGATCACTAGTCGTTGTTAACATTCCAGAGTTACCACCAGTTGGTATGTCTGGGCAAGTTGAAGGGTCGTTTACGATTCCTAACATAAGAGAATTACAGTCTTCTCTTACTCCATAAACATTTGTTTTAGTATAATCTAAACTAACATTTTGAAAATCTCCAATCAAATTAATGTCATAAACTTTAACACTACTTGATACTAAATCTACTAAGTATTCAATTTGAAAGAATCTAATAGGTGATATTCTAATGGTTGTTATATTTTCTTTTGTAAACGGTTCCCACTCTGTTACTGTTCTTCCATAGTCTTGAGAGAATCTGTATTTGATTGTGAAGTCTGTATTTAGTATTCCATTTGAGATAACCTCAATATCAGTAATATCAAATACTTTATAAATGTAAGGTGGTTTTATTACTACTTGCTCATTGTTACTGCTTAAAGTAACTGGTTGTTTCAAATCATAGACATTTCTATCTGTTGAACCATTTATTAGATATTCTAAAAGTTTAATTGAACCAATTTGAGAACTACCTTTTCTAATGAATTTAATCTCCAGATACATTGTATCAGAGGAATTGAAAGGTGGGAAGTCTGTTATATTTGATGGTAAAATAAACCAACTTGTCCATTGTAGTTGATTTCTACTAATTCTATAATAGGTTTCTAAATATCTGTTATCTGTTTGACCAGTATAATCATAAGAAAATGATTTGAATTTTTCAACATCTGTTAGATCTGATATTGAAAAAGTAATTTCATCATCTATATTGTCAAATTGTGGTGGTGCTAATTCATCAACACCTGTTATTGACCAAGAATCTGACACCTGTATTGTGCCTTTTGTAATATCTTTAGTTATTTGGTACATAAAATATATATTAAAAAAGATTAGGCATTTAAAAATATCTGCTTATATTTGAAAAGAAATTTTACAGTATGGATAATAAATTAATGATTTATTCTAAAGAAGATATTCTTGAAAATGAAGAAATTCTTTATGAAAAAGACAAAGCTTATGAAGCTTACAAGGTCGACATCGAAGATTGGATGATAAAGACTGGAGACATTAATCACATTTACAATTGGAAGTTTATACAAGAAAATTTTTATTTCAACAAATAATTAACATTTTATTTGTTAATAACATAACTTTACCTTATCTTTGTTTTATAAATCTTATTATAATGAATATAAAAGAAACTTTTTTAAGTCTTACTACTCGAACTTACCCACACGGAACTGAACAAGATTTGTTCCACCTACTTCCACAAGATTTAGAAGTTGATGATTTCGGAAACCTTTACAAGCAAATCGGTGATAATCCTTCTACTATGTTTGCTTGTCACTTAGATACAGCCACTTCAGCAAGAACTACAATTAAACATACTTTTGACGGTAATCTCATCAAAAGTGATGGTACTACAATCTTAGGTGCTGATGATAAAGCCGGTGTTACAATACTACTTAATATGATTGAGAATAATATTCCAGGTCTTTACTACTTTTTCTTAGGAGAAGAAGTTGGATGTCAAGGATCTAAGAAAGTTGCTCAACTACACAAAGACAAACCTTTAGAAAATATTAAAAAAGTAATTTCCTTTGATAGGCGAGGAACTACTTCAATCATTACGCACCAATGTTCTAGTAGATGTTGTTCAGATAACTTCGGAAATGCTTTGGCATCTGAATTAAATAGAACAGGTCTTGATGTAGAAGGATTTGACGAAATTGTTTTTGACTATAAGAACGATCCAACAGGATTATATACAGACTCTGCACAGTTTACTAAAATTTATCCAGAATGTACAAACATTTCCGTTGGTTATAGAAATGAACATACTTTTGACGAATTTCAAGATATCAAACACTTAGAGAAGCTTGCTCAAGCTGTACTTAAAGTTGATTGGGAAAACCTACCAGTTGAAAGAGATCCTTCAAAAGTTGATTATTCATATGGTTATGATAACTGGGATGATTATTACAACTATCCAAGTTACAGACCTACTTATAAAGGTGGTACAACAACTACTAATTATCAAAGTGCTTTCGCTACAAAAGGATATGATGAAAACATTTGGTTCTTAGATGATGAACACGAAAACTATGTTTCTTGTGTTAAAACAAATACTTACACCAAAAAGGTTTCTAAAACTGATTTGAGTAAATCAAGAATCAATTTTGAAACAGACCTTATCGGGCAATTTTTAATGTCACTAGATGTTAATTATGAATCATTAAAATGGGATGGATTCAATCTTACAGTAAGGTACCGATTAAGTGCAGGTGGACATGTAACTGAATGTGATAGAAATGAATTGTCTGAGTTTTTACCTGAACTAGATTTCTGGAAAAAACATAATGAAGAAGAAACTAAAAAAGAATATACCAAAGAAACTTATAAAAACTTTTTTGACTGATGGAAATTGAGAAGATTGTTAGAGAAATTAAAAAGAAGAATTCTTTTCTATGTGTTGGACTAGATAGTGATATATCTAAAATACCTTCACATTTCAAACAATCTTCTCTTCCTTTATTTGAGTTCAATAAATTTATTATCGAGTCAACACATGAATATTGTATTGCTTATAAAATAAATACAGCGTTCTATGAGTCAAGAGGTGTAACTGGTTGGAAAGAATTAGAATCAACGATAAGTTATTTAAACGAAAAATACCCAGATCACTTTACGATTGCAGACGCTAAAAGAGGTGACATAGGTAATACATC
>JACCDW011895298.1_pt1 | contig 16513 bp, 14 predicted proteins | sample 7449781 | NCBI WGS metagenome assembly JACCDW01 (sample SAMN15323449, study PRJNA562643) | freshwater metagenome | isolation source: river surface water | place: USA:Blue River Watershed | collected 2017-08-18
TATGATTGTCGAGCGCCTTCAGCATCGTGAATACATCGGGGTGGGTTTGAAGATAGGTTGGGTGATGCGTTGCGAGTCGCTCGAACAGGTGGCGGCCAAAATGCTGCAGCAGAGCCGGTACCGGCAATCCTGTGTGCGACGACAGCTGGGACACCATATCGACCATTTCCTGATGCGGGTAGGTGCCGACGCTGGTGTATGCGCCACCGGTCGACAGCGTCGAAGCAGTGATGATGGCGTCGGCAGTCTCGACCGAAAACTGGGATTCGACCAGGTCGAGGAACTCGCGAAAGATGATGCCTTTCATGGGCCCTCTATGCGTATGCGATTTAGAAATACTACCGCAAGGCAATAAAATTTACTTCTGGTTATCGAAAATTTTTTCGTGTCAGACCGGTCGGCTTTGGGGATGCGTAGGGCGCGGCTAAGGCCGATGACAGTCACCTCACTTTGGTGTTGCCATAAACGCCAACCACCGGTGGGCAAGCTGGTAGCGGATCAGTCGGTCAGCGCGGGCGCCGGTACGCGTTCTACCGGCGGGCTTTCGCCACGCGCCTGATACACGCAGGCCATAGTCCTGTCCCAGAACACGGCACCGCTGCCGCCATAGCGCGACGGCAGACGCAGCATCTTGCGATGCGTCTTTGCCAGCGCCCGTTCCAGCTGTTCATTCATCAGGCCCTGACGTTCGAGCTCAAGATAGGCTTCGCAGTTGGCTCCGATTTCATCACGCGTGATGTCCGTCGCATGCGCGCATTCATGATAAAAAATGAAATCCAGCATGTGCGGATCGGTCTGGCGCATCGCTTTCACGGTCACGTGATCGAAATAAATCTCGGGCCAGCCCTCCTTGTCCTGTCTCACTACGGCGGCCGCGCCGCCAAGCTCCGGCGTGCGGTCGCCTGTTTCACCGTGGCCTAGCCAGTGCTCGGCGGTGATGCGACGCTCGCCGTTGCGTTCGACGGCGCACTGCACCTGCTGTCCGTCGGAGCGCTCGAACGCCTGCGCTGCGGGCAGCAGCGACAGCGACAGCAACAGGGCGGCAGCGGATCGCATGGCGTGTTGATCAGGGGTTGCGGAAAGGCGCGACCGGTAGCAGCGGCGCCTGCGCGAATTGTTTCGGCACCTCGCCGGTCAGCGTGCCGAGGAAGGCCACGATCTGCTTCACATCCTCGTCGCTGAGCTGACGTCCGAGTTGCAGGCGGCCCATCACGCGCACCGCATCATCGAGCGTGGCCACCGAGCCGTCATGGAAGTAGGGCGGCGTCATCGCGACATTGCGCAGCTGCGGCACCTTGAACACCCACATGTCTTCCTGCCGACCGGTGTCGTGGAATTTACCCTTGTCGCGGCCTTTGAGTTGCGGCATCTCGACACTACCCGTCGCTTTCCAGTAGTCCTCGGTCAGGCCGAATTTCTGGAAGCTGTTACCGCCCAGGGTTGAGCCGTTGTGACAGCCGGCACAGCCATAGCTGATGAACTTGTCGAGACCCGCTTTGGCATCGGCGCTGATCGCGCGCCGGTCGCCTTTCAGATAGCGGTCAAAGGGTGCGGGTGTCAGCAGCGTGCGTTCAAAGGCACCGATCGCGTTCGCCCAGTTCTCCGACGTCACCGACTCTTTTTCATTCGGAAACGCTTCATCGAAGAGTTGCTGGTAGCCCAGCGCGACCAGTTTTGCCTCAGCCTCTTCAAAGCTCTTGTTGCCATAGGCGAAGGGGCTGGTCAGCGCTTTCTGTGCCTGTTCCTCGACACTGACGCGATTGCCACCGTAGTGCTGCGCAATCAGCAGCGGCGTATTGAAGACGGTATGCGCATTGCGTGCCATACGCACGCCGTTCACGCCGACCGAGGTCGGCAGCGAATCGGCGCCGTAGTAGCTCGGGCTGTGGCAGCTGACGCAGCCGGTGCGGCCATCGACGGACACGCGGGTCTCGAAAAAGAGTTTACGTCCGAGCTCGACCCGCGCCGCAGAGTGCGGATAGTCATCCACATGCGCGGTGTGAGGCAGCGGACGGAACACTTGCAGCGCGCGCTCGAGCAGCGCGCTGTCGGTGTCACCGGCGATCACGAGGCCGACGCCGAGCGCGCCTGCGGTCAGCAAGATCAGACCGGCAGCGCGGCGCGGCCGGAGGCGGGACAGGAACAAGGGCAGAGACTTCATCAGAGGGGCATCCTTTTTAGGCAATGCCCTGATTTTGCCGCGATTCAATGTTTCTTGCAGGCCAGAGTTCTCCGGCGCATGCGGCACGGCGGGAATAGCCTGTACCGGCTCGTTATGGCGCGTTGTTGCGTCCTTTCATGATTTGCCGTATTGCCTTGATGGCATGGCCCGTCCTATCCTTGACGTACAGAAAGTTTTTACACGCTTCCGCCGCCCGGTCACCCCGGCCAGACGGAAAGACCGAAGGCATACAGGCACTGTCGCGAACCGGCAGGCGTCCCACCCATGAAAACACTCCCCACACTGACCGTCTCCTTGCTGCTGGCCGGCGCAGGACTGCTTGCACCGCTGGCTTGCGCCGCTCCCGCCGCATGGCAGGACAATCTGGAGCCTCTATCGGCTGCCGACTGGAACCGCGAACGAGCCGCCCATCTGCTGGAACGCGCCGGCTTCGGCGGCACACCGGCCGAGGTGGACCGGCTGGCGGCGATGTCGCCCGCGCAGGCGGTACGCTCGCTGGTGTACTACCAGTCGGTGCGCAATCCGCTGCCCGCGTTTGAAGATTCCGGCGCCTTTGATCCCGGTCTGGATCCGTTCGCGCCCTCACGTCCGGCCGCCACCGATCAGGCCAAGCGCACCGGTGAGGCGCTGGGCGTGAAAGCCAAGCCGGCCGGCAACCGCAAGCTGCAGCAGGTGGCTGATCGTTTCCTGTACTGGAAGCGGGTGACCAAGCTCGAGACCGAGCGCATCGGCTACTGGTGGGCCAATCGCATGGTCGCGACCAAGCGCCCGCTGGAAGAGAAAATGGCGCTGTTCTGGCATGGCCACTTCGCGACCGGGGACGAGAAGGTGCAGGACTACCGCAAGATGCTGCGTCAGAACGAATTGCTGCGCGCGAAGGGAACCGGTAATTTCCGCACCCTGCTAATCGCGGTATCGCAGGACCCGGCGATGCTGGCGTCGCTGGATGCCGGCGTCAACGTGAAGGGTGCGCCGAATGAGAATTTCGCGCGCGAGATCATGGAGTTGTTCACGATGGGCGTGGGCAATTACACCGAGAAAGATATTCAGGAAGCCGCACGCGCATTCACCGGCTGGAACTACAAGGGGCTGGACTTCGTAGTGAACCCGCAGCAGCACGATGACGGGATGAAGACCGTGCTCGATCAGCGCGGCAATTTTGACGGCGTACAGGTGATTGACATCATCCTCGCGAAGCCGGTGACCTCGGAATACATCGCATCCAAGCTGTACCGTTATTTCGTGCGCGAAGAGATCACGCCCGCTCTCCGTGTGAAGCTCGGCAAGCTGCTGCGCGACAAGCGCTACGAGATCGCGCCCTTCCTCGACACCATCTTCAGCTCGAAAGATTTTTACAGTGATGCCTCGGTCGGCACGCGCATCAAATCGCCGGTTGAACTGACTGTATCGACCTATCGCAAGCTCGGCCTGAACGAAGTGCCCGGTATCCCCGACTTCAATACGCTGACCGAAGCGATGGGCCAGAAGCTACTGAATCCGCCTAACGTGGCTGGCTGGACCAGCGGCCGCAGCTGGATTACGCCGGGCCTGTTACTCGTGCGTGGCAACTTCGTGTATGACACCGTGTTCCCGCCGGTGGATTTCGTCGCGCCGGATCGCGTGGCGGATGATCGCTATGGCATCGTGCCGGTGGCCGAGAAGCTGGCGATGGGCAAGGATGTGACGACCGCGACCAAGCCGGATTACAAAGAAGTGACATCGATGTCGATGCAAAATGACCGCGATGAGGACTTCAACACGCGTCTGGCCAGTTATCACGCGTGGCGCAAGGCGATCGAGAAGGTGAAAGCGATTCCGCGTATGCCGGCACGCATCGACCTGTCGCAGATGGTGCGTGACGCGGGTTGCGTTACCACGCAACAGGCGGTTGATCATCTGCTCATGCGTTTCCTGTCGGTGCCGCTGGATGCCGACACACGCCAGAAAATCGCCGCGCTGCTCGAATCCGACCTCGGCACCGCCGACCTGAAACTTGCCGACACCTACATGGAAGATGCGCTGCGCAATACGCTGCACGTGATCCTGTCGCTGCCTGCCTACCAGTTGGGATGAACATCATGGATCACTCCTCCATCAACGCCACGCGCCGCGATCTGCTCAAGGCGCTTGGTGCGCTGGGCATGACGGCCGGTCTGCCGTTCTCGCCGGCGCAGGCCGCAAACCATCATGACAAGCGCATTCTCGTGGTGGTTGAAATGTCCGGCGCGAACGACGGGCTGAATACGCTGGTGCCTTACGCGGATGATGCGTATTACCGGCTGCGTCCGCGCATCGGTCTGCCGGCGGACAAGCTGCGCAAGATCGATGACCACTACGGATTTAACCCCGGCATGCTGGGATTTGAGCGTCTGTACAAGGACGGCAAGATGGCGATCGTGCACGGCTGCGGCTATGCGCAGCAGTCGCTGTCGCATTTCCAGTCGATGGCCTACTGGCACACCGGTGTACCGAACGGCGGTGAACATTTCGGCTGGCTCGGTCGCGTCGCCGATGCGATTGATCCGGCGCTGACGCCGAACTTCCTGGTCAATATCGATGAGCGGCAGTCGCTGGCGGTGCAATCACAGCATCACGTGCCGGTGGTGTTCGACGATCCGGAGCGCTTTGCGCGCAAGGGCCTGTTGCAGAGCCGCGGGCTGCTGGATAATCCGGCCGCTGCCAACGGCATGAACGCATCGCGCAAGTATCTCGACGATGTCGCCAGGAGCGCGCGCGAAGCATCGCAACTGGTCCGCGCTGCGTGGGATAACTACAAGACGCCGGTCGATTACGGCATCCGCTCGCTCGACCTGAACAAGGTCGCGGCGATGATCAATGCGGGGCTGTCAAGTCGGCTGTTCTATGTGTCGTTCCGCCATAATGCCTTCGACACGCATGTGCAGCAGAACGAGCAGCACGGGCGGCTGCTCTCGTATGCGTCGGATGCGATTGCGGGCTTCATGAAGGATATGGAACGCATCGGCCGCGCGGATGACGTGACCGTCATGGTGTTCTCTGAATTCGGCCGCCGCGCCGCCGAGAACACCAGTCTGGGAACGGATCATGGCACTGCAAATCACATGTACGTGATCGGCAAGCCGGTCAAGGGCGGCCACTATGGCGACGTGCCCTCGCTGACGGATCTTGATGCTGACGGCAATCTGAAATTCACCACCGATTTCAGGCGCGTGTATGCGAGCCTGATCGAGGGCTGGCTCAGGCACGACAGCAAATCGCTGCTCGGCGGGGACTTCCGGACTTTCCCGCTGTTCGGCTGATTCTTTTCAGCTGAACGCTCGTAGTCGTTCTTAGCCGCTCGTGGCCGCTCGTGGCCGCGCGTCAGTGATGCTGACTGTGCGGCGGCCGCTCTTCCTTGCCGGCGTGCGGCTCCATCGCCGGCTTCGGCTTGCCCTGGGCATCGGAGAGCCGGTACTTGGTGCGCCGGTCGCCCATCAGGTCGCGCAGTTCGCGAATGCTCATCTCGGTCACTTCATGCATGCGGATCAGCAGCGATGCGCCGACCGGCAGGGTGCGGTGACGAATCTTGCTGATAACCGGCGGCGCGACTTCCAGCGCGCGCGATAGTGCCGCATCATTCTTCAGTTTCATGCGTTCGCGCAGCGTGTCGAGCAGGCGGTTCGGGTTGTAGCTCTCCTGCGATGACAGCGCATGTGTGTGCGGCTGATGTCGTTGATGATGTTCCATGATGCTCCTCGGCTCAGTGGGGTGGCAGTGACGGACAAGATGCCCGCTTGCGTAATCGTCCTGACTACTCCGCTGGCAACAAGTTCCGGTCCAACATCGCTGAGTTGCATTTTTTCGTGCCGGACGTTCGCGCTGTCCCAAAAAAACGGCGACGGACTGGCCGTCGCCGATGTGAGCACACGTTGTGAGCACAGACGGTAGGGCTACCAGAAGTTCGACAGGTACGCCGGATTGATCTGCGGGCGGTAAGTTGTCAACGGCGACATCCCGCCGAGTCCGAGCGCCATGCCGAGCGCGGCATTCTGTGCCTGCAGCGACGGCAGGTCGCGATAGCCGAGGTTCATCGTCTGCATCGGCGACGCCATCATCGACCCGATACTGCCACCTGCATTGCCTAATGCGGCGCCAAGGCCGCTCATCCCATGCGCAGGTGCCAGTCCGACGGCGCGCAGTACATCGGGAAGACCAAAGCCGGTGCGGCGCTGGTCGCCCAGCATCAGTGGCTGGCACGCTTGCTTGATGATCTGGAACAGGCGCTCGACGCGCGCGGCGCTTCGCATCTGTGCCGTGCCACGAAACTCCGGATGATGCGCCAGCACCAGCGCGGCCAGTCCCGTGATGTGCGGCGTGGCCATTGAGGTGCCGTCCCATGCGGCGAAGTTATTGTCCGGCACCGACGACGTGATCGCGACGCCGGGCGCGCAAACGGCCACTTCCGGGCCATAACAGCTGAAGCTCGCGGAAAAGAAACCGTTGGCATCGACCATCGCTGTCATCGTCTGCGTGTGATAGCTGTCGTTCGGGAATTCATTCACGCGCCCGATTGCAGCCACCGTCAGTACGTTGGGTGACGAGCCCGGATACTGTACCGGTCCGCCCGCATTGCCAGCGGCCACGATGCACGCAATGCCCGCCTGCTTGGCGCGAATGATTTGCTGCTCGAGGGCTTCGGACGGATCGGCGCCGCCCAGCGACATATTGACCACGTCGATCTGGTGCTCAATGCAGTACTCGAGTGCGTCGATGAGCTGGCTGACCTGACCGCCGGGGAAGAGCTTGCACGCGTGGATTTCGGCATCCGGCGCAAAGCCGCGTATGCCGGTCGCCGAATCAAGGCCGCCGATCACGCCGCTGCAGTGCGAGCCGTGTGAAATGGTGTCAACGTTCCAGGTGGCTGTATTGGTTGCCTTGTTCACGATGTCATATCCATGCGAGACCTGGGTCAGGTCTGCATGGCTGTTCGCGCAGCCGGAATCAATGACTGCGATCTTCACGCCCTGACCGCGATAGGTATTGGGCAGCTGATCGAGCCGCATCGCCTTTTGTCCCCAGCTGAGTTGCTGCTGTTGCGGGAAGTTCTTCAGACTCGGCCAGTCAGACAAAGCGCGTAGCCCGACCACGTTGAGCTCACTGTCACTGACATCGGGCTGCTGCTGGTAGAAGCTCCAGTAGTCAGCGCGCGGCTTCACGTACAGCTTGCGCAGCGTCGCGGTGCTCTCGCCATACAGCGTCAGCTTCACGCGACCGTTGGCGTCAGTCACGCCGTGTGCGGGCAGCAGGCTGCCGAATAAATATACTTCGGCACCGGCGATCGGCTGGTCCTTGCCCATCACGACGAATTCGGCTGTCAAGGCTGAGCCGCTGACGGGCAGGTTGCAGTTACTCATGGTTGGCGGCTGCGCGTAGTTCACATCATGCAGCTGCAATGGCTGGTCACGCTCGACAATCAGTTGTCCCTGTGCCTGCTGTGCCAGCGCCTGCGCTTTGTCCTCATGCATCAGCGCGACCAGCACGCCGCCTTCCTGCATGCCGGCACCGAGGGCGCCGACGACTTGCCTGGGGCCGACGCGATCAATGATCTGGATGTCAGGCGAATCTTTTAGCGCCTGCTCGACCATCGAGAAGCTCAGCGGTGCAATGCCCATCATCTGCATACCGAGATTGCGGCGCGGCGCAATCAGGAATTGTCCCTTGCGTTGCTTGACGTCGCGACCGGCAGATTTACCCGCCGATGGTTTCGCTTCGGTGGCGCTTGCAGAGGCGCTTGCGCTTGCAGATGCACTGGCGGGTGAACTTGGAGATGAGCTTGCAGATGGGCTTGCAGATGGGCTTGCAGTTGAGACTGCAGGTAATGCCGGCGTTGTGCCCGCGCCGGATTCCGGTTTGTTGGCCATGGATATCCTTTCGAAGATTCAGGTTCAGTTGCCGGGGGATGGACTGCTGAACATCGACAGCGGCTGGTCGGGTTCGATTTTCAGCTCGCCACCCGTGGCGAAGTGTCTTTGCAGTTCTGCGGCCTTGTCATGGCTCATGTCGAAGACCGCGGTATGTGGCGAGCCCGGCGGGCCGATGGTGTCGAGCAGTTGTAATTCGGGGTTGCCTCGGGTACCCGAGACAAAATCATTCAGCTTGCTGCTGTCATGGCAGCTAACGAGATAGCGTCCGCGTCCGGGTCCGCTCTGGATTACTGGCATGCGTCGTCCTGGTGTAATTTTTTTCATTGCGCCGGCAACAAGCCGGCGCAGTGCCAGTCAGTGCAAGGTCTGTCCGGAAGCGTAGTTCTGCTGCCCCTGAGAGGCATACGGCTGCTGTTGTTGCTGTTGTGCGATTTGGTGCATCTGCTGTAGCTGTTGCAGCTGCTGTAGTTGTTGCAGTTGTTGCGCGATTTGCTGCATCGGGTCCATCTGGAAAGGCAGCATACGTCCGAGCTGGCTGGCGATGCCACCAATCTGATTGCCTATGCCGGATTGACCGAACAGTCCGCCGATGGCGCCACCGAGTGGCTGCCCCACCTGACCAATCAGGTTGCCTATCCAGCCTTGCGGCGACATGGATTGCTGCATTTGCTGCATCGGATCAGCAGAGAAGGGCAGCATGCGACCCAGCTGGCTGGCTATACCGCCGAGCGGCGCGCCGAGTTGCGGATAGCCTAGGGTGCTGGCGATGCTGTTAGCGAAGGGCTGACCGAGTTGTCCGATCAGGTTGCCGAGAAAGCCCTGCGGACCGAATTGCTGTTGCTGACCATAGGCCTGTTGCATCGGGTCAGCGGAGAAGGGCAGCATGCGGCCCAGATGTCCTGCGATTCCTCCGATCTGACTACCGATATTCGGCTGGCCGAAGATGCCGCCGATGGCGCCACCGAGCGGCTGGCCGACTTGTCCGATCAGATTGCCCAGCCAGCCTTGCGGTGACAGCTGCTGCAGTTGCTGTAGTTGTTGCTGTAGTTGCTGTTGCTGTTGCTGTTGCTGTTGCGCGATCTGCTGCGCATACGCTTGCATCGGATCACTCGAAAACGGCAGGATGCCGCCGCCGATGCCGCCGGCCAATTGGCCAATCTGATTGCCTAGCCCGGCATTGCCAAATAATCCACCGATGCCGCGACCGATCAGCCCGCCGACCGGGCCGCCGAGCAGGCTGCCGAAAATTCCCTGAGGTCCATACTGCTGCTGGCCACTGTAAGCGCCCATCTGCGAAATGCCATTCATGTCTGCTCCTATGCGTAGAAGGAGCCTCCATCTTTTCGGCTGCGCGCGTAGTTTGCAAATCGATCCACAGCTTCATTGCGAAGTCTCATTGGATGTCCGATGATCGTATCGAGTGTGAATCGATGGAAAATAAAAAAACCGTGCAGGCCTGTCGGCGCTGCACGGTTTTCTTTGAGGCGATACCGCTTAGTGCACCAGCAAGGTAAACGGATGCACGTAGGCTTGCAGCGTCACCAGGATGCCGACCAGCGCAGCCAGCGCGATCGAATGGAAGAACACGTAACGCAGGATGGTGCCTTCGTGTCCATACCACTTGGTCGCGGTCGACGCGACCACGATGGATTGCGCATCGATCATCTTGCCCATCACGCCACCCGACGAGTTGGCCGCGGCCATCAGCACCGGGCTCAGGCCGAGCTGTTCCGCGGAGGTCTTTTGCAGACCACCAAACAGCACGTTCGATGCGGTGTCGGAGCCAGTCAGCGCCACGCCGAGCCAGCCGAGCAGGGTGCCGAAGAACGGGTAGAACACGCCGGTGTTTGCGAACGCCAGACCGAGTGTCGAATCAACGCCGGAGTAGCGAGTGCAGTAACCGAGCGCGAGCATCGCGGCGATGGTCAGCAGCGAATATTTCAGCAGCTTCAGCGTATCCCAGTACACGGCCAGCATCTCTTTGATGCGATAGCCCATCAGGAAGGCTGAGATCACCGACGCGATGAAGATGCCGGTACCGGTGGCCGACAGCCAGTTCAGCTTGAAGATGGCTTCTTCGATTTTTGGCGCGGCCGCGACCGGCGGCATTTTCTGCACCAGGTTATGCAGGTTTGCCCACTCGATCTTCACGATGGAGATGCCATCGAGGACCTTCTTCCACTCGGGGATACCCCACAGCAGAACGATCACGGACAGGATCAGCCACGGTGTCCACGCGGTCATTACCTCTTTCCGTGTGTAGGTCTGGAATTCGGTGGCAGTGGCTGCCTGCTCATCCCCGCCTTCAAACTTGCCGGACGCGGAGGTCATGATCTCTTTCGGGCTCCAGACTTTCAGGAACAGCGTCAGGCAAACCATCGAGGCGACAGCCGCGCCGACATCTACCAGCCACGGGCCGTGGTAGTTGGAGATCAGGTACTGCGGAATCGCGAACGCGGCGCCAGCCACGAGTACCGCCGGCCAGATCGCCAGCATGCCGCGGAAACCGCAAAACGCCCACACCAGCCAGAACGGCACGATCAGCGAGAACAGCGGCAGCTGGCGACCGACCATACCCGACAACTCGAGCATGTCGAGGCCGGTCACAGCAGCCAGCGCAATGATCGGTGTGCCGAGCGCGCCGTAGGCGACTGGCGCGGTATTGGCAATCAACGACAGGCCCGAGGCTGCCAGTGGCGCGAAGCCGAGACCGATCAGCATCGCACCCGTGACCGCCACCGGCGTACCGAATCCGCCTGCGCCTTCGAAGAATGCGCCAAATGAAAACGCAATCAGCAGCAACTGCAGTCGACGATCACCAGAGATACCGGCGATGCTCTCGCGCAGCACCTTGAACTGGCCTTTGCGATCTGTCAGCTGGTACAGGAAGATCACGTTGATAATGATCCAGCCGATCGGGAACAGGCCGTAGGCAGCACCGTACAGCGCCGAGGATACGGCGATATCGGTGGGCATCGTGAAGCCAACAATGGCAACCACCAGTGCGGACACCAGGCCCATCAGGGCGGCGATATGCGCCTTGATGTGGAAGAAGGCCAGCGCTGCCAGCATGACCACGACCGGAATGGCCGCAGCCATCGTCGACAGCCAGACGTTATTGAATGGGTCATACACTTGTGACCACATATGGAATCTCCCCGCGTCTTATTAAAAGAGTTATGTCACTGAGCCTGCATCATATTGAAGGGGGGGAACCTTGTCCACGCGTTTTCCCTTGGCGGTCCGGCGGATTCTTCCCGATCTCGGTGAAAACTTTTTCCCTGCATTTTGAAAATTTTTAGCTTGTCAAACGAGGGTTCGACGATTGGACCCCGGGAATGCCGGCCTGTGCCACGCCCGCACAGCGGGAAGTCAGCGCTGATTCGTCACGGCGTCGCCAAAGATCTTCGGAAAGCCGGAGGGCATGCAGCGATAGTAGGGCGGAAAACCGGCAATCTTGCCCCCGAGGGCAGCGGCGGCGCGCCAGGGCCAGCGCGGATCGAGAATGAACGCGCGGGCAAGTGCGACCATGTCAGCCTGGCCTGATTGAAGAATATCCTCGGCCTGCTGCGGCTCGGTGATCAGACCCACGGTATTGACCGGAATGCGCACCGCCTGTTTCACCTGCGCGGCGAAGCCGACCTGATAGCCGGGGCCGATGGCGATGGTTTGGCGCGGTGATACGCCACCCGACGACACATCGAGAAAATCCGCACCGGCGGCTTCCAGTTGCCGGCAAAGTGCGACGCAGTCCTCGACCGTCCAGCCGCCGTCGACCCAGTCACTGCCGGTCACGCGCACGCCGACGGCGATGTCATTGCCAACCGCATCACGCACCGCCCGGAACACCTGCATCACAAAGCGCATGCGGTTCTCCAGCGAGCCGCCGTACTCGTCATCGCGTGCGTTCGACAGCGGCGATAAAAATTCATGTAGCAGATAGCCATGGGCCGCATGCACTTCGATCGCGTCAAACCCGATCGCTTTGGCGCGCTTCGCGGCAATAACGAAATCGTTCAGCACCCGTGCGATATCGTCACGGCTCATGGCTTTTGGCGGTGCTTCGTCGGGCTTGTGCGGCAGCGCGGACGGCGCAATCGGCTCCCATCCGCCATCGGCCGGCGACAGTAGCGCGCCGCCGTTCCAGGGCGCGGCACTCGATGCCTTTCTGCCAGCGTGGCCGATCTGCAGCATCAGCTTGATGCCCGATGCCGCGCGCAGCGTATCGACCAGCTGCTGCATCGCCTGCACGCTGGCGTCGCTGTACAGGCCGAGGCAGCCCGGCGTGATCCGCCCTTCAGGGCTGACTGCGGTTGCTTCGACGCAGAGCAGTCCGGCACCTGACAGCGCGAGTGAGCCAAGGTGAGCGGTGTGCCAGGCGTTGGCGACACCTTGTTGCGCCGAGTATTGGCACATCGGAGACACCATGATGCGGTTGGGCAGCGTGACCGGGCCGAGGGCGAGGGGGGTGAACAGCAGCGGGGAGCTCATGACATTCCTGGTAATGGACACAGCGAATCCTGCGCGCGCTCGCGCGCCGGATTCGGCAGGCAAAGGGGGCGTGGAAAGCACAGGATTTACTGAGCTTTCAACCTTACAAATCAGAGACTTACTTGATAGTCTTCAGGTAATTTATGATATCAGCGCGCACTGCTGCATCGGGCTGCTGATACATCATGTAGGTGCCTTTGGCGACCTGCTGCGGGTTCTCGAGCCATTTGTCGAGCAATTCCGGCGTCCAGGCTTTGCCATTGAGCGCCTTGGTAAATTCTTCCGAGTGCGGGAAGCCTTGCACGGTGCCGGCCGAACGGCCCACGATGCCGGAAAGATTGGGGCCCATGCCCATGGGCGCATCCTTCTGGATGGCGTGGCAGGCCGCGCACTGCTGCTTGAACAGGTCCTCGCCGCTGGCCGCCTGTGCGGATGCGGACACGATGCCTAGCGCGACCGACATGGCGAACAAGACAGGCTTCAGGATGCTTGCGTTGGTGAACGATGACATGCAGGTCTCCTCTCGAATGGGAATGGGTTGGCTAAATGAGGGTCCGGGCCGGGGCGCGTCCGGAGGATTGCGGTCCGGAACTGTTCCGGCAAACGCACGAAGTCCCAATTATTCCCTGTTTGCAGCCAATTCGGGTAGTAACCTGCTGCTGCATCAGCCCGCCGGATGGGCGCTGCTGATGCATTGCGGTAGCGCGATTTCCAGATGTTTCGTCCGTGTTTTCGTCAGTTTTACCGGCCGGCGGGCGCGCATCGCAGCAAGTTGCAACGGGAAAAGATTTTTCTGGCAGGTAAAAAAAACGCTCCCGGGGGAGGAAGCGCTAACCTAAAAGGGGATTTAGGCAAGTTCGAGGAGACTGCAGCAAGTCCCTCGAACACAGCATACGGTGACTTGCTTTGGGTTATTTGAGCTGACGCAAACTGGGACTTGTCCGATGTCAATCTCCGCGCGGGCTGGCGATCGCGACCGGGCAAATCTTTACCGCTCATTCCAGGTCATCGGTGGGCGCGTGCGCGGGTGCCTTCGGTAGCAGGTGGCCCAGCTTGCTGGCCTTGGTCTGCAGATAGCGGGTGTTGTGACGGGTACGATCAGCGATGTGCTCAATGCGTTCGATGCCGATATCGAGCTCCTTCAGTGCATCGAGCTTGCGAGGATTGTTGGTCATCAGTCGCAGTGAGCGGATGCCGAAATGGCGGAAGATCGGCGCGCAGATGTCATAGTTGCGCAGGTCATCGGCGAAGCCAAGCTGGTGGTTGGCCTCCACCGTGTCGGCGCCCTGTTCCTGCAGCGCGTAAGCGCGGATCTTGTTGATCAGACCGATACCCCGACCTTCCTGCCGCAGGTAGAGCAGGATGCCGCGCCCTTCGTCGGCAATGCGCTTCAGTGCGCTTTCGAGTTGCGCGCCGCAGTCGCAGCGCTGGCTGAATAATGTGTCGCCGGTCAGGCATTCCGAGTGCAGTCGCGCCAGTACCGGCTGCCCGTCACTTACGTCGCCCAGTGTCAGCGCGAGATGTTCCTTGCCCGAGCCCGCCTCGAGGAAGGCGTGCAGCTGGAAAGTCGCCCACGGGGTCGGCAACGCGCAGCTGGCCTCAAAACTGAGGTCGGCTTGGGCGGGGGTAGAGGGGCTGTGCTGCATAGGGAAGTCGGTCAAACCGTCGTTCAAATGCAAATGCGGCGTCGCGATTCCTCGCGCCCGCCGCATTCCGGAGGTCAGGCCGAATTATGCCATTACGCAGCGATCAGCGCCTGCTCACGTCGCGGGACGCAGGGATCGCCCTATGGGCAGCCCCTGCGTCCATGGCCAAGTCGGCGTTGACCGGGGAATATCAGTGAGTGCCTAGGGGAGTGCCTCAGGGCAGATCGAACAGCAGCACCTCGGCAGCGTCACCGTCTGTCAGCGTAATCGCCGCTTCATCTTCCAGCTTGGCGGCGTCGCCGGCGGCGAGCGCCACGCCATTCACTCTGACGGCGCCGCGAGCGACATGCACATAGGCGCGTCGGCCCGGGGCCAGCGCATGCTGCACCTGCTCGGCGCCATCCAGCAGCGACGCGTAGATTCGCGCATCCTGATGAATGCGTAACGAGTCCTCGCTGCCATCGGCCGAGGCGATCAGGCGCAGCTGACCGCGCTTGGACGCGGTGTCGAAATGCTTCTCCTCATAGCCGGGTGCGATGCCTTGCACCGCAGGTGCGATCCAGATCTGCAGGAAGTGCACGGACTGCGTTGGCGAGTGATTGAACTCACTGTGCCTGACGCCGGTGCCGGCGCTCATGCGTTGCACATCGCCGGGACGAATCACAGAGCCATTGCCCATGCTGTCCTTGTGCGCCAGTTCGCCGTCGAGCACATAGGAAATGATTTCCATGTCGCGATGGCCATGGGTATCAAAACCGCGCCCGGGCTGGACCCGGTCGTCATTAATCACGAGCAGCGGCCCGTAACCAGTGTGCTCCGGATCGTAGTAATGGCCGAACGAAAAGCTGTGCCGAGACTGGAGCCAGCCAAAGTCGGCGATTCCACGCTGCTCGCTTTTACGAAGGTTGATCATAGGTTTATGCAATAATTTCGAATATTTCGTTGCAAGCACATTGCCAGCAAATCGGTTTTTATGTCGCCGAATAGAACGCATGTGCAGTATCTGCGATTCCCCCCGCTAAGATAAAGCGAATTCTTTCCTAATCAATCATCGAATTTTTCGAATGCTTAAACTCAGCCTGGATGCCCTGCAGATCGTCGACGCGATTGACCGTGGTGGTTCGTTCGCGGCAGCCGCCAAGGAACTCTACCGGGTGCCGTCGACGATTTCTTATGCGGTCGCCAAGCTCGAGGAAGATCTGGGTACCCGGATCTTTGACCGCGCCGGACCGCGGGTTGAGCTGACGCCGGCCGGACAGGCGCTGCTCGCCGATGGCCGGGAGTTACTGCTGGCAGCACAGCATCTGGAGCTCAAGGTCAGGCGGGTTGCGAGCGGCTGGGAGGCGGAATTTTCGATCGCGCTTGACGTCATGCTGTCGCCCTCTCTGTTCCTCGAAGAGATCACCGCATTTTATGCCGTGGCCGATAGCACCCGGCTGCGCTTTTCCCATGAGGTCTTATCGGGCACCTGGGAGGCCTTGCTGGACCGGCGCGTCGACCTGGTTATCGGCGCGTCCGGCGAGGGGCCGGCCGGTGGCGGTTATCACACCGAGCGCATGGGTACGATTGATTTCGTGTTCGTGGTCGCACCTTCGCATCCGCTGGCGGCAATCGACCGGCCGCTGACGAAGGCCGATCTGATCGCCCATCGCATGATCGCCGTCGGTGATTCCGCGCGACGACTGGCGCCAAGGACCGTCGGTTTGCTGGCCGGTCAGGATACGCTGACTGTGCCGAATATCGCCGAGAAATTCAAATTCCAACTGGCCGGACTCGGCGCGGGTTTCATGCCAGAGGCCTGGGCGCGGCCGGCGATTGCAGCCGGCAAGCTGATCGAGAAATCGATTGAAGAAAAGCGCGCGCCCGAGACGATCTGTCTCGCATGGCGCACCGGTGAACGGGGGGCTGCACTGGACTGGTGGCTGAACAAGCTGCGCCATGCCGATATGGCCGGTCGCTTGTCAGCGTCGCTGGCACCTTGAACGACCAAAGAGCGCGGTGAAGCTGCAACGTGAAATGCTTGCAGCACTCATCCGTAGTGCAGTGTGCTGCTCTGCATCGCCGTCAGTGAGCGTGACGGAGGCTCGGCGCTGCCTTTGCCGGGACGCAGCGCATAACCCTCGCCGTAAGCGCAGGCCAGCGTGAACTGATGGCGGGTCAGCAGTTCGATCTTGAATCGCAGCTGGAAGATGGTGACCCGGATATTGCTCCCGGATAGCGATCGTCCGGTGAGCTGGAACATCAGGTGGATCTCGTCGATGGGTATCACGCTGCCTACATGGGACATGAACAGCTCTGCTAGTGGCACTTCA
>JACCDW011106809.1_pt1 | contig 16512 bp, 10 predicted proteins | sample 7449781 | NCBI WGS metagenome assembly JACCDW01 (sample SAMN15323449, study PRJNA562643) | freshwater metagenome | isolation source: river surface water | place: USA:Blue River Watershed | collected 2017-08-18
ACTTCGGGGTCGAGCAACTGGTCATTGAAGCGCCCAGCCTCGACATCCGCAGAACGGCCCAAGGCGATTGGCGCATTGCGGGCTTGCCTCTTAAAAATGACGGCGCTGTCGACTCAGCGGCCGCCGACGGGGTTTTTGCTCAAAAAGGAAATGTCATTCAACGGGGCACGGTGGTTTGGACTGACTACTTCCAAAACTTGAACGGCGAAAGACCTTCGCTCGAATTGAGTGATGTAGCCTGGGTGCTTCGCAACACGGCCAGGCACCATCTGTGGCGCTTAGATGCCACACCCCCCGCGGGATGGGGCGATCGCTTTGTCCTCATGGGCGATATGCGTCGCAACTTGTTGTCGACTCACCCAGGTCGTTTTAAGGATTGGAATGGCCAAGTACATGTGCAGTTTCCAGATGTTGAGTTGGCTCAACTGGGCCCACATTTGCCCTGGAAGGACCTCACCACACAAGGCAAGGGCGCTCTGCGCATGTGGGCTGACTTTCAATCTGGCGGGCTGAAACAAGCAACGGCCGATGTTGTCTTAGAAAACGCCACCGCAAAACTTCGCCCCGAACTTCAAGCGCTAACCTTCAAAAACATTGCTGGGCGCTTGGCTGTCAAATCTGTTCCAAACGGTTTTGACTTTTCAACAGAAGGCTTAAGTTTTGACACGGCCGACGGTCTTCATTGGCCAGGTGGCAATGTCCACTTAAGCTACACAGAAACTCAAAATGGCCAATCGGCTCAGGGCCGCTTTCATGGCGACAAATTAGACCTGCTTGCACTCAGAAACATTGCCATGCAGCTGCCGCTGCCATCCAATGCACAACAGGTTTTGCAAGCGCACAAAGTCACGGGCACCGTCAATGCCGTGCACGTTGATTGGACTGAGCAAACCACGGCTGAAGGCAAAAGCTATAAAGTGAGCAATGCCAATGGCAACGTTGAAAAACTCACTTTTGTGAACGACAAAGCCAGCGCAAGCAATGAGTCGTGGCCCAGCATCGAGAACGCCAACGTCATCTTCGACATGACAGCAGATGGCGGCCAAATGAAGGTCAACATTGAACAGGGCGCACTGAGTTTCCCTGGAATTTTTGAAGACCCGCGCATTGCTTTGGACAAATTGCAAGCCTCTGCGAAATGGGTCAAGCAAAAGGGGCAACTCTCTGTGCCCGATTGGCAACTGAGCCTCAGCAACGCCGATGTTGCGGGCGCATGGCAGGGCAGTTGGAAGCCCAGCACCGTTCCAAAAAGCTTGGGCATCCTCGATTTGCAAGGCAGCATTTTGCGCGGCAGTGCCAACCAAGTTCACCGGTATTTGCCACTGGGCATTGCCCAAAGCGCCCGACATTACGTGCGTGATGCCATCGGCTCAGGAAGCGTTCAAAACGTGGCTGTCAAAATCAAAGGTGACCTCCATAAACTGCCTTTTTCAAATCCCAAAGATGGCGAGTTTCGCTTTGCAGGAAAGGTCAAGGACGTTCAATACGCTTACGTTCCTTTAAGCAGCGCTAGCAGCAATGCTGTCAAGCAAAGCCAAACCGAGCCCAGTTGGCCCGTCATGAGCAATGTCAATGGCGACATTGTTTTTGATCGCCAAAGCTTGAATGTCAGCGGCGCATCTGGCAAGTGGGGCGGTACACCTTTCACGCAAATCAAGGCAGAGATTCCCAATTTGAACAACAACCCAGTTGTCAATGTGCAAGGCGAGTCAAAGTCCACGGCCAAGCAATTGTTGAATGATTTAAGACTCTCACCCGTCGACAACATGCTGGGCGGTGTCTTGGCGCAAGCCAGCAGCACAGGCAATGTCTCCTCGCGAATCAAGCTCAGCATTCCATTGTCAGCCGTCGATAAAACAAGCCTTCAAGGCGCTGTCAATTTGTCAGGCAATGATGTTCGCATCTTGAACACGTTGCCCGTGTTTGAAAAAGTACAGGGCGCCATCACCTTCAGTGAAAGTGGCTTCAGCTTGACGGGCGTCAACGCTCAGTTTTTAGGCGGCCCTGTGAGGTTCGATGGTGGCAGCCGAAAGCTCCCACCAAAAAGTTTGGAAGCCAACCCCCTCATTCGTGTTCAAGGTCAGGTTAGTGCCAATGGTTTGAAACAAGCGCAAGAAATTGCCTTGCTCGGCGTTGTCGGTCAACACGCCAGTGGTTCAACTTCGTACACCGCCAGTTTCGGCATCAAAAATGGCCGCTCGGAATTGAGCATTCAATCTCAATTGCAAGGCATGGCTTTGAATTTGCCAGCACCGCTGAACAAACGTGCAGATGAAATGGTGGCGCTGCGGTACGACAATGCCATGCCACTGCAAAGTAGCGCGCCTGGCAACAAAGCCATGCGGGACGTTTTGCAATTCAGTTGGGGCCGTACATTTTCAGCCATCTACAACCGTGACATTAGCGGCCCAGAGCCCAAAGTTTTGAATGGACGCTGGTGGGTGGGCGATGCTGTCGCGCCAAGTGCGATCGGCACCTCCGAATCTGGCGTTCTGGCCACCGTGAATCTGCCATCGCTCTCCGTGGACGAATGGCTGCAAATTGTTGCGCCGCCCAAAAACAGCGCCACAGAAGGCCTGATGCAAAACGCCATTTCATCTGCCTCTCAAGCGTATTTGCCTACACGGATGAGTTTGAAGAGCAATGAAATTTTGGTGCAAGGGCGAACACTCCGAAATGTCAATGTGAATGCCTCGCGGGATGGCTTGGTCTGGCGAACGCAATTGGACGCCAAAGAAATGAATGGCTATTTGGAATACAGGCAGCCAAGCCCACAAAACACGGCTCGAATTTATGCCCGCTTAAGCCGACTGAGCCTACAACCCACAGCCGATCAAGCCGTTGAGTCTTTGTTAGAAGACTCTCCCGTTTCCATCCCCGCTTTGGACATTGTGGTGGAGGAACTTGAGTTGCGCGGCAAAAAATTGGGGCGCGTAGAAATTGATGCCGTCAATACAGAAGCCACCGCACCCAGGTCTGCCGGTGGCCGCGAATGGCGCTTGAACAAACTGAACATCACCGTACCAGAAGCCAGCTTCAAAGCCAGCGGCAAATGGGTCACATCCCGCGAAGGTGCTCAGAAAGCCAGTACCGACATGAACTTCAAATTGGACATTTCTGATGCGGGTGAATTGCTCAATCGACTTGGCACCAAAGATGCGTTAAGAGGCGGTGGCGGCAAGTTAGAAGGTCAGGTCAATTGGCAAGGCTCGCCCTTGACGCTTCATTACCCCAGCCTCACCGGACGCTTCAATGTCAACATCGGTCGCGGACAATTTTTGCAAGCTGAGCCCGGTGTGGCCAAACTTCTGGGTGTGCTCAGTTTGCAAGCGCTACCGCGCCGCTTGCTGCTTGATTTCAGAGATGTGTTCAGCGCAGGGTTTGCTTTCGATTCGATCCGCGGCGATGTCACCATTCAACAGGGCATTGCCAGCACGCAAAACTTGCAAATGAAAGGCGTTAACGCCGTTGTTCAGATGGAGGGAATCTCTGACATCGCACGTGAAACCCAAAATTTGCGCGTCCTCATTTTGCCGGAAGTGGATCCAGGAACGGCCTCTTTGTTGGCGGGTTTGGCACTCAATCCCGCCATTGGCCTAAGCACCTTCATTGCGCAATTGGTGCTCAAACAACCGCTGTTGCGTGTGAACACGCAAGAGTTCTTGATCGATGGCACTTGGGCCGACCCCAAGGTGACCAAAGTGAACGGCAGCACGCCTTAAGGCCTGCTCAAAGGTGCTGGCATGAAGCAACCAAGCCAAGCTTTGCAATCCTTCTTGAATGCCGTCTGGTCGTTCTTTAAATCCGCCACCCGTTCCTTCACAGACCGCCGCATTTCTTTGTGGTTTGCACTGGTCGCATTGGTCGTGGCTGTGTTGGTTACTTTGGTTTGGCTGGCGGGTCGTTATGAGGCCAGCCAATACCAAGCAGAATTGGAAAGCGACACCGTCAATGCGGTCGTTGACATTCGGCGCAGTTTGACCAGTCACGCCATGGCCTTGCAAAGCTTGAACGCCAAATCTTTGAGTGCCAAAAATTGGCGCACCGAAGCAGAAAGTTTGTTGAGCCAACACCGCGAATGGTTGCGCGTTGAAAAAAGAGACCTTCAAGGCGCTGTGCGCGAGTTTGTCATTTCTCCTTTTCGCGAGCCTTTGTTTGATGGCATGACGCGCCTGAACGAGCAAGCAGAGATTATTCAAACCTGTCTTCGCGCCAAGCGCTTGAATGGACCCGCCTATTCGCGAACCTATTTTGTACCGCAATCGAGTGGGCTTGGTTTTGAGGTCATGGAGATGTGCCTGCCCATGATTGAACACGGCGCAAGCGTGGGTTACACCGTCTTAACGTACAACCTGCAAGACATCCTGGCGTCACAGCTTTCTGAAACTTATGGCCGCAGAAACGAAATTTCCTTCATTGAACCCGACGGTACAAGATTGGCGGTCCACGGTGTTTTGCCTAGAAGCAAGCGTCTTTTTACTGCCACCCAATTGATGGACTTACCGGGTAACACGCTGGTACTCCGCATGGATGGTCGCCGTGCAGGGCCCGATCTTTTTCCCAATGTTTTGCCCGCTCTGGTCACAGCCATGTCCATTGCATTGGTTTCGGTTTTGGTCTTGTTGGTCAAAGACTCTCGCAGGCGTTTGAAAGCCGAGCAAGACTTGGCCGATGCTTTGGCATTTAGAAAAGCCATGGAAGACTCCTTGGTCACTGGTTTGCGTGCGCGTGATTTGCACGGTCGAATCACTTACGTGAATCCTGCGTTTTGTCAGATGGTGGGGTTTCCTGCGGAGCAATTGCTAGGGGCTTCTGCACCCATGCCTTATTGGCCCACCGAAATGGTAGGGGAGTATCAGCGCCGACAAGCGGTGCGCTTGGCGGGCAACGCGCCACCTCGTGAGGGTTTTGAATCTGTTTTCGTCAGACAAGACGGGTCTCGTTTCCCGGTGCTCATTTTTGAAGCGCCACTCATCAATGCAGTTGGCAAACAAACTGGATGGATGAGCGCGTTTCTAGACATCAGTGAACAACGCCGCGTTGAAGAAATGTCGCGCACCAGCCAAGAAAGGCTTCAAGCCTCCGCCAGACTGGCAACGGTTGGCGAAATGGCTTCTTTGTTAAGTCACGAATTAAACCAACCCTTGGCGGCCATTTCTAGTTATGCCACGGGTTCCTTGAACTTGATTGGTCAACAGCAACGCGCACCAGGACCATCGGGTCCTTCTGAGTTGAACGATCTGCAGATGGCCCTTGAGAGAATTGCAGCACAAGCCAATCGCGCAGGCAAAGTCATTAACAGTGTTCATGACTTTGTGCGCCGCAGAGATCAAGCGCGCGAATCAGTCAGTCCGCGGGCCATCATCGATGCGGTGCTGCCCTTGGTTCAATTGCAAGCTCGCAAGCTCCACGTGCGTTTAGATGTTCAAATTGATGGGGCTCTGAGCAATGTGATTTGTGATCGAACCATGGTTGAGCAGGTTCTTTTGAATCTTGCACGCAATGGCATGCAAGCCATGGATCACCCCACTTGTTTAAACCGGGTGTTAACCATTCGTGTCAAAACTGCAGTGGCGTTTGGTGCGCAAGACTGGGTCGCATTTGAAGTGATTGACGAAGGCATTGGCATTTCTGATGAGGTTGCGCAACATTTGTTCACACCATTTTTCACAACCAAATCCGAAGGCATGGGTTTGGGTTTAAGTTTGTGCCGAACAGTTGTCGAACAGCACGGTGGCCACTTGGCATTTGAGCCTTTTTCACCTCGAGGCACTTTGTTTCGCTTTACCCTTCCCACCCAAGCCTAAGGCATTTTAGAATTCAGCATGCAACCCATCCTCAACGCCTGTGTGTACATAGTTGACGACGATGCCAGCGTTCGCGAAGCCATGGCTTGGTTGCTTCGTTCGCGGCATGTTTTGAGTGAGTCGTTTGAAAGTGCAGAAGCATTTTCCCTCATGCTCAAAAATAAATTCCCCGATACCCACGCGCCCAGCCCAACGCAGGCGGGTTGTATTCTGTTAGATGTTCGGATGCCCGGGCAAAGCGGTTTGGCTTTGTTTGAAACATTGTTGGCAAATGGTTTGGCAACGGCATGGCCTGTTATTTTCTTAACCGGTCATGCGGATGTGCCAACCGCTGTCGACAGCGTTAAGCGAGGTGCTTTTGATTTTTGTGAGAAGCCGTTCTCTGACAACGCTTTGGTGGACCGCATTGAACAAGCCCTGGCGCTATCAAGCCAACGATTGGCTTCACAGGCCGTGAGTGCGGGTGTTGCATCGCGCCTGTCGGAGCTGACCGAGCGCGAGCGCGATGTGCTGAGACTGGTTGTCGAGGGCCTGCCCAACAAATTGATTGCCGATCAACTCGACATCAGTGTTCGAACGGTCGAGGTTCACCGCTCGCGGGTTTTTGAAAAAATGAACGTGAAGTCGGCGGTTGAGTTGGCCAACTTGTTGCGCGAGGTCTAAGCCCTTCTCAAGCGATGGCTTATGAACCTTCTCCGTCTTTCTGTTTGTTAGATTTGTCTTCTTCTTTTGTGACCAGCTCACCTTTTTTTCTACCAGAAAACATGGTCCACCAAACAATCAGCACCAGCAACACCAGTGCCAGTAACGCTTCTAACAAAATCAATCCCATGCAAACGCTCCTAGGTTCATTCATTTTAGGCCGCTTGTTTTTATGCCTGCCCCTCTTTTTGGTCGCCTGCGGCTCTCGACCCCCAACACCGCCGCCGCCCAGCCCAGCACCCCCAGTGCTTGCCGCACCTGCGCCCAGCGCACCCGTCTCAAGCGCCCCCAGTTTTCTCAATCCAAAGAGCAAATGGGTTTTGGCTTCTTGGAACGATCTTCCTGGCCTAGCGAACGACAACTTCAATGAAGCTTGGACGGCATGGTTACAAAGTTGCACCCGCAGCACAACGGCCCACAAAAAGCTTTGCGCAGATGTACAGCAATTGAACGGGCAACCCTCTTCTGTTCAACGCGAGTGGCTGGTCAAAAACTTTTTGCCATATCGCGTTGAAACGCTCATCAGCACCGCTTCACCTTCAAACGGTTTGTTAACGGCTTATTACGAGCCCATCTTTGAAGCCTCGCGCATTGCCAAACCCGGCTTTGACGTGCCACTTTATAGCCCACCCGCCAATTTAAAAAGTAAATCACCTTGGTTTACTAGGGAGGAAATTCTCAAGTTGCCGGCGGCGCAGTCCGCTCTAAAGGGCAAAGAGATTGCCTACATCGCCGACCCAGTCGATGCCATGATCTTGCACATACAAGGCTCTGGTCGCCTTTGGGTGACGCAGCCTGATGGGTCGCGTCGGCAAATCAGATTGGCATTTGCAGGAACCAACGACCACCCCTATCAAAGCATTGGTCGCTGGTTGTTAGATCAAAACTTAACCAAAGACGCGACTTGGCCAGGCATTAAAAACTGGCTTGCTCAAAACCCTCGTCGGACAGGCGAGTTGTTGTCCAAAAATCCTCGGTATATCTTTTTCAAAGAAGAGGCCCTAACAGCCAATGACGCCCAATTGGGGCCCAAAGGCGCACAGGGCGTACCATTGACGCCTGGCCGATCGATTGCGGTCGATCCAGGCAGCATTCCCTACGGCATGCCCGTTTGGCTTTCTAGCAGTGGCCCCCAAACCCAGCTCAATCGGATGGTAATGGCGCAAGACACGGGCAGCGCCATCGTGGGCGCGGTGCGTGCCGACTACTATGTTGGCTCAGGCCAGGCCGCCGGCGAGTTGGCTGGCCGTCTCAAACAAGACATGAAAATGTGGGTTTTGCTTCCACGCTAGGCCCAGTCGCTCTACACTTCAAGCCAATGCTTTAGAAAGTGGGTTTCCATGAACGCTCCCTTGCCTGAACACCTGCGCGAAGCGCTGGCCAACGTCACGCTAGACGACAAATACACCCTGCAACACGGCATGGCCTTTATGAGCGGGGTTCAAGCCTTGGTTCGCTTGCCGATGCTGCAACAAGAACGCGATGCCTTGGTTGGCAAAAAAACAGCCGCTTTAATCAGTGGCTACAGGGGCTCACCACTCGGTGGTTACGACCAAGCGCTTTGGAAAGCCAAACCATATCTCGAAAAACACAACATTGTTTTTCAACCTGGTGTCAATGAAGAGTTGGCAGCAACCGCTTTGTGGGGCACCCAGCAAATGGGTTTTGCACCGCCTGGCAGCGCCAAGTTTGATGGCGTCTTTGGCATTTGGTACGGCAAAGGGCCCGGCGTCGATCGTTGCTCCGATGTCTTCAAACACGCCAACATGGCTGGCACCACCCCATGGGGCGGCGTCTTGGCCGTTGCAGGCGACGATCATGTGGCAAAAAGTTCAACCGCTGCTCACCAAAGTGATCACATTTTTAAAGCGTGTGGGCTCCCTGTTTTCTTTCCCGCCTCTGTTCAAGAAGTTTTAGATTTGGGTGTTCATGCCATTGCCTTGAGCCGCTTTGCCGGTGTTTGGTCTGGCATGAAAACCATTCAAGAAATTGTGGAGTCGAGTGCCACGGTCGACATTGAAGCGGACCGCGTCAAGATCGTATTGCCTGAGTTTGAAATGCCGCCTGGTGGTGTTCACATTCGATGGCCTGATGCCGCATTGGATCAAGAAGCACGGCTGTTCGATTACAAATGGTATGCGGCCTTGGCTTACATTCGTGCCAACAAGTTAAATCACAATGTGATTGAAGGGCCCAATGATCGTTTTGGCATCATGGCCAGCGGCAAGGCTTACAACGACACACGGCAAGCCTTGCTCGATTTAGGTTTGGATGTTGCCACATGTCAGCGTTTGGGCATACGCGTTCACAAGGTTTCGGTTGTCTGGCCTTTAGAAGCACAAACAACGCGAGAGTTTGCGCAAGGCCTGAAAGAAATTTTGGTGGTTGAAGAAAAACGCCAAATCATTGAGTACCAACTCAAAGAAGAACTGTACAACTGGCCCGATCATTTGCGCCCCCGCATTGTGGGCAAGTTTGACGAGTTAGAGGGCAATGACTCGGGTGGCGAGTGGTCCATGCCCAATCCCATTTCTCATCGCCTGTTGCGCGCCAATGCAGACCTCACACCGACCCTCATTGCCAAAGCGCTTGCCAAGCGCTTGCAAAAATTAAATTTGCCTGCCGACGTTGTCGCCAAAATGGATGCACAACTTGGCATCATTGAAGCCAAAGAACGTGCGCAAAACAGTTTGGTTTTAAATCCAGCAGCAGACCGCATGCCTTGGTTCTGCTCCGGCTGTCCTCACAACACCAGCACCAAAGTGCCCGATGGTTCGCGTGCCATGGCGGGCATTGGCTGCCACTTTATGAGTTTGTGGATGGACCGCAGTACCACCGGTTTTACACAAATGGGTGGCGAAGGTACGCCTTGGATTGGACAACAACATTTCAGTCATGAAAATCATGTCTTTGCCAACATTGGCGATGGCACTTATTTTCACAGCGGCATTTTGGCCATCCGGCAAAGCATCGCAGCTGGCGTCAACATCACTTACAAAATTTTGTACAACGATGCTGTTGCCATGACCGGTGGTCAGCGTGTTGGTGAACGTGCTGAAGGTCACAGTGTGGTTCAAATTGCACAAAGCATGCGCGCTGAAGGCGCGGTTGTCATCAAAGTTGTAACTGACGAACCAGAAAAATACAACGGTGTTGCATTGGCGGAAGGTGTGATGGTTCATCACCGTGACGAATTGGACGCGATCCAACGCCAATTGCGTGAAATTAAAGGTTGTACGGTCATCATTTATGACCAAACCTGTGCCACTGAAAAAAGACGGCGCCGCAAGCGTGGCACCATGGTCGATCCTGCAGTCCGCGTAATGATCAATGAATTGGTTTGCGAAGGTTGCGGTGACTGTGGTGTTCAATCGAACTGTTTATCGATTGAGCCACTTGAAACTGAATTCGGTCGCAAGCGAACCATCAACCAAAATACTTGCAACAAAGACACCAGTTGTTTGAAAGGTTTCTGCCCCAGTTTTATCACTGTTGAAGGTGGACAACTGAAGAAAAAATCGAAGGTGCAAAAGTTTGACGCTACACGTTTGCCAGCATTGCCTCGGCCTGTGTTGCCCAATTTGTCGCGCTCTGCTGCTTACGGTATTGTTGTTGCCGGTGTAGGGGGCACAGGTGTTATCACCATCGGTCAGCTATTGGGCATGGCAGCACACCTAGATGGATTGGGTGTTGTCACGCAAGATTCTGCTGGCTTGGCACAAAAAGGTGGTGCAACTTGGAGCCATGTTTTGTTGGCGGCACACCAAGATCAAATTCAAACCACACGTGTCAGCATGGCGGCCGCAGATTTAATTTTAGGATGTGATCCCATTGTGAGTGCGGGCAAAGAAACACTTTCTCGCATGCTGCAAGGCAGAACGCATGTGGCCTTGAACTCACACAGCACGCCAACCGCTGCCTTTGTTAAAAATACCCAATGGCTCAATCCTGCTGACAGTTGTGCAGCAGAGATTGCCAATGCCGTTGGCCTGGAAGGATTGGCAAGTTTTGATGCTGACAAATTTTCTACGCTTTTGATGGGTGACACCATTTACATCAATCCCATGATTTTGGGTTATGCCTGGCAAAAGGGTTGGGTACCGCTTAGCTTGGAAGCTTTGCAACGCGCCATTGAACTCAATGAGGTTGCTGTAGCAAACAACTTGGCCGCCTTTGAATGGGGTCGCCATGCTGCACATCAAATGTCAGCTTTGGAAGCACTTACTTCTCCTACACAGGTCATTGAATTTAAAAAGCGCACATCGCTTGACGATTTGATTGCACACAGAATTGCATTTTTAACTGACTATCAAAACAAAGACTATGCGAAATCGTATGAAAATTTTGTTTTGACAGTTAAAGCCAAAGAGTCTTTGTTGGGTCAAACCAGCTTGACTGAAACAGTTGCCAAACAATTGTTCAAATTGATGGCTTACAAAGATGAATATGAAGTGGCGCGACTCCATACCGATAAACAGTTCCTAGAACGCGTTAAAACCCAGTTTGAGGGCGATTTCAAGGTTTTCTATCACTTAGCCCCACCTTTGCTTGCAAAGCGCAATGAGAAGGGCCAGCTCATCAAACAAAAAATGAGCCCTTACATGCTCTTGGTATTCAAAGCTTTGTCTCAATTGAAATTTTTAAGAGGCACTGCTTTTGACTTGTTTGGTCGCACCGAAGAACGTCAAACAGAACGTGCCCTGATTCAAGAATACAAAGATGCTGTTCAAGAATTGCTTGTTTCATTGAATGCAGAAAACCACGCACTGGCTGTCAATGTGGCCAAGGTACCAGAACAAATCAAAGGCTTTGGTCATGTGAAAGAAAGACACATTGAAGCAGCGATGCTTCAGTGGCAAAACAATTTGGATTTGTTCAGAAAATCAATTTAATTTCTTGCACTGACTTTGTCTTTGTATTCTTCTTTTATATAGATTAATACATAGTAGTAGTAGATAAGGAGAGACTTGTTCTGTGGACAAGTCTCTTTTTTCTTTATAGATCAACCCATTAGATACTTTTGAAGGGTGTGCAAGGTCCTGCATCTGAGGTGTATCTGAAAAGTTAACAAGTTTTGAATTTAAAAATATCTGTGGATAACTTGCCAGTTATCCTTTAATTTTCCACAAACTTGTTACTTGACAAAGGGTTGAAATATTTTGCCATCCATCATGGATGCATTTTTCCGTGTGGTCCAGGGCCGCGGTTTAAAAACTTTTGAGTTTGTGTATCAAAAACTTTTTGTTGTGCAGGCGTCAATGTTGCATAGAAAGTTTTGCTGGCATTCATGCGTTTTGTAATTTCTGTATCGCGTTCTGCTTTGAGGGCCATCATTTTGTCGATTCGTTCTGGTGTCGACATTTTTTCAATTTCTGCGGCGCTGGGTGCTACGGGTCTTTTCATAGGCGACTTCATCACAGCCTCAAATGAATTCCATGCGGCTTCTTGAGCAGGCTGTAATTGAAGAAAGACTTTCATTTCATTCAAGTGCTTTTGATGGCGTTCTGCACGGCGCGATTCTCTTTTTGCGTCGTTCATCATGCCTTGCCCACCATGCATGTGTGGATGCATGCCCATTGGGCCAGGCTGACCGGGCATGTTTTGGGGTGATGGGGGAGGCGTTTGTGCCAAAGCAGACAAACAAAAGCCAGTAGACATAACCATCAAGGAAGTTACTAGCGCATTGCGAACTGTAGACATATAGATTCCTTTCAAAGAAAAGGACAGTTTCGCTTTCTAGTGTGTCTGTATCTTTCAATCTTTGTTATGAATTGTAAAGACCCGCTCTAAAGTCATCGACCGCTTGTATCAGTTCTTCACGTGTGTTCATGACAAAAGGACCATACTGCGCAATGGGTTCATTGAGCGGTTTGCCTGCAATTAGAAGCAGTTTGCTTCCTGCGCTTGCAGCGATGTTGACACCTTCACCTTCGTTGTGAAGGATGGCCATTCGGTGAATGCCAATGCTGGTTTCTTGATTTTCACTGATGACTTTGGCGCTGCCACGATAGACGTAGAGAAACGCATTGTGATCAGGCGGAATGATTTGTTGAAAATTGGCAGGCTGATCAAAATGGATGTCCAAATAAAGGGTCTGTGTTGGGAACAACTCAGCAGGCCTGTTGACTGCGCCTTGAATGCCATGCGATTCTCCAGCGATCACACGCAGCTTGACGCCTGTTGGTAAAGAAAGCTCTGGAATTTTTTCACTTTGAATGTCTTGATAAGCGGGCGGACACATTTTTTGGTGTGAAGGCAAATTGAGCCACAGCTGAAATCCTTCCATCACGCCTTCTTCTTGTTCGGGCATTTCGCTGTGTACAACGCCGCGGCCAGCCGTCATCCATTGAACACCGCCATTTTGAAGCAGGCCCTCATTGCCAGCACTGTCGCGGTGCCGCATGCGGCCTGCAATCATGTAAGTGACGGTTTCAAAACCGCGGTGTGGGTGATCTGGAAAACCACCGCCGTAGTCATTTGGATCGTCGCTCCCAAAGTTATCCAACATCAAGAAAGGATCCAAGCGTCGTTGATGTGCTTGCGTTAGCACGCGTGTCAGCTTGACACCGTCACCATCTCGTGTGGCTTGGCCAATCACTTGCTGTTCGACGCGGCGACCGTGAAATTTTTCGTTGAGCGGCTTCATGAGTTTGCTTTTAAAAAAGGGTAGTCGGTATAGCCTTTTTCGAGGCCACCATAAAAGGTGCTGCGATCAGGCTCATTCAAGGGGCTGTTTTGCTTTAAGCGAAGACCAAGATCTGGATTTGAAATGAACGGCCTGCCAAATGCAATGAGATCGGCGCCATTGGCCAAAGACTGATTGGCGAGCTCCAGCGAATAGGCGTTGTTCAGCATCCATGCACCCGCGCCACCTGCTTTCACATAAGCGGCTTTCAGTGCCGCATAGTCAAAGGCTTGTTCGCCTTGATAAAAATCGCGTGATGCGCCTGTTGCACCCTCAACGGTGTGAACATAAGCTAAGTTAAGAGGGCCTAAAAACTGCGCGATATGCTCAAACAAGGGTTGAGGCTCAGAGTCTGCCGCATCATTGGCGGGTGTGACGGGTGAAATGCGGATGGCGCATTTGGGTCCGCCAATTTCATCACACACGCCCTGCATCACTTCCTTCAAAAATCGTGTGCGATTTTCAAAGCTGCCGCCATACGCATCGGTTCGAAGATTGCTACCCGTGCGCAAAAATTGGTCTATGAGGTAGCCATTGGCCGCATGAACTTCAATGCCATCAAAGCCGGCTTCTATGGCATTGCGTGCCGCTGTTTTGTAGTCGGACACAATGCCTGGAATTTCTTCAAGCGTGAGCGCGCGAGGCTCAGAGGTGGCCATGAAGGTTGGCACACCGTCAATCAGTTGGACTGTTTTGGTCTTTGCAATGAGCGCAGAAGGTGCAACAGGTGCGTTACCTTCTGGCTGAAAGCAGTGATGTGATACGCGGCCAACATGCCAGAGCTGCATCACAATTTTGCCACCCTGCGCGTGCACGGCGGCTGTGACAGGTTTCCATGCTTCCACTTGTGCTTTTGACCAGATGCCGGGCACATCGGCATACCCTTGGCCTTGGTGGCTGATGGCAGTTGCCTCGGTGATGATGAGGCCCGCGCCCGTTGCAGGGTTGGCGCGTTGCGCATAGTATTCAGCCATGAGGGCATTGGCCAATGCATGAGGTGCTCTGTTGCGAGTCAATGGCGCCATCACAATGCGTGATGCAAGTTCAAGATGGCCAGCTTGGCAAGGTTCAAATAAAGTTTTCATGACTCAAAATATTCGATGGATGACAGCCCTGGGCTTGTCGGTTTGTATTTCAATGGCAGCCGCTGTCTCTTTGGGAATGACACGGTTTGCCTATGCGCTTTTGTTGCCACCCATGCGTGACGATTTGTTGTGGAGCTACACCTTAGCAGGTGCCATGAACACTTTCAATGCGGTAGGTTATTTGGTTGGTGCTTTGTTGACGCCCTTGGTTTTGCGGCACATGGGAGCCGTTCGAGTTTTGATCTGGGGTGCATTGTCAGCCACTTTGTTCATGGCTCTAACGGGCTTTCTGGTGGACACTTCGGCTTTGTTGTTGCAACGCTTCTTGGCGGGTGTTGCCAGTGCCGCGGTATTTGTCTCTGGCGGTTTGCTTGCTGCCAGATTGGGTGCACAAATGCCTTCGCAATCGGGTTTGCTATTGGGCGTTTATTACGGCGGCACAGGTTGGGGCATTGTTTTGTCTGCATTGATGGTGCCCGCCACATTAAGTTGGGCGCAAGCGCAAGATGTCAATCATCCTTGGTCGTGGGCCTGGTGGTCTTTGGCGGGGCTTTGTTTGGCATTGACCCTTTTGCTGGTTTTGATTCGGGTGCCTTTGAACCGTTGGGCGCCAGAGGCACCTAAGCCAACACAAACAACAGGCGCCAATTCGCGGCCATCTTCTTCTCATTGGCGTCAGTGGTTTTTTGCCTTGCTGGGATATGGTTGCTTTGGCGTTGGCTACATTGGTTACATGACCTTTGTGGTGGCCTTGTTGCGAGAGCAAGGCGCAATGCCCTCGGACATTACTTTGTTTTATGCACTGCTCGGCATTGCTGTGGTTGTGTCTTCTCGGGTCTGGGCCGGGTTATTGAATCACTATCGCGGCGGCCAAGCGCTTTCCATTTTGAATGGTTTGTTGAGCGTGGCTACGGTCATTCCTGCTTTAACGTCTGCGTGGCCTTTGATGATCGTGTCAGGCTTGATGTTTGGGCTGGTGTTTCTGTCTCTGGTTGCCTCCACCACCGCCATGGTCAAACACAATTTGGCGCCCGAACAGTGGGCGGCCGGCATCAGTGCTTTCACTGTGATTTTTGCGCTAGGCCAAATTGTGGGCCCTGTGGTGGTGGGCTGGATTGCAGATGGTGACGGCGGTTTGCAGCGTGGCTTGTTGTTTTCTGCGATGGCCTTGATGTTGGGTGCTTTGCTTGCTTGGCAACAAAAACCATTGACTCAAAAGCCTGTTGTTTAGACATCGTAGCCAGGATTTTCACGATCGAGTTTTCTCAGCAATGATGGCCAAACAAAGGCGCCGCCAAGCCCGCCTGTTTGTACTTTCATGGCGTGGGCAACACCGTTCAATATGTTTGGATTGACTTGGATGAGATCGCTGGCCTGTGTTTGACCGGACAAGGCATCGAGTTGAATTTTGCAAGTGCTTTCAAAAATGTACATTTGCAAAAACGCATCGGCAATGGTTTTTCCCGCGGTCAGTAAGCCGTGGTTTCGGAGCATCAAATAATTGGCTTCGCCAAAATTATTTTTCAGACGCGCCTTTTCTTCATCGCGGATGGCAACGCCTTCATAGTCGTGATAAGCCAGCGAGCTCAAAACAAAAGTGCTTTGTTGGCTGATGGCCAAGACGCCGTGCTTTTGCGCACTCACAGCAACACCCGCACGCGTGTGTGTGTGCAGAACGCAGCCAATGTCAGGCCGTGCCTCGTGTACGGCGCTGTGAATCACAAAGCCTGCAGGGTTGACGGGATGCACATTGTCAGGGTCTAGCTTTTGACATTGCATGTCAACTTTTACCAAGCTAGAGGCCGTAATTTCATCAAACATCAAGCCATACGGATTGATCAAAAACTGATGTTCTTCACCGGCAACGGAAGGTGGCAATTTGGCGCTGATGTGCGTAAACACCAAATCGCTCCAACCGTACAGCGCAACCAGCCGATAGCATGCGGCCAAGCTTATGCGAAGCGCCCATTCGTCGGGGTGAAATTGAGCGGGGCATGGGGGCGGTGTTTTCATGGCGATTCCTCAAGCGGTGTCCTAAGAGCAAGCTTAGCGCGAGTTCGCTTTGGCAGGGGGTCGCGCACGGCACACCCGATACAGATAAAATCAAGCCCCTTAGGCCACAGGCCTCCTGCGGCGCGGGCAGCGCCGGCCTTTTGGTCATGGACTGGTGAATACATGCTTTACCCACAAGAATTTGATGTGATCGTTGTTGGCGGTGGCCATGCAGGGACCG
>JACCDW011386872.1_pt1 | contig 16510 bp, 16 predicted proteins | sample 7449781 | NCBI WGS metagenome assembly JACCDW01 (sample SAMN15323449, study PRJNA562643) | freshwater metagenome | isolation source: river surface water | place: USA:Blue River Watershed | collected 2017-08-18
GAGCACAGGGTGCGGTGTATTATATCCCAAAAACAGCAATTACAGGCATTGCTGTAACAAATCAAGATATTATTCTGAATACAACTGGTGGCGATTACCAGCTGTATGCTGACACTGAGCACGATACTCAAATGTATGTAACCATGATTCACACGTTTCTTTCTGATAAGGAACCATGTGAAGCAAAACAAATGCGCTGGGATATGCCGGCGCCTGATACTATGATGGAACTAAAGTAATTTAGCGACTGTAACATTCATATTTTTTAAGAAGACTGGTACAAGTTCATCATTTTTATAGTCATGTATGTATTTAATCGTTTTTATACCTGCAGCTAGCAAAAGTCGCGTACAAATAATACACGGATAATGTGTTATATAGGCCGTAGCCCCTTCACAACTTACACCGCGTTTAGCACAATCCGCAATAGCGTTTTGTTCTGCGTGAACAGTTGCCTGTTCATGTCCATCGCGAACAATACTTCGGTGCTCGCATCCTGGTAAAAATCCATTATACCCTTGACTCACAATGCGGTTGTTTGTTACTAATAAACAACCGACTTGCAGGCGTTCACATGGGCTGCGTGTAGCAGTTACTTGAACTATTTCTTTAAAATACGTGTCCCAGGTTGGTCTGGAAGTCATTCTTAGTTAGAATATGTGCGCGAGGCTTTAGTCCCATGAATATGGGCGAGGCTTTAGTCCCATGAATATGGGCGCGGTCTAGTACTTTTTCACAGTTACAATAGGTCCACGTGGAGCACCGGCACCAGAAGTACTTAATGTAGGACCTGATTCCCCTGCTGCTTCAGCCGCCTCTTTCATGCGTTCATATTCTGCGGATTTCAACCAATGATCGCGGCTTCCAATCTTAAAATCAGGGTGAGGGCTTGCTTTGTACCAATACACGCAATCTTCAATGCGATTTGTCTTTGCACCATTGTGTATAACTAAACATTCGTAATTTTCGGTACACTGGTCCATAATCTGACAAAATAGCTCAAATGTTGGGAAAACACCCGCAAACTGATCGTAAATCTTTTTCCGTGATGTTACAATATTTTCACGTAAAATAAATACATAATCTACCTGACCACGCAATACAGGAGGAATACCCATAACATACTGAATGGCGAGAATGTAGAGTAAGCCATAGTGACGCCCATTCATAAACAAGGAGCGCACAAACTTATCACTAATCCATTTGTTATCATACAAGCAATCGTCCATCACTACAAACGCCCGTCGGTCCAACATGCTTGATCCGCGAATTTCCTTTTCTTTGCGGATCTGCTTTGTAATAGCATCTTGACGTTTCAATACATTACTTATAACCGCAGAATTGAACTCTTCGTGAATAAAAAGACTAGGCACGATCGTACTGTAGAAGGCATTGGCACCTTCTGTGCCACTAATGACTGTACCAATGGGAAACTTTTGTTTATGCCACATTAAATCTTTGATCAACCACGATTTACCTGTATTACGCTTTCCGATAAAAAGAACCACCGAATCATCGGGAATCATGCTCATGTTGAATTTAGATAACCGGAGATTAACAGTTGGACGATTTGCAACAGGCTCAGACATGTTTGTAATCATAGAGCTTAAGGGTGCTCCAGCACCACCGGCAGCAGGGGCGGCCATATTGATATTTACAGCAAACATTTTTTCTGCGTAAATTACCCGTGAATAGACCCACCGCAGTGTTTAGAACATGGCACGCGGGCGAGGAAATATGAAACGTGGAGGCGGAGCACGCGGAGGCGCGGCGCGCGGTGGAGCAGCTCATGGAGGATCTACGGCCACGAAATCTTGGCCTGATCGTGTTGCGCAACCATCCGTTGCCGTACTTCCTGAATCTCTTACAGTTAGTCCATCAAATACTCCAATTCCTGAAAGTATTGTAAACGCTTTCCCTGAATTCAGTCACGCACAACCATACTTTAGTGCCTTAGAACGACTGAACCCCGAACTTGGTGGCACTTTTACAGCATACAAATCGTGCTGGCTCGGTATTAGTGGAGAACAATTAGAAAATGTTGTGCGCCCTGATGACGATAGCTTTCGTGCGATTTTAGCTTTGAAAAACGGAACACAGCAATCTGTATTTGTAAAACGGATCCATTTACTGGATCCGATTGCAGCTATGGGCGGTGAGTATATTTGGCCTGAGGAGGGTGCTTTACCAGCACCCAGTGATTTATGGAAAACTGCTCTAGCAAAGATTAATGATCCTTTGAATGAGGCGTATGTGGACTCTTTATTTGCGATGTGTGCTGATCGGTTGGTTGACCATGATATAAGCCCCCATTGGCTGCACTGTTACGGCACATATACAGCGCGTGCTGAAAAATATGTATACAATGTTTCTGACGACTACGAAAGTTTAAAAGCACGCCCCTGGTGGAGGCGGAATCAGAAAGCGGGCCTGTTTTCATTAGTAAAAGATGAAGAGGACAAGGCTGCGGAGACTGCTTTTTTTACGGAAGGAATAAGTGAAATAGACGATTCTGATTTTCTAACATTAGAATCTTGTTCTGAATCAGCTGGTCCATGTGTATCTAGCGAAAAGGAGCCAGTGCTTGAATCGGCTGAACCTGTAAAACTGAATACACCACGCGTAAGCCTGAAACCATTGGCTAAAACGGAAGACACAGAAAGCAGTGAAAGTGAGGATGAAAGTGTGTATAGTGAAACGGAAATTCAGCATTTTGTAGAATTCAAAAATTTCCCAGTTCAGGTCACACTCTTGGAGCGCGCGGAGGGCACAATGGACGAATTGTTGGAAGATGAGGATGATGATGATGAAGCACTAGTTGCTTCCAAAGAAGCACGCTGGGCAGCTTGGCTTTTCCAAGTAATTGCTGCTTTAGCTGTTGCGCAACATTATTACGGATTTGTCCACAACGATCTTCATACAAATAATGTTATGTGGAGCATTACTTACGAAACTCATTTGTATTACAGAATTCATAAGGGCAAAGATTCCTGGATCTATAAAGTCCCTACATATGGCTACATTATGAAGATCATTGATTTTGGTCGTGCTTCCTACACGCTTCCTGATCCTGCCGGTTTCTTTATTTCCGACGCATTCTATCCTGGTAATGATGCAGCAACGCAGTATAATTGTGAGCCTTTTTATGACAAGGCTGATGGTAAAAAAGTGGAACCCAATCCAAGCTTTGATCTATGCCGTTTATCTGTTTCATTACTGGAAAGCTTGTATCCTGATCGCCCAGCAGCTGTTACACCTGTGAAAATAATGAATAAAGAAGGCGCAAAAATGTATACAGAAACTGTTTCCAAGGTGTACAATATGTTATGGGAATGGCTTATTGACGACAGTGGTAAAAATGTATTGCGTCAACCTGATGGTGAGGAGCGTTATCCTGATTTTGATTTGTATCGTGCTATAGCAGCAGAAGTTCATCGTGCTGTGCCAAATAAACAGATTGAACGGGATCTGTTTACTGGGTATAAGATTGCGGGCAAGGAAGTTCCAAAAACTGCCAAAGTCTATGATTTATATATTTAGAGTACGGATCAATTCTGAGCGCAACTCAGCACGACTTCCATCATTTTTGAATGTATATTCAAATGTGTAATCATCAAGGTCATGTTCACTAGGATCATCAAGAGGTGTAATACCAGAACGTTCAATCCGAATTGTATAGATGTTTGCTTCAGGAAATTTTTCCCTCAAAATATTATACTCTATTTTATAGCGCCAATCATGGATAATCCAACTAAATGATTCGCTCATTGTATCCGCAACAATCCGCGCCCAGACACCTGGATCATTGCATTTTTCTTTCATATGTGCGGAATGAGATATAAGAAGTTGTCGGATTGTTTTAGGACCGTCCTGTGTTTCTACAGTAGTCATTTTACCTAGCTGTGAATCACACAGACGCCTGTCAAACTTATAAATACGGGCTATATCATCCTTAACAGCATCTCCAAATGCTATTGTAATAGCATCTGGAATGAGTCCTTGAAGAAGTATCCCAGCTGTGCTTTTACCGGAACTAATGTAACCTGAAAGCAGATATATGTTCATATTACAGTAGTTTCTTAATTACTGCCTTCGAATCAATTTTTCTGTGAATGAAAAAAATTGATCATAGCGACTGTGATCCTACTTATCCGTGGCCACAACTGCACCTTTCTTTCCAAAATGCTTTCCACTGATTCCATTTCTTGTAATGATGCCTATCTGAGGGACGGATTTGCCAGCTTTGGCTTCCGCTCCGAGGATGTGTATAGGCTGATGGCTGATACAAGCATTACCATTGGTGGTGGCTTTGTTGCTGGCTACTTCCTGGGCTATCTTGACCCCGCCAGTGACATTGACTTTTATGTTCACGGCGGTGTGGCAAAGAAGCGCTGTGCTGGCATGACTGAGGAGGAGTACTACGCACAGAAGCATCGTGAAGACGCCTTCCACCGCCTTGTATTTCGCCAATTCAACAATTATGTGACTGATCTTGGCTACACAGAGGAGGTCTTGCCAGAGGGCACCTACGGCGATGAAATCACTGCGGTCGGTAGTCGCCTTTTCACAACTGGCAGCAATGTCCACATGCGCATTCACTACTTCAAGGCAAATATCCATGGCAGCACTAAGACACTCAACCTGATCTTCACAGATACCCCTATTCCAGATGTTGTGCGCAAGGTGGATATTAGTGTATGCGCTTGTTACATCTGGGCAACTGGTCCTACGCGTATTGGCTACTATCATGCCTTCCCCATGGATGTTGAGCATCGCATTCTGCGGTGGGTAGAGCCAAATAGCACACATACACCTCGTCAGATCACCCGCTGGAACAAGTATGCGGTGCGCTATGGGCTCACAGAAGTCCAGAATCTCACCGCAAATGAGTTTATTGAGCGCTATGATGAACTACCAGACAATGTATTCTATATCATTCGGGCTACAGAGTCTGAATGGTCGTCTCTGCCACTTGTGCGTCGCCGAGCTGGCATGGCACGCTGCCGCTTTGTTCGTATTGACCCCTAGACAATAAATTGCGCAAACCCTTGAAAAAATACAAAAATACAAAACATTTTTGCATAGTAGAAATGGCATACATGCAAAAAAAGCTGTATATGATCGGAATGTTGTTATTGGTAATTGGTGGATTAAATTGGGGGTATTTGGCACTAACTGGCAATGATGCAATCAGTGGATTATTAGGTAAGAAAAGTTTGATTACAAATGCGATTTTCCTTGCTGTGGGATTGGCAGCAATTGGTATTGGAATGTATCGCGACAGCTACTTGCCTTTTTTAGGTGAGACAGTATTCCCTTCCTCTTTATTGAAGCCTCAGGCCCCCGAAGGTGCTGATATGTCTGTTTCAGTCCAAATTCAACCCGGAGCAAAAGTGCTGTACTGGGCTGCTGAACCTGAAAGCAACGACCTGAAAACCCTACAGAATTGGCGCGATGCCTATTTAGAGTTCAAGAACGCCGGTGTAACAATTGCTGACGCAAATGGAGCCGCCGAATTGAAAGTTCGTAAACCTCAGGCATATACAGTGCCCATGAAAGGCGAGTTAAGCCCACATATACATTACCGTATTTGTGGAGATAATGGAATTTTAGGGCGCGTAAATACTGTTGATTTAGAAGGAAAAGAGTTTTTTGCGAATTATGTAAGTAGCAATGAATCACCTGAAACAGTGGAGGGAATCGTTGAACAACCCGTAATTCAGCCTAGTGAAGCTATGGAGGAAATAAATGCGGAGGCAATACTGACAGCAAAGGACAATTTAATGCCACAAACAGGTGGCATTGATGAATCACCTCAACCTGCAGGTGCCCCTTTATCTGACGCATTTCCTGGGGTTTAGACACCTAACCATTATTGAAACTAACACAAATGTATGTTTTAGTTTCATAAATTATAACTTTTTAGAGATCAATTGGCTCTGTGCGATTTCCACCACGGCTAGCAATCAGATCACGCTGTTTAGCAGTTGTGCAGACGCATCCGCTGCCGCAGCTAAAGCTTGCGGGGCAGCATTCAGGCTTGCACTGGTTGTTCTTGAACATGAACAACGCATCGGGACCAAGTTCCACTTCGGGGCCCAGTAGTGGCTCATTTGGAGCAGGACCACGCCAGTTGCTTAGGCCGTGTTCAGGCTTCTTCACTACATTATCGTAGGTGCCAATAGCCTCATACTTATCACCTGAGGCGGCTCCGCTCAAAATATAATCAGCAAAGCCCTCACCAAAAGGATAGTTTGTGTATCCAGAAATCATCAGGAAATTTGCCAGCAGTAACAGGCCAAGCATGATCAATACAAATGTGATGCGTGGGCTCATCTTTCTTCTATGTTATGCGAATTTTACAGATTGTAAGACCCATTCATAACTTTCATGGATCTTATCTATCCCAATATCGCTAAAATCGCGCATATCAATGAATGCCTGTTCACAAATTCGGAAACTGCCTGATTCTGTAAAAAGATTGTACAACTGCGCCTCACTGTGATCACTGTTTGGGCTAAGTTGATCCCATTCCGCATCCGGATGTAACCGTATCCAAGCACCGGCAGATATTGCTGCGTTGTTATTTATTGTATACATACCGCGCGCGGTTGAGCCTTGTAATTTTACTACGCCACATACCCTTGTAAATTTTCCAGTACTATCTAATACACTATCGCCGGGGCGTATTCCACGAATTTCACAAAGGCCAACAGGTGTCATTACATGGGTTGTGCCGCTCACACCCGCTTCGGAAAGATAGTTTGTCTCTGAAACAGATGCATATGGCATTGCGTTGTTCAACATAATGTACACCTGTCTGTTCCAACGCAACAGCGAATCGGTATCTTCGGAACTTAATTCTTCCCAATCCGCAAATACTAGTGGACCAGCAACGGACAGCACTTGTATTTTCTGGTTGCTTGTAATCAAACAATACACTGGCTGTGCACTAGGCCATACTGGTAACGCATCGGGGTGATCTTCTACGTGAATTGGTGTGCCATTATGGAACACAATGTGTGATCCAGATACATGAACGCCGTATAAATCGTACATTTTATATATTGAACTTCCAAGTGTTATTACACCTAGCACAGATTCACCGTCCGCTAATTTTGTGTCAAGCCCAATCGTCTCAATGGGTTTCCATCCATCCGCTGTAGCAATACGGGTACCAGCCGTAAAACAGAATGCCTCTGACATTCCGCCCACAGCTCCTCCAAAACCGGCTGCTGATATAATACCGATTGCTACAAGTATTAATGGAATCATTGGCCACAATACAAAAAACAATAGCACAACCATGACTACAAGCACTACTAAAATTGCGATACACACAGTAATCATTAAGTCAAAAAAGCTTGTAATGCTGTTTATAAGCGACATTGCCTGATAGACGGAACTTGTTGCTACTGCAAAAATACGTTGAAAACTGGATTGAAGTTTAACATAGACCATACGAAGTTCATGAACTGTGCCATTGAACCGAGCATTAAACATGTCCATTACCTCCACCCATTTTTTCCACATATTACCCATAAGAGCGCGTACATTGAATATACCACCCAATGTTTGATTCAACGCATCCGTAAATAACTTGAAAATTGTAAAAATGGGAGATAATAATGTGGCAAATAAAGCTTTCACCTTCTCGCCCATAACTTCATTAAAATTATCGGTAGCAAATTGGACCCGGGATCGTGGATCATCGTCGGGTTTGAACATAGGTGCGGCAAAAATATACAGCAAATCGTCGTGATACTTTGACCAGTTTGCCTTTATTTCCTCACGCTTTGTATAAGCTTGCGTGAAAGATAATGTAAGAAACATAGCAAACGATAGCGCAACGAATTTTAGTATTGGGCCTTTGCTATCGGCTTCTGTGCCAAGTGGCACACTGAATTGCGGAACCCCAGTTAGGCCTTCCATCCTTGAAATGGGTGCATGTTTATAGGTTTAGCCACCAAACCCATAAAAGTAAGAAAAACATATTTGTGCATTATAGAACATGGGTCAGACTAAGAAATGTGGTCGTGGCGAAATATATCGTGCTGGCTATACTCGTAAGCTAGGGCGCGGTAAAACTACACGTGTTGCTGGCAAGTGTATCCGCTCTCAGTCCCGGTACACATCCAAAGTGAAAGTAAGTCGCACGCGTCTTCGCGGATACCGTAAAAGCAATCGTACTTTGCGGTCTTGCCCAAAAGGATACATAAAACGCGCTGCATTTGTTCGCTATACTAAAAAGGGAAAACACAGTCTTGTTCCCGAACAGTGTATTCGTGATGCTGGTGCTCCTGGAAAGGGATATAGTCGTGGTGGACCCGGCATTGGGCCTTTACGTAAGGGTGAACTTGCTAAATACGGTTACAAAAACATACAACAGCTCGGAGAAAAGGAACGCCATGCGGCTTTAGAAAAGGCAATTAAAGCGTACGGTAGCCTTGGTGTCTGGCGTAAACTCAACGCGGTTGCCGTCTACACTCGTCGCATTGCTCCTGCTGCTAGCCGCATTTTTAAGGCAGATATGGATTGGGTGCGTAGCAAATATGGACTAAAGGCTTTTTAACACACCATAATAAGATGGGAAGCTTTTTTAGCTTAAGTAACTGGAATGACATTGATGATGCATTAAATAATACCAACAATGCGTCAAAGAATGCTACTGATTCCAACAATGCGTCAAAGAATGCTACTGATTCCAACAATGCGTCAAAGAATGCTACTGATTCCAACAACGTGTCCAAGAATGCTAGTAATTCCAATAACGCGTCCAAGAATGCTAGTAATTCCAATAACGCGTCCAAGAATGCTAGTAATTCCAACAATGCGTCCAAGAATGCTAGTAATTCCAACACTAGCCGCAATAAAACTCGTAAAAACATTGTGAATTATAATGTGTCTCCTCCAACTGATACCCCTGAGATTGAATTAGCACCAGCACCAGAAGCAGCACCGGTAGAAGCAACTCCAGCACCAGAAGCACCAGCAGCACCGGTAGAAGCAACTCCAGCACCGGTAGAAGCAGCTCCAGCACCGGAAGCAGCTCCAGCACCAGAAGCAGAAGCAGCTCCAGCACCAGAAGCAGCTCCAGCACCAGAAGCAGCACCAGCAGCTGGCGGAAGTCGTAAAAAGCGCCGTAGAACCTATAAAAAGCGCAAGAACACGCGTAAGTAAACAATCATGTATTAGAAACTTGTGATCATACTATGCGCACAAGTAAAGTTAGTATTTTTATGTGGAACCATACAGAGACGGCGGGATGGCCCTAAACAGTGATCCAAACAAATTGGTTGAAACATTAAAACCTGTTCCCGATCAGCTTTTTCAGGAATGGAACGCAGCCTGGACCGGCACAGTAATCAAAGTTGTAATTCTTACAATCGTCTTAATTGGTGGCCTGATTGCTGTATTTGGTGTGGGAAATATGAAGGAAGTTGCCGAAAACTTTCCCCGGTATCGTTGTAATCCAGCATTTATGCCATTTGCCGCAAATTTTGGATACGATCCAAAAGAAAATTTCAACTACTGTGTGAATACAGTGTTACAGAAACAGGCCGCTGAATATTTTGGCCCCATTTACGGATTGCTTGGAGGGTTTACAACGATTGTCCAATTAATTGTGGATGTGACTCTTGGAATCCGAAAACTGTTTAGCAACTTTTTGTTAGGCATAAACGGATTTATTGGAAATGTCCGTGATAGAATTCAAGGTCTTTTATTCCAGATCCGCCTTTCGTTTATGAAACTAAACAATCTAATGGGTCGTGTATACGGTACAATGTATAGCGTTGTTTGGATGGGAACCACCGCTATGACAGCCGGATTTAATATTGCCGATAACGACCTTGTAAATTTCCTGTTTGAGTTCTGTTTTGATCCAGAAACACCAGTGCGCATGGAGGACGGGTCTTGGAAAACAATTAAAGATATTGTTGTTAACGATCGGCTTGCCAGCATACATGGAAAAACACCAATTGTAACTAGCACATTCCGATTTGTAGGCGATCGCACCCCTATGGTTGAATTGGATGGAGTGAAACTTAGTGCGGAACATTATGTTGTAGGGCCAGAGCGAAAATGGATACAAGCTGGCACACATCCACGCGCAAAGTCCATACCTTCCATACCTGAACTTGTATGCCTGAATGTTAGCAACCATGTATTTAGTGTTGGAACTTCAGGACTGATTGTGGCCGATTATGATGAACACGAAGCACCTGCCATAATACAGGAAACACAAAATTTAGCTATGCGCGCATTAAATGGTTCTGCTAGTGGCAAAACAGTGGAAGACTATAGCCTTGGTGTTGAAGAAAATACGCTTGTGCGTATTAGCAACGGATCCTGGAAATCCATACAATCTATTCAACTTAATGAACGTGTTTGGAATGGAGGACGTGTATTGGGCATTGTTCACGAAAACAGTGAAACACCTGTGCATATTGGGAGTTTTGTATGCGCTGGAGCACAAACGGTATTTGATTCTGAAAAGGGTGTATGGGCACGTGCTGTTACAATAGGTGATTCCTGTGAACATACTGGACCTTTATATCATATTATAACTGAAACTTGTGGGACCCTACAGATTCGTGCTGGCACGGATGAATACTACATTCGTGACTATCGCGAAGTTGCGCTACCAGAAATGGAAGCGGCATACAGACAAGAATTTATTAGTGTTTCCGTGTAGAAAACATGATTCGTGCTCTTCTGTCAGGCCTGGCAATACTTGGCACAGCTAGCGCGCAAAACAGTGTATCTGTTACAAACTGTGCTCCCGGTTCTGAATTTTCCATTCAGAGCTTAAGCTTTTCTCCAAGTGTGCCCGTGCGTGGTGAAAATGGAACAATGACAACCGTATACACTGTGTCTAGTGCGGTGGATTCTGGTGCTACTCGTTACAGTTGTGTGTTAAACGGTATCCCTGTGTATAGTGAAACACTGGACCTGTGCTCTCAAACAAAATGTCCTATTGTTGCTGGTCAGCACACAGATTATAGTATTAGCCCTGTGCCTGATTTTTCTGGAAAACTTGTGTGTACAATTGATTGGCGCGACACAGCAAATACCGAGCTTATGTGTATTCAAATGATGATGCGCTTAGCATGACAAAAATTGAAAACAATGTGCGTGTAAAGTTTTGAAGGTGAGCCTTACTTTCAAAACTTTCCAAAATGTCCGTTACAATTTCTGCGTCTTCCAACAACTATTCCACGGATCGTGTGATTGCGGTCAAGATCCTTCCAACGGCGGATGCTTCTGTATGTCGTCGCAGCTTCCATCTTGCGCTGCTTCTGGATAGCAGTGGCAGTATGGATTGTGGAGGTCTGGCCGCAGTAATCCGCACTCTCCATCTGCTGATTGATGCGCTTACAGATGGCGATGTGCTCACACTGATTGGATATCAGTCAACAGCATACATGGTGGCTAATTCTACTGTCATAAGCGATGAAAGTCGTGTTGCGCTTCATACAGCGGCCGACGGTCTGAAGGCAGACGGTGGCACAAATCTTGAGGATGCCCTGTGTATGCTTGGAACTGTAAAGAATGTGGATGCTGTGTTTATTATGACCGACGGCCACGTGAATCAGGGTATTACAAGTGCTTCTGGACTGCTTCGTATTCTTGGAAGCAGTGTGGCAACGGGTACACCTGTGAACACACTTGGATATGGTTCCGAACACAATAGCCGTCTACTGCGGGATATGGCTGTTCGCTCCTGTGGTTCCTACACATTTGCGGATGCCGATGAGCTGCTGCCCGCAATTATTGGAGACATTACAGGTGGTCTTGCCAATGAGATTGGTCGTAATGGTGTGCTTACAATTCCAGATGGCTGGCGTTGTGATGAACTAGGATGGACTACTGGCAGCACCACATATAGTGTCGGCACACTTATTGCGGATAAGGAGCAATGGGTTGTGCTACGCGGACCGGCTACAGCTGAGATTCCTACACTCAACTTCAAGTATACATGTGGAACAGCAATTCATGAAATTGTCTGCATGATTGATTCTAGCATTTCCAAGGATGTGATTGCGGAGCAAATGTGTCGCACCCGTGTTGCGAGTGTATTTGCGGGTGTGACGGACCACATTGAGGGTGGTCGTAGAGCTGAGGCGTTGGCAGCACTAGAAGCACTTGGTGTGGAACTGGATGCTTCTGATGCCAAGGATCGTGTGTTTGTGATTCGCCTTCGTGCGCAAGTGGATGAGATGATTGAAGCAATTCGTGGCCGTGAGCACCAACATGGCCGCCTATCTCCCCTTAATTCTCCTCCTAGTAGTCCAAGGCTGTTTGGTGCTATTTCCAATATGCCTGATCTTACTCCTGTATTATCCCGGATGGCTTCCAACACAGCAGCACTGGGGCTTCAGCGTGGATTTGTAAGCGGGCTTCAGCGTGGAAGTGCTTCTGCCGCGCCTTCTATTGATCCTAGTGCTCTTGGTGGGCTACAGCATACATTTAGTAGTCCTGCTCAACGCCGTGTAACACAGCGCATGACTGCGGGATTTACTCAGGCTGCAAGTGATTCGCAAGAAAGTCTGTGAAGTAGTATAGAATGAGCGACGCTTCTGATACAATTAAAAAACGCAAAGAGCAGGCCTTGTATGTTGATAAACTTGCTCAAATACGCAAATCAAAACCAGCATGCGGTGAATGGAGCACTTGTACCACCTACGTTAACACATGCGGCCTACATTTTGAGAGTTTTCAAGAAAAATACGACTTTTTTTCGGGTAGGAACATATGTAATGACTGCGCATGCCCGAAGACAGGCGGGTCAAAATAGTACGGTATTTTTTGATGTTACAAACCTATGATATTAGAAATGGCCGTTGTTACGGAAAAACCAGTTGAGGATCGTATACGCGAGACAATGGAAGTTATGCACGCAATAAAAACGCTTGGCATTCCACTGGATTCGCCCGAGGTTGCTGAATTACGTGGCCATTTCAACTCATATATCAAAGAAGGTATATGCTGGTCTGGCACTATTAATTTTTTACGATTTGGACGAATTGCGGAAGTAGAATTACCGCGTCGCGAGGATAAAGAAATTGTAGTAAAACTACGAGTCCCACGTGCTGGCAAGTATTAAACTGTAATTGCTAAAGTTAGAATAGTGTATATTCTGAGTTTAGTCACCGTGTGTAAATTTCTTTTTTGTATACAGAAACATGTCCCGATACTTAGACGGGTCACGTATTGTGTATTGGGATAATAGCAATGGGAATTTGACAGTCCCAGGGCGGTTGGCAGCAAGTAGCATTATAGGTGATTATAGTTCAAGTAATGTGAACGCATTAACAGTTTCAACTGGTCAATTTATCTATAGGCCTGATCGGATTGCTCTAGGTTTTAATAGTGGTGTAGTAAATCAAGCTGCCGGATCAGTAGCTATTGGTGTTGGCGCTGCTTCTACTAATCAACAAATAGCATCAGTTGCTATTGGAAGTAATGCGGGCAATTTAAATCAAAGCAATTTTGCAATTGCGATTGGTAGTTTAGCAGGTTCAAATGCTCAACGCCCTGGATCTATAGCAATTGGAACAAATGCCGCAATTGGAGGTGGTGGTATTGCTGCTATAGCTATTGGTTCTAATGCTGGTTGTAACTCGCAGAGCACAGATAGTTTGGCTATTGGAACAGATTCTGGAAGACTTCAGGAAAACTTTGCTATAGCAATTGGCAGTGCTGCTGGTGCTGTTGGAACACAGCGGACTAACGCAATTGCGATTGGTCGGCAAAGTGGTAACATCAATCAGAGTAACTTCGCAATAGCGATTGGTAATTTAGCCGGTCAATCCAACCAACAAGAGTATACAATTGCGATCGGTCAATCCGCCGGTTTGAGTACACAAGGCGCATTTGCTGTTGCGATTGGCGAAGGTACTGGCTCTCTAAGTCAAGGTGCTGGAGCAACAGCGGTTGGTGTAGAATCTGGTCAATCAAATCAAGGCATTGATGCTACCGCGGTTGGTAAATATGCCGGTAAATTTGGTCAAGGTCGCAATGCAATTGGTGTCGGCCTTAGTGCGGGTTTTAACAATCAAGGTTGTAATGCCATCGCGATTGGTAATTCTGCTGGTTCAAACGCACAGGGAAACCATGCTATAGCAATAGGCCCTAATGCCGGTGTGACTTCACAGGCGGCAAATAGTATTATATTAAATGCCAGTTCAACTACACTAAACGCACCTAATACAGGTTTTTTTGTGAATCCAGTTCGCTACGATGGATCCGCAAGTTTAGGAACAAACATGATATACAATCCAACCACAAAAGAAGTACAATACAGTGATATTTTGAGTACAACAACTGTTCGTGCTGGAACAATTGTAGCTGGAACACTGACATACTCGCAAAGTGCTGTTGAAACATTGAGTTCTATGAAGTTATTTACAAGTTCAATCGTTGCGGAAGGCAATGTAAGTACAACATCTCTACAAGCGAATAATGCATTGACAACTAGTACGATTGGGCGTAGTATTTATGCTACTAATGATATTCGCAGTGCTGATGGAGTGTATGGAGTTCGCGGCGATTTTACTGGTGCTTTAGCAGCACGTGGCTTAAGTTCATTGGCAATTTCTACTGGAACCATTACAGCAGGCATGATTACAGTCACAAATACATCTACAGTAACAATTTCAACCACTACTGTGAACGCAAATGATGTGAATGCGATGAATCTGAGCTCCCAACAAATTAATACTAGTTCTATTTATGCTGCTGGAAATGTGAGTACAGTTGCCCTTCAAACAAGTAATCTGATTGTGAATAACCCAACACTCGCGATCGGATTGAATGCAGGCACGGTTGGTCAATACACAAGTGCTATAGCAATTGGCTGTAATGCTGGTAATAGTAATCAGGCACCTGGGGCAGTAGCGATTGGTGTTAATGCAGGTCAAAGTGGGCAAATTGATAATGCTATAGCAATAGGATATTGGGCGGGTCGTTATGATCAAGATGATACGGGTATAGCAATTGGATATCAAGCCGCATTAAGCAATCAAGGATATAGTGCAGTGGCAATCGGATGGAAAGCTGGTCAAAGTAATCAAGGTAATGATGCTGTAGCAATAGGTGATGTTGCTGGTCAAATTAATCAAGGGGTGTATGCTGTTAGCTTAGGATTTGGGGCTGGATATTCAAATCAGATGTTCAGTGCTGTGGCAATAGGCAATTCTGCCGGTTTACAAAATCAACAAGCTAGTGCTGTTTCTATAGGCAATTCTGCCGGTTATCAAAATCAACAAGCTAGTGCTATTTCTATAGGCAATTCTGCCGGTTATTTGAATCAAGATAGCAATGCTGTAGCATTAGGTGTTGAGGCCGGCCAAGATAGTCAAGGGTTTAGGTCTATCGCTATAGGAAATGAAGCAGGAAAGGCCTATCAATCCCAAGATGGAATAGCAATTGGGTATAGAGCTGGACGTTTTCAGCAGAAGACCAATGCTATAGCAATTGGCCGAGAAGCAGGTGATGCTAGTCAAGGAAGTAATGCTATAGCAATCGGCTATAAGGCTGGTTTTTCAGGCCAATATCCTAGTAGTATCATAATTAATGCTGATCCATCCGGATTAGATAACAATACTGTATCTGGTCTTTTCATCAACCCTGTGCGTTCCAACGCAATTGATAGCGGCATTCTTCACTATAACAGCACAACAAAGGAGATCACATACAGCGATGATATCTTGAAAGTCAAACAAATTCAGGTAAGCAGCGTTATTGGCTTTAGTCCAATAACATTTGGTGATGCTGCTATATTTAATAGCACAATTGTCGGCCCTTCTGTGAGCACTATTAGTATCAATGTTGGCACATTGAACGCAACGAATTTGAGTTATGCTCAGTCTGCTGTGATTGCGCTAAGCTCTCAACAGATAAATACTAGTTCTATTTTTGCTGAAGGAAACATTAGTACTGTAGCAGTTCAGGCAAACACTATAACGACAACAAGTACAATCGCACGCGGTATACATGCCAGCAATGACATTCGCAGTGCTAGCGGTCTGTACGGTGCTACGTTGAACACTACTGGTGCTGTGACAGCTGGTAGTGTAAGCACAATCACATTTGATGCCGATAGAATCAATGCTCGTCTTATTACAGTTACAAATACTTCCACACTTATGATTTCTACCACAACTGTACAAGCTAATTTAGTATCTAGCGTGACTATTAATGTTGGAACACTGAATGCCACGAATCTGAGTTATGCCCAAGCATCTGTAGTTGCGCTGAGTTCCCAACAAGTATTCACTAGCTCCATTTACGCCGCTGGTAATGTGAGTACAGTTGCCCTTCAGGCAAATACTATTTTGGCAACAAATATTATCGGCACAACAGGCACAATTAGTTCACTAACAATGAATGAGGCTATAGTTAATAATGCCTATTTTGGCAATAATTCAAGGCATACAATTCAATATTTCACCTATAAAAGCAATAGTTCAGTTCTTATAACTATACCAGGGTCAAAATCAACTAA
>JACCDW010844755.1_pt1 | contig 16509 bp, 17 predicted proteins | sample 7449781 | NCBI WGS metagenome assembly JACCDW01 (sample SAMN15323449, study PRJNA562643) | freshwater metagenome | isolation source: river surface water | place: USA:Blue River Watershed | collected 2017-08-18
ACCAACATATATAAAATCATCCGCTTCCCATTCTAGCTCTTCATCATTGATATAGAGCGTAATGGGTACCGAGAGATTACTTCTTAGCAGGTTCTGCTTTTTTGTCGTCTTTCTTAGCTGGTGCAGGTGCGCTTTTGGCGTCCGCTGCTTTAGCTGGGGCAGCTGCAGGGGCTGCTGGTTTTGCTTCTTCTTTCTTAGCAGGTGCTTGTGCAAATGCTGATACTGCAAACAACGATGCTACTAACATTACGATTGATTTCATGTGAAATCTCCTTTTTGAATATCGCAGATAAAAATTATCTGCGTACATATATAACGTTTTTGCACAAAAGGCCGTTGACATCTTGATCAGGAAGTTTATCCAAAAGAAAGGGCACCGAAGTGCCCAATCTACTGCTACGAACAATCTTTACATGCCTGATAATTCTTTGATTCGGGCCAATTCTTGTAATTCTGGATTCTGATCAGTTGACTGTTGTGGTGCCATTCTTTCAACAAACTTTCTAGCGACTTGTTCTGCCTGTTCACCAAACTTCTTGCCTACCATTGTAGCAACGCCTTCTGGTCCTTTAGGGAATGTGCCTGATTCACGATCATAGAATGATTGAATAAATTCTGCCAATTCTTCGACTTTGATTCCAGCACGTTCTTTACGATCACGTTCTGATTTTTCATCCTTGTCCTTGACATCTTTCATAGTTAATGGAGCCTGGCCTGCTGCCTTACGTTGCACTGCAGGAATTTCATAATCTCTTGGATTCTTGGGATCTATGGCTTCTTGAGGAACTGGTTCCTCAACAGAAGTTTCGGCATCGGGTGCGACCATGTCACCAAAATCTAATTGTTCCAAGGTTTCTGGTGCGTTCATTTCTAGCCACTCTTTTACAAGAGGTCTAACACAGGTATCTGGATCTTGTTTGGCTGCTTCTTTGATCGCATTATACAACTGTGGATCTTCGATAATGCCTTTAAGACTTTCTATGGCATTAGTGCCATCTGTGCCGGCAGGAAAATGTTGTCCTACTAGTTCCTGTAAATTTTGAATTGCTGCTGCCTGTTCTTCTGGGTCTTCACTGATGATAGCTGAATCTTCTCCTAATCCCATAACCCAATTTTCAAACTTAGTAAATGGGTCATTGTCTTCTACATCAATTTCTACATCTTCGTTAGTTACTTCGTCTTGTTGTGTCATAGCGACTATGTCGTCATAGCCTATGGTGTTTCCTTCTTTCATTAGTCTATATAAGACCGGAAATACACTTGCAATATCTTCTTTGAAATTTTTAACTGTGAACTTTTCTTTAAATTCTTCTGCGATTTCCTGAGGTATATCGTATTGTTCTTGTGCCTGAAAATTTTCTTTATAATTTTCATAATGACTTTGTTTTGATAATGCCTTAATTTGTTCGCGCAGACGATTTAATTGTGCTGAACTTTGCTCTACAATACCATTAGTATCTGAATTCATTAAATCGTTACGTACTACATAATTGCTAAAACTTTTTAGTTGAGCAATTTCTTCACTCATTTTAATAATACTTTCACCGATAGCGTCGTAGGGAACGCCGCCGTTGGCTACGTGGCGCTGCATGGCTCGAGCACCTGCTAGATGAATAAATGGATACTTGAATCTTTCACCGTCTTGATTTTCGACAAACAGCGCAGAGATATGGCGTGTTCTTGCACCTGGTTGTGTATCATCCATAACTGCTTGATTGTGTTTAATGATAAGACGTGTGTCCATTAGTTTTTGATAGCTCATTAATCTGCTACCGTACATTGCGCTTTCACTCATGACGCTTTCTCCGACTGGTTTTTGTATAGTATTTGATACTGTTTGTTTTGGTTGTGCATTTTGACTTAGGAATGCGTAATCTCGTTTATCGAGATTATCTTTAGCAATATCTCTAGTATCAAAACTTAATAGTCTGCGTTTAGCAAACGTTCTTAATTCTTTCAAGAAACCGTACCAATTATTTTTTTGATTGTCGTCCATCGATTCTGTAATACCATGGCTGAAATAGACTTTCATAGAATTCTGTTCAGCTAGGCTGATACTGACATGACCGATAGGCTGTTCGCCCTCCATGTAATCAAAATCAAAGAATCTAGCCTCTTCAGGATTAATGGTAATAGCACCAGTTTCCGCACCTAATTTTAGGCCAGAAAATCTGCTACGAATTTTATAAAATAAATCAGTTGCGATGTTGTTTCTTGCGTCCATAGTTATATTTATCAAAGGCCCATACTTACAAAGATAGGCATAGGCATCTGTTCTTCGGTGATTTTTTCAGTCATTTTATCATAGATATGCGGATCCCAATCGCTGAGCACGTTAGCCATACGTATAATCAACAGTGTAGCACTGACTAGATCATCATGTTCACCGGTTTTAGCTCCAAATCCTACACCGTGAGCTACAAATGTTTTAAGTTCAGAAATCAAAGGTTTCGAATTTAATATCATCTTATTGGTTTCTAACATATTTTTTAGCTGACTACAGCAGGTAATTTTGCTACGATGTGTTGTGTTAAACCCTTTACGAAACTTACGAACATGCCCCTTACGTATCGGTTCACTTAAAAATAAACCGTGAAAATTTTCTTCTCCTAGATCGCTGATTACTATCAACGCTGCTTCGCCCAGTGTGTTATTTTCTACCGAATAATAAATCTGAGGAGTTCCTCCCTTTTCGCTGCCACGATCGTTGATGTATCTTAGTATTTCTCTCATGTGTTTGACTTGACTTTGAATAGGAGTGAGATTATGACGCCATTCCGCCACCTGTGTCATTGACGGCATTTCGAATACCTGTATAGCACCGTAGTCGCCGCCTGTGCCTAGGCTAGGATCAAGAGCTACAAGATATGTAGCTTTGGGATCAATGTCTTTGTACCAACGTGTTTGTCCCATGGTCATTATCGGATCAACACCTTTCATTTCTGCTAATCTAACTGCATTAATCAATGTTTCGTCAAAGATCAAGAATTCGCAGTCAAATTCACGACGGAAGCGTTCTTCACCAATTTTACTTCGTTCTATTCGTGCCCATTCTTCGTCACGATCAGGATGCTCTGCCCAATGAGCAAAATATGAATAGAAACCGTTCGACCCTAATTTTTGTTCGTTACCGTGCTCGTCAAATTTTTTATTAGCTTCGGTCCAGATAAGAGCAAACTGATCTTCGTCTGAGTTTGGCGTTGATGTAATAATACACTTACCGCCTGTAGACAATGTTGGCGATAAAGCAGTCCAGAACTCTTTGGCTTTTTCTGGTGGTTGCACGAATGCGAACTCGTCACAGTAAATTAGAGAAAGAGATTTACCACGACCTGTGTTTTCTGTGGTAGTAGTTGCTTGTATACGTGATCCATTATCATATTCGATAGTGTTACGATTATAACTATAAACTCCAGCACGAATAAAATCAGGTAAATTTTCATATCCGTATCTATAACGATTCATAATATCCTGCGCACCTTCATATTTGTGAGCAGCGATTAGAACCTGTGCTTCTGGTACAAACATTGTATACCATAATAGATAACCTGTAGCACAGGTTGTTTTACCCATCTGACGAGGTAGCATAGCGATACATTGCTTGTTCTCGTGATAGGCGTTGATTAATCTTTCTTGATACTCGTAGGGTTCAAATTTGATAGCACCACGAACAGGGTGTTGTATCTTTAGAAAGTTTTTACAAAAGTATAATGGTCCAGTAACCGGATCCATACAAGCTTCAAGATGTTTAACCTCCTCTAGAGTATAACGCTGAGGAGCATGAGCTTTTTTAATTAAATTACCGTCGAGACTTTTCGCCATACTTTATTTACTGAAAAAAATAGGGCCTTTCGGCCCTATTTGATTAATTTGATTAATTAAGCGAATGTCATACCGGATAATGCTACGTTAGTTATTGTAACATCATCTTCTGCTGTGCCTAATGCTGCACGAACTTCATCTTCGAGGTTTTCATAGGAGCCGTCTGCGCTGCTAGATGCACCAAAACCTGTACCAGTATCAGTTTTATTCAAATGTACTAATGCTACAAATCCGGTTGCAGTATTACCCGGAATACCTACATAATAAACTTCAGCTAGATCTTGTAAAGCTGATACTGCCTTATAAAGATTGCTGTTAGCTGCTGATGGTGTTGTTGAAAAATTAACCGTTGCAGAAACAATTTTTAAAGCCTGTAATTGCGGAGTTCCAAATCTTGTGTATGGTCCAACCCCGGCAGTTCCATCTCCTAACAATTTTCTTGCATTGTCATCAATATTACCTGTTACACCACCGCCTATTGCGTCACCGTATAAGTCTGCCATTATTTTGCTCCTTTAGCTTCTGCTAATCTTTGTAATAGTTCTGCACGAATCTGACTGCGTAAGTCTGTTGATTCTGCTGCCATTGCGTTATCTCCGCCAGCTGCTGCTTTATGCATTGATTTCTTTTTGTGTAGATCATCGCCATCTGGAATTGCAGCATCGATGTCCATAATGTTTGGTTCAGAATCATCTAATGAATTAGCAAATGCTTCTTCTTTATCTTTTTTCATTTCTGGCTCTGGACCGTCCATGTCTTTTTCGCCGCCTGGCATTTCATTATTGTCTGCGTCTAAATCAGGCAACATTTTTAATGGAGGCATTGAAGTAATGCTAGGCTCCATTCCCATCGACGGCATTTGAGGTATATCTCCCGAAGGTTGATTAATCATGTCTGGATTAACCTTGGTCATTAACTTCATTAATTCTGCGATGTCATCCATGCCTTGTGCATTAAGATTTACGCTCATGCTTGGTGGAGGAGTATCTGGTTTGTTCATTTCCATAGGAGTCGGCCCCATCGGACACTCTTCTACTGTGCCATCTTCTTTGACTTTATATTTTTTTCCATCAACTTCAAATTCTTCTTGGCCAGTTTCTTTAGCTTTAGCTAATGCTCCGCTAAATTCATTGCCTTCTTGTGCTGGTTGATCTAACTCAACCATTTTTGCTAGTAATTGTTGAAAATCCATTTATTAACTCCCCAAGGCGCTTTTAGCACCAGCTTTATCTTGTTTGGTCTTGGGTAGTTTATATTCCCCTTGTCCGCTTTCTTTCTTTTGCTGTTTAGCAGTTTTACTTAAATCTTTTAAGAATCCTTTGTTAAAATCATCACCAAAATAATCTTTGTGTTTGATTTTAGTGTTCGAAGCATCAAGATCATTTTCATCAAGTAATGCTTCACCTGTTGGCTCTGCGGCAGCTAGTACCTGTTCTTGTTCGCTAGGCTCATTTGCTCCTCGAACTCTGAAACAATTTTCATCTAATCCCATATTTTTAATTTCAACTGAAATTTCTGGGCTAGTAACTGGATATTCGCAAATAACTTCAAAAACTGTGACTTCCATATTTTTTAATTCTGGAAAGTCTAATGGGCTTTCTTGAATTGGAGTTGAGCTTAGTTTTTCAACTTTCATTACTCCGCAACGTCCTAGTCGTGTTTTTAATCCTTCCTGAAATTTTTCAGGTAATTCTCCAGCAACTTTAACTTTGAAGCTGTAGACCTTTTTGCTTTCGGTAAGATATTCTTTAAAAGTTTTCATATGAGTATTTAGTCCTTTTGCCCTAATTTTTTAAGCAGCTCGTTACGATCAGTGATTACGTAACCCTGACCATTAATAACATCATTAGGGTCTTCGGGGCTATCTTTGTCGATTTTATACTTTTTCAACTGTAGATCTATGGCTTTTAATTTTTTATCAATTTTGGCTGTTTTGGCTGTAATGGCATTGCCCATCATACTAGCAGCAACTTCAAATATGCGACCGCTGTATCTAACTTCTACGTTCATGCCTAAATCCATTAGATCGTCATAGGCTTCTTCTGCTTTCTTAGCTAAATCATCAAGCTCTTTGTCATCTAAATTATCTAACTCTTTAATTACAGGTAGTCCTTTAGTGATTTCTTGCACTGCTCGATAGCTATCATCTAGACTACGCACTTCTTCGTGTGTAGGAGTTTCAACCACTGCTTTGGTTTCAGCAGGAGTGTCTGATTCGAGATTGAATAATTCTTCTAATTTTTTAGTCATATTGTACTTATTTTCGTTTGCCGCCTTGATGGAAAATATCATTCTCGCTGACTACACGAAATCGAATACCCTGTTGTTTACACCAAGCATTGGCAGCTTCCCATTTGGCAAGATTTTTAACATACTGTTCTTGATTGTATCTACTCTTGCCTACCTTTTCACGAAGAGTATGATTGCTGGGTTTCACCTCTACAACTTCTGCATGTTTGCTTTGATTTTTATCTACATAAACTATAAAAAAATCTGGTACATAGATAGTACTTTTTCCAGTCAACGGATCACGATAAGGAATCTGTATACTTTCGCTGGCCCAACTCTGTACTCCAGGATGTTCATCTAACATACGCATGAAAACAAATTCCCACGAACTACGAGCCAATGGAGTTTTCTTTCCCACATACTTAGAGGGATTTTTCATTTCAAAACGACCTTGTGCAAATTTAACCATTAGGCAGCAATGTTTCTTAGTTGATTAGGTTTTATATCTGTGGTTTTATAACCTAATATAGAAGTAGGCACACGATTATTGTTGAGTATTTCGCTGACTACCTGACTGAGTTGTGAGCCGGTGAATGATTGTAGGCTGTCTAAGATTTGACCGATCGGAGTACCGTCTATCTTAGCCTGGCGCAACAATGTCATTGATACTGTAGTAGCCGCATCACCGTCAAATCCTTTAGATTCAAAAAAAGCCTGTGTATAGGTAACGTCGTTAGCATTAAACTCTAATGCAGCTTCACCGTAAGATCCAAAATATAATTTTGTCCCGGCAGCACTGTCTTCAATGGGTTGACTTGGCAGATTAGTTGCCATATTATCGTCCTGTTAAATTACGTTGTACACCTGTAGTAGTTGTCTCGGTAGATGCACTTTTAGGAAATACAGCTCCTACTACTCCACCCACAGTTGAAATTGCCGAGTTGATATTTCGAGGATTACTTAGAATGTTGATTGCTTCTGATTTTAACTGCGCCGATGATAGCTGTCTTACATTCTTATAGGTATTGATTGCTCCGATGGCAGTGCCTAAAAATCCGCCAAAGCTATCAAAGGCCACACCATTCTCAATGTTACCAAACACCTGTTCGATACCGTCAAGCACTCCGCCCTCTCCTGTGAGTGTGGCTACACCACCACCTGCTACAGTAATAGGACTTGGTACTGAATCATAATGCAGAGTAGCAAAGCCTTTGGGATTGTTATACTTAACCTGTCCTGCAGAATATTTCACTGCCTCATATTCAAGACTCATGGTATTGTCGTTAAATTCAGAGGCAGCATAATCCATACTACCATGACTCCATGATTTAATTCTTGGATTGACCAAAGTATAACCTAGGAATCTTCTGCGACTCATCGTATAGATACTGACACTTCTAAAGAATGGCTCTGTGATGTCATTGTCCATGCCATATCTAAAATTATCTTTAGGTGTCTTGGTCGGACGTAGATGATTAGCTTCATAGGCTGCTAATGGATTTTGTCTATCACCAATATAATAGCCATAGTAGATTGCCCACATGGCATTGATCACACCTGCGGCATCGTCGTGAAAAGTAAGATTAACTGGATCATAATTAATCTGTTTATAGAGTATCTTTTTTCTATTATATTGATTCTTAACTACTGAATCAAAAGTAAACTTAGGTAAATCTGCAGTTTTGACTAATAGTCCTACTTCTTCTGCATGATTATTGGTAAACGCCGGGGCTTTGATTGCGAACTTATTCAGTTCAAATCTTACATAGTAATTAAATTTGGTTCGAGGCGCCAACCTCATATTGTTGTCTATAAACAATCGTGTGGCGTGTTGCCAGTTTGCCTGTTGTCCTTTAGGATTTAGCACTCCTTCAGCAACACCGGTTAGAAATCTTGTAAAATAATTGGCCATACTAATATTTATGTCACAAAAAAAGCCCGAATAAATCGAGCTTTTCTTGATTACAAGATTAATTATCCTTGTGTTGTTGAAGCACCTGTTACTGCGTTGCCAAGTGTACGGCCTACTGCTGCACCGATACCACCAATTGGGCTGGTTGCTGCTGCACCTGCGGCAAACTGTACCAAGTTATCATAAGCCATTGTTAGAGCAACAGTCATATGTTCATTGGTAGCATAGTTGGCATCACCGTAGTCTACGTTCTGTAGGAAGCAGCCATATAGTTCAAATGTTTCTAGTGTTTCTGGAACCAATGTACCGTTACCACCATCTAATACTTCAATACGTGTAGTAAACTTATAGTCAATACCTGAACGAGCAGAAGCCTGTTCCATAAAATCATATTGCTTCTGAATCTGTTGACCGACTAATTTCTGTACTTGACCGCTGGCATCATCACGTAGAGTTAGTGTTACATTTTCTAATGTGTACTTGCCAGCAAGTTTTACCTTAGAGTTATAAACGTCAAGTGTCATTTCTTCGAAGGATACTTTTGGTCTAGTAACTTCTTGAACCTGTTTGGTAAGTTCAGTTGCTGCGGCAACTCCAAATCCCAACAATGTCACCCTGAAGCGATATTTTAATTTAGGCATCAGCAGTACCTGAGTACTGCCTGCCGTATTTTGGGTTGGAATTCCTAGGTTGTTAAGTGATGTAATTGCCATTTTTAAATTTCTCCTGTGTTCTTGACACGCAATGGAATGTAAATGAACTCAACTGCCTTAACAGGTTCAATCGCAATGTCAACATATAGTTCGTTACGATCAATTCTTGCTGGAGTATTGTTGCTTTCATCACAAACAACCGCAAAGTCGTATAGTGCTCGTAGACCTACTAACTCAAGCAATAGACTTTCGACTGCCTGCTTGATTTCGTCTCTGGTGATCTTGTCATTGGGTTCAAAGATGTAAGGACGAGCAAGTTTGTTTAACTGACTACGCAGATACACAACTAAACGTGCTACGTTGATACGATCTAATGCACTTGCGTTTCTTGCACGAGTTTTCTGACCATAAGCAACCAGTCCAACTCCGTTAAAGAATGGAATAGGATTAACTTTTAGATCATAAAGTGTGTCACGCTGACCTTCATTTAGAGCCACTGTTTGGAATTCACCAGTCGCTGCGTCAATGTATCCAACTGCGGTTGCGTTAGTAATACCACCACGACGTGTACCTGCTGGAGCAAACCATGGATAAGAAACATTATCACTCAGTGTAATTGTTTTCAACATCATGTGTGATGCTGGAACAACTGCTGATGCGCCGCTGAGGTCTGTGGTAAATCCGTTTGGATAGTAAACTGCACAGTACTCGTCATAGGTAACAATACCGTCATCACCATTGTCTGTAACTAGGTTAGCGTTAGTACCCCATGTTGTTAAACTTGTAGCATCGCTTGGTAAACGCAATGGTGTATCGCCAACTACGAATGCTGTAACACCGCGGTCAATGTTTAGGTTAACTAGATTGCTTAATAGCTCTGGATATCCTGGAGCAGCAATTAAGTTAAAGTTTCTGCGTTCTTCGTCACGGATTTCAGAGCTTGTATCGACAACGCTCTTTAATGCCTGTACAACAACCTTACGTTGTGCGTGACGACCGAATGTACCTGAACCATCTTCATTGTTACCTGAAGCTGTAACCCAACGATCTGTCCAATATGCTTCCATGCTCAGTCCAGATCCGCTGACAAAAGCGTTTCCTGCAAGTGTACCTGCGCTTGTTCTTGGATTATCTGCAGTAGTGTCAATATAACTGTTTACATATTGCTTAACGTTTCCGCCACTACGACGTAGATTCCATAACAACATACCTTTTGGATATAGTGCTGGATCTGGTGCATCTGGATCTAGGAAGTTACTTTGTAGTAAATCTGCAATAGTAGATTCTGTTTCTGAAGTACCGGAAGTATTCCAGCGAGCATCTGCAAACAATACTCCATCTTCTGTAGTTTGATCTGTCTTGTCTACCAACTCCCAACGTTGTGATAGATCTGCAATATCTGTTAGATTAGCATTATATCTGTATATAGTTGGGAAATTTTCCATGTCGGCTGTGCTGATCCATAAATCTCCAGTAGCAGTACCGCTTCTATATGGGTTAGAAGCTGCTACGATAGGAGCATAATTAGGTCTTACACTAGTGCTAAGTTCAGCAAATGGTGCTGTAGAATGTCTATAACCTACCCAGGTATTACCGTTATGCACCATAATATCTACTTCGGAGTAGTTTTGGTTAAACCATAACTGTCCATCTAATGGTTCATTCAACGGAGCATCAGGAGATGCTGCGAATCTTGGATCTGTGGCAGCCAATGGCTTCCAACCGGACGCTAGGTAATCATAGTCTGCTGCTGTAGGAGCAGCATAAAAATTCTCTGTACCTGTAAGTGTATTCAAGCTATAAACAGTAAAAATATCTGCAATAGCTGTGCCTACAGTATCAGTTAATGTAAAGTCGCCACCTAAATTGTGAGAAATAGTTAATCTATTTGTAGTAGAACTAACTGCAGTCACAGAAGCAACAATATTTGTAAATCCTTTAGCATTAATTGCGGCTGCAATTGTATCAGCATCTGATGCAGTGCCTGCGGCAACAAATGTTACAGATTCGGCAGAATCCAAAGCTAGAGAACCTTTCAGCGTTTCAGCTAAACTAAAAGTTTTTGATCCAGCTGATATTGTGCCACTTTTAATAATATTTGAAGTGATACTAGTAGCTGTGGCTACTGGTATATTTCTACGCCATGCACGGAATACTGCGGTTGTTGGTGATGCATCAAAACCAGAAGTTTCAGTAGCATTACTCTGTACAAAAAGTGAATTTTCTTCAATACCAGCACCGCCGCCGCTGCGATCTAAGAAATACAATGCTGCGGCTGTGTTTGCGTAGATAGGAGCTTCAGAGCTTACCCAAGATAGTGTAGCTGAACTCCAACGTTTAGCTCTCCAACGAGCACCGTTGTTTGGCTCTGTAGTTTTAATCCATACAGAACCACTTGGTGCGCCACCGACTGTGTCAGTTAAGTCTGAAATCTTATATGCTGGTACAGAAGTGTGCGGAGTTTGCTGTAGTCTTGGGCTGAGATATTTTCCAGCAGTAATAACTAGAGTAGCTAATGGAGTGCCTGTTGCGTTGGAAATATTAATACCTCCTTGACCCCAAGTGCTGTCTTCTGTATCTGAAGTATATCCGTCGGCATAGATGTAAAGTCTGTTACCTAATGCTTGAGCAGTTACACCTGAAATATTTGCTGCTCTAATAGCTGTGGCAATGTCTGACACTGTTCCTGCAGCAGATACTAAAGATCCATTGATCAATAATTCACCCGCAACTGAACCAGTTACTGTATTACTGACTACTGCTGGCCAGCTAGCTTTCCACTTGTTAGAACCAACTAGAACCCATTCACCTGCATCAACTGCGGTACCGCCGCCAGCGATATTACCGTTGCCTGCTGACTTGTACCAGATTCTAGCATATTCTTCTTCTGCACCAAAACTTGTGTCGCCTTCTACTGTTTGAAATACTACAGCATAGTCACCAATTTGTCCAACTGATGCTTTAGGTGCATTATTTTCAATTTTTGATGGATAATCTGCGTCTGTTAGTACAACAGGAACCTTGTTGGTGAACTTTTGTCCGCCAGCAACTGTAGCTGCTTGACCGTTCCACTCTTGAATACCCCAAGTTGTTGCTTGGGTGTCAATCCACCATTGTCCGTTCGAAGGGTTAGCTCCAGGAGCATCTGCTTGTGCTTCTAATTGATCAAGATCAATGTCTGCACGTACAATAAATGCAGCATTGCTGACTCCTAGCAGACTGTACGCTGCTAATAGTCCATATTCGTTTCTTTCACTGCCGTGAATTGGTGTAGAACTGGCAGTCTGTTCAAAGAAAGGTACACCGAACAGATCTACTAGATCTCGCTGGCTAGTTAGTTTAAATGCCTTGCCAGCATTGGCTTTGGTTGTTGCTGAAGCAGTACCTGTGCCCGCTCCATTTGTTTTATCTTGCGCTGTTGCTACTACGATAAGAGGTGTAGTACCAGGTTCAGCTGGTGTATAAAAACTCTCGTCGATTACCGTAACTTGTACGCCTGGTGATTGTAGTGCCATCCCATTTTCTCCTGGTAATAGTTGCTCATATTATTTAGCGGGGTATTGTAAAATTGGGCGGTTATAGCACCAGATAAAGGGGTAAAAAAGGTGTAAATATTGTATGAGACCCTTATGTAAATGCGGACAGAGACCCCGTGCGATTAACTATAAGAAGAACGGTAAAACCTATTACCGAAGACTTTGTGAAATCTGTTTAGCACATGGAGTTGGCTATGGAATACCTCGTTGGCAACGAGCTGGTTATAAAATAAAATTACAGTGTGAAAAATGCGGACATCGTAGTCCGCATCGAGAAGTTTTTAGAGTGTTTCATGTAGATGGCGATCTCGATAACTGCAGGCCTGCCAACTTAAAAACTATCTGCTGTAACTGTGCTCAAGTCTTAGGCAAAGAGGGTATTATTTGGCGTCAAGGAGATTTGATCGCCGATTACTAGTGTTTGTGCCTGAGCATATAACGCATCTATAGTACTATTGTTATCAATTACAGCATCGAACTTTGTTCCCACCCAAGCAGTTTCCGAAGCATGAATTTTCAATCTCTTTAATTCATTCAATGCTACATTACTGCCACGATTTGCATCTACTGCGATTTCATACCATTCTGGCAACTCGCCACGTTGTACCCATACTATTTGACCACCGGCACGTTTAATTGACGAAATTTCATTAGGAAAGCGACAATCACTGATTACTACATTGTCTTTGGAGTTACGTAGTTTATTTTCTAATGAGGCAATCCAGATATCATCATGAAATGCTTTGCGGCATACTTCTGTGCCCCAGTATTGTAAGACCCAACGAGGAGTAAGTGTAGGCATATCTAAACGCTCTGCCCACCACGGATCTACTTGCTCTCGCCACTCTCGGGCTTCCTTGGTTCGCCCTTCTAACAGTGTTCGGTCCCATCCAAACACCGCGCTTACAGCATCTTTGAGAGTGCTGGCAAATGACTCGCGTCTAAATTCGTGAAAGTTTACAAGATAGTCAGCAACTGTGTCTTTGCCGCTGCCAATAAATCCGCAAATACCTATGATCATAATCATCTCCTTGAAATAATTATACTTTAAGATATTTGGAAAGTCAACCGTTTAATCTAAAATATCTAAGTTTAGAACAATTCTTCTTGAAGTTAAGGTAGGTGTTGAACTTGAATGATATTGGTTACCATCAAATAAAACAAAACGGTTAGCTATTGGTTTAATAGTGTGTTCTATAGAAAAATCTAAATTTTGTTGTTTATATTGTTCACTGGAAATTTTAGAATTGGTATATCGAGTCTTATATAAAATAGTATCTCCGTCTGTGCTATTCAAATATAACAAACCTACTCTATGATTAACGTCGTAATCAATATGAGGTGCATGTACTTTTTGATTTTCTAAAGCTGTTATCAAACCAAATCTAGCTCTGTATAAGATTCCAATTTTTTCTTCAGATTTTTCCATAGCTTCGATATAAACTTTTCTTATTAATCTAGCTATCTCGGAATTATCTTGTCCGTCCCTAATAGCATAATGACCCCAACTATAATCAAAAATATCTTTTTGACCCTGTCTGGGAGCAGCGGTTTGCGGAATATAAAACCAAGGAAAATTTTCTCGGCAAACATTTTCAATTAAAGATGAAAATAATTCATCTGAAAGACAATTATCTACAACTTTCATAAATTTGAAATAGTATTATCCAGTAATAAACGTATAGCCTATACCGCCAGATACTGATGTTTCCAAATCTTTGGTTAGTCTGTCTATATCGGCCTGTGCTTCGGATTTCATTGCAGCACCGTTTAACGAGGTTCCTCCTTGTGGTCCTGCAATTTGAGCAAACTTCTCGCGTGCCTGTCCGAGCATCATTTTACAATTAGCCAGCGTATAATCTTTAATCCACTGACCGGCATATACATCGTCGATGATAGCAAAATCAGGTTTGGTATTATAGACCTGTAACATTACAGATTCTTCACCTCTAGGACGTTGATGGATGATAAGTTTACGACTCTGTGGATGCCATGTAAAGTTGATAAACGATCCGAACATCTTACCTACTAGTTCTTGATATTGAGCAAATAATTCATAAGTCAACAATCCGCCCATATTGGTCGACGATAGCAAATAGGTATTTGTATAGGCCAAATTAAACGGCTCAAATACTGTACCGCCTGTGCCGTTACCTGTACGAGATCCAACGCTTCTACGGAAAATCTGTCGAACCTGCTGTATTTCTTTGGGCAGTATATATTCGTTTTGGCTCTCTGTGAGAGTTAAAAATGCATAACTTTCTTCTACAGCGTTATCGCTTCTTTGGCGGAAAACGCCTAATGAACGATTTAGTGCAGTTTCATAGTGTATAGGGTCTAGTTCTACATCAACCATACCATCGCCTAGCATGGCTTTACAGTAGTCGTAGACTGCTTGTTTTGCTTGATCAGATGTGCTCATATTGTTATTTATCGTAGCGGTAAATATATAACTATGCCAAGACTCAGTTTATATCGGCCCGAAAAAGGCAATGACTTCAAATTTATTGACAAAACCGCCTGGGAAATGTTCCAAGTTGGCGGTACTGATGTGCTGGTGCACAAATATATAGGACCTGGAGCAGCCGCTGACGGCAATACGCCCAGTACTCCAGAGTACACCGGTGGAGACAATCCGTTCAACATACAGGATCTACTATTTCTTGAAAACAGAGATCGTAAATATGATCCCGATATTTATGTACTTCGGGGCGTATATAATCTATCAGATATAGATTTTAATCTAAGTCAGTTTGGATTATTTTTACAAAATGACACAATATTCATAACGTTTCATATCACCGATACTGTAGAAAAATTAGGTCGTAAAATTATTTCGGGAGATGTTATCGAGCTTCCTCATCTCAAAGATGATTATGCACTTAATGATTTAAATTATGCGCTGAAAAGATTTTATGTCATAGAAGAAGTCAGTCGAGCCGCAGAAGGATTTTCAGCAACTTGGTATCCGCATCTATATCGTGCTAAGTGTAAACCGCTGGTAGACAGTCAAGAGTACAAACAGATTCTTGATGGCATCGCCAATTTAGATGCAGATAAAGGCACATATAATTCTGCAATAACATATTATCCTGGTGATATTGTCACAGGCCCAGACGGAAAGAAATATGAGGTCACTCAAGAGATTACAGGAATTGCTCCTCCAAATAGTACCTACTATCAATTAGCAGATAGTCTACGGGATATTATTTCTACCTATAATCGAGAGATGCAGATCACTCAGGCAGTATTGAATCAAGCAGAAGCCGATGCTCCTAAGAGTGGATATGATACCAGTAAATTTTATACCTTACAGAAGGACAGCGAAACAGGTCGAGCAGAACTAGTTACTGTAGATAACGATATAGTAGCTGAATATAGTGTTGATCGTCAAACGCAGGCCACTGATGTTGATGGAAATTTATTGTTTGACGAAAATGGTAACCCTGTTTATGTTGGTATCAATGCTGCTACTATGTTGCAGACTGCAGATGGAAAAGGCTATGACGGTTATCTAACCGAAGACGGAATTCCACCAAATGGTGCACCCTTCACTGCAGGCATTGCATTCCCAATCAATCCCGTAGAAGGACAGTTTGCTCTACGCAAAGACTATCTACCACACAGACTGTTTAGATTTAACGGAAGCCGTTGGGTTAAGTTTGAGGACAATGTACGTATGACTATGAATAACCTAGGCAGTGAAAATGTTGGCCAAGGTGATTTGTTTGAAGGTAAAGACATTAGACAAACACAGAAGTCAACGTTTATCAATAATACCACAACGAACCAAATTGATGGTCACGAGGTAAAAGAAAAACAAAGCCTATCGAAGGCACTTAGACCACAGGCGGATGAATAATGGATTGGTTTTATGATGGACAAATAAGAAAATATGTCACACAGTTTATGCGTGTGTTCATAGGTTTTCAATACAAGGCCGGTGATGGTACATTGTCTACTGTGCCTGTACTCTATGGTGATATGACTAGACAAGTCGCTGCTATTATCAAAGAAAACTCAGAAAACAAAATGCCCTCAGTTCCTAGAATTGCCTGTTATATTTCTGGCTTAGAATTAGCCACTGATCGATTATCTGATCCTACATTCGTTAGTAAAATACATATTAGAGAACGTAGATACACAGATGCTAGTGGTACTAGAGAGTATCAAAATGTTCAAGGAGGCAATTATACTGTTGAACGTCTGATGCCTACTCCTTACAAACTAACTATGAAGGCAGATTTATGGACTTCGAACACTGATCAAAAACTACAGTTGTTTGAACAAATCGCAGTTTTGTTTACTCCAAGTCTAGAACTACAGACCACTGACAACTACATAGACTGGACCAGTC
>JACCDW011711098.1_pt1 | contig 16507 bp, 8 predicted proteins | sample 7449781 | NCBI WGS metagenome assembly JACCDW01 (sample SAMN15323449, study PRJNA562643) | freshwater metagenome | isolation source: river surface water | place: USA:Blue River Watershed | collected 2017-08-18
GGCCCCGTCGCGCGACCGTGAATCTTCTCTCGCGACAAGTGTTTCAGGCGATGATAGAAGACAGGTCCGATGAAGATCTTCGTATCCATCTGCTTACCCGTCTTGCCATTATACATCACCTCCGTACCCGCGCCGCTAAACCCGAACTTCTCCATAATGTCCGAAATCTTCTCAATCTCCACCTTCCGGAATGGCGTCGCATCAAACTCCGTACCCACCATAATACCCACCTTGCCAAAGATGCACTCAATGAACTGACCAATGGTCATTCGCTTGGGCAAGGCGTGCGGCGTCATAATCACATCCGGTACCACACCATCCTTCGTGTACGGCATATCCTCCTGACGCAACGTCATACCAATCGTACCCTTTTGTCCGTGCCTGGATGAGAACTTGTCTCCCAACTCCGGATCACGATCGCTCTTGATCCGGATCTTCGCAAACATATACCCATCCCCATTCCTGTTCTTATACACCATATCCACTATTCCCGTCTCCGTCTCCGCCAGCTGTGTCGATGCATCCCGGAACTTCGCCTTGCCCTCCACTGCGCCCTTGATCGGCACCACCTTGCCAATGATGATATCATTGCCATCCACCTTCGATCCAACCCGGACAAAGCCATCCGCATCCAGCTTCTCGTAATTACCCGCACCCATCTTCTCCGTCTTCGTCTCGCCATTCGCGTAAAACTTCTCCGGTTTGCAGAACTTCTCCTCCTCGAGAGTCGTCAGGTTCTTCTTCTCCTCGTCCACATACGTCTTGTAGATCGACGAGTTGTACAATCCCCGCTCCACCGAACTCTGGTTGAAGATCAACGAATCCTCCTGATTGTACCCCATATAACACGCAATCGCCACAATCGCCATCTGACCCGCCGGAATATCCTCGCTGTGAAGATACTTGCTGTTGATCGTGTTGACCAGCGACCTCTGCGGGTAATGCAGAATGTAGGAAAGGGTGTCCATCCTCTTCTGGAACGCCGTCGTGTAGATCCCCATCGCCTGCTTCGACTGCGCCGCCTGGAACATATTACGAGGAGCAGGATTATGCTCCGCAAACGGAATATTCGACGTCAAGACGCCCAACATCATTGACGGATGAATCTCACAATGCGTGTAGTTGTAGAAGCTGTCATTCTTCCGGTTGTTCAGCTCCAAGTTGCGAATCGTCATCGCCACCATACACGTGTCAATCTCCTCCACATCCAAATACTCCAAGATCGCATCCGAATCATCGTAATCCGCGCACCGGCAATCATCATCCTCATCTTCGGCGGCGGCTCCTGCAGAGGCCGCCGCAGCCTTCGACTTCAAGGGGCGCGTCAGCAGATCTTTCCACGTGTGACCCTTCTCCTTCATCTCCCTCACATACTCGTCCGAGATGTTGATCTTGTTGTTCCTCACAATGTAGAGCGGACGGCAAAGGCGGCCGCTATCCGTCCAGATATGGATCTCGTTCTTCTGAATGTGCCACGAAATCGACGTGTAGATGTTAATCGCACCGTTCCGCCTCATCGCCCTCATCCGATTCGTCAGATTGTAGGGATCAAACGACTGACCATACCAATCGCCGTTCACAAAGACCTTCACCGAATAGGCAATATCCGTCGGCTTGAGTGAGTCAAGGGCCTTCACCCCCAACTCATCCAGGCAATTGGTGATCACCGTCGCGTCACTCGGAATCGTCACATACGCCATCAACGACATATTCTTGATAATGCCAATGTTCGCTCCCTCCGGCGTCTCAAATGGACAGATCAAGCCATACTGCGTGTTGTGCAGCTGACGAGGCTCCGTCTGCTTCACATTCTTGTCCAAATCCGACACAATACGACGCAAGTTCGACATCGTACCCAAATAGGAGACACGCTGCAGCACCTGGGCCACGCCCTTCTTCATCTGCGACGATGACTTCAGGCCCCAGTTACCCGTGCTCAAGGCAAACTTGATGCCGCTCTCAATATCATTCGGCTTCAACTTATTCGCCAGATTCCTCGAAAGCTGCATAATCCCATTCTCCCCCGTCGCACCCTGCGTCTGCAACATCTCCTTCTCACACGCGCTCTTCAGATCCTTGAAGAAACGACCAAAGTAATCCCGGAAAAGCTGCGCCATCAGCTCGCCGCTCGTGTCAATCCGCTTGTTCATATACGAATCCCTGTCATCATACGGGAGGATCCCCAGATGGCACTTGAACATCTTGTTGACCATATAACCCAAATAATAGGCCTTCTTGATCGGATTGAGGCCCACATTGGGGAAGAGCTCATTGCACAAGATCTCAAACGTGTACCGGAGCTTGCACTTGTTGTCCTTGAACTTCGACGTCGGCAGCCCCATAATGTACTTCGAGATGTACTCCAGCGCCTCCTCCTGCGTCTGGATCGGCTTCGACTCCTCAATCGACGCCTTGAAGAGATCCATAATCGGCGCATTCACCTCATTCTCGATGTCATACGCAATCAACTCCGTGATCTCCCTGTCACTCTCATAACCGAGTGCCCGGAAGATGATTACAAGAGGCAGATCCTGGCGCAGCTTCTTCACACGGAACCGAAGGACGTGACCACCCAGCGTCTCCTCCTTCGCCTTCATCTTGATAAAGATCGAAGAGATGTTCTTCGGCGTGTCCGGATGGACCGACTTCATTGAGACCTCCTCAATCGACTTGCCTCCCGCCTTCTGCTTGAAGCAATAGACGCGGTTCTCGCACTTCCTCTCGTGGTTCACAATCACCTTCTCCGATCCCTTCACAACGAAATAGCCACCCAGATCATACTCACCCTCACCCATCTCCACCTTTGTCATATTGGATTGCTCCGAGAGAATGCAGAACTTGGAGCCGACCATAATCGGCATCTTGCCCAGCGAGAACCGGGGGATCTCCTCGTGAATAATCTCTTTCACCTGTCCCGTCGCGAAGTCCGTCAAGATCGTCTTGTGATGAATGTCCACATAGAGCCCGCTCGAGTACGTCAGCTTGCGAATCCTCGCCTCGCTCGGATACATCGGTTTGTTGGGCGCATCCTGAAGCACCGGCTTCGCAATCGAAACACGGCCAAACTCCACAATATAGGTCTCACCATACATATCCTTCTCCGCATTGTAGGTCGACTTGTTGTTGACCCGCAACTGAAACTCCTTCTCGTGAATGATGTTCTCCAGCTGATACGAGATAAAATGATCGAATGAATCAATGTGATGCTTGATTAAGATGTTGTCCTGCTTGAAAAACCTGTCAACCACGTCCCACGTCCCATTCTCCCAGTCAAAGTTCTGCTCCACCAGCTCCTTTCCCAGATCCGGGACTGGAACCGGACCAGGGGCCGGGGCCTCTTTAGCAACAGGAGTGGGCACCGCGGGTGTCTCTGCGGAAGGCACCGCAGCAGCCACCTCCTTACCAACCTTCGTAGACATTTTCTTGGACATTGTATTGAAAACGAGTAAATTCGGTGCAAAAGGCGTCGAATCTATATTATAGATAGAGATAAAATGTTTTTATATCCACCACGATTCACTTTTCCCTTTTGATCCATCTATACATTTGATCCATCTTCTCTTTTGATCGGCTTAAAGAGATTTTACATTATACTATGATAGTATAAATCAACGATGAACTTCGAGAAGAGACGTGTTATGAACCCGGAGAGTCCAGCAGAAGCGAAAGCGGAAGTGGAAGCGGATATGGAAGTGGAAGCTGAAAATGATTCAAATGATTCAAATGAATCAAATGAATCAAGTGATGAGTTTGATTCAGTAGTAGGTACCCGATATCTTGCCCCTGAACTCTCCCCCATCTGGTCCAAAGAGAATCGTGTTTTAGTAATGCGCAAGCTATGGCTTGCTCTTGTGAAAGTCCAAAAGAAGATGGGTTTTATTGATATTCCCGAGGAAGGGATTGAAGAGATGACCCAAAACTTGGAGAAGATCGATCTCGACAAGATTGATGAATACGAGACGAATGTCGAGTATGATATGATCCAAGATATGGAGAAATTTATTGAAGAGAAAGAGATGGAACGCGCAACAGAACACGCTCATTACATTGAGCGAATGCGCAAGAGAGGGATCGATGAGGAGGAGATCGAGAAAGAGATCGAACACGAGCGCGAGCAGACCGAGAAACGCAAAAAGGAGATCCAAGAGATTCGCGAAATGCGCGAGAAAGATATGGTGGATAGGGAGAGAGAGCTCAAGGAGCTCCGCGAAAAGCGGATTCGTGAAAGGGAAGAAGAGAAGGAGCGACGTGCCAACAATCCGGATGCCCATAAAGATCCGATCAGCTTTACCGCCGATGGAGAACGCGTACCTACAAACCCCAATCAAGAGACAGTCATCCGGAATGTAACAAAAGAGGTTATGATGAATCTCAAGGCGTATGAAGACCTTTGCCCTAAGGCGAAAGGGTACATTCACATCGCTGCAACCTACAGCTTTATCAGCGAGAACTGTGACCTTATCTTGATGAAGAAATCCCTCAATACTCTGATCAGCAAGCTTTTCCTCTTTATTAACTATATGATGAAACGATCCAATGAGTTTATTGATAAGGCACTTCTCACTCACACGACCTATGGTCGATCTCATATCATCACCCTGGGAAAGCGGATTGCAATGTGGAATACTGACTTGATGGATGTTTTTGATCAATGGATCAAACTCTCGTTTCCATTCCGCGGGATCAAAGGTGATATTGAGAAGAATTCCCCCGATCGTCGCAACTCCTTTTACGAGAACAATATGCAACCTTTTAAGCTATTCGACGGTGATGTAAAGCTATGCAATAAGCTCAATACGGAACTGGCCAGGGAGTTTGACTTTAGCCCCAACAAGGTGATGATCGTTTCGGGAAAGACCCAGATGCGTGCATTCCACATTCATATGATCCATCTTCTTGGCCTCTTATCTCAAGCGATTGTAAAGATTATGAATGATGTACAGCTCTTGATATCACAAGAAGAGGTGGAAGAGGGATTTAAGCTGGATAAAGAAGAGGAGTCCACTCTTTTTAAGATTACCCCGATGACCACAAGCCGTGTCTCTGCACTAAGTCGTTATATCTCTGTCCAAGAATTCGGTGTAGGTCATACTTTTATCAATCATTGGCTCGATCGTTCACTCGATGATACACCCGTGAATCGGATCGTTTTACCCGAAGCGTTCCTCTTAACTGAACATATCATCGACTGCTCTTATATCATCTTTAACAAAATGATCTTTCATACCGATTTGATTGATCAAAATGTCCGCGATTTTATCCATCATATCATTCGTGAGGAGTTTATTCTTCGAGGAGAGATAAAGGGGATTGCCCCGAAGGAGATCAAAGAGAGGCTCCGAGGTGTGATTGCGGAGTATGAGAAGGTGGATAAGGTAGAGCGCGAAAAAGAGAAGGAGGCCCGTGAGCAAGAGGACAAGAAACTGGAACAGATGAAAGGCGATCGGGACCGCTTTGGAAGGATTCCTCTGGAAAGCAAATCCTGGAGGGCATATGACATTGATGTGAAGAGTCGCCAAGAGAGGGCTAAGGCGCAATTCCGGAATGATCCGATCCTCTATCGGCTGCTCGATCTTCCCCCCGTTGGCCTTAACCTTATCTCTCTTAACCCGAAAGATTACATCGGAAGTGCACCCTCTCAAGTCTATCAGCTCAACAGCTTCTTCAGTGGCCGAACCTCATCCCTCTTCTGGATTAAGTAGGGATTGGGGTTGGGTTAGAGATTGGGTTAGGTCTATATACAAATTCATATATAAATACATTTGATCTTATTACGATATATGGTAATAAGATAGTATATTGATCCTGTAAATTAAACTAAGCATCTTTGGTTACACAATGATTGCACTCTGCATCACACGTCTTATTGGGTGTCATAAAGTTAGGTCCATAATAGCACTCCAACAGCTTTTCCGACTGATTTGGTATGTATATCTTGTTTCCTAAAAAGTCGACTTGTTGAAGTGGATAGATCCACTCCCTCGGCATATTCGCCGCACACTCTTTCAAGTAATAGAGCGAATAGAGAGATGGAACAGATCGAGAAACAGTGTTGCTCTTCGTTTCTTCTGACGTAAACGTAAAGATGTCCGCTGAGATGCGGCTCTCGATATGAATGATTTCAATCGATCGATAGTGAAGAAAGTCTTTCACATCCACCCGATATTGATCCGATTGGACATTCACCTGACGAATCACCTCTTTCTGAATCGCCTCATACTCGTCCTCCGATATCCCAAAGTCAAGATCAAAGTCATAACAGATCAAGTCCTTCTCTCGCACATATCCTAACAATGTTCCATAGACAATAAAGGGACGCGTGTTTGTGCGTAATGCCGCCTCCGAGATCATATGATAGAGACCCAAGAGGATTTTGCGCCTCTCCTTCGCCGGTGTCGACAATCGCTCATCAATCGACGCCTTATACCTTCGATCATACCATTGATAAAAGAGTGTGATCAATAAAATGGCTATCAGGATTGTAATGGCAACCCATTTTAAGGATCGGATCGACCGCGTTGATATCATCAGCTTTTATCTATAAAATGTTTTACGCAACTCTACTATATATCGAAGATCTTTGATCTATTCGAAGGAGGTTACTTTACAACTCGAGTAGGAGTAAGAGTCTGGATAGAAGGTTTCGGGTTTTTTGCATCTGGATCATCCATAAGAACCTCCTTCGTGAGAGGCTCCTTATTACCACCATCCGCTTCATAAAACTTGGACAAAAGATCATTCACCGCATTCTCGCCCTTCCGATTAATATGTTCCCGATGATGCCTATAAATCTTCACTCCATACAGATCCTGATTGTTTGCATTGCTCAGCAACTGCTGATAGAAGCACTCATTGTTCCATTTGCAATCCAAACTCAGCTTAAACATCGAATCCTCCGCAATGCTATACAGGATTGAGTAACGAGCCGGATGATCCTTCAGAAGCTTTCGAAGGATCGCGTGCTGGGTCAGATAGACATCCTTATCATCATTCGGGTTAAGAAGATGCTTTAAGTTAATCTTCTCCGGTATGAGCACCTCCTTCTTGTACCGAAGAAGCGACATCGCAAGTGCACGCTTATACTCCTCCAAAAAGTCACGAATGAAGATCGAGTTCTTGGGAGCGCCAATGAACCAATTCTCAAAGGTCTTGTCGTGGAACTGCAAGCCCGAGCGATGCAACTCATACTCAAAAAGAAAGACGTCGAAATAGGTATCCTTGTACTCCTTGCACACCTTCTCAAAGAGCTCCTCCGGCTGCTTTACCAAGATCGATGCATCCATCCAGAAGCCACCATACTTGTAGAGAAGCATCAACCGGACATAGTCCGATGTATGCTGCTTCATCTTGTTGTTAAGATACTTCTTGTCACCGGGTCCAATCTCGGCTAAGATGTTCTCCTCGTGAAAGACAAGCACCTCATACTTGCCCTTTACCTTCTCTTTTAATAACTCAATGTTTTTCTTCACCAAAAGGTTGCTGATGTTCTTTTCGTGCCAGTAGATAAAGATCTTCTTCGGCATCTCCGCATCATATCCGTGCGGGTTTGACTTGTTTTTATCAATCAATGCGGTTGTGTAGATGTTGATATAGTCCTCTTGTACTTGTGTTGGGGTTGTGCAGTTGTTCGATTTACATCGGAGAAAGTAGTAGGTAATGTAGATGAGGACGATCGCAAGGATAATGAAAAGAATATACTTTTTCGTGGTATTGCGTAGTTTTGGTATTTGGATGGGGATAGAGGGGGCCATCTCCGGGTATGATAGAAATCAAATATCTACTTTTGTACTATACTTTTATTCCAGTATCTATCAAGAGATAACACAATCGCATCAAAACAACTCCTTGAAGACCGGTAGTTCTCCATCCGAATCCTGAATCAACGCAATCTGTAATACCTGATAGATGTTGTCCACCAAATAGACCTTGCAATGCTTGTAATAGATCATCTCGACCCCCGGATACTCCTCACTCTCCTCGAAATCCATCTCCTCCGGACGGGATGATTGTGACTGTGCTACAGTGATTCCCGTTACACTATAATCGAGATTCAAGAAAGATGAGGTCTTTTGTAATGCGAAGCCCTGGTTTAATGATGATGATGATTGGAGGCCACCATACGTCTCCGCCAAGTTCTTCTTTGTACGGTTCTCCGTGCGGATCATCTGGATGATATCCTCCTTATTCTCCTTCGGCACAATAAAGGTATTGATCCCCGCTCGGATGGACCCATTGATCTTCGAAGGTAATCCCCCGATCTTCATCGCAAAGCCCAGCAAATTGATCTCTCCCGTAATCGCCACATTGTTCCGGATCTTTGTATTCGTCAGAAGAGAAACGATGGAGAGTGTGATCGCTTGACCTCCACTCGGACCATCTTTGTTGACCGATGAATCATTGAAATGAATGTGGATCCCATTGTCCTCCCTCTTCTCTAACTCCTTCTTGATCCCATCTGGAATCAAGTTATACGCCACCGACATACATACATCAAAACTCTCCTTCATCATCTCCCCCGCCAATCCCGTCGTCTTCTGAATCGCAATCTTTTTGCTTGAGGATGAGGATGGCACAAAGACCGTCTGGATCTTCGAGATGCCGCCCCCATATCCCGCGCTCGATGCATACATACCATATGAGACTCCAACTAAGGGGGCTGAGAGAATCTTGTCATAACTCATCTTCGGGCGGTCGCCCAAAATCTCGTCGACGAGAGCCTCATTGATCGTAATCGGGAACTCATACTCAGTCCCCATAATCCGGCGCAAATTGATCTCCCGTATTATGTCATTTAAAATCTCACTCAGCTTCCGGACACCCGCCTCAAACGTATAATTCTCAATAATGTTCGAGAGAATTCGGCTCGGGAAGATGATCTCGTCCTTCGAGAAACCCGTGTTCCTGTAGATCTCCGGTAACACATAGTTCTTCGAGATAATCACCTTATCCTGCTTGCTCAAGGGCTCAATCTTCACCTCCTGAATACGATCTAAAAGGATCTTATCCACATTGTTCCGGTCATTGTACGAAAAGATGAAGATCACCTTGGAAAGATCCAGAGGAATTGACTGGAAATACTTGTCAAAGAACTCCGTATTCTGCGTCTGATCCGTCACGTGCGTTAAGATTGACGCAATCTCCCGGCCGTGCTCCGTCTTACTGATCTTGTCCAATTCATCAATAAAGATAATCGGATTCATACACTTTGCCTCCATCAATGCATCCGCAATCTTACCCCACGTTGAGCCTAAATAGGTATAATTATGACCCTCTAAGGTTGAACCATTCGCGCTTCCGCCGAGCGGGAGGAAGATGATCGGACGACTCTCGCCATTCTCGTCAATCAGGCACTTGGCAAGACCATTAAGACAAATCGTCGTCTTGCCAACTCCTGGTGGGCCCTGGAGGCCCAAGCAGAATCCCTTCTTCTTTTTGGAAGCCATCATCTGGCCAACCAGACGCTTGATCTGTTGCTTCGACTCCAAATGACCGTGAACACACTTATCAAGGGTCTTGTCCATATACTTCATATACTCTTTCTTGCTCTTCTTAAAGTCCATCCAGCCAATGACCAAATCCTCGATCTCGTGGAAGTTCTTGATGGCAAACTTCCGGAAGAAAGTGTTGACCGGATCTTGCTCATCCTCCTCGTCATCCTCATCCGTGTTTACACTCTCTTCCTCTTCACCTCCTTCACCTCCTTCTTTTATATGAGATCTCTCGATTAAGTTCTTCTCAATCTCTGTTAATTTATCCATTAAATGATTTAATGGTTGCGCAGATGCAGAACTGACCGTTTGCTTCAGAAGATTCTCCTTCATCCTTCTCACCTCCGTCAGTTCATCCATACTTTTCTTCAATAAATCCGAATTGGGGAAGCTTTGCGTCTCAATCATCTTCATCACAATCTCCTTGTTCCTCTCGCTCAACGTATCCAGCCTCATCTCCTTCAACAACTCCTCATCCGTCAAGTCAACCGATCCCGTTCTCTCCTTACCCACCCTCAAGCCACTGCTCTCCAGATTGAATCGTCGCGCCCGCTCCAGTGGAAATGGTCCAGGGACATTCTCCTCCTTCTCTTCTTCCTCTGAGATTTTATGGATAAATTGATTTTCTGCATAAATCTCACTCTGATACTGAATCATCTTCTCTTTGTTATACTCAAACTTGACGTCCACCATCAGCATCGGCAAATAGATCATATACTTGATCAAAAGCTCTTTGGCCCGCTCCACATACTGATCATACTCATTGTCGCTATGATGGAGGATCTTAGTCTTGTGCGATGCGAGAAGATCAATCAAGAGGTTATAGAGCTTCTTGTTCTTTCCGTTAAGCTGCGTCTCATCAAACGCCGTAATCTTCGTCGAAGCCACATCCACGTAGTTTGAAAGATGGCCCTGATACTGCTCAAAGTATCGGATGATCTTCTCCTCCTTATAGACTCCAAATGGAATCTTGAGGAGGCCGTCGAGCCACTGCTGCGCCTTGACGCTATTGTCTTTGGATCCATTAATCTCCTTCAGCTTCTCACACGCCTTCGCCTTGACGTGATCGCCGGCAGCAAGATTGGCAATTCGCTGGTCATAGGGAACGTCGGAGAGCTGGAAGTTGGTAATCTTCTTCTTGGCATCCTCCTCAGCACTCTTGCTCGATCGGAAGAGGATCTGGACCTTCCAGTGAAGTGATTGATAGATCAAATCACTGAGTGGAGTGCCTTGAGAGGTGATGTTTTGATTGAGAATAAGATCATAGATCGTATGGGCGATAAACTGTGAGTCGACCCCATACATTATAAAGAGATTGATGATTCGGCGCTGCTTCTCAATCGGCGATCGAAGAAATTCCTTGATGAGGATCGAGATGTTCTTGTTCTTTAGCGAGGAGAGCTCTTCATAATCCGCCTTCATCAGATGGATCAGCTCTTGATGTGTTAAGGCGATGAAATCCCGAGATGGGATTTGCGAAAGATAGAGCTTCTTGTATGCTGGGGGCATATCCAGATACTCCATATCATCTTCCAGCTCTTTGACTTTGGGTGCGAAGAGGGTGGCCCTCTTAATATGTAAGAGGGAATCTTTCTTGAAGATACCATAGATACTGATGAGTGACGAGTTGGATGGATTGGGGAAATAGATTGTGAGTCCCTCAATCTTCTCATCCAATGTCTTGTGGCGAATTGCGTTAATCCGATAAAGAGGTGCGGAGCGAGGTGCGGAGCCGGTGGGGGTGGGAGCAGGGACGAGGGCAAGGGCGTGGACAGAAGGGAATCCGGGAAGCGATTGGGATTGAGTGTGAATGATTTTATGAATGTTCTCAATCTCGCGATCTTCCGTGATCAGCTCTGCGGAGAGGGGCTGGAAGAAGGCTTGGAAGATATTGTATAGCTCGTGGTATTCGGGGGAGATCTCGCGGAGAAAGAGTTGGACATCGTAGATGAAGAAGGGGAAGAGGAGGGAGAGCGATCTGGGAGAGACGTATTTGGTGATTCGCCGGAGCTCATTCTCAATCTTGATGATCTGTTGATCCATTTTGCGGTCGATAGCGGATGCTGAAGAGGAAGAGGATCCGGATCCGTGGCTAATCTTCTCGCGAAGAGTGGAGAGTTCCGAATCGATTGTTTCGATCGACTTGAGACGAGAGTGATACTCGTCGACATCAATGATTGAATGGCGGATTTGATGGTCAAGGTTGTCAAGAATCGATTGCGAATAGGTGGTTAAGAAGCGAATGTGATGATGGAAATCGTCCCGGGAATAGGTGCTTAGATCCGCTGGGGTAAAGGATTTGATATGTTCGGTTGTTTTGCGTTTGTTATGCTTGGAAGTAGCGACAAGAGGCTCGACGCGGAGATCGAGCTCTTTAAACTTATGATGGCGATCCCTAGCGATGGTGGGTATAGGTGGTGGTTGCGGATGACTCATTTTAGATCGTGTTTTTATAGACTCATTCTATTAAGTTAGATAGATTTTATCCAAGAAGATCAAACGGACTTTTTGATCAATCCTTCGCTCTGGGCTTAAAAAGATTTTCACCTCTTCATATAGAAAGTCTTACATCTGCTTTTCTTCAAAATGAGCAACGACGGAGAAAAGCCCAATCAGAATCCTGACGACTCCCTGCAACCTTCTACACCTTCGGGTGCCAAGAAGGTTGAGGATCCTCCTCAAACTCCTCCCACTCACAATCGTACTCACAATTTGGATGAACCAAAGGCACCTAAGATCAATCGCAAAATTACCATTATCAAGCAAAAGAAAGAGGTGGATGAGTCTAGGGAGCCGGGTAAGCCTGGTGAGCCTGGGGAGCCTGAGCAGCCCAAAGATTCTTTCCGGCATTACCGGATCCCTCTGATCTTTTTTGATGATCTTCAAATGGATGGTGTCAATGATAAGGGAAAGGGTGGCGGCGGTGGCGGCGGTGGTGGAGGTGAAGGGGGTGGTGGCGCTGGGGGCGGTGGTGGCAGAAGGGGTGGTCCTAAGAACAAGCGCAGTCGCGACGATCCCCCAGTGGAGGATGATGGAGCAGGAAACCGCGATGATGACGGAATTCCTCCCATTCTGATTACCCTTCTTGGGATGAAGAAGGGTCCGGGTGGACCGCCGTCTCAAGGGAATGACCGGAAGAAGCGCAAGGGGGAGGGTGAAGGCAATGGTCCAGAGGATTTCTATGCCTACTTCCGTGAGGCGCCAACTCTTACGCCGATCGAGAAGGAGATCAAGACATTGGATGACTTGATCGCTCTCGGGAAGACGTATGACCCGGCGGATAAGAAGCGATATGTGATCCAGATGAGGGCGCTCCACAAGTGCGTCCCTGTTCTGGAAGAGCTCAATGCGATGATTGGAATGAAGAATGTAAAGTCGATGATTATGGACTTGCTCTTCTTCCGGCTTCAAAACATCGAGGATGGTAGTGACGAGGGAGAGGGAGATGGGACGGAAGGTGGAAAGGGAAAGGAGAAAGGATCTGTCCTAAATAAGGATAAAGATAAGGAGCAGGATCCTTTAATCGACTTCTTTGGATATGATCCCTTCGTCAACCCAGATGATCCGGGATCACCCATTGTTCCTCCCGCCTCCTCTTCTCGACGGGGCGGTCCGAGGGGCGGAGGCGGGAGCGGTGGCTGTTGTGGATCTGATGAAGATGGTGAAGAGGCAAAGCTCCAAGTCCATACGATGGAGAGTCTCGGGAAGGAGACCGGGGTTGTCCGAGATATGTATCATATGGTGATTACCGGATCACCCGGATGCGGTAAGACCGAGGTGGCGAAGATCCTGGCGAAGCTCTACTACTGTCTGGGGATTGCGCGCAAGGACAAGTTCACGCTGGCTCGCCGAAGTGATCTAATTGGAAAGTATTTGGGACATACGGCGAAGATGACCCAAGACGTTTTCCATCAGGCGAAGGGCGGGATTCTCTTTATCGATGAGGCGTATGCCTTGGGCAATCCTGAGGGAAAGGATTCCTTCTCGAAGGAGTGCATTGACACGATCAATCAGAATCTGACGGAGAACAAAGATACAATTGTCTTTATTGCGGGGTACAAGGATCAGCTGGAGGAGTCCTTCTTTGCTTATAATCCTGGCCTACATCGTCGCTTTAAGTTCCGCCTGGAGGTAGATAAGTACAACGCGGAAGAGCTGAGACTGATCTATCTAAAGAAGATCCGGGATGCGAAGTGGGGCTTGTTTGGGGAAGATGCGGGGAAGGCAGTTCCAGTGAAACTCTTTGAGAAGCATCGAGAGATCTTCAAGTTTAACGGCGGTGATATGGAGAACCTGTGGCACTTGACCAAGATCGTGCACGCAAGGCGGATCTTTGGTAAGGATCGGGCACTGGTTAAGAAGATCTCGGAGGAGGATGTGAAGCGCGCCATTGAGCTCTATATGGAGAATGATGAGGTAAAGAAGCGAAATGATGATGTCCGGAAGTATATCCAAGAGACGGTTTATATTTGAGGGTGATAGGTGATGTGGTGATGTGGGTCGATCCTTCGAACAATTTTTATAAGATTCATATGTATCTTATTTGAAAGAAGGTAGCTAAGGTTTATAATTTTTTTTTTTGGTGGCGCGCAAGACAACGATTGTCTATTGCGGAGCACCGGGTTTTTTTGCGCAGGTACGCGCCGCGAGCAAGCTCAAGCGGAGCGCACAAGAGCAAGAGCCTCCTCGGGGGCAAAAGCCTCCTCGGGGCAGGAGCCGCCTAGGCGACTCAGCGTCTGGCCTTGCGGCATCGGGCCTTGCGGCATCGGGCCTTGGCCTTCTCAGCCTGCCTAGCGCGGTCCTCGCCGGCCTCGCCGGCCTCGTAGGCCTCGTCGGCCTCGCCGGCCCCAGCGGCCAGAGCCAGCTCGGGAGCAGGAGCCGCCACGGCCACCTCGACACCCTCGATGGTGACAAGGTCAAGGCAGAAGATAGAGCTGTCGGCGTAAAACGTCGACAGATAGATCTCGTAGGCGCGGTACAGAGCCCTCTCTTCCTCCGTGATCTCGGGGTCACGCAGCTTCTTCAGCACAGCCGCTCCAACAAGGCTCCACCACCCAAGACGGCGATCGCCGTCTGGGACGTCGTAGGACGAAACAGCACGACGCATCTCCTCCTGGATACGCACAAGGTCCTTTACCGCCTGGTGAACGTCCTCCCAGGGCGTGTCAGGGGTCATAAGACCTGCCGCATACATTATCGCCACCACGTAGTGGTAACCGAACATCCCCACCGCATCCCAGTCCGGGTAGTCGAACGGGAACTGGTAAGGAAGCTTATTGAACATCTCGCCGAACTTCTCATCGGATGGGAGCGGCTTAAAGAAGCTCACCATCTCATAAAGAGAAGGCAGATCAGGAGAAGGTAGTCCGTTACGGGCCATCTTCTTGCGTGTAGTCAAAGGGTTTAACCTAAGTACTCCATTTATAGTAAACTTTGGATCACACCATTTTATCCATCATTTTTTAACCTTTTTGACCCAAATGATCAATACACACTGACTAAGATTACTACCTATCTGGTTTACGTATATGGACTTTATAATTTTTTTTTGGTGGTGCGCAAGACAATGATTGTCTATTACGGAGCACCGGGTTTTTTTGTGCAGGTGCGCACCGCGAGCAAGCTCAAGCGGAGCGCACAAGAGCAAGAGCCTCCTCTCGGGGGCAAGAGCCTCCTCGGGGACAGAACCAGGCTCGAAGAGCCGTGGCGGTTGCAGCGACTCCTGTAAGGAGGAATCGTCATCAAGCTTGCCCTGACGACCTCGCGGCCTGCACTGTATTGATCGCATTTTGCGCCACCAACATATTTGTTCTCAGAGAGTTCATCTCAATTGCTCTCTTTTGAGGAGATGAGGCGCCGAGAAAGGATAAGATCGCCTTATTGAGCCGTCGTGTAGCCTCCCACAGGTGACTCAACTCCTTCGAGGACGCAAAAAACGATGTTCTCCTTAGCTCGTTCTCAAAGAGTTGTGACACACTGTGTGCCTCCGACAAAATCGCACGCGCCTCCGACAACATCGCACACAACTGCTTCAGGTTGTCTACTGGGGACACCTCATCAGCACCAGCACCAGCTCCAGCTTCAGCTTCAGCTTCAGCACCCGCCTCTTCGGACTGTCTGGTCGAGGGATACGCACTGGTCCAGGGATAGACGTCTGATGTGTATCCACACATTACCATCATCTCAATGTATGGGGCATAACGACCATCTTGGTTGTTCTGGATAATCCAGGACCAGATCTGGTGACGTAAGCGGGTCTCGCAGATCTTTCTGTAGAGAGCATCCTCTGCTCTCTTCGCAGCCGCGAATCTCTCACGGTTCCTTGCGGTCCGGTTCATGTACTCAATCCCATCATCGCCAACATTTCCATACACCATATCGTATTGTCCAGCATCCATACGAGCTCTCTCGACTGCTGGAAACTGTGCCAGCAGTTCGGCGAGATCGGGGCAATGTTCGACATCCGGAATTGGGGTACCCGATGCAACAATGTACTTCATAAAAAGAGTAGCTACGAGCCCGAAGTTTGCACCCCTCTGAACCTCATAAGTTGCCGTTCTAAAAAAAGCGTGAAATGCCTCAATAGTCGTCATCTTTCTTGTTTAGTACGAAAAAAATAAGTAGATCTGTTGAATATAACTGATCTACTTATCATTGTAGCCTTCCCTATACAGCTCCTTATATTGGTAAATTTTTGTAGACGATAAAAGGCCCTTTATTATCGTTTACGTTACTGTTATAGAAGGCTATGTATATAGACATATATATAGCTTCATATGGTTGTTTTATAATAGTATGTTATATGGTATATATGGTTATATATGGTTATATATGGTAGGGATATAGGGATTCCATCACGAGGACCACTTAGATCTTCGCAAACGCATCGTCATCGATCTTGTCACCGAAATCGAAGCCCGTATCCACCTTGGATGAATCTGCGCCTGCAGAGCCATCCATCAATAGCTTCGCCTTTAGATTCTCATCCACAAACGCCTCATAGTGCGGGTGAATCACAC
>JACCDW011266856.1_pt1 | contig 16505 bp, 15 predicted proteins | sample 7449781 | NCBI WGS metagenome assembly JACCDW01 (sample SAMN15323449, study PRJNA562643) | freshwater metagenome | isolation source: river surface water | place: USA:Blue River Watershed | collected 2017-08-18
AAAACATTTTTCATAGGTAATTAGTATTAATTTTGACCATCAGTCAAAAACAGGTGAACAAAGTAAACAATTTTACGGGATTATTTTGGGCTTTTGCCCTCCTGACGCTTTGGTCGGCACATTTGACCTATGTACTCTTGCATCCCATGGATTTTCAATCGCCTTGGACTTATGTACATGTATTGATTCAAACCCATTTATATACCGGCTTATTTATTACTTCACATGACGCAATTCATGGAGTAGTTTCCCCCGAATATCCGAAATTGAATCACGCGATTGGTTGGGTTTGTGCAACGCTATTTGCATTTAATAATTACGCTGTTTTGCGCAAGAAGCATCATTGGCACCATGAATATGTCAATACTTCCCAGGACCCCGATGTCCATCAGGGAAACTTTTTCATTTGGTGGTTTAAATTCATGTGGCAATATGTTACTTGGCAACAAATTTTAGCCATGGCAATTGCATACAATGTGTTGAAAATGTGGATACCCATGGAAAACCTAATTGTCTATTGGGAAGTGCCTGCGATTTTAAGTACACTCCAATTATTCTTTTTCGGTACCTATTTACCACACCGTGGGGAGCATGCACCTGAAAACAAAACGCAATCAAGAAGTCAAAAGCGCAATCACATCTGGGCCTTTATTTCCTGTTACTTTTTTGGTTATCATTATGAACACCATGCACATCCCTATTTAGCTTGGTGGAAATTGCCTGAAGCCAAAGATTATAAGCCCTCAAGGTAAACAAGAAGCCAATTTATTTTCTAAATTTGCACCGCATAAATCTCAACAACACATGAAAGAAACCAAATACAAACGTATCCTATTAAAACTTTCAGGTGAGGCATTATCGACCAAAGACGAGGTAATTGACCCTGTCATTTTAGGCCAATATGCTGCCGAAATCAAAAAAGTACATGATTTAGGTGTTGAGGTTGCCATTGTAATCGGCGGAGGAAATATTTTCCGAGGTGCGAGTGCAGCAAAAGCAGGCATCGACCGCGTGCAAGGTGATTACATGGGAATGCTTGCCACGGTTATCAACGGCATGGCGGTTCAAGCAGCACTAGAAAAACAAGGATTGTACACGCGCATGATGACGGCCCTCAAAGTGGAAGCGGTTTGTGAACCATTTATTCGTCGGAGAGCCATTCGCCACCTCGAAAAAGGACGTATTGTCATCTTTGGTGCAGGAACGGGTAACCCTTACTTCACAACAGACTCTACAGCCTCGTTACGTGCGATTGAAGTAGAAGCAGATGTTGTATTAAAAGGAACACGTGTCGATGGTGTATATACGGCAGATCCAGAAAAAGACCCAACAGCAACACGCTTTACCCAATTGAGCTTTTCAGATGCTATTCAGAAAGGCTTAAAAATCATGGATACAACGGCATTTACCTTATGCCAAGAAAATAATTTACCGATTATCGTTTTTGATATGAACAAAGAAGGCAATTTGGCCGACTTAGTTTCGGGAGAAGATGTAGGAACATTAATTAGCTAATACCCAATGGAAGAAATTGAATTTTATATTGATGCGACCCAAGAAACCATGGAGGGCGCCATTAAACACTTAAACATTGAATTATCAAAGATTCGTGCTGGTAAAGCAAGTACGTCGATGTTGGACGGTTTAATGATTGACTATTATGGTATGGCGACACCGATTTCAGGTGCAGCATCCATCACAACACCTGATGCGCGTACGATTGCAATCAAACCATTCGAAAAAGGAATTTTCGGTGAGATTGAAAAAGCGATTCGTAATTCAAACTTGGGATTAAATCCCATGAACGACGGGGAAATGATTCGTTTGGCAATTCCACCGTTGACGGAAGAGCGTCGCCGTGATTTGGTAAAACGTGTGAAGCAAGAAATTGAAGTTGCGAAAATCAATATTCGCAATGCCCGTCAAGACGGAAACAACAGCATCAAGAAATTAAAAGGCGATGGTGTATCGGAAGATGCGATTAAAGCTGCCGAGGATAAAATCCAAAAAATTACGGACGGTTTCGTTTCCAAAATCGATCAGATATTTGTCGAAAAAGAAAAAGATATCATGGTGGTCTAATCACCCTTCTGAAAGCCTGGTGGAAACATCAGGCTTTTTTTGTGCGGCCAACTTCATAGCCAACCTCCAACATGCGTCGGATATCCAATTTGGTAAAATGCTGAATATCAATCGTAATAGGCTGCTCAGGACGAATTGACTCAATCTTAACGCGTTGATAGCCTTGATATGGGCCCTCCTGAACTACTGAACCATCAGCTGGCAACGAATCATTGATCAAAATGGTTTCACGAAGATCTGCATTAAGAATCTCATTGACGGCAATGTCCATCACACGATCAACCAAGGCAAGTAAATCACCCGAATCGAAATAGCCCCCCTCAATGGCTTCTGGATGACAACTAATACAGATGATGTTTTTCCCGCCGTCGTCTAATGCCCGACGAATCGGCGTAACATCCCGCAATCCTCCATCCAAGTAGCTCCTGCGATCTTCGCCGTTAATCTTTACGACTGGCATCAAAATAGGTACAGCAGAAGAAGCCATTAAATATTCCATGAATTCTGGGGTGCTCGGATCTACATAATGTATACGTCCCTCCATAATATTCACCGCTCCTATTTTTAAACCCACTGGACTTGCGTGTAGATTACGATCCGAAATAACCTCGTACATAAGGTCCCGCAAAGGCTGCGTAGAAACCAAGCCCTTGAATTTTTTCGTTAATGCAGTCCATCCCAATTCAAAAATCGACAAGGGCTTCGATAGGCAGTCGGGACGCGTAATCCGCGTTTCCCAAAAATCCCATAAATCATCCGCAGCTTGCTTGAAGGAAATAGCCTGACCCGCTAATTGCTGTTGGCCTAAGGAATTAACTAAAAAAGCAGCATTTAAACTACCCGCAGAAATTCCATAAATAACATCCGGCTGAAAACCATTTTCTGCCAATGCTTTGATGACACCCGCCTGAAATGCTCCTTTGACGGAACCTCCAGCTAAGACCAACATGTTACTCATAAATTTCGCATTATTTAATTCTCAGGACTAATTTATCCCAAAATGTGATTAAATTTACACAATTTCCAAACGTGCCAAACAAGCACTCAAACTAATTTCTATGTCCATTTCGCTTTCATCCATACAGGCGCCCATCGAGGAACCCATGAAGGCATTTGAAGGGAAATTCAGGCAGTTCATGAAGACGAAAGTCATGCTGTTGGACACAATCATGAATTACATCGTCCAACGCAAGGGCAAGCAAATGCGCCCCATGTTCGTTTTTCTAACAGCGGGATGCGTAGGCGAAATTACCGAAAAAACATACCGCGGAGCAGCGCTCATCGAATTGCTTCACACGGCAACCTTAGTCCATGATGACGTCGTAGATGAATCGGATTACCGTCGGGGATTTTTCTCCATCAATGCCGTTTGGAAAAATAAAATTGCCGTACTCGTAGGCGATTACCTATTATCCAAAGGACTTCTGCTTTCTGTCGACCACAAGGATTTTGATTTATTAACTTCAGTATCCACCGCCGTTCGTGAAATGGCCGAAGGGGAATTACTTCAAATTGAAAAAGCACGCAAATTAGATATCACTGAAGATGTCTATTTTGATATTATCCGTAAGAAAACAGCCACGCTGATTGCAGCATGCTGCGCAGTGGGTGTGCAATCGACTGATGCCGACGAAAAATATGTCGACATGGCGCATCAATTCGGGGAAAAGGTGGGTATTGCTTTTCAGATCAAAGATGACTTGTTTGATTATGGCGATGCCGAGATTGGAAAACCGCTAGGGATTGATATCAAGGAGAAGAAAATGACCTTACCATTGATCTATGCGCTTCAAAACACAACGCGATCGCTTCGGAAACAGATGATTAAAACCATCAAGAATGATTCAGACAATCCGGTTAAAGTGAAGGAAGTCATCGACTTTGTTAAATCAACCGGAGGAATTGCTTATGCAACACAACGCATGCAGGAGTTTGCACAGGAAGCGCGCGAGATTCTCAGCCAATTCCCTGATTCGGCTTACAGAACATCCCTAGGAAATCTACTCAACTACACCATCGAACGTAACAAATAAAAAAAGGAGGCCTTTTGAGCCTCCTTTTTTTATTTGTTATACTTTGCGATTAACGTGGTCCGCCGAAGCCACCACCGCCTCCACCCATACGCATGCCAGGCATGCCCATCGGTTGTTGGGGAGCTGCCGGAGCTGCATCGCCTTCACCACCTTTGGTATCATCGTTATTAACCGATTTCTTTTTCTTCGTCGGACCGAAACTCATTTTACCAATTCGATACGACAAATTGATTTTAAAGTTCATGTTGCGCATCGTATTTTCAGATATCTGATTGATCGACGCAGTCTTTGTTTCGTTGCGAATCACGAAGCCATTTGGCGTTAAGAAGTTCTCAGCACCAAAACCAATACTTCCTTTTTTGTTTTTGAAATCCTTTTTGAAACTCAAGCTATACATTCCAAATCCACCTTGTGAACCTTGCAATTGAACTTGGTTAACGCGATAGAAAGAGAATACTTGCGCACCCCAGCCGTTACCAAAGTTATAATTACCAAAAATTCTGAAGTTTGATTGTAAGCCTTGGTTCTTAGCTGAAAGCAATGGATCCGCAACGTTGTTGGCCAAAACCATATAAGCCAAATCACCGCCACCACCAAGCATCAATTTATTAGACACATTCACATTTAAGTTAATGTTCATCCCATAAGCATCTTCATTACCAATGTTCTGAGATGTCGTCTTAACCGTATCCCCACGTACTTCACGAATACGATTGATCGCACCCGTCGTATTACGCATGAAAATAGCCGTTGAAATATAGGTTTGTTTCACAAACTTGCTGTAAGAAACCTCGAAGTTATTCGTGTATTCAGGTGCCAAATTTGGATTACCCGTCGAGATGTTCAACGGATTTGACGCATTCACATTTGGATTCAAGTTCTCGATACCTGGACGTTGAATACGACGATTGTAACTGAATCTCCAAGTTCCTGATTTAAATGTCTTCGACATATTGAAACTAGGCACTAACACTCCGTAAGGAGGAATGACCGTATTTTGTCCTTCTTTTTTCAAGAAACTTGCCGAGATATCCGTATGCTCATAACGCGCACCCGCCTTAATGCTCCACTTGTTTTTAGTGGTTAAAGTATATGATCCGTAAGTACTCCAAATGTTCTGGTTATAATCAAATACGTTACTTGGCAAGGTTGCTAAATTCACTTGTGAATAAATACCATCTGCTCCAGCTGTGTATGATTTATAATCAGATGTCACATTACGTGTGATAGCTTTCGCACCAAACTCAACCATCGACATCTTGTTGATCGGCGTTTGATAATCCATTTGAATCGTCGCCTCCTCATTGAAAGCATCATTCGCATTTTTAATCGAACTCATGATTTCACTCATCGTCGATTTCGTATTCATAATCAAGTTGTAGAAATCATTTGTACGATTGTTCCGACTATACATCGATAAAATCGAGAATTCTTTCTGAGCCTTTTCAAATGTTTTCGTGTAATCCACGTTGATGTCTACATTCGCAGATTCATCTAATGAATTCGTATTACGCAAACTCGTTAATGCTCCATTACGAATTTGCTTCAAACCATCTTGCCAGTTGTTACCGTTTCTTAAACCAAAACGCACGTTGGACGTAACCGAGTTATATTTGTTGATATCCCAATCAAATCCCAACTGATAATTACCAAAAATTCCTTCGCGGCGCGTTTCTGCCGACTGCAAATTGGTCGTTTGCACACCGTTATTCGATGTAATCTGTGTACTTTCAAACTTTCCATTGACGTTGTATTCCGTCCGACCAAAGCCTCCCAAGGAAAGTCCCCAGTTCTTATTACGGAAGTTACCATTCAAGGCTAAGTTAGATCCACGAACACCTGCACTAGTATCAAAATTCAAGGTTAAACCTTGTAAGGTATTTTTCTTCGTAACAATGTTGATAATCCCCGCTGAACCCTCTGCATCATATTTCGCTGATGGCGATGTAATCACCTCGACCGTTTTAATCATATCTGCAGGAATTTGCTTCAAGGCATCTGCAATGCTTGATGCCATAATCGTAGAAGGCTTGTTATTGATTAACACCTTTACATTAGATGATCCACGCAACGATGGGTTACCATCTAAATCCACGGATAACATCGGTACTTTTTTCAAAACATCCGTTGCATCTCCTCCTTTATTAGTAGCATCTTTTTCCGCATTGTAAACCGTACGATCCACGCGCTCTTCAATCATGGCACGTTGGCCTTCAACAGTTACTTCTGCCAACATCTTCGTACTCGAAGGCAATTTGATAACTCCTAAATCATGGTCATCATTCTTTGCATTAATGGACACCATAAGCGTTTTGCTTTCGTAACCGATGAATGAAATCACCAATTTATAATCGCCTTGGGCAACTTTATTCAACACGAATTTACCTACTTGATCTGCAGATGCGCCGTCGACAGGGCGATTTGTAGCTTTGTTAATTAACGCAACTGAGGCAAACTCAACGGGCTTTGTATCCGTAGAGTCCAAGATATATCCGATGATTTTGGCAGAACCTTTAGGAGCAGCTTGAGCTGTTCCTGGAATAACTGCTTCTTTCTTAGGCGCCGCACCGAAACCACCCATTCCACCCGGAATCTGTGACACAGCTGAAAAGGAAAGGCTCATCAGTGCGAATAGCGTAATAATTTGTTTCATTGTTTGTTGTTTAAAATCGTATTTAACGGATGCAAAATTGCTTTATAAATACTAAAGGTCTTTTATTTTGCGACCAAAATGGATAATTTGTTGCCCAATATGAAGATTCAAGTTCAAACTCCCCGATTAACCCTAATTCCACTGACGCATAATCAATTGCGAATTTGGAAGCAATTTGGGCGAGAAGAACTTGCGAAATCACTCGAGATAAAACATAACCCCTGGGAAATGGGATTGTTTTATGAACAAGAAATGCTTCAAGCATTAAGCGACTTTTGGATTCCACAAACCGCGAAATTCCCTTTAGACTATTATTGGTACACAAATTGGGAAATTATTCTCAAGGATGCGTCCTGCTCTGTAGGGGGAATTGGCTTAGCTGGATTGCCCGACAATGACGGAACAACCGAAATTGGCTACGCTATTGATCAAAAATTCGAAGGACAGGGCATTGCTTCCGAAGCCGTTGAAGCATTATCGAAATGGGTGTTTGAAGACAAGGATATGCAAATTTTGAGAGCGGAAACTCCGAATGAAAACATCGCATCCCAACGCGTTTTGATGAAAAATAATTTCCAGAAAACGGGCGAAAAAACACTGGAGCTTGAAATCCCGATGGAAGTTTTCACCTGGGAACGCCATCGATAAATTTCATTTATCTCGTAAAAATGGTAATTTTACCAAATTGCCAATATCCTAAGGTCTTTGGACCACCACTTTTATGCAGCATTTTACTTCCGTTAAAGACGCGTACAACATCGATAAACTTGTCAATGAAGCTTTGTTGATGAAAAAGATGCCCTATGCCGACAAGCATTTGGGAAAGAATAAAACCATGGGGTTGTTGTTCTTTAATTCCAGTTTACGTACGCGATTATCGACGCAAAAAGCGGCACAAAACTTAGGAATGGATGTAATGGTCATGAATGTGGGTGCGGATTCCTGGCAATTGGAAATGAATGAAGGAGTCATCATGAATGGAGATAAGGCTGAACACGTATCAGAAGCAGCAGCGGTCATTGGCCAATATTGCGATATTGTTGGCGTTAGAAGCTTTCCTGGGCTGGTAGACCGGGAATACGATTATTCGGAATTGGTATTGAAGCAATTCATGAAGTTTACCGGAAAACCCATTGTGAGCTTGGAATCAGCTACGCGTCATCCTTTGCAATCCCTAACCGACTTAATTACCATTACAGAATATAAAACCGTTAAACGCCCAAAAGTAGTTTTGACTTGGGCGCCACACGTGAAGGCTTTGCCTCAATGTGTACCGAATTCATTTGCAGAATGGATGAACCAAGCAGATGTAGATTTCACCATCGCGCATCCAAAAGGATATGAATTAGCTCCAGAGTTTTCAGGAAATACGAAGATATGCTACGATCCGAAAGAAGCCTTTGAGGGGGCTGATTTTATCTATGCCAAAAACTGGTCTTCCTATGAGGATTATGGAAAAATAATTTCCTCTGATCCCGCTTGGACTGTGAGCATGGAAAAAATGAAATTGACGAATAATGCCAAATTCATGCATTGCCTTCCGGTTCGTCGGAATGTAGTTGTGGATGATGCCGTGCTCGATTCGGATCATTCGATTGTAATCCAACAAGCAGGCAACCGGGTTTGGGCGGCACAAACGGTATTAAAAGAAATATTATTAACCCAAATGCGGGTAGAAAGTCCATACTTATTCTAATGACGAAGCAAGCCTTACATATTGTCAAAATTGGCGGGAACATCATCGATGCTCCTGAAGCACTAGCTTCTTTTCTGGCCAATTTTGCATCGATCAAAGGCCCCAAATTAATGGTGCATGGAGGCGGCAAAATCGCTACATCCATGGCAGCTGATTTAGGGATTGTAAGTCAAATGATTGACGGTCGGCGGGTAACGGATGCCGAAAGCCTACGCATCGTGACCATGGTTTATGCAGGATGGATCAATAAGTCAATTGTGGCATCCTTGCAAGCTTTGAAATGCAATTCGATTGGATTAACGGGACCAGATGGCGCTTTTGTTGTGTCGAAAAAAAGAAACCCTGAGCCCATTGACTATGGCTTTGTGGGCGACATAGAACACGTCAATGCAAAGGATTTAGCCGGATTAATTTCAGCAGGATTTAGTCCCGTTTTCGCGCCAATTACGGCGGATGTCACAGGCCAACTCCTTAACACCAATGCTGATACGATGGCACAAGCATTAGCGATTGCATTGAGTAAATATTTTGAAACTACTTTAACATACTGTTTTGAAAAGCAAGGGGTTTTAATGGATCCCAACGATGACAATTCAGTGATTTCTCAAATTAACCAGGCAAATTTTGCTCAATTAAAAGCAGATGGCATCGTGTCGGCAGGCATGATCCCTAAACTTGAAAATGCATTAAAGGCAATTTCAAAGGGAGTTCAAGCCGTTCGGCTCTGCCATGCAGATTTTGTTTCACAGCCTGATAAAGGAACAAGGATTCAAGCATAAGATGTATACGGACCAACAATTTCTGGATGCTCAAAACCTACTAGCCAAACTGGTAGCTTGCCCGTCGTTGAGTCGGGAAGAGCAAGGAACCGCTGCCATAATCCAGAATTTTTTGGATGAAAGAAATATTGCGTTTCATACACTTGGAAATAATGTTTGGGCGACCAACAAACTGTTTGATGCCAGCAAACCGAGCATCTTGTTGAACTCCCACCACGATACGGTGAAGGCGAATGCCTCTTGGACCTATGAACCCTTTGCGGCGACCATCGAAGATGGCAAAATGATTGGCTTAGGAGTGAATGATGCGGGAGCTAGCTTAGTCGCGCTCATTACCACATTTTGCACTTTTTACGAGCAAGTTCTACCATTCAATTTAGTGTTAGCCGCCACAGCCGAAGAAGAAATTTCAGGTACCGGTGGTATTGAATCTGTTTTAAAATCATCGGAATTCCCTGAAATTGCTTGGGCGATTGTGGGGGAGCCGACGGATTGCCAATTAGCAATAGCAGAAAAAGGATTAATGGTGGTGGATGCAGAAGTGAAGGGAATTGCAGGACATGCCGCGCGTAATGAAGGAGTCAATGCGATATACTTAGCTTTGGATGACATCAATAAAATCAAGTCCTTTGAGTTTCCAGAAATTTCACCCGTTTTAGGACCAGTGAAATGCACCGTTACGGTAATTAATGCGGGAAAACAACATAATGTCGTTCCTGACCTATGTCACTATACGATAGATTGTCGGGTCAATGAATGTTACACGCTGGAACAAGTGCTCGAAACATTAAAAAGCTTGGTTCAAGCTGAATTGAAACCGCGCAGCATTCGCTTGCAATCGAGTAAAATTCCGGATGGACATCCGGTGTTAGCAGCGGCGGCGTCATTGGGAATTACAACCTTTGGTTCACCTACCCTTTCGGATCAAGCATTAATGCATTTCCCATCGGTTAAGATTGGCCCAGGACATTCTGGAAGAAGTCATACGGCGGATGAATTTATTTATTTAGAAGAACTGAAACAGGGAATCCAAACCTATCAGAATATATTATCACAATTAATCTAATACGATCGTGGCAAAACTTTGGCAAAAAGAAAATCAAGTGACAGACGCAATCATTGAGCAATTCACGATTGGGAACGACCCTGTATATGATTTGCAATTGGCGCGCTACGACGTCATGGGATCACTCGCGCACATTACGATGCTTGAGCATGTGGGCCTTTTACCCGCTGCGGAATTAGAGCCACTTTGTGTGGAGTTGAAAAACATCTTGGATACCATCGAGGACGGGACTTTTGTCATCGAAGAAGGCATGGAAGATGTTCATTCCCAAATTGAATATTTGCTAACGAAGAAACTCGGTGATTTAGGTAAAAAAATCCATGCGGGTCGTTCACGCAACGACCAAGTTTTGGTGGACTTGAAATTATTCATGCGCGCTGAAATCATGGAAATCGCGGATGCGGTGGAGGATTTATTTGATCTATTATTGACCAAAAGCGAAGCGCATAAAAACGATTTATTGCCAGGTTATACGCACCTTCAAATTGCCATGCCATCTTCTTTTGGATTATGGTTCGGTGCCTATGCAGAATGCTTGGTGGAAGATGCGGAATTGCTGGAGGCAGCCTTTCGTTTGGCCAATAAAAACCCCTTAGGATCAGGAGCTGGCTATGGTTCTTCGTTTCCTTTGGACCGGAAATTAACGACAATTTTATTGGGTTTCGAAGCGCCACATGTGAACGTTGTGAACGCACAAATGTCCCGTGGAAAGACTGAATTTTATGTATTAAACGCCATCAGTCAAATCGCGACGACCTTGAGTCGCTTGGCCATGGATGTATGTTTATACAATTCACAAAACTTTGGCTTCATCGAATTACCGAGCGCCTTAACAACCGGAAGCTCAATCATGCCACATAAAAAGAATCCGGATGTTGCCGAATTATTACGTGGTAAATCGAATAAATTAAAGGCTGTTCCGAACCAAATGCAATTGCTCATGAGCAACTTGCCTTCGGGTTATCACCGGGAATTCCAGCTGACCAAAGAGCTTTTGATGCCTGCCATCGACGAAATCAAAGATTGTCTGGAAATCACGCACTACATGGTTTCGCACATGAAAGTGAAAGCTGATCTCTTGAAAGATGCTAAATATGATTTATTATTCTCTGTAGAAGAGGTGAATAAATTAGTCGTTGGGGGTATGCCTTTCCGGGAAGCTTATGTACAAGTGGGCAAAATGATCGAAGCGGGTGAATTCAACGGAAGCTCACGCGAAATCAATCACTCACATTTAGGTAGTATCGGTAATTTAGGATTAAGCGAAATTCAAGCCCAAAAAGACACCGTTTGGAGCCGCTTTGGTTTTGAAAAAGTGGAAGACGCCATCGACGATTTATTGAGCTAATTGGCGCGCCAATAATTTCTGCATATACTTTCCTAGGATATCAAATTCTAAATTCACGCGATCACCCACCTTCATTTGGTGAAAAATCGTGTGTTCATAGGTATATGGAATAATCGCAACTGAAAACGTATCCAATCCCGATTCCACCACGGTCAAACTCGTCCCATTTACACAGATTGAACCTTTCTCCACAGTAACATGTCCGGCAGGATATTGGAAATGGTATTCCCAAGAACCGTCATGCGTTACAATGGAAGTACAAACGCCTGTTAAATCCACGTGCCCTTGTACAATATGCCCATCAAAGCGTCCGTTGGCAGGCATGCAACGCTCGAGATTGACTTTTTGACCAACAGCCAAATCGCCTAAATTCGTCTTTTGCAGAGTCTCTTGAATCGCTGTGACGCGGTATTGCGGGGATTTAATTTCAACGACTGTTAAGCAAACTCCGTTATGGGCTAGTGACTGATCAATTTTCAATTCATCTGTAAAGTTTGAAGAAAACCAAAAATCTACATTCGTTCCATGCGCTTGTTTGCTTTCCAAAACGCCCATTGATTCCACAATACCTGTAAACATGTGATTAATTTTATATTTTTACGAACTCAAATTTACAACCATTCCTATGAAATTCAATCGTTGGATTCTGATTCTACTTGTGATTGTTGGCGGACTGATCTACTTCAGCCTTCCTAAGCAATCCCAAGTACCCTCAAAATCATCCGCAGATTCCCTACAAATCGCAGAAAAACGCGCGGCCAAAGATGTGCAATTCAAAACAGGGGATGAGTCTCCAATACCAGACAAGACAAATTTCAAAGGTTTGACTTATTATCCCTATGATGCAACCTGGATAATTCCATTCGAGATTACACGAAGTGAAAAGGTGACGCGCATCAGCCTGCAGATGACAGATGGCTCTGTTGATTCCTTATTGGTATTTGGTAAAGCTCATGCAGATTTGGCAGGTATGCACGTCGACCTGATTGTTTACCAACATGATTCTGGGGATTTTTTCATCCCATTTAAAGACAAAACCGCCCCCACAGAAACCTATGGAGGCGGTCGGTATTTGGAGTTACCCCTAACTAAATTAAAAGACAATCAATTAACCATTGACTTTAACGAAGCCTTTTTCCCCTATTGTGCGTATAATAAGACATTTGCTTGTCCCATTCCGCCCAAAGAAAATCAACTTGCTATTCGCATACCTGCCGGCGAGAAAAACCCTTAATCCGCGCGGCGAATCGTAGAAGCACCACTCACATCCTTAGTTAAATTCATGGGATTCCCACGGTATTCAACCTTCGAAGCGCCTGAGGCTTCCACTTGTAAAGATTTCTGAATGTTCACTTGTGCATGACTTGCTCCACTTGCTTCAATATCAGCATCACGTGATAAAAGTTCTTCAGCATTAAGGTGACTAGCACCTGAAAGTTCAAGATCAAGTTTAGCAATCCGACCACTCAATTTTGCGTGTGATGCACCCGACAACTCCAGAACTAACTTATCCGCTTGAATGGATTCTCCATCGAAATGAGAGGCTCCGCTTACGGTAATATTCATTTGTTCCTCATCATTGAATCCTTGTAAATTCACATGGCTAGCACCTGAAAATTCAGCCGATTTAATGCGTGGCATCGTGATCAGCAATTTGATTTTTTTGTGGTTTTTATTATATCCCATCCAAGACCAAGATGCATCAATATCGAATTTCAAGATATTCCCTTCCACCTGTACATCTAATTTTTCCAAATCATCCGCACGACCGGATGCCGTAATGCTGCAAACATTTCCTTTGATGATTTGAACATCAAAATCGTGTCCAATTTCAAGGCTTTGAAAATTCCCAACTCGGATTTTTTTAGTTTGACTTTCGGGTGCGAATGCAAGAGCTTGCAATGAAATACCCAAAACGAATAGACAAATAATGGAACGTACGATATTTTTCATAAGGTTGATTATAAGATAATGGGAACAAGATGCAATGCCCGACAGCTTCGTTGCATGACTGCGGAATTATTTATTTTTCGCAAAAGAAACTTGTAGTTTCGGATAGGACTTATAGGTCAAATCAGCGCGATCAGCTTTCTTTCCTTTGATGCTTTTTTTAACATTCAAATCCATCTTTGCTTGATTCCCTACCGAAATGCGGGCGATATTCGTTTCCCAATTGCTCGCTAATAATTCTGACGAATCAAATGCCGCTGCCGCCAGTTCATTTGAATGACCCGACAAAGTCAAACTGTGAAAATCACGCAAAATAACATCCAAAGAAGGGACATCAAATCCTTTGATTTCCGTCCGACCATTACCTCCTAAATCGACTTTACTCAACGAGGGCGTTTCAATCGTAACGGTCATTCCATTCGGTATATCATTCAATGCCAAAGTACGATTGCCCACAGATGTCAGTCGACCGAAGTCGGCAGATGCTTCTGCCGACTGGTACGAAATTTTAAATTCTTTACCTTTTACGATATTGATCGATGCAGAACCACTATGCTTTAATTCAATTGCCGCGAAAGGTTCAAGCGTTTTGGAGATTGAAAAATTCGATGGAGCCGCTGGAGCTATAGGGGCTTCAGGAGCTGCATCAAACGAATCCTCATCAGAATTCGAAGAATCGAAATTCGAATCATCCGATTGCTTTGGATTACGATTTAGGCAAATCAAGCCTTTTTCCATGGAGAAAGCCCATTTTGAACCGATAAACTGGTCACCGTTATCTTCATTGAAATAGCCGCTGTCAAGCACATTGTCGATGAAATACCCAAATTCACGCGTCATGCTAAACGTTACACCGTAAGGAATCAAGATTTTCACTCGCATACGTTGGTTCCGAAATTTTAGATTTTTTAGACCAAAATGACTATCTAAAACCAATTGATTTCCCTTCACGGCATACTGATATTGAACGGCCTTGGCATTTTGCTCAGCTTCAGCCCGCGTCCGACCATTCGATTTGGCGAATTCAATAATCTGAATGGTTTTCCCATCGTAACCTTCGAGCGTAATTTGCGCACGGGAGAAACCTCCGCGGTTAAAATCATGTTGCTCATCCTCATCCAACAATTCGTCTGTGATAACATTATTCCCGAGCAACTTCTCCCAGATTGTTTCATTTGATTCGCGATTGACGTCCAATACATACGTTGAATCAGCAGTAATTTCTTTCATTTGATTCACCGATGCCGTCCGTTGGAAATTACGCCCCACAAAACTAAAGGCAGCAAACAAGCCGACCCAACCTACTATCGCCATGGTCGTAGAAATGTATTTGTATGTTGAGTTCGTCAATTTACGATTCAATAATAAAGACAATCCACCGATTCCAATCCCAACAATCATCGGAATGACGGCAGCATAAGCCGCCCAAATAGACCAAGCCGGTAGATCTTGAGCCAACAAATAAATCGGAATCACCTCACCAAATGCTAGGCCAATCTGACCATGATCAAATCCTGAAATACCAGCCGTAGTGAGTACAACTAAGGAAACGGCAAATGCGATTGCGATAACTAATAAAACGACACCTACGAGGTATTGAACAAACCATTTAACACCCATCAAAACAGGCTTGAGCGCCGTAAAAATAGTAGCTAAAGTCCTGAAAGGGAAAAGCAATAAACGCGTCAAGGGTTTTTCCTCCACTGAATCCGGCTGAAACGTTTCCTTGATATTCTTTTCAATATTCTCCAAAGTAATGGGCTCCCCCGTCATCGCCATTTTATCGGTAACCGATTTGGCCTCAGGCGTGATTGCCATGATAATCAGATAAGCTGCCGCGCCGGTACCGAAAAAGAATAAGGAAATAACGGCTAAGACACGCAATAAGCCTACATCCCAACCGGTATAAGCGGATATTCCGGCCATCACACCGCCAACCACTTTGTTCTCCGGATCGCGATAAAACTTACGATAAGACTTATCCGTTTCCACCGTTACCTCACCTGGGATAGCAATCCAGCATGCTACATAAACCCAGAATACAAGATTAGCCGCATGTAATAAGGGAAAAAGTCCAAAGAACGAAACGATTAAAATCAAACGAACCCAAATAGGATCAATCTCAAAATAATTCGCAGCTCCTGACGCGACACCACCCAATTTCTTGTTGGTCAAATCCCGACGAAAAACCTTCTTAGCACCTGAATCCTGTTTAGCATCCGTTTTATGCTGTTCCGTTTTCCCCTCTTCGGTTTCAATTTCTTTAAAATCTGCTACCGTTCCTAAAGAAGCAATTAACGCATCTACATGAACTTGTGTAATGGCCTCCGTTTTCTCTGACTCTCGAATATTCCAAAACTTCTCTGCAACACTTGCTTCAATGTCATCAATGATTTCTTTCGAGCCTTCAAAGTTTTGGAAATATGCATGGATGGATTTCAAATAAGCATCCAGCGTAGCAAATGCATCTTCCTCGATATGGAAAACGATGCCAGCGATATTAATTGATAAGGTCTTTTTCATAAACGTATAATTATGCTTGGGGAGTTTGAGGATGAATGATTTGAGAAACTGAGCTTTGCAAATCATCCCAGGTTCCATGTAATTCCGCTAAAAAGGTCTCCCCTTTTTCGGTTAATACATAATATTTTCTCGGCGGACCTGATGCCGACTCGACCCATTTGTAATCGAGAAATCCGGCATTCTTTAGACGGGTCAACAAAGGATATAAGGTTCCTTCGACAACCATGATTTTCGCTGAGGTTAATTCCGTCAGCATGGTAGAGGCATAAACCTCACCCCTTGAAATAATCTGCAGAATACAGAATTCTAAAATCCCTTTCCGCATCTGCACCTTGGCATTTTCAATATCCATCGGTTTGTGTTTGTTTATTTGAT
>JACCDW010716872.1_pt1 | contig 16495 bp, 10 predicted proteins | sample 7449781 | NCBI WGS metagenome assembly JACCDW01 (sample SAMN15323449, study PRJNA562643) | freshwater metagenome | isolation source: river surface water | place: USA:Blue River Watershed | collected 2017-08-18
CCTGGACTGCCGTGGCCGATGTGTACTTCTCTCAGCAAAACTGGACAGCGGCACACACCGCCTATGCCAAGGCCCTGGAATTGGGTGGTTCGCGACGAGAAAACGATCTGCGATTGCACGATGCCATCAGCTTGTTCCAGTTGGGACAGAAAGAGTCTGCACGACAGCAATTGGCCGCAATTCAGGGCGATGTGGCGTGGTCCGAAATCGCTCATTTGTGGGGTATTTTGGCCCGCTGAGCTGAGCCACGAGCACTGTCTCATTGCAACCGTGCCTCACGGCGCACAGGTTTGAGAGCCTGTGCGCCTTTTTAATTTGATGCTCTTGTGATGTCGATCTTGGACCGAGTAGAAACCCTATTGCAATCGATTGCAAAGTCGGATAAATTGCAGCAATTCCATCAACTGTGCATCCGTTTGCACATGTGACGCAGCCACATGAACCCACTTTCACACGCATCGCCGCCTCGTCTGTCGATCTCACAGATCGTTCAAATGAACATCGGCTTTTTGGGCCTGCAATTCAGCTTTGGCTTGCAGCAAAGCAGCATGGGGCCCATTTACAGTTATCTGGGGGCCAATGAAGCTGAGTTGCCCTTGTTGAGCCTGGCGGGGCCGATCACAGGCCTTCTTGTGCAGCCCATCGTCGGGGCCATGAGTGACCGCACCACCTCTCGGTACGGACGGCGTACCCCGTATTTTTTGATTGGCGCGATCCTTTGCTCGCTCAGTTTGTTTGCCATGCCCTACAGCTCGGCGTTGTGGATGGCCGCTTCCTTGCTTTGGATTTTGGATGCCGCCAACAACGTGACCATGGAGCCCTACCGTGCCTATGTGGGTGATCGACTGCCCAAAGACCAGCATGCAGCGGGTTACATCATCCAAAGCGCCTTCACAGGTTTGGCGCAAACACTGGCGTACTTGATGCCATCCATTTTGGTGTGGTTTGGCATGAACAAAGACGCGGTGGGTGACAACCATATCCCGCAGATCACACTGGCCTCATTTTTGATTGGTGGTGTGATTTCCGTGACCACCATCTTTTGGTCTATTTGGCGTGTGCCTGAGTTGCCACTGTCGGCAGAAGAAAAAAAACGGATAGAGAGTCAAAAGCAAGGCTTGGTCGCCACATTGAAGGAAATATGGGACGCGATCCGTGAAATGCCTGTGCCCATGCGGCAAATGGCTTGGATGAAATTGTTCCAGTGGATGGCCATGGGCTGGTATTGGCAGTACGTGTCGTACTCCATCGCCCGCAGTTTGTTCGACACCTCGGACCCCACATCCACCGGCTTTCGTGATGCGGTTTTGGTCAATGGACAAATCGGTGGTTTCTATAACGCGGTGTCCTTTGTGACTGCCTTGTTGATGGTGGGCTACACCAAACGGTATGGCGCACCCAAAGTGCATGCACTGTGCTTGGTGTTGTCCGGCATGGGCATGTGGTGCATACCCCAAATTCAAACCCAGGCCTGGCTCTTCTTGCCGGCCGTGGGGGTGGGTTTGGGTTGGGCAAGCATCATGGGCAATCCCTATGTCATGTTGGCACGCAGTGTGCCGCCTGAACGCACGGGGGTGTACATGGGCATTTTCAACATGTTCATCGTGATTCCATTGTTGTTGGGTGGCTTGATCGTCAGCCAGCTTTACGACACGGTGTTTGCGGGTGACCCGCGCAATGTGCTGATGATGTCCGGCGTGTTGATGGTGTGCGCTGCGCTGGCCACTTTGCGCGTGAAAGTTCCAGATTGAAAGTTCTTGATCGTCGGTGAGAGCTGGTGTCTCAAAAAAGGTGCAAGTGCATCTTCGAATATGTTCCGTGAATGATGAAAAAATGAAAAACAAGGTTCAACTGATCACTTATGTCGACCGATTCGGAGGATCGACAATCCCGCAACTTCAGGAGTTGCTGGATGGGCCCTTGAAAGGCGTGTTTGGTGGCGTGCATCTGCTGCCCTTCTTTCACAAAATCGATGGCGCAGATGCCGGATTCGATCCGATTGACCACACCCGCGTGGATGAACGCCTTGGAAGCTGGCAAGACATCAAGCAACTGACGCACAGCGCAGATGTGATGGCTGATGTGATCGTCAACCACATGTCATCCGAGTCACCTCAGTTCATGGATTACTCGCAAAAAGGCAGTGCATCGGCATTCGACGGCTTGTTCCTGACCATGGAGTCGGTGTTTCCAAATGGGGCAACCGAGCAAGACTTGCTGGCCGTGTACCGTCCACGTCCCGGTATGCCGTTCACGGTCACCACCTTGGCCAACGGCGAGAGTCGTTTGCTGTGGACCACCTTCACACCCCAGCAAATCGACATCGATGTGCACACACCAGCAGGCAAAGCCTATTTGGAATCGATCTTGCAAAAGCTCTCGCAAAGCGGTGTAACCATGGTGCGACTGGATGCTGTGGGCTATGCCATCAAGAAGGCCGGTGCCAACTGCTTCATGATGCCCGAGACGTTTGAGTTCATCAAAGCCTTTGCGCAACGGGGTCGGGAATTGGGCCTGGAAGTGCTGGTGGAAATCCATTCGTACTACAAGCGGCAGATGGAAATCGCCAAGCAGGTCGATTGGGTGTACGACTTTGCCTTGCCACCTTTGGTGTTGCATGCGCTGGAATTCGGCCGCAGTGCGCCGCTGCGTGCCTGGCTGGACCAACGCCCCAACAACGCCATCACCGTGCTCGACACGCACGACGGCATCGGCATCATCGACATCGGCGCAGATGCGGCAGATCGTGCCAACAACCCAGGCTTGGTGCCTCCGAATGAGCTGGATGAATTGGTGGAGCGCATGCACCGCAATTCACAAGGGCAAAGCCGTCAGGCCACAGGTGCAGCCGCGTCCAATCTGGATCTGTACCAGGTCAACTGCACGTTCTTTGATGCCATGGGTCGCAATGAAGCCGCCTACCTGATCGGGCGCGCCATTCAGTTTTTTGTGCCGGGCATCCCTCAGGTCTATTACGTGGGCCTTCTGGCGGGCGAGAACGACATGGCGCTGCTGGCTGAAACCAAAGTGGGCCGAGACATCAATCGCCACTACTACCCACGCGATGAAGTCTTGCAAGCGATTCAGAAACCGGTGGTGGCACGTCTGCTGGATTTGATCCGTCTGCGCAATGAGCACCCGGCATTCAATGGTCAATTCAGCCATGCCGCTGATGCCGAACATGCGTTGACGCTGTCTTGGACTCAGGGCGCTGATGCCATTCGTTTGGTGGTGGATTTGAAGGCGAAGTCGGGCGTGATCCATTTCAGTTCGCCAACGGGTGAGCAGCAATTTGAATTGCGTTGAAAAAGTATCGGACTCAAAAAATCAAGCAATCAAGCCGGTCAGCGACATGACCGGCTTTTTGTCCCAATGGAGCTAAGCATGGAAAACAGCAATCGTCAGATCCGAAACATCGTCATTGTTGGAGGCGGCTCTGCTGGATGGATGGCAGCAGCCTCGCTGTCCAATGCGTTGACTCAAGGCTGTCAGATCACTTTGATTGAGTCCGACGAAATTGGCACCGTCGGTGTGGGCGAGGCCACCATTCCGCCCATCAAAACACTCAACCGCACGATGGGCCTGGACGAGGCCGAATTCATGCGGCGAACGCAAGGCACCTTCAAGCTGGGCATCCAGTTCATTGACTGGGCCAAACAAGGCCACAGCTACTTTCACCAGTTCGGGCCGCATGGCGTGCAGTTTGACTACTCGCCCTTGCACCAGTTCTGGCTCAAAAGCCGCCAGTATCAAGAGATGCCGACCATCGACGAATATTCCATGGCCTGGGCCGCAGCCAGCCGTGGCAAGTTCGATCGTCCCAGCCAAGATCCTCGGCAGGTCACATCGATGTACGACTACGCGTACCACTTCGATGCAGGCCTTTATGCCAAATACCTGCGTGAAGTCTCTGAAAAACGTGGTGTCAAGCGTCTCGAGGGCAAGATCGTTCATGTCGGATTGCGCGACGGCGATGGCTTTGTCGAGAAGGTGCGGCTGACCGACGGCCGAGAAATTGTGGGTGACTTGTTCATCGATTGCTCTGGCTTTCGTGGCCTCTTGATTGAAGAAGCCTTGCAGACGGGCTACGAAGATTGGAGTCACTGGTTGCCCTGTGACCGCGCGATGGCGGTGCCCTGCGAGTCGGCAGGCGATCCTTTGCCCTATACGCGTGCCACGGCCCGTGAAGCCGGCTGGCAATGGCGCATCCCTTTGCAGCACCGCATTGGCAATGGCTATGTGTTCTGCAGCCAATTCATGAGCGAAGACGAGGCCGCATCCCTGCTCTTGCAGCGTCTGGATGGCAAGGCCTTGGCCGATCCTCGTCCCTTGCGATTCACCACGGGTCGACGCAAAAAATTCTGGAACAAAAACGTTGTTGCACTGGGTCTGTCCAGCGGTTTCATGGAGCCCTTGGAGTCCACCAGTTTGCACCTGGTGCAATCGGGTATTTCCAAATTGTTGGCCTTTTTCCCAGATCGTGATTTCGATCCGATCATTGCAGATGAATACAACCGCTTGGGCAATGCAGAATTTGAACGCATCCGTGATTTCCTGATCCTGCATTACAAGCTCACGACACGCGAAGATTCGCCTTTGTGGCGCTACACCTCCGCCATGAGCATTCCGGATTCGCTGCAGCACAAGATGACGCACTTCAAGCGCTATGGCCGCATCGTGACCGATGGCTATGACTTGTTCGGGCCCTCCAGCTGGTTGGCTGTTCAACTGGGGCAGCTCAACATGCCCGAACGCCATGACCCGCTTGTGGATCACCGCCGTGTGGACGGTGACAGCACACTCAAGCAACTGCGCAAGGCCATGAATGCGGCTGCAGACGCCATGCCCACGCACATGGCATTCATCCGACGTCACTGCGCGGCGCAATGATCGTCAAGGCATGAAAAAAGAAACCGAAAAGCACGCTCGGCCAGCCTACCATTTCACGCCGCAAGCCCATTGGATGAACGATCCCAATGGGCTTGTTTGTCACGAGGGTGTTTATCACCTGTTTTACCAGTACCACCCCTACAGTACGGAGTGGGGGCCCATGCACTGGGGTCACGCCACCAGCACAGATCTGCTTCATTGGCAGGAGCATGAGGTCGCGTTAGAGCCCGATGATCTGGGGATGATCTTCTCGGGCAGTGCCGTATTCGATGCACACAATACTTCAGGCCTGTCCCCTGCAGGGCAAGCGCCTTTGGTGGCTGTGTTCACTCACAGCCTTCCTGACTCAGCAGAGCCAGGGCGTGCACTGCAGCAACAAAGCCTGGCCTACAGCGTGGATGCAGGCTTGACTTGGCAAAAATATGCTGGCAATCCTGTCATCAGCAATCCGGGTTTGAAGGACTTTCGCGACCCCAAGGTGTTCTGGCACGCGGCATCTTCGCGTTGGGTGATGAGTCTGGCTTGTGGTGACCACATTGCTTTTTACGCTTCCACAGACCTCAAGTCGTGGCGCTGGCTCAGCAACTTTGGTCACACTGCAGGCGCACACGGTGGTGTCTGGGAATGTCCGGATCTTGTGGCCTTGTCCTTGAATGGCCTTGAGCGATGGGTGCTTTTGGTGAGCCTCAATCCAGGCGGTCCGCAAGGCGGCTCTGCGACGCAGTATTTTGTCGGTGACTTTGATGGGGTGACCTTCACGCCTGAGCATACCGATACCCGATGGGTCGATTGGGGTGCAGACAACTACGCTGGGGTGACTTGGAGCAATACACCCGGGCGATGCCTTTTCATCGCCTGGATGAGCAATTGGCAGTATGCGCACCAGGTTCCGGCGGCGCCAGGGCGAGGCGTCATGACCTTGCCGCGTGATTTGCAATTGCAGGATGTGGGGGGGCAAACATACTTGTGTTCGCCCGTGGCGGCTGAAGTGGCGCAAGCCTTTCACCCTCTGTCGTATGGAGAGCAAGGTGAAAACAATCACCCGGAACTGAGCGCATGGTTGAAGGCTGCGCAATCGGGCTTTCGACTGAATATCCTTGCTGATGCGCGTTCATCGTGGTTTGTGCAATTGCAAAATGAGGACGGTCAGCAGTGGCGGCTGAGTTTTGATCCGGAAAAAGCCCTCTACGAAGTTGACCGAAGTCAGTCTCAGTCCAAGTGTGTGACGCCTGAGTTTGCGGTAGCGCATCGGGCGCCGCGACTGAGCCATTCTGAAACGTGCGAAGTGGCGGTTTACGTCGATGCCATCTCAATGGAAACGATTGCTGATCAAGGTTTGACGTCCATCACAAGCCTCGTTTTTCCTGATTCGCCTTGGACAGCTGTGTTTGTGCAGGGGAATTTGACGATGAGCTTCTCTGGCCTGTAAACAAAAGCATTTCAGTCGGAAACGAAACTGATTTGTAACCAACAAAACCGTCATATTTCCGCAACAGCCTAGGGTTTTTACCAAATTGCAATCGATTGCAATCGGGCTTTAATTCACATGTCTAGTTGGACGATTCGACTAGTCCATTCATTAACACCAGGAGATACGATGAAAAAGATCCCCAGCTACACCCCTGTAGCATTTGCTGTGGCAGCTTTGCTGCAAGCTGGCGCCGCACAGGCCCAAGAAAGCCTGAAGCTCGACGAAGTGGTTGTGACCAGCTCTTCGACCGCCAAATCCAAAATGCGCAGCTCGGTTTCTGTGACCGACGTGGATGGTGATGCCATCAAAGATTTCGGCGCCCGCACCGAATCCGAAGTGTTGTTGCTGATCCCTGGTATCCGTACGGAAGCCACAGCAGGCCCAGGCGGTAACGCCAACATCTCCGTTCGCGGTCTGCCAATTTCTTCTGGCGGCTCCAAATACGTCCAGATCCAGGAAGACGGTCTGCCCACCGTTCAGTTCGGTGACATGATGTTCTCGAACAACGATTATTGGACACGTTTTGACAACAACGTTGACAGCATTCAAACGCTGCGTGGTGGCTCTTCATCCGTGTATGCATCGCACGCCCCAGGCGCTGTGATCAACTACATGAGCAAAACCGGTAAAGAAGCAGGCGGCTCGATTGGTCTGACCAAGGGTTTGAACTTCAATGAAACCCGTGTGGATGGTGATGTGGGCGGCCGCATTGGTACCGACATGTACTACCACGTTGGTGGCTACTTCCGTGACGGTGAAGGTGCTCGTCAGGCAGCTCCTGGTGCTTTGCATGGCTACCAGATCAAGGCCAATGTGACCAAAGAATTCAACGGCACCAAAGGCTACATCCGATTGAACCTCAAGGCATTGGACGAGACTGCTCCCACAACGCCACAGACATTCTTGACAGCAACATCGAGCAATGGTGTTTTGTCTGGATTCGGCAATGCACGCGGTTTCAATGGCCTGTATGACTCGCAGTATTCGAAGTTCAACAGCTCGTTCCCCGCGATGGACCCTGTGACCGGTCAGATTTCTCAATCGTCTTTGACGAATGGCATCACCTCGAAGTCCAAATCGGTTGGCTTTGAGTTCCACAATGAGCTGAACAACGGCTTCACGGTGGACAACAAGTTCCGCGTGTCGCAAAACGCAGGTGCTTTCCAGACTCAATTCTGGGATGTCAAGACATTGAGCAGTGCTCTTGGTGGCATCACAGGAGCCTCGTACGCGAAGTACTTGAACGGCCCTAAAGCGGGTCAAGTTGTGACAGATGCAAACTTGGCTTCGGGCTTGGTCTCGACAGGTGGCGCAATCAACGTGCAAACACCTGACATGGGCAACTTTGTCAACGACTTCTCAGTCAGCAAAGCATTTGACTTGGGCAATGGCAACAAACTGAACGCCAAGACTGGTCTGTTCTACTCGCGCCAGAACGTGGTTCAGAAATGGAGCATCAGCACACGCGTGGTTGAAGCCGCTTACAACGGTGCTGTGATTGACGTTTTCAACGCTCAAAACGCGGCATTGACCAACCAAGGTTTGACCGGCTACAACAACAGCTGGGGTGCTGACAGTGCCAAGAACATTAATGAACAGTTCACCACAACTGCTCCGTACTTGGGTCTGAACCTCGAAACAGGCAACTGGGATCTGGATGCCGGTATCCGTAATGAGCACTTCCGTGGCTACGGCTATGCTGATGTGGGTGCAGCCGGTCCGACTGTGAATGGCTTGTCAACCACGATGGCCACTAACCGTATCTTGGCTGACTACAAGGTCAGCTACAACAACTATTCTGCAGGTGCCAACTACCGCGTCAACAAAGACCTGAGCGTCTTCGGCCGCTACAGCTTGGGCCATCGCGCCATTTCTGACCGTCTGTTGACCACGTCGAACAACTTCAACGCCATGGGTGGTCTGGCTGCTGGCGCGGGTGACATCGCTGTGGCACCTGTTGCGCAGCTTGAATTTGGTACGAAGACCCGTGGCAATGTGGGTGGCGGTCGTTACGCTTTGTCTGCAACTTACTTCCACTCCACGACCAAAGAGTTTGACTACGATCCAACCCGCAACATCCAGCGTGATGGTCCTTACCTGCGCGAGCTGGGCTACAAGGCTGACGGTGTTGAATTCGAATCGGGCTACTCCATTGGCAACTTTGCTCTGAACGCCAACGCTGTGTACAGCGATGAATCGTTCACCAAAAACACCGCGAGCAACACCTATATCGGTAAAACACCTGCTGGTTCTACAAAGTGGCGCTACACCATTTCCCCACGCTACACCTTGGGTGACACTGTGATCGGTGCAACAGCACGTGGTGTTGGCAAGATGTACCTGAACGATGCCAATACGTCATCGGTGAATGGCCATTACATCGTGAGTGCTTTCGTGAACCACAACTTCGGCAACGGCGTCATTGGTTCTTTGAACGTGAACAACCTGTTCAACAAACTGTACCCATCGAGCACAGCTGGCCTGATCAGCGGCAACGTGTATGGTGCTGGTGTTGAAACCGGTCGCACCATCAGTGCCACTGTGAAGTACAAGTTCTAATCCAACTTGCCAAGCAGGCCGACGTCAGGGACGCGGTCTGCTGTTTCTGCGGAAACATGTTCAGGTGTGCACTCTGTCACTTGAACCGGCCGACGACATGCGAATGTCGCCGGCCAATTTTTTTCAGGCAAGCTCTTGCCTCAGATATTTCCTAATTTTGTCTTGCACGGCCATGTTGATGGCATCAAGGACGAAGCGCGCATGAAATTCTCTTTTGCATTTTGGTTGATCACCCTGAGCGTGTGGCTGGGCATGAGTGCACCGGCGCAGGCTGTTGAGGTCACCATCACTTGCGGCCCGGGTGGCAGCGATGTCGAGTTTTGCCTCAAGCATGCCCAGGCCTGGGCTGCCAAAACGGGCAACACCGTCCGCAATTTTTCACCACCAGGTGGTTTTGGAGAAAAGATTGCGCTGTACCGCCAGTTGTTCGCCGCCAAGTCCAGCGATGTGGATGTGCTGATCGTGGATGGCACCTGGCCAGGTATTTTGAAAGACCACTTGACCGACCTCAAGCCCTACAGCAAGGGCTGGGAAAACCAGCATTTTCCAGCCATGGTGGCCAACAACACCGTCAACGGACGTTTGCTGGCCATGCCATGGTTCACCGATTCGGGGCTCTTGTATTACCGCAAAGACCTGCTGACCCAGTATGAGGAAGCCGTCCCCACCACATGGGCTGAGCTGACCCGCATGGCACAAAAAATTCAGACGGCTGAGCGCCACAAAGGACGTCAAGATTTCCACGGCTTTGTTTTTCAAGGCAAGGCCTATGAAGCACTGACCTGCTTCACCCTCGAGTTGGTGGGCGGTCATGGCGGCGGCACGATCATGGATGCCGATGGCACCATCACCATCAACAACCCACAAGCGGCCAAAGCCTTGGATCTGGCGGCGTCCTGGATCGGCACCATCTCGCCCATCGGGGTTCTGAATTACGAAGAAGAAGAGGCGCGAGGCGTCTTCCAAAATGCCAACGCCTTGTTCATGCGCAACTGGCCCTATGCCTGGGCCTTGATGGAAAAAGACGACAGTCCCGTCAAAGGCAAAGTGGGCATAGCCAAATTGCCCGGGCAGCCCAGCACTGCGGCCTTGGGTGGTTGGCAATTGGCGGTGTCCAAATACAGCCAACACCCGGCAGAGGCGGCCGATCTGGTGATGTACATGACCAGCGCCAAAGTGCAAAAGGCCAGAGCCATCGGCAACTCCCTGAACCCGACGCTGCCTGAGCTTTACAAAGACAAGGATGTGATCGCCGCCAATGCGTTCATGGCCAATTTGTCGGATGTGTTTGCCAACAGTGTGGCCAGACCAGCCACATTAACGGGACTGAAGTACCCGCAAGTCAGTCAAAGCGTTTTCAGCGCTGCGCATGAAGTCCTGTCCAAGCGTGCCACAGGTGAAGAGGCTGTGAAACGACTGGAGCAGCGCCTCAAGAAAATTCGTCGCAAACACTGGTGAAATCCATGCACTCAAGAACACGCACGGCCTGGCTGTTTTTGACCCCCATGATCGTGCTCATGCTGATCGTGGCGGTCTGGCCATTGGCCCGATCCATTTGGTTCAGTTTTACCGATACCAACATCAACGACATTTCTGCGGGCCAATGGGTCGGTCTGGAAAACTACTTCGGTGAATACGGCCTGTTTTTCAATCCCAACGATGAAGAAGGCTTTTGGTCAGGCGACTGGGGCATTTCCATCCGCAACACCTTTGGCTTTGCGGTGGTCTCGGTTGTTCTGGAAACCCTCACGGGACTGGGTGTGGCTTTGCTGCTCAACCAGGACTTCAAAGGCCGTGCACTGGTGCGCACTGCTGTGCTGGTGCCTTGGGCGATCCCGACCATCGTGTCGGCCAAGATGTGGGGCTGGATGCTCAATGACCAGTTTGGTGTGATCAACACCTTGCTGTTGAATGCAGGGTTGATCGGCAGCAAGATCGCCTGGACTGCTGAGCCCAGCTATGCCTTGTGGACCGTGGTGCTGGTGGACGTGTGGAAAACCACGCCCTTCATGGCACTCTTGGTCTTGGCCGCACTGCAAACCGTGCCCAAAGACTGTTACGAAGCGGCCCGTGTCGATGGCGTGCACCCGCTGCGCGTGTTCTGGCGCATCACCTTGCCCCTGATCCGCCAGCCCTTGATGGTGGCCATCGTGTTCCGCTTGCTCGACTCGCTGCGCGTGTTTGATCTGATTTATGTGCTGACCTCCAACGGCAGCAGCACCATCAGCATGTCGGGCTTTGTGCGCCGTGAAATGGTGGAGTACGGCAACATGGGTTTTGGCTCTGCCGCCTCCACCTCCTTGTTCCTGATCATCATGCTGACTGCGGTGATCTTCTTGCGCCTGACCCGTGTGAAATTGGCTGAGGACAACCCATGAAGCAACGCTCCACATTGGCCACGGTCCTGCTGTACCTGATCTCGGCCGTCGTCGTCATCTTGTCGCTTTACCCGTTTGTGTATGCGATCTCGACATCGCTCAAAACCGGCAATGCCTTGTTCACCGCAGACCTCTTGCCCAGCAATGCCGATCTGCGCAATTACCGCGCATTGTTTGAAGGCGTCCAGCCCTTCGGCAAAAGCCTGGTCAATTCAATCGTTGTGTGCTTTCTAACGGTGGCATTTGCCATGTTGATGGGCCTCACAGCCGCTTATGCCTTGGGCCGTATTCGTTTCAAAGGCAAAGGCTTGCTGCTCGTGAGCTTGCTGGGCGTGTCCATGTTTCCTCAGGTGGCCGTGCTCTCGGGCATGTTCGAGTTGATCCAGTCGCTCGGCCTTTACAACAAGGTGTTGGGCCTGGTGGTGCCTTACACCATTTTCACCTTGCCTTTTACGGTCTGGATCTTGACCACCTTCATGCGCGAGTTACCTGGTGAGCTTGAAGAGGCCGCCATCATGGACGGTTGCGGCCCGCTGCGCATCATCTTTCAGGTGTTCATGCCACTGTTGTGGCCCGCATTGGTGTCCACAGGCTTATTGGCTTTCATCGGTGCCTGGAACGAATTCATGTTTGCGTTGACCTTTGTCGTCAGCGACACCGAGCGCACCGTGCCCGTGGCCATCTCGCTGATTGCGGGGGCGACGGCATTTGAAATCCCTTGGGGCACCATCATGGCTGGCTCGGTGATCGTCACCGTGCCGTTGTTGTTGCTGGTGTTCTTCTTCCAAAAACGCATCGTGTCCGGCCTGACGGCGGGCGCGGTCAAAGGCTGATGGCTGCACACACATGAGCAAAGCACCCAACAACAACTGGTGGCGCGGTGGCGTCATCTACCAAATTTACCCCCGCTCTTTTGCCGACAGCAACAGCGACGGCGTGGGCGACTTGCCGGGCATCACGGCCAAGCTGGACCATGTGGCCCAACTGGGCGCCGATGCGATCTGGTTGTCGCCCATTTTCAAAAGTCCCATGAAGGACTTTGGCTACGACGTCAGCGACTACTGCGACATCGACCCCCTGTTTGGCACGCTCGATGATTTCCGCACTTTGGTGCAGACCGCACACGCCAAAGGGCTGAGGGTGGTGATCGATCAAGTGCTCTCACACACCTCGGACCAGCACCCCTGGTTTGTCGAAAGCCGCGCTTCGCGAGACAACCCCAAAGCCGACTGGTACGTCTGGGCCGATGCCTTGCCCGATGGCAACCCTCCTAACAATTGGTTGAGCGTTTTTGGTGGCAGCTCCTGGCAGTGGGACACCCGACGCAAGCAGTACTACTTGCACAACTTTCTGGCCAGTCAGCCCGACCTGAACTTCCACAACCCCGAAGTGGTGGACGCCATCCTCGGCACCGTGAAGTTCTGGTTGGAGATGGGAGTGGATGGTTATCGGTTGGACACCACACCGTTTTACTTTCACGACCAGCAGCTGCGCAGCAACCCGCCACGCGACAACACGGTTGCGGCGGACCCCGCCTTGAGCGATGCCAACCCTTATGGCTGGCAGCGGCACATCTACGACAAGGAACGCCCAGAGAACCTGGGATTCTTGAAACAACTGCGCGAATTGCTTGACCAGTATCCCGACACCACCATGGTGGGTGAGATCGGCACCGACGACAGCATCGCAACCATGGCCGAATACACCAGCGGTGGTGACAAGTTGCACATGGCCTACAGCTTTGACTTGTTGGGCAAAGACTGCAGCGCGCCTTACCTGCATGGGCTGATGCAAAAATTTGCCGACAAGAGCAACGGTGGCTGGCCATCGTGGGCCTTGGCCAATCACGATGTAGAGCGTGTGGGTTCGCGGTGGGGTGGTCCTGGGCGCAATCTGCAGATGCTGCGTTTGGCGGCTGTCTTTCAGATGTGCTTGCGGGGTTCGCCATGCCTGTACCAAGGCGATGAATTGGGGCTGCCCGAAGCCGATGTGGCCTTTGAGGATTTGCAAGACCCTTATGGCATCACCATGTGGCCGGAGTTCAAGGGCCGCGACGGTTGCCGCACGCCCATGCCCTGGAACAGCCAAGCGGCTGACATCGGCTTTGGCGATGGACAAACCCAGGCCTGGTTGCCGTTCACCGAGGCCTATCGTCCACTGGCGGTGGACCTGCAAGACCAAGACGTAAATTCGCACCTGAATTTTTACCGTCAGCTGCTGCAATGGCGGCGCACCAAGCCGGCGCTCATCCACGGTGAGCAAACCTTGCTGCCCGTGCACCCCCAAGTGATGGCCTTTGTCCGCGAGCATGAAGGCCAGCGGATTTTGTGCGCCTTCAACTTCAGCGACCAAGTGGCCAGCTTGCATTTGAGCGATGCGCTTGTGCCCACCCATACCCTGTCGGTTCCGGGCCTCACGGGTGGCTGTTTGTCGGCAAATACGTTGGCCTTTGAGCCCTTCGGCGGCCTGCTTGTGCAGCTGCTCTGATCCGAATCACTTAGAAATCCCCCGCGCTGGAGTCAAGCCATGTCCCGCATCGAATTCAAGAACATCTGCAAGCGCTATGCGCCCCATTTGCCGATGACCATCCACAACGCCAACCTGACCATCGAGCATGGCGAGTTCTGCGTTTTTGTTGGCCCCTCGGGCTGCGGTAAATCCACCTTGCTGCGCATGGTGGCGGGTCTGGAAGACATCAGCTCGGGCGACCTGCTGATCGGCGACCAGCGTGTGAACGACCTGCCACCGGCCAAGCGCGGTGTGGCCATGGTGTTCCAGAGCTATGCGCTCTATCCCCACATGACTGTGGGCGAGAACATGGCCTTTGGCCTGCGTGTGCTGGGTTCGGACAAGGCTGAGATCGACCGCAAGGTCAAAGAGGCTGCTGAAATTCTGCAACTGACCCCGCTGCTGGACCGCCTGCCCAAGGCCCTGTCGGGCGGCCAGCGCCAACGCGTGGCCATTGGCCGTGCCATCGTCAAACAGCCCAAGGTGTTTTTGTTTGACGAGCCCTTGTCCAACCTCGACGCCGCCTTGCGCGTGCAGACCCGGCTTGAGATTGCCAAGCTGCACAAGGACATGGGCTCGGCCAGCATGATCTATGTGACGCACGATCAGGTTGAAGCCATGACGCTGGCCAACAAGATCGTTCTGCTGCACACGGGAGCACTCATTCAGGAGCGCGGCAGCGTGGCCCAGGTGGGGTCACCCATGAACCTGTACCACCGCCCAGCCAGCCTGTTTGTGGCCGAGTTCATTGGCTCGCCCAAAATGAACCTGCTCCAGGGCACTTTGCGCAGTGCTGAAGCGCAGCATGCCAGCGTGGATGTGGGCGGCCAGACGCTCACGGTGTCTGTGGATGCCCGTCACCTGAAAGCAGGTGAGTCGGTACAAGTGGGCATTCGCCCGGAACACATCCCTCTGGGCACAGCGGGCGAAGGCACGGGTGTGGCCGTACAGCTGCAGCACATCGAGCGCCTGGGCGATTCATCGCTTTTGTACGTTCAGATTTCAGGCCAGCCCATCGCCACCGTCAAAGTGGAAGGCAGTGCAGCCATGGCCGCAGGTTCAGCGCTGACGCTGCGCTTATTGCCTGATCAGCTGCATCTGTTTGACAGCCAGGGCATCGCCTGCCATCGGACTGTTGAATTGCCTGAGTAAATTTTTCAGAGTTCGCCATGACCTCACACAAACTGGCCTGGTGGCAAAACAGCACCGTTTACCAAATCTACCCCCGCAGCTTTTGCGACAGCAACGGTGACGGCATCGGCGACATCCCCGGCATCACCGCCAAGCTGGATCACCTGAAAACACTGGGTGTGGACGTGGTCTGGCTCTCGCCGGTTTACCAGTCGCCCAACGACGACAACGGCTACGACATCAGCGACTACCGCGCCATCATGGGCGAGTTCGGCACCATGGCCGACTTCGACGCCATGCTCGCAGGCATGACCGAGCGTGGCATTGCACTGATGATGGACCTGGTGGTCAACCACACCTCGGACGAGCACGAGTGGTTCAAGCAAGCACGGACTTCGCGAGACAACCCGTACCACGACTATTACATCTGGCAAGAACCCATCGATGGCCGCGCACCCACCAATTGGGAATCGGCGTTTAGCGGCTCGGCCTGGAGCTTCAACGAAGCCACGGGCGAGTACTACCTCCACATGTTCTCGCCCAAGCAACCGGATCTGAACTGGGAGAACCCCAAGGTGCGCGCCGAGGTTTATGAGCTGATGCACTTCTGGTTCAAGAAGGGTGTGCGCGGCTTTCGCATGGACGTGATCAACCTGATCTCCAAACCGTGGCTGGCCGATGGCCGTCTGCCCAAGGCGCCCGTGGTGCAGGATGGCTTTTTGCAGCCGGCCTTCGAGATGGTCAAGCACGGCCCGCGTTTCATGGAATTCATGCGTGAAATGCGCCGCGAGGTGCTGGACCATTACGACAGCATCACCGTGGGTGAAGCCCCCTGCGCCACAGTGCAGGAGGCACGCGAGATCACCCACCCCGAGACCGGGGCGCTCAGCATGGTTTTTCAGTTCGAGCACATGGACCTCGACTCCCAGCCAGGCAAAGGCAAATGGGCGCTCAAACCCCTTCACTTGCCTGACCTGAAGGCCAGCCTGAGCCGCTGGCAAAGCAGCCTGCACGGTCAGGGCTGGAACAGCCTGTACTGGAACAATCACGACCAACCGCGCATCGTCTCGCGTTTTGGCGACGACAGCCCGGCTTACCGTGAACGCTCGGCCAAGATGCTGGCCACCTGCCTGCACCTGATGCAGGGCACACCTTATGTGTACCAAGGTGAAGAGCTGGGCATGAGCAATGTGGCATGGCCCGGCATCGAGCACTACCAAGACATCGAAACACGCAACATGTACCGCGTGGCCACGCAAGAACGCGGGCAAGCGCCTGAGGATGTGCTGCGCAGCATCCACGCCAAAGGCCGCGACAACGCCCGCACGCCCATGCAGTGGTCAGCGTCTTTGCATGGTGGCTTCACCACAGGCCAACCTTGGTTGGCTGCACACGACAACCACACCCACATCAACGCCGAAGCGGCGCTGGCTGATCCGAACTCGGTGTTTCACCATTACCGCCAGCTGATCGCGCTGCGCAAGCAATACCCGGTGCTGGTGCATGGCCGCTACGAACTGCTACTGCCCGACCATCCGCATGTGTTCGCGTATCTGCG
>JACCDW011816558.1_pt1 | contig 16487 bp, 10 predicted proteins | sample 7449781 | NCBI WGS metagenome assembly JACCDW01 (sample SAMN15323449, study PRJNA562643) | freshwater metagenome | isolation source: river surface water | place: USA:Blue River Watershed | collected 2017-08-18
AAGGTTAATGTACCTGTTGATGTTCCCGAGAATGTTGGGTTCGCGCCATTAACATTAACTGCAGTAGCATTGGGTAGTGAGAATGTTGTATTTCTGATAGTTGCAATACCAGATGTTGCGCCCATTAGAAGTGCTGTAGCAGCACCACCAAAGTTTAAGTTGGTTGCAACTGTATTATAAAGGTTTTGAGTTGCTTGAGTACCTACAAGAGTTGGATTATTAATAGTAGCAATACCTGTTGTAGCACCTAAATTCAGTGCAGTCGCAGCACCAAATCCTGTAATATTTGTTGCTGTAGTATTGAATAAAGTAAGAGATGCTGCTCCAGAGGAAACCGTAGTCGCATTGGGGAATGATATTGTTGTGTTTCTAATGGTTCCAACACCAGTCGTTGCACCCATTACAAGTGCTGTGGCTGCTCCACCAAAGTTTACATTGGTTGCAGTGCCATTAATAAGGTTGAATGTTGTTGCAGATGTTGTTACATCTCCACCATTAACTGCAATATCACCAGTTAATGTAAGAGTATCTGTGTTTGATACATATGAAATACCAGCATCAACATATACTGCAGTTGAAGCAGTACCAGTGTTATTAACAAAAAGACCAGGATAGAAAGTTCCGTTAGGTGCAGTCGTGGTATCAACCGTTAATGCTCTGGTTGCAGTTGAAATTGTACCTGTAAGAGAACCGGATAAGTTTGTAAAGTTACCAGTAGTTGCATTGACTGTTGTTGCACTGATTGAGGTATCAGACATCGTGATACCAGAACCAACAGCAAGGCGAACACCAGTCGCCATTGTAGTGGTTCCAATTGCAAGACCATAGTTAAAGGCAAATGCATCAGTACCAAATCCAAGCGTTCCTTGCTTAAACCACATCAATTGTTTGTAAGTATCTGGAAGCGTATTAATTCCAGATGCCGCAAATGAAGCAAGAGGGGTTCCTACTGTTGATGCAATTGCAACTCCAGCGTGATTTGCAGTATCATCAGTTGAAGCATCTTCATTAGTTACACTTGTAGTGTATCCGAGAATGATATCTTTGTTCTTAATAAAAACATCTTGACCATAAAGAATAACTGTAGTACCACCACCAATCGTAGCAGTTCCATCTACAATCAGATTTCCTGTAACATCTAAATTACCACTATAATATCCATTTCTCCATCTTTTTCCAGTCAAACCTAAATCATAGGTATTAGTTGCATTGGGAACAAGATTAGATACAAACTCACCAGCAACGCTAATATTATCTCCGTCACTATCACCAAGATTAATCTGACCACCATAAAATGTGGCAGTTCCAATAAAATATGACTGACCTACAACGGAAAGACCTGCACCAACTGTGACATTCTTATTAACTCCAAGACCACCATCAATTTGGACTGCGCCAGTATCAGCATTACCAAGTGTATTATCTGTTGTATTGGTAAAAGTTGTGATGCCAGAAAAAGATGCTGCTGGAAGAGAATTAGTCCAACTTAAATCACCATTCGCATTTGTTGTTAAAACAAACCCATTTGTTGGAGTTTCTGGAAGTGTATAAGTTGTAATTCCAGCAAGTGTATTTGGAGACTTTAAATTAATTGAATTTGTTCCATCTTTATCAACTAATTTAACTCTTAATGATGTAGTACCATCCTCTCTTCCCCAGTAACGATGGGAACCGAAGAATTTATTATTTGCGACAGAGGTATCAATGCCAATAAAAAAATCAAAATTGTTTAACGAAATTGCGGGTTCACCTGGGCGGAGTGCTGGTACTGTTCCTGCTACTCCTGCATTACCTCTTTTAAACTGAAGTACTGGTGCAGGCATCTTCTTACTATTATTTGATTATAATAGTATTTAGAATATGTTAAAAAGTACCAGCATCAAGATCAATTTTATTATCAAGATCTACATCAAGTTGATTTTCAAAAACGGCAGGAAGACCCGGAGAAATAGGATCTGTTGTTGCTGCAGAAAGAACTTCGTCTGGATTACGATCTCTCCATTTACCAGTTGTAGCATCATACATTAAAACATATTTGTCATTAGTGCCACTAATTTCTACATCAAATAATTCGTCTAAATTTTGTGGCATAATTTCCATCCCATAAGAAACACTTACTTTGTAGTTTGATGGTTGTGAAGATTTAACTGAATAATTATTTCCAGAAGAAAAGGTAACTCTATAAGTCATACAGATGCACTCTCTTCTACGATTGCTGTCCCCTTAATAACTTTTATTTTCTTTCCATTGATTGTTAAGACAACATCAAAATAATTACGACCTGCCTTAAGATTTGCTGTTTGTTCTGCAGTTAGTGTTAGTTTAATTGTTCCTTTTGCTGATGTAATAGTCTTTGAAAACTCTTCACCATTCGTTGCATCAGAATATTTACGAATTGTAGCATAAGTTGTTGTAAGTCCAGCAAGAACTGTTGCAGACTGATCTGGATCAAATAAACTAAAAGTTGCCTCAAAGTCAGTTCCTTTATCAATGACTATGTTCGTAATTTCAGCAACTGCCATTTGTCTTGGAAATTTTTAAGTATTTATAAAAAAATAGAGAACCTAAAAGAAATTCTTTTTATTTAAGAAAACTAATCTTATTTGGATCAAAGACAACAAAATCTCCATCATCAAGATTTATAAACCTCAACCACTCAGAAAAGTATAATTTTTTCTTACCGAAGATAATTTTGTAATTTTTATTATCTATGATTTCGTTTAAAAATTCTAAAACCTTTTCATGCTCTACACCACGTTTATCAATATTTTTTAGGATTAGAAATCCGTATTTCTCAAAAAAAGGATTTTTTCCTCTACTTGATGGTTGTGGTGCTGGATGTTCTATTGAAAAATACCAAGATAACATATTATGCATTTCAAAGCAAAACTTTTTTTCTTCTGAAATAAGTTTTTGAATTATATTTTTAATTAACTTCATTTTACCAATAAATATTCTTAGATTTATATATACACGAATGGCACACTTTGCAAGAGTAAATTCAGATAATATAGTAACCTATGTAACTCCAGTCAGAAATGATTTAATGACTATCAATGGAGTGGAAATACCAGAACTTGGTATTGCACATTTATACAGTACTATTCCCGATTCTGTTGGGGATAGATGGATTCAAACTTCTTATAATAGAAACTTTAGAAAAAATTATGCAGGAATTGGATGCAAATATGATGATGAATTGGACATATTCATTCCCCTCCAACCATTTCTATCCTGGTCATTTAATAGAGAAACTTTGGAATGGGAAGCACCAATTCCTAAACCAGAAGGTCTTTATATGTGGAATGAAGAAACTCAGGAATGGGTAAGTATGATACCTGTAGACTTATAAAGGCCACAGATACCTAATAATTACGATACCGGATCCACCATTTCCTTGAGCATAAGGAATTCCGGCGGAAGAATCAGACCATCCTCCTCCACCCCCACTGCCAGTATTTGTTGCGCCATTACCACCAACTCTATAAATTGGGTTATAGTAATAAGTACCATTTGGAGCTAGAGCATAATAGTATAGGGAACTTCCGCCTTGTCCGCCACCACCAAATCCACCACTACCACCATTTCCAATGTTATAATAGGGTGTTGATGAAGGTAAAGTAGTGTCTACTCCTCCTCCCCATCCACCACCACCAGCTGCAAACCATCCAGAAGGAGATCCATATCCCATTGCTGATCCTAATGGCGAAGAAGCACCTTGTCCGCCATTTCCTCCAGATAAAATTGATCCATTTCCACCCGCTGCTCCTGCACCACCACCTCCTCCATGCCATCCGCCATATATTGTAGTACCAGAGTTTGCATACCATATTCCCGCTCCACCGGGATTTCCTTCTGGTGGAGTATAATTATTGGAATTTCCAGATCCTCCAGGAAATGGTCCGCCGTTGCCGCCACTATATGAAGATCCTCCACCCCCTCCAGAACCTCCCGGACTTCCGGAAGGATATCCGCCACCACCACCTCCAGTAGAGGTAATAGATGAAAAAACAGAGGCACTTCCACTAATAGTTGAACTATAAGCACCACCCGCACCAACAGATATGGGAAATGGTGAAGGTCCAGTTAAAACTAATCCTGTCCCATTTCTAAATCCACCAGCACCGCCGCCACCACCGCTGATGCCCCCGCCACCACCAGCAACTACTAAGTAATCGACAGAAATTTGTGAAGCACTATTAATAGTAAAACTACCAGGACTAGTATAAACATGATATCTATAACCACCCGTATCTGAAGTTATAGCACCAGAAGTTGTTATACTTACCGCCGGTTCAGTAATAGTTACAGTAGTACTTGTTGCAACAACAGTTCCTGATGTGCTTACAGTACGAACTTGGAATTGAAATGATTCAGAACCTTCGTTTGTTGCAGTTGTAGATGCAGTGAGAGTTACTGATCCAGAATTGCTGTTAATTGTAAAAGATCCCGTTAAAGAATTAGTTGTAAAATCAGAAGCAGTAATCGATCCACTTACTGGGAGTATACTATAATATAGAGTGGTTGAATTAGCGACATTTACAGTTGTCACATTAAAAGTGACTGAAGATCCTTCAATAATACTTGAAACAGAAGGAGATACTGCATAAGTTATTCTTGAACTATCACTTATTGTAACTGTGGGACTTGTTGCAACAACAGTTCCCGATATACTTCCAGTTCTTAATTGTAGTTGGAATTGTTCATCACCCTCTCCCGTACTTAAATCACTCGATAATGTATATGCTACTGATGCTGCACTTGAATTAACAGTAACAGATCCAGACAAAGATCCGCTACTAAAATCTGATGCGTCTACTGTGCCGCTAACAGTGTTTAGCGTATAATATAATGTCGTTCCATCTGGTAAATTGGTAGTAGAAATGTTAAAGGTTACTGAAGAACCTTCATTCACTGATGTGGTTGATGGATTTACCGAATATGTTGGCGTAAGAGTAGTATCATTTATTGTTACCGTACTACTTGTTGCAACAATGGGTCCGGAAGTGCTTCCAGTGCGAACTTGAAAAACAAAGGTTTCTGAACCTTCTGTAGAATACTCAGCTGCAGCAGTAAGAGTTACTGCACCACTATTACTATTAACTACAAATGAACCTGATAGAGATCCACTACTAAAGTCTGCAGCAGTTACTGTTCCGCTTATTGTATAATAAAGTGTAGTATTATCAGGAACTCCAACAGTGGTAGTTGTAAATGTTACCGATTGACTTTCATTGATGTTTGAAGTGTTTGGCGAAACTGAATAATCGCCACTAATCCATCTATTAATACTTCTCAAATAATATTGAGAAGCTAATTGCCACAATCCTGAATTGTTATCAGCACCTTCAGGAAGTGTTTTTCTTCCGATTAATCTACCAAATCCTAAGTTACCCATATTTTTACACTAGAAATTAACCGATTTCTTCGTAAGAAATTACAATATTTAAAGATGAACTCGATGATGAACCAGCTTCAATCTGATCGCCTTCTTCCAAATAAATTGCAGAATCTTTACTAACAACAACAAGTGTTGTATCTGCAGGGACAGCAATAGTAAATGCTAATGCATATCTGGAGGTATTGGTACTATCCCAATAATAAACAGTAGCATCCGCAGAACTAGTTCCATTAACATTTGCTACTATAATGGAATTTACTTTTAAAAGTTTATTTGAAGGACACTCTAGAATATCAGTTGTTGTGGTGGTGCTTAGAGAAGCACCGATAGTTTTACCATAAATTGACGATACATTAACTATATTTGGTGCGGCCATTTTTAATGTTCTTTATTGATTATTTATAGTTTCATCCAAAAACAATTGTCATCGCTATTGCTTTTCCTGTACCGATAGTAAGTGTGCCGCCAGAATAAACTTGAGTTGCACTGATAATACCTGCATTTCCATTAATAGTAACACCAGTCCCTACCTTTAAAGATGTGGCAGTTACTATTCCTGATGAATTCAAGTTTGTAATGGTTGCATTAGTACTATTAAAGGTTGTAATAGTTCCTGCAGTTCCTGTTAGGTTTGTAATAGTTCCTGCAGTTCCTGTTATGTTTGTAATAGTTCCATTGGTGCTATTAAAAGTTGTAATAGTTCCTGCAGTTCCTGTTAGGTTTGTAATAGTTCCTGCAGTTCCTGTTAGATTAGTAAATGATCCTGTTGTAGCAGTAGAAATTCCAGTAACTAAAATATTGCCAACTACATGAAGTCTTGATGATGGTAATGAAGTTCCAATTCCCACATTACCTGTTAAATTATCATAATAAAAATTGGAAGATCCTTTAAGTGTTAAGTTATCACTATAAAAAATCTGTTTATCTTCAGCAATTCCAGTTCCTACTGATGATGCTACAATATCAGTTAAAAATCTGCCACTACCATAAAATCTTGTCGCAGTTACAACTCCAGTAATATTTAAATCTGTTGAAAATCCAATTTTTTTAGAAGTATTATTTACTTCTACAAGAGATGCAAATTGTGATAATTCTCTGTTGTATGCCATTCTTGTAGAACTCTTTTAAGAATATTTATGGATATAAAGTTAGTGTGGTGGAACCAATTCCCACTGCAGTGAATGTTAGTTTATTGCCAACTAAACTAATTTTGATTGGTGTTGTGCTTCCGGCGCTTATAAATCCTTCGGTTGCTGTTACAATGCCACTGACGTTCAAATTACTATTTGCCGAGGTAAATCTTTGAATAAGTGCCGAAGTTCCAGAAGAAATTCCAGTGGCAGAAGTACTACCAGTGCCAATTAAAACAGCATTTCTTTGTGTGATAACTGAAGAAAATCCAACAATCGAACTGACTGGAATAACAGAATTTGTGGTAAATCCAGAGTTGATTAAAACTGCATTTACATATCCTGGAGATTCAACTATCGGAATAGTAGTAAATCCAACAATAGGAACATTATTATAATACCCATTGATAGTTATTGAACTACCAATAGATACACCTGATGTACTTGCAACGCCGATTTCTGTAGATGAACTTCCAACGTTAACATTTGTCGTTGTAGTTAAGAATGTTTGATTATATGGAGTAACATTTACTGTAGTAAGATCGATAATTGATACTGAAGTTAAAATTCCAGAAACTGTAATACTATCACCAACAAGAATATTATCAATATTATTAAGTATAATTTGTGTTGAACCAATTCCAACTACTCTATCAACAGTCTTTATTAGATCTTGAGTTGAATAAGTTCCGCCAGTCACATTTAGTTCTTTTGTGGTAATTGTTCCAGTATCAATACTATTTTTAGTACCATTAATTTTAACACTTGACTGACCTATAGTAAGAATTCCCGTAATCGTTGCGTTGCCGTCAATATAATTTAAGTTTACTGGAGTGACAGTAACAGTTACTCCGGCACCAGTTCCTGCTGCTTGTACTGTTCCGCCAACAAAATTAATTGAGGTAATAGCATCTAATGTTCCAACTGGAATTCCTTCATCTAAAACAGTAACTCCAGAAATTCCTGTAGTTGATGCCAATCCAATCCCAATTACACCATATCCAATTAACTCTATAAAATCTCCAGCAAAAGCTGGATTAACTAATGTAACATTAATGCTACTATCAGTATACTCTGATGTGCTTAATTTAACTCCATTGATATAAACATCAATTTCATTTGGAGTGTGTACAAATTCAAATACTGTTTGACCTTCTGTTGCAGTATATGTTTGCGTCGTTCTTAAAGTTGGGAAACTAGCCCATTCTAGTCCAGTGTAAGTAGATCTTAAATATTGTCCTGTCGATCCTACACCAATACCACCAACATTTAATGGTCCAGTAACTGTAAGAGATTGAATCGTAGCGATACCACTCACATATACATTAGTTGCACCAATTTCGCCATTAACATGAAGAGTATACTTTGGTGACGTTGTTGCAATTCCTACTAAATTAGCAGTTGCATTAGCAACAATTAAATCCGTATTAACTTCTAAACCGTTTTTAACTACAAAATTCTTGTTGATACTCACGGTTCACTATCCCCGTTAAATTTTAACTATTTATAGTAGATTTCAATCTGTTAAAATCCAACCATTACCACTATTATTATACTCTTCTTCGCTCCAGTAATATTGTTGTCCGTCATTTGGATATTCTACTGAAGGTTTCCAAAGACAAGTTTCTTCATCTAATACCCAAGAGTTAAATGGTTTTGGTGGAATAAATGCATCTAATTCTTCATTATAATAATATCCTATTCCTGCATAATTTTTTCTGAAAGGAATACCACCGATTTTATGTTGACCCGCCAAAGTGTTATATGAAGTTCTCTTACATACTTGTCCATGACTATTTTCATAAATTTTTTCCCAATCTTCTTCTCCATCTTCATCAAGACCAACTATAACGTTAGTTACAATATTATTTTGATCTAAAAATGCGTAATGTGCCATAATTTTATGCTAAATTAAATGTTATGGGACCACTTCCGGAAGTAAATATTCTTATAGTTGGACTCGGCGCAGAATACACAAGTCCACCACCAATAGTTATATTATGTATAGATGGGAATGTTATTGCAACAACACCCGATCCGCCATTACCGCCGGTAGAGGAAACAGGTCCTGGAGATCTTCCCCACACTCCACCACCTCCACCACCAGATCCATAGTTATTAGATCCATTTGCTCCATTTGCAAATGTGGCATTATAAGTATCTCCCGGGGAACTGGGTCCAGCACCACCGACACCGGCGCCTGCACTAGCGTTACCTGCAGGTAATGACGGATAGTTACTCCATTGTCCGCCAGGTCCACTATATCCTGGTCCAGATGCTGGTGGATTTCCAGCGGCACCAGATCCTCCTCCACCTCCTGCTGCTAACGTATATGATACTAATGGAGAATAAGTTCCAGGTCCACCAAAACCAGCACCAAATGTACCAGCAGATCCTCCTGATCCTCCTGATCCTCCTCCGCCTCCACCTATGGCATAGTTTTTAATAGTATATGCATAATAAGTTGGATCACTTGCAGGTACTGGTGGGCTATTGGGTTCTGTTGAGTAACTGTAACCAGATCCACCAGGATATCCTTGAGATGGTGGTGGAGCAGGTTCTCCCGCAATAGTATATCCAGTGTAAGGTTGGACATAAGATCCAGGTGCTCCACCACCAGAAGCAATTGTCGATGGTGATGTGGGAAAAGCACCAGCACTAAGTCCACCGCCACCACCCCTAGCAGTTATTGGTCCAAATGTACTATCCCCACCACTGATACCATTATAAAAAGCACCAAATCCACCGGAACCACCACCACCGATAGAAACTGGATATGGACTACCAAGAGTATATGTAAATGATCCGGTTAAATAACCTCCAGCACCACCTCCACCGCCTGCATATGCTCCGGGCGCGACTTGAGATCCACCGCCACCACCACCGCCACCTACGACAAGATAAGTTGCAGTTCCTGTTGCACTAGTATCATTAATAGTTACAGTACTGCTAGTTGCAACAACAGTTCCTGAAGCACTTTCTGTTCGAACTTGAAACTGAAATGATTCAGAACCTTCAGTAGTTACATCATTTGCTAATGTAAAAGTTACAGAACCACTATTACTATTGATAGTAAACGATCCACTCGTAGAACCACTTGAAAAATCAGAAGGGTTTATTGTGCCACTTATGGTGCTTAATGTATAAAAAAGACTTGTGCCATTTGGAACTCCAGTTGTAGTGACGGTAAATGTTACAGAAGAACCTTCATTAACTGTATTGGATGATGGTGATACCGAATATGTTGGAACTGATGTATCATTAATAGTTACAGTACTGCTAGTTGCAACAACAGTTCCTGAAATACTTCCTGTGCGAATTTGTAATTGGAAAGATTCGGATCCTTCCAAGGTCAAATCATTTGATAATGTATAAGAGACGGTTGCACTTCCGCCAGTATTATAAGTTCCCGATGCTCCACTAATAGTAAAAGAACCACTCAAAGATCCACTTGAAAAATCAGAAGAATTTACAGTGCCACTAATTGGATTTATTGTATAATATAGTGTTGTGCCATTTGCAACTCCATTAGTACTAATCGTAAAAGTTACAGAAGAACCTTCATTTACACTTGATGTAGAAGGAGAAACTGAATATGTTGGACCAGAAGAAGTATCTGCGATAGTTATAGTGCTGCTAGTTGCAACAATGGTTCCCGATACACTTCCTGTCCTAACTTGTAACTGAAATGATTCGGATCCTTCCAAAGTATAATCACTGTTCATAGTGATAGAAATTGATCCAACACCATTTGAGTTAGTAGTAAAACTTCCAGATGTTGACCCACCTTGAATATCATTGGAATTAATAGTTCCACTTATTGTGTTTATTGTCCAATAAAAAGTAGTCGATGGGGCAACATTTACTGTAGTAAATGTAAATACAACACTACTTCCTTCATCTATAGAAGTAGTAGTTTGAGTTAAACTGTAGTATGGATCTCCATTTCCGGAGATTAGTGCAAGGAGGGATGACATATCAACTAATACCTGTTCCAGAGATTACAAACGTATTTGATGCTACACACAATATTGTACAAATACCATATTGTGCTAAGGTTCTATTGCCAGTATTACTTGTTCCAGCTTGTCTCAATATCACTCCAGCACCTTGAGTAATTGTTTGATTAGTACTAGAGTCATTGTATATAGCAACAGTATCTCCAATACTAAATGTTCCAGAAAGAACTGTTATGCCGCCTGTAGTAATAGAAATGTGTTTTCCATTGTCCGATGCTGCCAAGTTATATGATGAAGTCTTTGCATTTTGTGGTATGCTTCTTAGATTTCCAGATGAATCTGAAACAGAAGTTGCTGTAATTGCTCCCGCACTAAAGTTTCCTGAAGCATCTCTAGCAACTATAGCAGATGATGTATTTGAACTAGTTGCTGTCGTAGCACTATTCGGAATACTGGTCAATAATGCACCAGAACCACTAAAATTAGAAGCAGTGATTGTTCCACCTGTTGCAGATACATTACCACTAATAGTAATACCAGAAGAAGAAGTTTCAAGTCTTGCAGTATTATTGTGGAATAATGTTACTGCACCTCCTCGTGTTAGAGTTATTCCACTATGGAAGGAAGTATTTGCATTATCTAAAAGTCTTAAATATACAGTATAATTTGATACTCCATTATTGGTATAAAAGTCAACATACTTGTCACTTGCTCCAGTAAAGTTAAGCTCTCCACCAACATCAATATTACTTGATATTGAAAGAGATCCCGAGGCACTCAAAATTCCAACGGAGGTATTATCGAGACGATAAGTATAATCTGAAGTATCTCCATCGCTAGTATGGAAATCAAGATATCTACCAACCTCCATTACGCCACTACTATCAATCGTAGGAATTACTCCCCAACGATCACCAGAAGAACTTCCAAGAGTATTGCCTCCAAGTATCGAGGATGTTGCAACACCAACAAAAGTAAGAGTTGTAATTCCAGTGGTTGAATTATATTGGGAAGCGATTGAGATATTAGTTCCAGCAACAAAATTAACTAAGGTAGAAAATCCAACGCTTCCTCCAGAAGTTTTAATACCAACTCCAGTTAATCCTCCTCCTGTTGTTCCAACACCAACTGTACCAATCTTACCAAATTCTTTCCATTCATTATTACTAGTATAAACCCATCCCAAATAATCGGCATTAGAAGGATTTGCATTGTATTGAACATCGCCGGGATTTCCTGCAATCGTTGGTTTAGTTTCCCCAACAGTATACTTTCTAGAAACAGTTTGATTTCCTTGTAAGAATAGTGAGTTGACCTCAAATCCTTTTGTGGAAGTTGATGTTACTTTATCTCCAAAAATGACAGGTCCATCAAATTGAGAAATTGCTTCTCCATTTTCTCCACCATCAACCTTGATTGAACGTCTAAAGTTACCCTCAACTGGATTGATAACATTCAATCCAAGTTCATTTCCAATATCCTCTCCTGTAATAGTTTGGACGGGAGTATCAAATATTTCCTCTTGACCCGTAACCGTACTTAACTTCTTATTACCAGAATATGAAATACCCTTGTCATTCATACCTGTGTAGAAGTTAATTCCACCCTCTCTTCTAGTTGACTGTCCAAGAAGTTCTTCCTGAGCAGAAATTTGACGGTTTTGTTTATCTGGGAATGCTGTCGAATAATTTCCAGGACCAAAACCAACGTATTCAAATGTGTGTCCAGATGCACGAATGATAGAATGTCTTCTAAATTCAATTGGAGTTATTGATACCTTTCTAACTACGGAATTTATAACATGTCTATTTGCTCTTGTTCCAAGAACACCACGGAATACATAAACTGGATCTGTTGAACTAATTGTTGTTGGAACAGTTGTTTTAACTCTTACGAGTTCATCATCAATTTGTAGATAGTCTCCAATTCTAATATCTAGTTTATCAATACCACGAATTGTAATTTCATCGATAGTTTCGTTACTAACTTCATAAAGAAGAGTTGTGGTGATACCGGCGTAGTTTGCTACCATTCTACCGGCAAGGTTTTCATTATCAGAAGAGATTACTCCATCATTTGAAGTAGCACCTCCACGATGAGCAAAAATTGTACCAGATACTGTGGGAATATTTGTTGAAACTCCAACATTAAGAATAAATGTTGATAATCCTACATTTCTAGTAACTACAAAGTCTCCATTATAAAAACTTTGAGTTGCTCCTGATAAACGAATTTTATTACCGACAGATAAACCATGACTATCTGATGTAGTGACTGTTGCAAGTCCGCTTACATTATTATAAGCAATACTAGTAACCGAAAGTGATTTGTCGGTGAGATATGCAAATGCTCTTTGAGCAGAAGTTTGTCCTATACCAGTAACTGAGAATCCAGAAATTGGTTTTGTAGAAACTGCAGAAAAACTCTTTGCAGATCCAACAGAAACTCCAGAAATTCTATAAAGATCATTATATTCTTTATAAGAACTTGAAGAAACACCAGAAATTCTAAAGGTATCTCCTACATTGTTATAAATGCCAGTAACTTCAAAAACTGCTGGAATAAATCCAGAAAAAGTTGACACACCTACAACAGTAAGAGTGTTACCAATTCCGTATGCACTACCACCATCCATAATTTGGATTGCAGTAATATTTCCACTAGGATTAACTGCAATTTTAGCAGTTGCATTGTATCCAGTTGTAGATCCAGCAAATCCAACAAGTCTTGCATTATAAAAACTTTCTGCGGATCCGGATCCATATCCAACTCCAGAATACAAAGAGTTTAACTTAGTAATTCTGTTAAGTCCATGATCAATCGATGTGTAAACAGTATGTGTTGTTGTAGTCCCAGAAATAATATTCGTAACCCCAACACCAACATCAATATCCGAAAGAACTTTGTTGATTGTTTCTTTAGTAATACTATTTCTTACATCATTTACAACAACCTCACCAATTAAACCTGATGAAGCAAATGATCTTGTTTCATCGGGATCTGATACGGGATTGTCGCGACTGGTCTGAGGATAAAGTTCTTTAACTGGTTGAGAATATTTTTCTTCAGTAAATGGCGCAACAGTAGGAGCGTTGGAAGCATTAATTAAAGTGAGGTAATAAACACCATCTTGTTTTCCAGGAACATATCTCTGTGCTTCTTGATTTCTGTAGATATAATAGGTGTTATTATATCTTTTTCTCTTAAAGTATGGAAGATTTGTATCTCTTGCGTTTACGTTATTTGCAAACGTTCCGGGATTACTGTCTAAAGAAACAACAAATTCCTTGGCACTACTGATACCTGCAACAGTATAAGTTTTATTAAATCCAGAGTTTCCAACTCCAGCTGGATTTGTACTACTCTTAATATTAACAAGTTCAACTTGAGAACCTACTTGTAGGTTATGAGGAATTTCTGTAACGACCTTAACTGTATTTGTTAAAGAACTCCAAGATGCATCAGCAATAATTCTAAAGTTTCTTTGCTGATTGATGTTTGTGATTGATCCTGATCCAAAATAAGTCTGGATTTCAGTATTTGATGGTCCAATTACTGTGTTCGATTCTTGAAGAATAAAACCATCACTTGGTGGTCTTGCATAAGCACCACCATTTGCTGCAGGAACTACATAACGCACTCTGTAAATAGTATCTACAGCATTTCGATTAAATTTCTTTCTATTAAAGTAAGTTCTTGAAGTTGCTGCACCAAGAGATGTCGTTCCAAGACCTACAACTGCAGAATGAATAGTATTTTCAGTAGATGCAGTAGAAACTTTAATATACCACTGTCCTATAGAGGTATCATATCCAACAGGATGCCCAATATCTCCAGGAGCTTTATCACTAACTCTACTTACAACCGTTAGAGATCCACCTTTATTATTAAGAGTGATTTCTTTTCCACTTCCACCATTTTTAGCATCATTCAGAGTTTTTGCAAGTTTGATATCTACACTTGTCGTCAAACCACTATTTGCATTGGCATTAGTAATTGCATAGTAAATTGTATTTGCTTGTAGACCATCTGGAAGTTGCCCAGTCTCACTTATAACACGAATTGTTTCTCCATTCTCGAAGGTGTGGGGAGTGGTAAGTTTTAGAATATTTGAAGAAATGCTATTAATTCCGACAACACTTCTACCTACTTTGAAAGATTTTTCATAACTTGACTGAGAATTGGGCATTACAATTCTCGAAATATATTCTGTAGATGTTCCTCCCGTGGAAATGATAACTTTTAAGTTATCATTTTCTCTTACACCAATTCTATAACCCTCAAGAATATGTTCTGGTTGAACATCTTGATTATTTTCATTATAAAGATAAAGTCTCTCATTTGTTGTTCCAACGCCAACTGTTGCTGCAACATCTATTGCATTAAATTCAATAGAAATTTCGCTATTAGGCAGTTCTTTTGGAGGAATAATGTGAGTAATATATCCAAAATCATCTTGAGGGAAAGCATTCTTTCTAAATCCAGATGCTACAAGAGACTTTGCACCAAAGTTTGAGTTGGAATTAGTGACTGATTGATCGCCACCATCTTCAACAACAAAATGTTCCGCATATCCAATCGCAAAAATTGAAACGTTTTGAATAAACGCATCGTTAATGCATTTTACATGGAAGTTTTTATATTTGGGTTTATAAACTGCTCTTGAGTTTGTGCTAATCGTTTCATTTCCGGCAACAGTATTATCGTCATACACACCGGTAGTTTCATTATAAACTACGAAAGCATTATCATCTTTTTGAAGTCCAATACCCGTAAATTGGGCAATAACCATCGACTTAAATCCTGATGCTTTATCACCATCGGCAAGGACACCGCACATTCCATAAACAGATCTCAAAGAGATATTAAAGATATATGGAGATGCTGATGTTACTGTATCTGATGAAAGAGAAAGAGTGGATCCTAGTGGAGAGGGAAGTGCATTTACTGGAGCATTTTGAACTTGATACTTAATTCTAGTGTCATTGACTTTTTCGGAAACAATATAACTTCCATTATATCCACTGACAGAAACACCTTCAATCCTAATTGGAGTGTCTACTTCTAACCCAGCAACTGCCGATGAAACGTCTACAGTGATTGTTGATGTGGAAGTAACACCATCACCAGCACGAATACTTGAAATTCCTACGGACAGACCAGTAGAACCTACAATTCTATACTCATCAATCTTAGATTCAATGTCAAGAGAAGTTGATGGATAATCTGGTTCAATAGCACGTCCAGATGCAGCACCATAGGCAAGACCAACTTTTTCATAATACATATCCAGATCTGTACGATCTGTTGCATATGTCTGAAAATCGTCATCAATTGAAACATTATTTACGCCATCAGCATACTCAAAACAAGTGAGTTTGTGGTGAGAAAAATTAGGAACGAATAGATTACTCGTATAATCAATATAACATTGACTACTTGGATCAGCATCAAACATTGAAAACTGCCAGAAGTAACAACCACCTGTTACGCGGAAAATTGTAGATCTTTCAATATTATCATTTACTGGATTTGGAACATATTTTGGACGAATTTTTGTTTTTCTTAAATCGAGACCAACAATTGATGTTCCTCTTGGTACAATTACACCACCATGAATACTATTCAGTTTGTAAAGAGCATTATTCGAATCTGTTAGATCAAAATTAGTCGTTAACTCAAAAGGAGGAAAGGCGTTAGAGGTCTGCCCGTTTCTTAATCTAAAATTATTTGCACCATCTGGTATCCATCCTGGACGATTATCGATAACATGATCGCCTGGATAAACTAAAATCGTCGTTTTACCAAATCTATCGTTATTCAGTCCAATCTGATATGAAAACCTTGCTGCTTCAATCAGTGCTCTTTGGATTGTTTTAAATGGACGTGTTAAACTATTTCCTTTATTCTCAATAGAGTCTGTTGCATCAAGACTATTTGGATCAACATATAGAATAGTGCCACGAACAGATTTCAGGAAGTTTTCCAGGCGTGAAA
>JACCDW010893994.1_pt1 | contig 16486 bp, 13 predicted proteins | sample 7449781 | NCBI WGS metagenome assembly JACCDW01 (sample SAMN15323449, study PRJNA562643) | freshwater metagenome | isolation source: river surface water | place: USA:Blue River Watershed | collected 2017-08-18
ACCATGGTCAACGTGACCAATCGTGCCCACGTTTACGTGCGGCTTTGTACGTTCAAACTTACCCTTTGCCATTTTTAGACCCTCAAGCCAAAAAAATAAAAGACAGAAAAAACAAAATCAGACAAAAACACAAAAGACGACGGCATGCCCAGAACCACCAGAAACCTGGTGCCCATGGGCAGGATTGAACTGCCGACCTCTCCCTTACCAAGGGAGTGCTCTGCCACTGAGCTACATGGGCAAATCCCGAACAACCGAGTGACCGTGGAGCGGGTGAAGGGGATCGAACCCTCGTCTTAAGCTTGGAAGGCTTCTGCTCTACCATTGAGCTACACCCGCCCGGCGTACCGCAGCACGGAAAAACCGCTGTTCTCTGATCGTTGGTGGAGGGAGAAGGATTCGAACCTTCGAAGGCAGAGCCGACAGATTTACAGTCTGTTCCCTTTGACCGCTCGGGAATCCCTCCGCGGACCAGAACAGAGGATTATGAAGCATTTTTTCTCATGCTGTCAAGCAGCAATCCGTTTTTCCGTGCACCTTTGTGATACTCGTAACCGCCATGCGGTGGTAGAGTGGTTCCAATCTTCCTTCGGAGCCAGCGGCGATGACCTTTGACCCCCGAACCCACCACGCGCAGGACGTTCTGCCGGATTGCGCCCACCCGGCCGACCCGGAGCTTCTTAACCGGTTGTTTGTCCACGGCCGCACGCATAGCCACTGGCTACCCAAACCCGTCGACGATGCCATGCTGATGCGCGCCTGGAATCTGGCGCGGCTCGGCCCGACCTCGGCCAACTGCCAGCCCCTGCGGGTGCTGTTTATCCGCTCGGATGAAGCCAAAGCACGTTTGAAACCTTGTCTCGCGCCAGGCAACGTGGATAAAACCATGAACGCGCCCGTTACCGCACTTTTCGCTGCAGATACTCGCTTTTACGATCATTTGCCACGTCTTTACCCGCACGCCGATGCCCGCAGCTGGTTCACTGGCGACAGCCAAAGGACATTGGCACACGCCACGGCCGAGCGCAACAGCAGTCTGCAAGCGGCTTACTTTATGATGGCTGCCCGCGCACTGGGGCTTGACTGCGGCCCTATGTCAGGGTTTGATGCGGAACTGCTGAACCAGACCTTCTTCCCGGATGGCCGGTTCAAGATTAACTTTATCTGCAACCTCGGACACGGCGACCCGCAATCGCTGCACCCCCGTTCACCGAGGCTAGAATTTGAGGAAGCATGTCGGATCATCTGAACGCTCAGGCACCAGGCCTAGCTACCCCCCACGCCCACTTTCACCGGCCGGTCACGCTGACCTATCTGCTCGTCCTGCAGGGTCTACCGGCCTTGGGCGTGCTGGCGCTCGGCGCCCCTAGCTACGCCATGTTTAATCAGCCCATCCCCTGGATGGAGCTGTCCTTCGCCATCGGTGGCGTGGCCTTCTTCCTCACCTATCTTGCTAACTACGGCTGGCGTTATCGGATCATAGAGGCCCTAATCGCTCCGGCAACTTGGTTGGTGCTGCATCTGGCCGGCAAGGTTTGAGGCCATCGTCTTTAGTTCCGCGCTTATGGAGGACGCATCATGAGCAACGCGCAAAGCAATAACCCGCTGGATATGCTGCAAGGGATGTGGAACCAGATGGGCTTTCAGCTGCCCGGCATGGTAACGCCGACTCTGGATGAGGGCGAACTCGACAAACAGATCCGTGATCTGAAATCCGTCGAAAACTGGCTGCGCATGAATCTGTCGATGTTGCAGATGACGATTCAAAACCTGGAAATGCAGAAATCCGCCCTAGGCACTTTTCGCAGTATGAGCGAGAGCTTCGCCCATCCCGAAGCTGCGGCAAACACACAACCGCCTGCCGAGAACCCCTTCAGCGCGTTCTTTAACGTACCGCCTACAGCCGCAGCATCGAACGAGGCAGCACCTGCGCCCGCGCCTGAACCCGCCGCTGCGGCCAGCGACGAGGCTGGGCTCACCAAAGCGGCGATGTGGCCATGGGCAATGATGAATGAATTGAACACCAAGATGCAGGAACAGTTGGCCGATTCAGCGCAGAAACAACCCGCTCGTAAGAAAGCCGCTGGCAGCGCCACTGCGGCAGCACGCAAAGCAGCAACGACTAAAAAACCCGCCGCAAAGCGCAGCGCTAAGAAGGTCGATTAATCAGCCTGCCGCCTTTGCGGCATCCACCATATGCTGAGCAAACCAGGGGCCGGCGCCATACAGCAACGCGGCGGCGCCCATCAGCAATAACGTACCGTAAAAAATCTGCAGCCGAGTTTTGCGCAACCCTTCCGGGAAGGCACGGCAAAAAAAGATGGGGCCCAAAATCGGCAGGAAAAATACAAAGGCAGCCCACCACCAACCGCGCACGATGCTGGCCGGAACCACCACGATATAACCCACCAGCAGCAATACAACGCCAACAGCGGCCATCAGCGCAACGGCCAGCACGAATGCAAAAAAACCAAACTCCATCTTGAGCCTCTGATTATTTCTTTTGTTTGACCGGACGTTGCCAGCCAGTCAGCGATAATTGCTTGGCGCGCGATACGGTCAACGCATCCGGCGGCGCATCCTTGGTCAAGGTCGTGCCAGCGCCCAAGGTCGCGCCCCGCCCGACGGTGACCGGCGCCACCAGCTGGGTATCCGAACCAATGAAGGCGTCATCTTCGATGATGGTGCGGTGCTTGTTGGCGCCGTCGTAATTGCAAGTAATGGTCCCGGCGCCAATATTGACACGCTCGCCGACGGTGGCGTCGCCCACGTACGCCAGATGATTGGCTTTTGACCCATTGCCGAGCTGCGTATTCTTGAGCTCAACGAAGTTGCCCACGTGCGCACCCGCACCCAGCGTTGAACCGGGGCGTAAGCGGGCATAGGGACCGACCACCGCATCGGCGCCCACCTCGGCCTGATCGAGGTGACTGAAAGCGTCGATGTGCGCACCCGCTCTAACGGTCACATCACGCAGCACGCAGTAGGGCCCGAGGCGCACGCCTTCCTCCAGGACAACGCTGCCTTCAAATACACAGCCGACATCAATACTGACATCACGCCCACAGCGCAGGGCGCCACGAATGTCGATCCGGGCCGGATCGGCCAAGCGCACACCCTCGATCATCAGCTGCTCGGCCTGGTGCTGCTGCCAGATGCGCTCTAGTGTGGCCAGCTGGCCTTTCGAGTTAACACCGGCCACCTCCCAGTCATACTGCGGTGTCACGGTATGCACGAGCACGCCCGCTTGCACCGCCATGGCCAGCAGATCGGTCAGGTAATACTCGCCCTGCGCGTTATTGTTCGACAACGCCGCAAGCCATGTTTGTACATGTGCTGCCGGCAAGCAGAGAATGCCTGTGTTGACTTCGGTAATTTTGCGCTGAGCATCGGTCGCATCTTTTTCTTCGACATTGCACACCACCTTGCCGGCGGCATCGCGCACGATGCGACCATAGCCCGTTGGATTGTCGAGATGCTGCGTGACCAAACCAACGCCATCGCCGGCCGCTTGGAGCAGTGCCTTCAAGGTCTCCGGCTGGATCAGCGGTACGTCGCCATAGAGGATGAGCACTTGTCCATCCTTCGGCAAGGGTTGCAGCGCCGGCAACGCCATTTGCACGGCATGCCCGGTACCCAGTTGTGGCGATTGCAACGCAAACTGCATACCGGCATCGGCCAATGCGCTCTCTACGACGGGCGCACCATGGCCAACGACGACCACGGTCTTTTGCGCATTCATCGCGGCAGCGGCCGCGATGACGTGTCGTACCATGGCTTTGCCCGCAATCGGGTGTAACACCTTGGGCAAGCCTGAACGCATGCGCGTTCCCTGACCGGCAGCAAGAATAACGACCTGCAAAGGGCGTATATGACTCAAAACCAACTCCGTTAATCGCTTCTTTAATACCCTCAAGGATACCGGAAGCTCAAAGACAAAGGGTGGCCTTTAGGCCACCCTTTGTTCACTCGATCACGGCATGAGCGCCGGCTGGTCTACAGGCGGCGCACAGTACTCGCGCAGCCCATGATCATTAGCGCGGCAGCAGGGTCGAGCCCATGAGGAATAGATCTACTTCACGGGCACACTGACGGCCCTCGCGGATCGCCCAGACCACCAGCGACTGACCGCGACGCACGTCACCGGCCGCGAACACTTTCTCGACATTAGTTTTGTAGCAACCCTCGCCGTCGGTGGTCGCCTTGGCGTTTTGGCGCGCGTCCTTCTCCACGCCGAAGGCGTCGAGCAGACCGCCAACCGGATTCGTAAAACCCATGGCCAGGAATGCCGCGTCACATGGCAATTCGAATTCCGAACCGGCGACTTCAGTCATCTTGCCGCCTTGCCAATCCAAACGGACAGCCTTCAGCGCCTTAACATGACCTTTGCCGTCAGTGACGAATTCCTTGGTGGCAACCGCGAAGTCACGCGAACATCCTTCGTCGTGCGAGGTCGACGTGCGCAGCTTGATCGGCCAGTACGGCCACACCAGCGGCTTATTTTCCTGCTCCGGCGGCATCGGCATCAGTTCGAACTGGGTCACCGAAGCGGCGCCGTGGCGGTTCGACGTACCGACGCAGTCGGAACCGGTGTCGCCGCCGCCGATCACGATGACATGCTTGCCCTTAACGTTGATCGGATTGGGTTTGCCCTGCTGCACTTCCTTGTTCTGTGGAATGAGGAATTCTAGCGCGGCGTAGATCCCCTTGAGCTCACGACCCGGCACCGGCAGATCGCGCGGCACTTCCGAACCGGCGGCCAGAATGACGGCGTCGAAGTCTTTCTTTAGCACGTCGGCCGATACAAAGCTCTCGGCGTCATTATTGATGCCCTGCGGCAGATCCTTGTGACCGACCAGGATCCTAGTCTTGAAGGTCACGCCTTCGGCTTCCATCTGCTTGACGCGACGGTCGATCAGCGTCTTTTCCATCTTGAAGTCGGGAATGCCATAGCCCAGCAGACCACCAATGCGGTCACTCTTCTCGAAGACGGTGACATCGTGTCCAACACGCGCCAGTTGCTGGGCGGCAGCCAGACCTGCAGGGCCCGAACCGATGATCGCAACACGTTTGCCGGTTTTGTTTTGTGGCGGTTGCGGTACAACCCAACCCGAGGCCCAAGCTTTATCAATGATGGCGCGCTCGATGGATTTGATACCCACCGGCGCGGCGTTGATACCCAGCGTACAAGCGGCTTCGCACGGCGCCGGACAGATACGGCCCGTAAACTCCGGGAAGTTGTTCGTCGAGTGCAGCACGTTGATCGCGTCTTGCCACTGACCGTGGTAAACCAGATCATTCCAATCGGGAATGATGTTGTTCACCGGGCAACCGTTGTTACAGAACGGGATGCCGCAATCCATGCAGCGAGCGCCCTGTTGCTTTGCCGCAGCATCGTCCAGCACCGCAACGAATTCGCGGTAATGCTGCTTACGCGCCTCTGGCTTTTCGTAAACCTCACTCAGACGTTCGAATTCGAGGAATCCAGTCGGCTTTCCCATTACACAGCCTCCTTAACCTTGGTGTTTTTCTTGATGTCGTCCAGAGCGCGACGGTATTCGTGCGGCATCACTTTGATGAACTTCGCACGATGCTTGTCCCAATGGTCGAGCATGTTCTTGGCGTACTGCGAACCCGTCCACTTGACGTGGTTGGCGATCAGTTCCTTAAGCAGATCCTCATCGGCCATCGTCAGGTGGCGCAGATCCACCGCACCGTATTCGGTGTCTTCACCGAACTCCGATGCCGCTGCGGCAGCCTTCTCAGCGGGCAATGGTTCCAGAGCGACCTGGGTCATATTGCAGCGGCTGGCGAACTTGCCGTCGACATCGTAGACGTAGGCAAAACCACCTGACATGCCGGCGCCGAAGTTACGGCCGGTTTGACCCAGCACGACCACGGTACCGCCGGTCATGTATTCGCAACCATGATCACCGACGCCCTCCACGACAGCCGTGGCGCCCGAGTTACGCACCGCGAAACGTTCGCCGGCAACCCCGCTGAAATAGGCCTCGCCATCGGTCGCACCATAGAGCACGGTGTTACCGACGATGATATTGTCTTGGGTCTCGCCGCGGAAGGCCGCCGGCGGCCGTACCACGATGCGGCCACCCGACAGACCCTTGCCGACGTAGTCGTTACCTTCGCCTTCGAGGACAAAGTTCACGCCCCTGGCGAGGAAAGCGCCAAAGCTCTGGCCAGCGGTACCGTGCAGACGAATCGTTAACGTGTCATTCGGCAAACCGGCAGCACCATAACGTTTGGCGATATCGCCCGAAAGCATCGCGCCGACGCTCCGATTCAGGTTGCGGATCGGGAAATCCAGTTCCTGTTTTTCTTTACGTGTGATCGCCGGCTTGGCGGCGCCGATCAGTTCGTGATCGAGCGCCCGCTCCAGGCCATGATCCTGTGTCTCGGCATGACGGATCGCCACCTCGTCCGGCACGGCCGGCATGTGGAAGATCTTCGAGAAATCCAGGCCCTTCGCCTTCCAGTGCTCGACGCCGGCACGGGTGTCGAGTAGATCAGCGCGGCCAACCAGGTCATCGAAGCGGCTGATGCCCATCGAGGCCATTAGCTTGCGCACTTCTTCAGCAATGAAGAAGAAGAAATTAACGACGTGTTCCGGCTGACCGCTGAAGCGCTTACGCAGCTCCGGATCCTGCGTGGCGACGCCGACTGGGCAAGTGTTCAGATGGCACTTGCGCATCATGATGCAACCGGTCACGACCAGCGGCGCTGTTGCGAACCCAAATTCATCCGCACCAAGCAAGGCGCCGATGACGACGTCACGACCGGTCTTCAACTGGCCATCGGTTTGCAGGCGGACACGACCGCGGAGGCGGTTGAGCACCAGCGTCTGCTGGGCTTCGGCCAGGCCGAGCTCCCACGGCGCACCAGCGTGCTTGACCGACGAGATTGGCGAAGCGCCCGTGCCGCCATCGTGACCGGCGATGACAATGTGATCGGCCTTGGCCTTGGCGACACCGGCAGCCACCGTGCCGACGCCGACTTCGGCGACGAGCTTCACGGAGACGGAAGCGACCGGATTGGAGTTTTTCAGATCGTGGATCAGCTGCGCCAGATCTTCGATGGAGTAGATGTCATGGTGCGGCGGCGGCGAAATCAGGCCGACGCCCGGCACCGAATGGCGCAAGAAACCGATGTATTCACTCACTTTGTGGCCCGGCAGCTGGCCGCCTTCACCCGGCTTGGCACCCTGAGCCATCTTGATCTGGATCTGATCCGAGTTGGCCAGGTATTCGGCAGTCACGCCGAAACGACCTGAGGCCACCTGCTTGATCGACGAGCGCAGCGAGTCGCCCGCTTTCAGTTGGATATCGCGTTCGATACGACCCTTACCGATAATGTCGGAGAGCATTTCGCCCGCCTTGACCTTGCGGAAACGGCCAGCATCTTCACCGCCTTCACCGGTGTTCGACTTGCCACCGATTCGGTTCATGGCGATGGCCAGCGTGGTGTGCGCTTCGGTCGAGATTGAACCCAGCGACATAGCGCCAGTCGCAAAGCGCTTGACGATTTCGCTGGCCGGTTCCACTTCGTCGATGCTAATCGACGGACCGGCCGGTTTGATTTCGAAAAGACCCCGCAGCGTCATATGGCGCTTGGTCTGATCGTTGATGATGCGCGCGTACTCTTCAAATGTTTCGTATTTACCAGAACGCGTGGCATGTTGCAGCTTAGCGATCGCATCCGGCGTCCACATGTGCTCTTCACCGCGGATACGGAAGGCGTATTCGCCGCCGGTTTCCAGCAGGTTGTTGAGTACGGGGTCGTGCGCAAATGCGCGGTCATGCACACGCAGCGCTTCTTCGGCAACTTCGTCCAGACCAATGCCTTCGACCTGGGTGGCCGTACCCGTGAAGTACTCGTTCACAAAGTCTGAGGCCAGACCAATGGCTTCGAAGATCTGGGCGCCGTTGTAGGACTGGTAGGTCGAAATACCCATCTTCGACATGACCTTGCGCAGACCTTTGTTCACAGCTTTGATAAAACGCTTGCCGGCTTCGTATGCCGACAGCTCGCCCGGCAGTTCGCCAGCAACATCGGCGATGGTGTCAAACGCCAGCCACGGGCAGACGGCTTCGGCGCCATAACCGGCGAGCAGCGCGAAGTGGTGCACTTCACGTACCGAACCCGAATCCACCACCAGACCGGTCGAAGTCCGCAGACCGGTCTTGACCAAATGCTGATGCACGGCGCTGGTGGCCAGCAACGCCGGGATCGGCGCACGCTGACGATCCACCTTGCGATCCGACAGGATCAGCACGTTGTAACCTTCACCGACGCTGGCTTCGGCACGATCACAGAGTGCAGCCAGCGCGGCCTTCGAACCCTCGGCGCCCTCAACGGCCGGGAAGGTCATATCCAGCACGAGCGCACGGAATTTGCCGTTGGTAAGCTTGTCGATTTGACGCAGCTTGGCCAGGTTGGCCGAGGTCAGCACCGGCTGATCGACTTCCAGACGCAGCGGCGGTTCTTCGCCCGGCTTGACGTCAATACCCAGTAGATTGGGACGGGGGCCGATGAACGACATCGTCGACATCACGATTTCTTCGCGGATCGGGTCGATCGGCGGGTTCGTTACCTGCGCGAATAACTGCTTGAAGTAGTTGTAGAGCGGTTTGTCTTTATCCGACAGCACCGGTAACGGGCTATCGTTACCCATCGAACCGGTGGCTTCTTCGGCGTTGCTGGCCATTGGCTCGAGGATGAACTTCAAATCTTCCTGCGTGTAACCAAAGGCTTGTTGCGTGTGCAGCAGCGATTCACGCAGGCCTTCGCTATCTTCCACTTCTGGAAGGTTTTCCAGATGCTGGCGGCTTTGCTCGATCCATTGACGATACGGACGCGCGCTCGAAATGCTGCCCTTCAGTTCTTCGTCATCGATGATGCGGCCCTGTTCGAGATCGATCAGGAACATCTTGCCCGGCTGCAAACGCCACTTCTTGTTCACTTCTTCCTGCGGGAAGGTCAGCACGCCCATTTCGGAAGCGAGCATGACGATGCCGTCGTCGGTGATCTGATAGCGCGCCGGACGCAGACCATTACGATCCAGCGTGGCGCCGATCATGCGGCCATCGGTAAAGGCCACGGCGGCTGGACCATCCCACGGCTCCATCATCGCAGCGTTGTATTCGTAGAAAGCGCGACGCTCTTCATCCATCAGCGGGTTTTCGGCCCAGGCTTCCGGAATCAGCATCATCATGGCTTGCGGCATCGAGTAGCCACCCATGACCAGCAGTTCGAGCGCATTGTCGAAACAGGCCGAGTCCGACTGACCTTCGACGATCAACGGCCACAGCTTATCGAGATCTTCGGCCAGCCAATCAGAGGCCATGGCCTTCTGACGGGCACGCATCCAGTTGACGTTGCCACGTACCGTGTTAATTTCGCCGTTGTGGGCGATCATGCGGAACGGGTGCGCCAGATCCCAGGTCGGGAAGGTGTTGGTCGAGAACCGTTGGTGGACCAGCGCGATGGCAGACACCAAAGCGGGGTCTTGCAGATCCAGGAAATAGGCGCCAACCTGATTGGCCAGAAGCATGCCCTTGTAGACCATGGTACGCGACGACAGCGACGGCAGATAGAACTGCTTGCCATCCTCGAGCTTGAGCTTGCGCACGGCGTGTTCGGCGCGCTTTCGCACCACGAACAGCTTGCGTTCGAAAGCATCCTGATCCTTCAGCGATTCCGGACGACCGATAAAAACCTGACGCGTGACGGGTTCAAGATCACGGGCGGCTTCGGCCAGAATGGTGTTGTCGACCGGCACGTCGCGCCAGCCGAGAAATTCCAGACCTTCTTCATGGATGATGCGGGCCAGAACGGATTCGCAGGCTTTGCGGCCAGTAATTGATTGCGGCAGAAACACATTGCCCACGGCATAGTGGCCGACCGGCGGCAGGCGCAGCCCTTGCTTGGCGCGCTCGGCACGCAGAAATGCGTCCGGCAGTTGAATGAGGATCCCGGCGCCATCACCGAGCAGCGGATCGTAGCCTGTGGCACCACGATGTTCCAGGTTTTCAAGGATGAGCAGACCCTGTTCGACGATCTCGTGGCTCTTTTCATTCTTGATGTGCGCAACAAAACCGACGCCACACGCGTCGTGTTCATTAGCCGGGCTGTATAGACCCTGGCGCTCTGGTGCTCCCATGTGCTTTTCCTTCTATCAATCCATGAACCCGCCGGCCAAACCGGCACTGCACAAAAGTGATCCCCGTCCGAGTGCGATGCACCAAAACGAACCGGCCAATATACGCCCAAACCCCCTTCCAATTCAAGACGCTGCAGCGCAAAAACCGGCGTTTTCCCGAATTTTTTTGGGGGAATGGCGTCTATGCCACATTTAGCTACGCAACGACCGTGCCAGAACCTCCTCAAGGGAGGGCGATTGACAAAATTGCCTAAAAATTAAGCGGTGGTTTAGCGGCTGGTCGGCGGTACTGCAGTATGAGCCGCTTGCGCCGCTAAACCGGCCTTAATCGCCGCCAGGATGGCCTGATCATCCGCCTCGGCGGAAACAACGGCCTGGCCAATCGCCTTCAGCAACACTAAGCGCATGACGCCGGCGCTGACTTTCTTATCGTGGCGCATCAGCTCCAGATAACGCTCGGCGGAGGCTTGGGGCGTGGCTGCCAGCCACGGGCCGGCCACCGGTAGCCCCACGCGCTGAAATAGCACCTTGATGCGATCTACAGCGCACGCATCGATCCAGCCCAGCTGCTTGGACAACAAGGCGGCCATCACGGTACCGGCCGCCACGGCTTCACCATGCAGCCAGCTCCCGTAGCCCATGCCCGTTTCGATGGCATGGCCGAAAGTATGGCCTAGGTTGAGTAACGCCCGCTCACCGGCCTCACGCTCGTCGCGCGCCACCACCTCGGCCTTGTGTGCGCAGGATTGGTAGACTGCCTGCGCCAACAGCGCCTTGTCCTGGTGCAGCAGGCCATCGGCGTTTTGTTCCAACCAGCGGAAGAAGGCTTCGTCACGGATCAGGCCGTACTTGATGACTTCCGACATACCGGCCGCCATTTCGCGCGGCGGCAGCGTATCGAGCGTATCCAGATCAGCCAGCACCAGCTTTGGCTGATAGAAAGCCCCAATCATGTTCTTGCCCAGCGGATGGTTGATGGCAGTCTTGCCACCCACCGATGAATCCACCTGCGACAGCAGCGTGGTCGGCACCTGAATAAACGGCGCACCGCGCTGATAACAGGCTGCCGCAAAACCTACGAGATCGCCAATCACACCGCCACCCAGCGCAATCAGCGTGGTGCCGCGCTCACAGCGGTGCTCTAGCAGCGCATCAAAAACGGTATTTAGGGTTTCCCAGGACTTGTATTCTTCTCCGTCGGGCAAAACCACCGAAAAGGCCGGGCACCCCAGCGAGGCCAACGTGGCCATCACCTTGTCGAGATAGAGTGGCGCCACGGTCGTATTGGTAATCACCACCGCGCCTGTCTTGGGGTTCAGGTGCGGCCGCCACAACTCGGCATTGGCCAGCAGACCGCAACCGATATGAATGGGGTAACTGCGCTCATCCAGCGCGACCGTCAGAGTTTGATGCGGTGAATTCATGCCGTCATTGTAGCCCGAGCGCAGAAACAGTAAGGCAGGTTCAGGCTAGCTTGCCCGCCTTGGTTAACGCATTCACGATGGCCTGCACCACCTGTTGAGGGGCACCGCGCCCGGTTTCTACAATGGCATGTGCCACTTCACGATAGAGCGGATCACGAATTGCGTGCAATTCACGCAGGCGCGCCAGCGGATCAGCCACATTCAGCAACGGACGACTCTTGTCATGCCGCGTCCGCTCGGCCAGCAGTTCTGGCCGCGCACTGAGATAGACCACAAAACCCTGGTTGCGCAGCACCTCGCGATTCTCGGGACGAAGCACAATGCCGCCCCCCGTACTCAGCACCACATCGGGCTCCTGCGCCAGATCCGCCAGCACTTCCTGCTCCCGCTTCCGGAACCCATCCTCTCCCTCAATCTCGAAGATCAGCGGGATCGTAACGCCATTGCGCTTTTCGATCTCATGATCGGTATCGATGAAGGTTTTACCCAAGCGCCGCGCCAGCAAGCGGCCGACCGTCGACTTACCGGCGCCCATGAGGCCGATGAGGAAAACATTCGGGGCAAGATTTGGTGGTTGGGTATTAGGCATACAAAAGAGGGTTACTGACTACCGGCCATGATCTGAGGTGAGATGAACACCAGCAATTCACGACGCTGTTCCGTCGTTGAACGATATTTGAACAGATTCCCAATAAACGGGATGTCTCCCAAAAAGGGCACTTGCGTGACGAGATTATCCACTTTCTTAATAAAAACACCGCCAATCGAAACTGTACCGCCGTTTTCTACCAAGACATCCGTTGTGACGACTGTGCTCTTGATCGGTGGATTGGTCGACCCAGGAATAAGCTGCATCGCTGCATAATCTGGCTCTTCTTTGCGAACAATCAGTTTTAAACGGACTTTGCCATCGGGGGTAATCTGCGGTGTCACGTCCAGCGACAGCACCGCTTTTTTAAACTCCACAGTCGGAATCGTGGTTCCCCCGGTCTGCGCCGTTGATAGGTAGGGAATCTCCGTACCGTCCTCAATGATTGCTTTGACATTATCGCCAGTCACTACTTTGGGACTAGAAATGATCTTCCCTCGGCCATCTGACTCGAGCGCCGAAAGTTCGACATTAAGTATTTTTGAGCCCGTTGGGTTCAGCAATGCGAACGCTAGTGTTCCAGCAGCAGATCTTGTCGTTGGCAAGTTCACCGATCCCAGGGTCTGATTGACTGCAAATGGCTGCCCATTAACGCTATTGAGCGTCTGGTAAGTTGGGCTGCCCGATGCACTTCCTGGCACATAGCGGTTATAACTCAGTGCCTGACCTGCTTGGGTCGGCGGCACGTACTGCCCACCGCCGAGTTGTAACCCACCGCCGGTCCGCACACTATCCAGCGCACCAAGCCTGACACCCAATTCTTCATTAAAGGTTTCGTTAGCTTCTACAATACGGGCTTCGATTAACACCTGCCGGATCGGCTGATCGGCTGAGTTGATTAGCGAGGCAATCTCTGAGAGCTTGAGCGCTGTGTCATTTACAAATAAGGTGTTCGTGCGCGAGTCGACGCTGACTTTACCGCGCAGCGTTAATTGTTCGCGCACTAATTTCTCTAAATCTAGCGCCTGGGCAAATTTCATGCGGAATGCCTGTTGACGCAACGGGCCAATCGCCTGGCTCTGCTGCTGCATTTCCATACTCAGCCGCTCCTGCTCGGCCGCCTCAGCACGCGGGCGGATCACGAGAACACCATCATCCATCCTACCGACCAAACCCTTTTGCTGGTAGATCGCCTGAAGCACTTCCTCTGCGGGCACATCTCGCATCACGATTGTGATGGAACCCTTCACAGAGTCGCTGACTACAACGTTCACCCCGATTTCCCGCCCCATCACCCCCAGTATCTGCCTGATATCGCCATTTTGGATATCTATGGTCACCCTTTGATTGCCTGGGTTGCGACCAGCCTTTAATTTCGGCTTGAAGTTTTCAGATCCTGCCTCCGACGATTGAGCTGTGATCGTCTGAGCCAAGACAGTTGAAATCTTGTTTTGTAATGGCCATGGACACGCCATTGCCAAGGTAATAGCAGCCACTAATGTTCTTTTAGTCACAAGTAGTCTCCGTGATGCCATCATTTCTCCCGCAGTAGCCATTGGTTTTGCATCCCATCGGTCGCTAATAGCAACCCCTGGTCGCCAATCTGCTTCACCGTCGCAACCTGCACACCAATTCGGTCGCCTTGGCGAACAGATCGATATACGGCGCCTGAGCGCACTACAGCAACGCGTCCAGACACTCCGGTGATAAAACCTACAACGGATAGCGACGCGATCGGGACGTCTGGGAATAGAACATCCGTCTTACCTCCCACCGGAGTCGACCCAATTCCTGCCGAAGTTCGAGATGGGTCGAATGGATCCTGCGTTTTTGCTGCATAGATCGCAGGCGGCGTATCAATAATCTCCGGAACTTCTGGCATCTGAGGTGTTGCGATACGCGCTTTTTCCGCAGACATCCATGCTTCAGCTCTACGCTCATGATCCCAAGTATCACAAGCCACCACGCCGAAGATCATGGCCGAGAGTGATAAATGTTTAATGCGAAACATTCGTCTCCCCGTCACTGGCTTCATGGTTTTCGAGCGTCTTGGGTAAATCACCCCGATAGGCTTTAAGCTTTGCTGTCAAATACAACTTCCCGGGGATTGCATCCTTTGACTCCAACAAGATGTCGATCGTCACCAAGTGCTGTAGGCGGGATATCCCTTCCAGAAAACGCCCCGCCGTGTCAAAGCTGCCCGAAAGCTCTATATCGACCGGTAGCGTCGCGTAGGCCTCTTCAATTATTTCTGGATCTGGCCTAAAAGACTGTAATTTCATCCCGCTCTCGCGTGCCACCTTGTTCACCTGATCCAGCACATGCACTACTTCTAGTTCAGCCGGGATAAGTTCCAGCATCTGACCAAATCGAGCGTCAATGATGGCAATCCGCTCAGCACGAGTCTCCAGCAACGCTGCTTCGTAAGCCATCCGCTGAAACCGGGACTTTTGCATTTGTGATTCATTCGCCAGGACACGTGATTTATCCGACAAATCACCCCAAAGCTCTGCTGCCGAGATAACGAATGTCAATGTAAACACCAAAAACAACAGTGCTGCTCTGAACCACTGCGGCCAGATCTTTATGTTTCTAAATTGAATTCTTATACTTCCTGCCTGCCGTATTTGTAACACCGAGCGCTCAACTAACTCTCCAATATCCATGGTGAGCAATGCTTTGCACGCCGCTAGCCGCTTCACACACCAGCCATGGCAGTTCTGGCGACTCGTTTTCAATACCTGGGGCAACTTACCATGCCAGCGATGTGTCATATCAACCCATTCGCGGAAATTCATTGCCCGGCACCCTGTTCTAATTTCGGCTTAGCCATGTTGGCAAGCCGGACTTTTCCTGTAATTGAAAACTGATACGCAGCCATGCCTTCGGGGTCTTGTATTCGTATCTCCCCCAATCTGATCTGCTGTAAGTACGCAGAATTCGCTAAGCGCTCAAGAAATCGCGCAATCGCCGCCGCGTCAACTGATTTTCCCTCCACCTCAAAATTCTTGCCATCTTCCGATAGACGAAGGAGATAGACCTCTCTTGGCAAAGCCGCAGCGAGATCATTCAGAATGAGTACACTAGTTGATCGACGGGCGTCGAGTCCTTCAATCACTTTTTGACGCAACACCATGCGCTGATATTCTTGTTCAAGCCTCAGCGATTGCTCGTATCGGGGCTCCATACGCTGATTGGCCTCAATGAGCGCCTGCTGAAATGACATTTCGGACGCATTCGACCTTTCCATATGCAATCTGCCCAATGCCGCCATCAGTAGGGCGCCGCATGCCGCCATGGTTGCCTGTCTAGCAAATATTCGCCAGGCAAGATCTCGCGACATCTGCCTGTGTGGCAACAAATTGAAACGGGTCTCCATCATGTCAAGCGCCTTTTCGACATACCCAGAGCAATTAGAACGATCTCGTCAGGCACATAATCGTTAGCAGAAACTCTTTCGACGGACTGACCAATCAATAAGTTATCAATCTTTTTGGATACAGAGACTTCTGAACTCGCAGATGACCAGTTAGGCATGGGTACCATATCTCCAATGATCAAAACCTGCTCTAAAACTTCCGAAATATTTGCTCGACTCATCCTGCACCGCGTCCAGCAATTACCCAGCTGCGTCAAAAGACTCGCACAGCGCTCTTCAACGTCATTGGACTGCATGCGAATCGGATATACCTCAAACTCCGTAGGCCCAAGGCAAATAACGATTCTGGGCGACACTTCCGTTAAAACAATGCCATAGGGATATTTAATTTTTCGGTCTTCTAAGAACGCTCTATCAGCGATGGCATCGTGAATCGCTTGCACGTCTCTATCGACAACATGGACGGGAATATTGATCTCTTCGGCACAGGCAAGAATCTCGTCGATTCGTTCCCGCCTGCAAAAGGCAATCCCAACCATCTCATCCCTGCTATCACTATTGCCTCGAATGAAATCAAGGCATATTTCTTCTGGTGGTACCGGCAAATTAGAAATCGCCTCAACAATGGCCACTTGCTCTAGCTGGCGCTCATCGAGCCCTTCCGGCACCGTGATCGTTCTGACAAACACATCATCAGCATCAAGTGCAATAGCAAGCACCATTTGAACTCTTCTGACACCGCCTAGCGCTTCGAGCTTTACGACTGCTTCATCCCAAACCGAGCTTTCCAAATCTTTGCCGCTCGGGACAAAAACTGCGATAGGTTTTGTGTCCAGTGACTGATGGACGAGACAGACCCCGAGGCGCCCCCAGTAGCCCCCAATCGTTTCGCGTGTACGCCCATCAATCCAACTTTG
>JACCDW010398474.1_pt1 | contig 16479 bp, 24 predicted proteins | sample 7449781 | NCBI WGS metagenome assembly JACCDW01 (sample SAMN15323449, study PRJNA562643) | freshwater metagenome | isolation source: river surface water | place: USA:Blue River Watershed | collected 2017-08-18
CGCAGCCCCTCAATCAGAATTACTCGCGCTCTTATTGGCTTTGGCCATTGTGATTTGGATGCTTTTCGTTTCAGAAAATCGATCTCATGATCTTTGGATGATTTTGATTGGGGCAGGAGTCGGATTTATGATTGACACGGCGCTGATTCAGATGGGTTTGATGTCTTTCACCACAAATCATTGGCAAGGCGTGTCACCCTTATGGATGACATTGATGTGGTGTGCTTTGGTTCTCACTTTGCAATCATCCATGAGTTGGTTGTCAGGGCGCTATGCATTGGCAGCCATTCTTGGGGGGATCAGTGGCCCCTTTGCCTATTGGGCAGGTGCCAGAATGGGGGCTGGCTCATTCAATGACTTGTATCAATCACTGCTAGCACTTTCAGTCATTTGGTTCATCGTCACACCATTCTTATTCTATTGTTCGGCCAAATTGAAGGCGATTCATCATGACTCATCCAAGCTCTGAAAAACCTTTAAAGATTCTTTCTTTGCCAGAAATTCCGCTTCATGAGTTAGAAGGTTGGTCAATTTCAAGTGATCAAAAATCACTGAATAAACAATTCAAATTCAAAAATTTTCAACAAGCCTTTGCCTTTATGACAGCTTGTTATGAACCCATTGAAGCCATGAATCACCATCCAAATTGGTCCAATGTCTACAGCACTGTGAACGTGACTCTCAACACCCATGACGTGGGTGGCATCACCTACAAAGACATTGCTTTGGCTAAAGTGATGAATGAGGTGATGAATGAACTATTGAACAAAAGCTAAACAACCTAGCTTTAGTTGAAAAAGTAATTGACCAAGGAATTTACCAAGGAAATTACCAAGGAATTTCTTCGCCTTGGTAGCTCAAAAAGCGACCCGTGTCTGCAGCGCTGACATTCAGTAACACTTTTAACATATCCATGGTGGCGTCTTCAGGGCTGCGACCAATCTGATCGCCTTTGAAGGGTCTTGATAAATTAGAAGCAACTGTGCCTGGATGAAGAGCCAATAAACAATGATTGGGATGCGTGCGTTTCATTTCAATCGCCGCTGTTTTGATGAGCATATTCAAAGCAGCTTTAGAAGCACGATAGCTATACCAACCACCCAAGCGGTTGTCTTCGATGCTACCTACTTTCGCAGAAATGCAAGTCATGACACTGCCAGCAGGATCCAGCAATGAGCCAAAGGCTTGTATGCACAAGGCAGGTCCTAGCGCATTGATTTGCATAGAATCTAATAATTGAGAAGCTGACACATCGGCCAGTTTCTTCTCAGGCATCCAGGCATCGGTGTGCAATACGCCTGTGCTCACAATGATCAGCTGAAACGGTCCTTCATCTTTTAAAGCTTGAACAGCGGCATCGATTGAGCTTGGGTTTTTAAAATCAATCGATGGATCAGAGTGTCGGTGAAGCCCAATCACTTTTGAACAATGGGGCAGTTCAGACAAGTGCTGGACAAAAGCCGATCCAATCGAGCCGCTAGAGCCGATGATCAATGCCTGAAAAGAATCTTGATTGTTCAGCATGCCGCCACATCCATTCATGAATGGACTCAGTGTAATCGCAGATCAATTTTTATGTTTTTATTGACCTCAATTGAGGGGTCTTTTGTTTAATGTGGGTAATATGTATGTATTACACATTCTTTCTAAAGCCATGTTACTTATTTTTGCCTTCGTTTTTAATACTCTTTTGGCTTTTGCCACGATTTTGATTCATTACGAAGTGCTGTTTCAATTGGATAAGCGCTTACCCCAGATGTCCCATTTTCCAGCGCGCTTCAAAGTGTTAGTGGGTGCAGCGGTGGTCTTTATGACCCACGTGGTCGAGATTTGGATTTTTGCTTTGGGCTATTACTTGACCTTGCAATTGGATGGCATGGGAAGTTTGATTCAACAAACTACCAGTGATGGTCAGTTCTTAGACTATGTGTATTTATCTTTCATCACTTACACCACCGTGGGTTATGGTGATGTGGTGGCCCAAGGTTATGTGAGATATCTCACAGGTGTGGAAGCTTTGTTGGGCTTATTGCTGATTACTTGGTCAGCTTCATTCTTATTTTTAGAAATGCAAAAGTACTGGTCACAATCTAAGAGATAAGAACTAAACCTAGAAACCAATCAAGAAACTAATCAAGAAACAAACTAAAAAACAAACCAAAACAGAAACGAAGCAGCGCAGGGCTTTATATTTACTTGATGGCCGGATTATTTCTCAGCCATCGCTTTATAGATGCTTGGAAAGCATGAGATAAAAATATAGCTGGCATATTGTTCGGCTTGCATTTGGTCTAAAGCCGAGTACATCTCTTCACGAATCAAGCCAATCTGGTGGGAGTCGGTTTTTTCTAAAGCCACAATCAAGCGTTGTGCAATCGAATCTTTCTCGATGTCGATGCCATGCTTGACTTTGATTTCCCCTAAAAAAGTTCCATAAGTGCTGGCGAATTGCATATCAGCGACAAAGCCTTTATGAATACTTGGGTGCTGTTGCACCAAAATCACCGCTAATTTTTGGCAGTCCTGAAAGACTGCGCGCATTTTGAGAAGGATATCGTCGTTCATGGCCTTATTTTATCTCTGGAAAGACACCGTCTAGATAAAACCATTGATTTTGATCAAACACAAAAGAACTGATTTCATGAAGGCGATGAGCTTTGCCATTGACTTTATAAATGGCGATGAACTCCACCGTGGCTTTTAATGAATCGCTGGCAGGGGAGAAGTTCTTCACCCGCAACTCTAACCATTGAGTCGCTTCATTACTCAAGATGGCGTCACTCGGGCAAGTGCTGGGGTGCCAGGTTTTTCTCAGATAGTCTTCGAGTCCAAGCACAAAAGCGCTGTAACGCGAGCGCATCAAGGCTTTGGCATTAGAAGCTGGCTTTAAGCCAGCATGCAAAGGCTCGCAACAGTCTTTGTAAGTCGAACCCCCGCAGGGACACCCTGATGAAGCCATCTTATATTTTTGGAACTTTGATTGAGGCGGCCAATTCTTTTAAGCGTTCAATGCCCGGTTCTTTTCTGGGCCACACCAAGTCCACGCCGTCATTGGCATAGCGCGGTAACACGTGCACATGCACATGAGGAACTGTTTGCCACCCAGCTGCTTTGTTGGTTTGCAATAAAGTGATGCCTTCAGCTTGAAAAACTTCTTGAACCACATGCGCAATTTTCTTGGCGACCAAAAATAAGCGCTGTGTGGTCACATCATCCATGTCTAGGATGGTTTCATAGGGTTTCTTGGAGGCGACAATCACGTGACCATCATTGACTTGACCTGCATCCATAAATGCAAAGACCCATTCGTCTTCATAGACTTTGGCGCAAGGCAATTCGCCCGAAAGAAGTTTTTCAAAAATGGTGCTCATGTTTTTCCTGTTATGGCCTCAATCAAAGATTCAATCAAAAAATCAATATTCGTCTATATTAGACCGATTCATGATTACTAAAGATATTTTTGGCATGCATTTAATTGTTTACCTTCATGGCTTTAAATCTTCCCCGAATTCTTATAAAGCACGCTTGACGCATCAAGCTATGCAAGCATTGCAAGAAGCAGGCAAAGAATCAGCAAATCAAGCTGGCAAAGAAATCACTTGGTACTGCCCACAATTGCCTCCATCGCCTGGCGAGGCGATGCAGATGGTGTGTGAGTACATCGATCAGCAGAGGTTTGACCAGGTTTCTTTCATTGGTTCTTCTTTAGGAGGTTATTACGCCACCTATCTGGCAGAGCGATATCCAAGCCGAGTGACTTTGCTGAACCCGGCGATTTTCCCGGCACGTGATCTTGAAAAATACATTGGTGAACAAAAATCTTGGCATAACGAAGATACTTTTTATTTCAAGCCTGATTACATTCAAGAGTTACAAGAACTCTTTGTGCCGTCCTTGACTCACCCTGAGCGATATTTTTTGATCGCAGCCAAGGGCGATGAAGTTCTGGATTGGCAAGAAATGTGTCAAAAATATCCAGGGGCACAGCAGTTAATTCTGGAGGGCAGTGATCATGCCATTTCAGAATATGCCCATTACTTAGAGCAAATCATGCAATTTCATTTTGGCAAATCTTTGACACACCGAAAGCCCACATAAGCCACCATGGTGTTGCGTGGTTTGGTGGCCACATTGGATTCGACTTGATTTTCTGGCCCGTACCACCATGAAGCACCTCGAGTGATGCGTTCATTGCCAGGACCATCATCGACCCATTCCCAAACATTGCCACCCATGTCGTATAAACCATTGACACCCGCTTGAGTGGTCATGACTTCGACATGGCCGGTGCCGCGCCAAAGAGAATTAGCAGGGGCTAGGCCCTTTAGACCTGCACAGCCATTCAAGCAATGCGAGTTTCGTGGGGTATCACCATTGGCATAGGTGTAACGTTTACCTTTGACGAATGGCTGTGTAGGAGAGGTGCGTTGCTCTAAAAAAGCTGCCGCTGTCCATTCAGAATCCTTGGGCAATCGTTTACCAAAGAATTGGCAGATTGCTTGCGCCTCATCAAAGTTCAAATGTACAGCAGGTTCGTTGTCTTTTGCTGGCACACCAAAAGGTTGTAACCAAGTCCAGCCTTTCTTTTGGGTCCAGCCGGCTTCATAGATGTTGCTGCCACCGGCTTTTTCTCCCGCACTCACAAAACCTGTCTGTTTGGCGTAGATTTTGACGGTGCCGATGGTGACCTCATGCAAGTCCCATTCGAGTGAAGCAATGCGCGTGGTTTTTTCAAGTGCTTGGGGTTTACTGGGCTTTTGGGTTTGAGCCTGAGCTTCTTTGATGCCTAAGTTTGGGTTCGTAGCATTCATCACCATGAATGCAATTAAGCTCAACTGAATCTTTGTCATGTTGGTTTTCATCGTTTCACTCTCAACATCAGTAATATGAAAATAATGCCAGCGTAAATGCTGACAGTTTCGTAATCATTCTTGCCAGATTTATGCCAAAAGTAATGCAGGATGACCAAGATGGCAATCACATAAATCAAGCGGTGCAATTGGCTCCAGCGACGCTTCAGTTGTCGGACAGCCCATTGATTCGAGGTCAGTGCCAATGGGGTTAACAACAGCAATGAGATAAATCCCATGGTGATAAAGGGTCTCTTCACCACATCAGCCCACATTTCGGTCAGTGACCAGTTGTGGTCTAACCAAAACCAAATCATGAAGTGCAAGACAGCGTAAAAATAAACCAGTAAACCGAGCGTTCTGCGGTATTGAATCAATTGATTCCACCCGCTCAATCGTCGTATGGGAGTGATCGATAAGGTCAAGCACAAAAACACCAAAGCCCATGTGCCCGTTGAGCGAGTAATGAACTCAATTGGATTTGCACTTAAATCATCTTGATAGCCCAAGACCACCAAACGCAAGAGTGGAATCAGTCCCAGGCCAATCAATAAATAGTTCATCGATCAATAATATTTACGCAAATCCATGCCTTTGTATAAATGAGCTACTTGATCGGCGTAGCCATTGAAAGGCAAAGTTTTGATCTTCGGTGCAAAGATACCGCCTTCGGCGCCAATGCGTCTTTCTGTACCCTGGCTCCAGCGAGGGTGATTCACTTCAGGATTCACATTGGAATAAAAGCCATACTCGTAAGGTGCGGAAACTTTCCAACTGGTGGCCGGCTCTTTATCTGTGATCCGAATTTTCACAATCGATTTGGCACTCTTAAAGCCATACTTCCAAGGCACTGTGATACGCACAGGAGCACCATTTTGATTGGGTAACACTTCACCATACAAACCAAAGGTCAACAGCGTCAGAGGATTCATCGCCTCATCTAAGCGCAAACCTTCGGTGTAAGGCCAGTTCAATACGCGACTGTTCACGCCAGGCATTTGTTTGGGGTCGGCCAAAGAAATGAACTCAATGTATTTGGCCGATCCTTGAGGTTCGCTGGCTTTGATTAAGTGCGATAAAGAATAGCCGATCCATGGAATCACCATGGACCAACCCTCCACGCAACGAAAGCGATACACACGTTCTTCCATGCCTGAGAGCTTCATCAAACTATCGATGTCCCACACTTTGGGTTTGTTGATTAAACCTTCTACGCTGACGGTCCAAGGACGAGTCTTTAAAGTGTGTGCATTGCGAGCGGGGTCTGATTTATCAGTGCCAAATTCGTAAAAATTGTTGTAAGTGGTGACATCTTTGTAGCTGGTCAGCTTATCAGGCACAAAATACTGAGGATTCCCTTTGGCGGGCAATTTGGTTCCCGATTGAGCCCACGCTTGGCGATTAAACCAGGTGGCCGTGGAAGCGCCAAAGGCACCCATGGCGGCCAACTTGATCCACTGGCGACGGTTTTCAAACACCTCTTGGGGTGTAATTTGACTGCTGAGAATGTCTGGATGTTTTTTCATGGAACTAGCTTAATCCAGAATCCATACTTTTGCTTTGGAGGGCTTTATTTCCTTATAGACCGTGGCGTCGATGCTCTATCAGTAAGCACAAATCCATCACGGCCTCTAACCCATGACTTTTTGCGTAAGCCAAAGCCTCAGGATTAATCACACCCAACTGCATCCAAAAAGATTTGGCACCAATCTTCACAGCCTCATGAGCAATCTCCAAACAATCCTCAGATTTTCTGAAAACATTCACCATGTCCACCGGAAATGGAATACTGCTCAGGTTAGGGTAACAAGTTTCACCCAATATTTCTTGGCACATGGGATTCACAGGAATGATGCGATAGCCTTGAGCTTGCATGTATTTTGAAACACCATAAGAGGGACGGTCTGGTTTATCGGATAAACCAACCACAGCAATTGTTTTGGTTTCTTGTAATAATTCTTTAATCGTCATGCCAACTCCAATAACGGTGCTCCAACAAGTGTCATCGTGACACATTTCTATTTCCTTGATTGTCTACTGAGATTTCATGAAAGCCAACCCCATTCATCCAAAAAAATTACTCAAGAGTAAATGGACGGCCGTCAAGCCAGAAAATAAAGAGAAACATTTCATGGTGGTGCGAGTGATTGAGCCAGACGTCGAAGGAGATCCGATTGAACAAGTCGTGATTGAAGCCGTCATGACGCGTCGCCAAAAAACCATCCATTGGCGCTCATTGGCCAATGGATTGGAGTGGAAACAAGGTTGGTTGAATGAGTAAGAGGTTTAACGATGCAAGAAAAGCATGATGCTGACAATCATGCTTGTCAGCATAATCAATACATACGATTTTTGAATCCATTCACTTAAAGCCAGTTGTTGCCCATCATTTAATTTTTGCAAAATTTCATTTCTATACTGGCGATTCTCATCACGATGCTCAATCATGTTGTTTCGGAGCATACTCATCTCTCTTTCAAAGCGATTACCTTGATCCTTGATTGATTGGCGAAGATAAGTTCCCTGTTTATCAATCAATTCCCGAAGATCGGTACCTTGTTTATCAATTAATTGTCGAAGTTCAGTCCCTTGATGATTTATTTCGTCACGTAATTCAATGCGTAAATGATTGATGTTGTTGTGAATGTTTTCTTGCATGTCTTTGCATTCATGATGAAGATCATTTCGCAAATCTTTTAATTCCTGCTTGATCAGATTCACATCAGATTTGACCTCTTGCACTTCCTCTTTCACGCTGGCAATGTCATCTTTGGTGGCGAGGGTTTGAAGTTCTTCTTTCACGTGTTCGATTCCTTCTGAGATTGCCATTGACTGCGCTTGAGTCAATCCTGTAGCCTCTAATTTCTTGATGTACTCAATGCTACTAAACATCATGTTGGTCATTTTTTCTCCTGTGATGTATGGTCAAACAGTTTATAGTTTTTATAAGGAAATGCAAGTGTTCATCATCACCCTTTAATCACTAAGGTTTAGTTCAATTGAATGATGCTGAAACAGAGTTGACGCAACTAAGTCGATAAACTCAGCTAAACAACAAAACTGATTAAGTAGGCTAATTAAGCAAACTAATTAAGCAGACTGATCAATCAGGCTGAGCTTGTTTCGACGAAGCGATAAAAAGGAATCGCCACCAAGATGCTGGTCATCACTGAGACACCCATCCCCGCGACATTCATCCAAGGATCCGTGGGGTACAAGTTGGCCCACGCACTACTAATCAGTAAAGACACCGGAAAGTGAACCAAAAACACAGAGTAAGACATTCGACCTAGAGTGGCCAGTGGATTATTCCAAAGCTTGGCTTCAGACCAATTGAATGAATGAGAAATGGCCAACAGCATAGCAGTCAATAAAGCCAGCAATAGACGTTCTCTGAACTCTTGGTAGTAAAGAGAAAAAATCACTACAGCGACCACAGAAAAGATCCACACTTGATTGGATGGATGTCTTACGAAATATGCGGTTAACAAGCCCAAGCCATAGGCAGCAAAAAAATAAACAAACCAAACATCCCAGGCATCGTCAAGATTGAAGAAGCACGTTGATGAAATAATCAATAAACCAAAAATGATCAAACTAAGCCAACGTGTTCTGCTCAAGGACCATCCTGCTGGACTAAATTTCTCAACTAAAAAAACAATCAAGGCACACACAACAAATAACTGAAAATCAATCGCCACATACCAAAGGCCGGCGGAGAGAGATTCATAGCCCAGGATGTTTTGCAAAAAGAATACATGACTGATCAGTTGTCCCAGTTCTGGGGTATTTGAAATGGAATCGTGTGACATCCATTGCTTGGCAATGAAAGAGCAAACAATCGCCAAAACAATTGCTGCCAAATAGGGCAGTGCCAAACGAATGTATTTGTGACCGATCACAGTAAACACATTCTTTTTTGCAAAGTAATTGGGCTCGCTGATTTTTAGGCCCGTTAAAAAGCCCCCGAGACACAAAAAGACTGCGACCGCCCAGCGGCCGTAGTCAAAAAAGAAATCAATCAGTTCAGGAATGGCGCTGTGGGCAACATCGGACATCGGCCCATAAAAAGCCAAGTGATGAAACACAATCAACAGGCATGCCAAGCCCTTGAGATTGTCGATGAAGGCAGAGCGCATCAAGGCTCTTAACTGCTATTGAATTAACGCGGCCAAACAACCGATTGTTTTAAAAACTTACCTTCTTCCACCACCACTGGTCGCTTGAGAACTTTCCCTTCATAGGCAAATTCACCTTCGTATTTGCCAGGGGCCAATTTGACCAACAAAATTGGACCATCACTCATCGCTTCAAACACCACTTTCTTCTTGGTGTCGGTGATCTTGACACTCACATCGGCCACCCACAGTGGGCGCTGTGGATGATCTTGCGAAAACTCCAGCGTCAATGGCCAGGTTTTACCCAAAGCCAAAAGACCTTCAGATTCTTCACTGCCAATGCCACCGGTGATGTACTGAATGCCCTGATAAGTTTGCGTATCGGGCAGATTCACTGCTGACTGAGCTTGAACTGTGCCAATCGGAAGGCCTAAAAAAGCGACCAAAAGCAGGGCTGTGATCATGGTGCGAGACGGTGTAATTGGATTCATCAAAACTCCTTAATCAGATGATTGTTTTTTACTGGGGCAAGAATTGCAAGAGCCATTGCTCGAACAATCTGAGCCACTTTGATGACGCGAGCGAAACATCACCCAGTAGCGACGCAACATATAAATCACTACGGCTGAGCCAATCAACCAAACCAACACATCAAAGATTAATTCAGGCGTTGTCATTGCATTTCTCATCAATTTTCAATGGGGTCATTATCGGCTGAACTGGGCCAGTTTGACTATTTTTAGCGAGTTCTTGACAATTTTAGAAAATACTGTATATTTATACAGTAATAGGGCTTAGCCCTTGTTTTAATAGGCTTTCAAAGGAGTGTTTAAATGAAAACATTGATTTCTAACCCAATTTGGTCCTTGATGAGTGGTTTGATCATTTGGATGGTTTTTGCTGAAAAACCAGGTGAGTGGCAGCGTCGTGAGTGGGTCTGTTCTCGCACTGATTCAGTTTGATCAGATTGATTTAGTCTGGTTCTTCTCTAGTTTTCTTCTTAAACAGTTGGGGCACCAACAGTTCATAGAAGCTTGCTCATTGGCAAGGTTTAAAACGGGTAATTCCATGCACCAACAAGTTTGATTGGGATTGTCAGCCCCACATTCAAATTCTTGGGAGCATTCTGGGCAGATTTGAACCGTCATTTTTTTAAGATGATGAGTGTGATGCCAGGATTACCCAACATGTCTTTGGTCATTAAAGATTTCACGGCAGGATATTTTCTGCACAGTTCTTGATAAGACTCTTTTCCTGTCCCTAAGTCCTCTCCCGCGTAATAGTCCGCAATCCAATCGGAACGGCGCTGGTAGATCAATTCTTGGCGAATCGACTCTTTGATTTTGCCACCCCGCCCGCCAGAGCCATACCCATGGATCACTTTGATGATTTTGACGGCGGTTTGACTCAACTCATCTAGAGCTTCATCAAAGCGTTGCAAGGCAACATCCACCCGGGGTAAGTTTTCTTCTAGATTTAAAGTGAACACGCCCCCTGCTTTTTTAGGCAGGGGTGGCGTTTCTTGTGAGCCACAAAAAGGGCACTCTTTGCTGAGTGGCCCTCTGGGATTGCCGCAATCAAGGCAAAGGACGGACGATGGGTTGGCCATTTAACCAAGCTTCTAAACATTCCACCACGCCACTGGTGAAAGACTCAAACACCGGTTGTGCCACAAAACCCAAATGAGGTGTTAACAAGGTGTTGGGGGCCAAGCGCAATGGATGATTCTCTGGCAACGGTTCCACATCAAACACATCCAAAGCGGCACCCGCCAAGCGTCCTTGATTGAGGGCTGACACCAAAGCATCGGTGTCAATCAAGGTTGAACGAGATGTATTGATGAGTAGAGCAGAAGGTTTCATCAAGGCCAATTTCTCAGCATTGATGATGCCCTTGGTGGTGGGGCCAGCCACAATGTGCAAAGACACCATGTCTGACATTTGTAACAGTTCATCCAAAGTGACTGATTGCGCACCCATCGCCTGAGCTCTCTCAGCGGTCATGTTCGGACTCCAGGTCACCACTTTCATGCCAAAAGCGATGGCCACTTTTGCCACACGACTGCCGATTTCACCCATGCCCACCAGACCCAAGGTTTTTCCCTTAAGAATTGGCAGCAAAGAATGCTGATTGCGCCATTGACCCTCTTTCATTAACGCCGATTGCTCAACCAAGCGTTTGTGTAAACCTAACATCAAAGCCCAAGTCAGTTCGGCGGTACTGTCTTTGGAGGGACCCCATTCCGTGTGACTAATCGGAATGCCTTTTTGTTTCAAATGATTGGCGTCTAGGGCTAAGTTGCGTGTGCCAGTAAACACCACATATTCCAAATGGGGCAATTGATCAATCAGTTCGGCTTGAAGGGGTGTTCTGTCACGCATCAATACCAATGCATGGGCATCTTTGATTTGATCTAGCAGTGGCTCACCCATCAAGCGTTCATGACAAATCTGAACATCCGCTTGTTCTTCTATCTTGCTCCAATCAGACAACTTTTCATATGACTTTTCGTAGTCATCTAAGACCACAATTTTCTTGCGCATGAGGGCATTTCCAAGAGTTTTTAATTGCTTTCATTATAGGAGTGTGGGATATTTATGGTGTCACAGAGCTAAAAAGCCGGACACATCTTATTAAGGAGACAAAATGAACAAATTATTGGCCGCATTGATGTCGGCTCTATTCACCATGGGCGTTGCCCAAGCTCAAAGCAACGACTGGCCCACTCAAAAAACAATCAAGATGATTGCTGTATTCCCACCAGGGGGGTCAGTGGATCAGGTGGCTCGTATTTTGGCACCAGCACTGCAAAATCAACTCAAGCAAAACGTGATTGTTGAAAACATTGGTGGTGCTTCAGGTTCGATCGGTGCCGCTGCGGTGGCCCGGGCTCAACCGGATGGTTACACCTTTGGCGTGGTGTTTGACACGCATGGTGTTAACGAGAACATGATTGAAAAGTTGCCATACAACACCAAAACTGATTTAGCCACAGTGACCATGATTGGTACAGCGCCGATGGTGTTAACCGCCAGCAAAAGTTCAGGCATCACCAGTTTCAAACAGTTGTTGGCCGATGCTAAAGCGAAAAAAGCCAACAACTATGGCTCAATCGGTACCGGTAGCTTAGGTCACTTGGCTTTGGCTTCATTGGCCAAAGATGCCAAATTTGATTGGACTCATGTGCCATATCGTGGAGGTGGTCCTTTGATGCAAGACGCTTTGGCCGGTCACGTGCCTTTGGCGATTGGTTCATTGTTCTTGGTCAAGCCTCACGTGGATGCCGGTGGTGTGATTCCTTTGGCCGTGACGACCAGCAAGCGTTCACCAGAAATGCCTAATGTGCCAACCATTGCTGAAAGTGGTTACCCGAACTTTGAAGCACCTGCATGGTGGGCCATTATTGCGCCAGCAAAAACTCCCGCAGCGATTGTCAATCGCATGCATGAAGAAGTGGCCAAAGCATTGAAGAACCCAGAAATCGCGCAACGCTTGAAGTCACAAGGCATTGAAATCACTGCCTTGGGTCCAAAGCCAGCGCAAGAGTTTGTGAACAAGCAAATTGATGTGTGGGGCGCTTTCATTAAGGCCAACAACATCAAAGCCACCAACTAATTCGTGCAATGACTGAACGTTTAGTTCCTTATCAACCGCTGGACTTGCAAGAGCCAGCGGACTTGGTGGCGGCCATTCGTGAGCGTCGCGGTGGCCAGTTCATCAACTTAGATCGGATGCTCTTGCACAGCGCACCCTTTGCTCAAGGTTGGAATGCCTTTTTGGGAGAGGTTCGCAATGGCCTTGCTTTAGATCCTAAGTTACGTGAGTTGGCCATGTGTGGCGTTGCGATTTTGAATCGGGCCGAGTATGAGTTCATTCATCATGCACCGGTGTTTTTAAGTTCAGGCGGAAAGCAAGAGCAAGTTGATGCGATGCGTTTGATTGGTTCAAAGCCCATGCCTAAAAACTTATTTTCAAGTGTGGAAGAAGACGCTATTGAACTCACCATTCAGATGACTCGCAACATTGAAGTGTCCCCGGAGTTGATGAAGCGTTTACAAAGCGCCTTAGGTAATCAACACTTGGTGGAATTGGTGGGAGTGATTGCCACCTACAACATGGTCTCCAGATTTTTGGTGGCCTTGCAAGTCACACCTGAACATTGAGGAATGGCTACATTAACTCAGCATCCTGAAAAGCCACTGTATAAAAACGTGGCTTTTCTTTTTTTAGAGCAAACTTTCAACTGAAGCGTCTTCAAGCCATCAAGGGTGATGAGTGAGGAGTTGAGGGTTAGCCTTTAAGCTAATATCTCAAGACTTAAAATATAACTAATATCAATTCTTATTATTCATACGAAAACATTGGGTTTTGAGTCACTTAGGACATATTTACATCATTGATGACGATGCTTCCATGCGCAGTTCATTGACGCGCATGTTGAGCAGTTGCGACTTCACGGTCGAGACGCATGAGTCTCCCGAAGCATTTTTGGAAAACTCCATTCCTGTTTCACCTGCCACCATTCTCTTGGACATGCGCATGCCGTCCATGTCTGGCGTTGAGCTACAAAAGAAATTAAATGAGATGGGACGTCAAACACCCATCATTTTCATCTCTGGAGAATCGATGCCTCACGAGATTGTGGTCAGCATGAAGCAGGGTGCCATTGATTTCCTATTCAAACCCTTCAATTTGGATGATTTACTCAAGTCCATTCATGGGGCGATTGAAAAAGACAAAGAGTTATTCCAATCGATGACGCAATCACTCACAGTGAACCAGCGCTATGAGTCTTTGACGCCTCGTGAAAAACAAGTTTGTGCTTTGTTGGTCGAAGGTTTGATGAACAAAGACATTGCAGTCCACCTGGGGACCACGGATGCCACCATTAAAGTCCATAAATCTCGGGTGATGGAGAAAATGCAGGCCGATTCTTTGCAAGAACTGGTCCGTTTATTCGCATTGGTTAAAAACAAGGCTTGATGTTAAAGTACTAGAAATGACGGGCTTAGCCCGCACGGAGACAAAATGGCGCTAGGATCAAAAAACAAAATCGACGTTCTTCCTGAAATACAAGGGAAAGTGATCAAAGCTGCCCGTGAAAAGCTCAGATTAGATGCTCAACAACTGGCACACAAAGCGTGCTTGTCTAAAAAACACATCACTGAGCTAGAAGAAGGCGGTATTTCTAGTTTTTACTCAGAAGCTCACAAAATTACTGTGGCGAAAAAAGTCGCCAAAATTCTAGAATTAGATGAATCTAAAGTCTTGGTTCATCCCGATGGGGATGCGGCTCAACAGGAATCGTTGCCATTTGATGCTGAGAGCTCTGACCTTAATGAGGTTTCTGCAGCCCTTGAAGACAAACCTGCACCCGTTCAAAAACCGGTTGCAAAAGTTGCTCCTCCTACAGAAAAAGTCAGCTTAGAAAATCTTCAATCAGGTGGCGAGATGAACACCTCTCGTCCAAGCTCCAATCGTAACAATCGCAACAAGCGTAATTGGATGCCAGTCTTGTTATTAATTTTGGTCGCCGTGGGCCTTTACTCCAGTAAAGATGAGATCACGGCTTTATTTGTTTCCCCACCTCAAGCGCCTCAAGCTCTCGTGGCAGAGGGTGGTGCGGAAGCCAAACCTGAAGAGGGTGCTGCCACATCATCCGCTACGGCTGCAAACCAGAGCGCGACTGCGCCTGCACCTGCACCAGCACCTACAACTTCAGCCTCAGCGCCATTACCCACCGATGTCAGTTGCCCTAAGGCAGATGCGAGCATTGCTGAATACTCTGTATCAGAGCCATCAAAGCCTGGCAATTTTGTGTATGTTCAAGCCAAAACCAGACAGATTGTCTGTGTTGTTGATGCCACAGGTAAATCAAGCATGCAGTCCATTGAAGCGGGTGGTAATCACACCTTTGTGGGCAAGGCGCCATTCACAGTCTTGACCAATGGTGTTTCACAAACCGCCATTTATTTCCAGGGTAGACCAGTTAAAGTCAGTAATGACCAAGCCAAAACCATTCGCTTGAAAGAAACTCAATAAAACAATCAATAAAAAATAATTAAGTAATCAATCAAAAGGAGCTTCGGCTCCTTTTTTCATGGTCAATTGAATGATCAGCGATAAAATTCCCTCATGACACGCACCCCACAATCAAAAACAGAAATTTTTTGGGCGTTTACCTGGTTGGCTTTACAAGGCTTTGGTGGTGTTTTACCTGTGGCTGAAAGAGAGTTGGTCGATAAAAAGCAGTGGTACACACGCGAAGGCTTTTTAGAAGAGTGGGCCGTGGCTCAAGTTTTGCCGGGTCCCAATGTCGTGAATCTGGCCATCATTTTTGGAGCTCGCTACTTTGGTTGGCAAGGAGCTTTGACTGCATGTGCAGGCATGTTGGTTTTTCCGATGCTGGCTTTGATTGTGATTGCCATGAGTTATCACCATTGGGGTGATCAGCCAGCCGTCGCTGGAGCCATCAGAGGCATGGGTGCTGTGGCTGCGGGACTGATTGCCGGCACTTCCTTGAAATTGGCCACGGCTCTAAAAAAACATCCTTTGGGGTATGCTCCATCGATTTTGATTGCGGCGGCGTGTTTTCTGGCGGTGGCCATCGTGCGGATTCCCTTGGTCCATGTTTTATTGGTTTTGGGATCCTTCTCTATCTATTTGACCTATCGTCGAGTGAAAGCATCATGACATTCACGCTGGCGAGTTGGTGGGACGTGTTTTTACATTTCATGGCAGTGTCACTCATGGCCGTGGGTGGTGCAGTCACTGTCATTCCAGAAATGCACCGTCACTTGGTTCATAACAATGCTTGGATGAGTGATGAGCAATTTGCAGCATCTATTGCGATTGCTCAATCAGCGCCCGGCCCTAACATTTTGGTGATTGCCATGATGGGGTGGCACATTGGTATTAACTCGGTGACGGGGCTTGGCGCTCAATATGCTTGGGGTATTTTTGGCATGGTTCTTGCCATGATTGGTGTGATGCTGCCAAGTTCCATCTTGACCTATTCAACCGCCCATTGGGTGCAAGCCAATCAGTTCAGTGCCAAGGTGATTGCGTTTAAACAGGGCTTAGCACCCTTGGTCATCGGCGCTATTTTGGCCACCAGTTGGTTGATCAGTGCGGCCAACACCACTTGGCAAGAAGATTGGCCTTTGTGGCTTTGCACGATTTTGTCAGTGGTCCTGATTTGGAAAACCAAAGTGCACATTCTTTGGTTGCTCTTGATTGGCGCCATTCTTGGCGGCCTGGGTGTGATTTAAATCAGTATTTCAAAGTAAAAAGTACTTCAAAGTAAAAAGTACATCAAAGCAAAAAATAGGCAATAAAAAACCCGACCGAAGTCGGGTTTTAATACATACAACCAAAATTACATTGGCGTGATGTTAGAAGCTTGCTTGCCCTTAGGGCCAGTCGTTACTTCAAAGCTAACCTTTTGGTTCTCTTTCAAGCTTTTGAATCCGTTACCTTGAATTGCTGAGAAGTGAGCGAATAGATCCTCA
>JACCDW011410403.1_pt1 | contig 16466 bp, 14 predicted proteins | sample 7449781 | NCBI WGS metagenome assembly JACCDW01 (sample SAMN15323449, study PRJNA562643) | freshwater metagenome | isolation source: river surface water | place: USA:Blue River Watershed | collected 2017-08-18
TGGAATATCAGAATCAAAAAATACTTTATCCATGAATCCATAAAAAGTCAAACGTTCTCTTATAATTCTGGGGATGTTCGTTTTTTGACTATCTTCAAAGTTAGCAGAAACACTATATGCATGTTGTCTGTAAGCATATATATCCTTATTGATAAATAGCCCATCGGATACTTCTATTATCTTAGAGTATAAATCATAATCAACAGCCGTATCCAGCTCTTCATTGATTGAGCGAGCTCTGTTATAATCCCTAGAATGAATCAATCTCGGTGGGTGAATATGCATCCCTTCAAATAATAACTTTTGCCTATCACATTTAGGATATATCCATCCATCTCTCAAAAAATCTCCATTTTCATTGACCAAAAAATGATGACCATATACTAGCCCATAACTCCCCGACATCATTGCTATCACCAATTCAATAAGCCCCCCCATATCCGAAATAAAATCATCACTATCGACCTGAATAAATATTTCTCCTCGGCAAGAGTCTAATGCTAATTTGTATGCTTCACCCAAAGTTCCCTTGCTTTTTGGAACTAGACGAACTTGCGGTATGTTTAGATTCTGTATTACTTGAATGGAGTCATCATCACTGCCGTCATCTACTACAACTATTTCAAATCTATATGGACAAGACATTAGGCTTCTTATCGCCTGCTCAATATATTTCACTCTGTTGTTATTACACATCCAAAAAGACAAAAGAGGGACTGTGTTACTATCATATGTATCTAATTTATAAGCATCTTGAATCCTAGGGCATTTGTTCATTAAGTATTCAAGACAAGCTTGTTTGTTTCTTATTATTGGGATTTCTAAGTCCTGATGTATTGCAACCGCCTTAAAATTAGGATAGAAATAAAATCCTTTTTTGAATAATCGGTAAGCCCATTCATTATCCTCCCCCCCCCATACCTTGAAATTTTCATCAAACCAAATATTTTCATCTAGCACTTTCTTAGTTAGTCCAATATTTCCCCCAGATGCAATAGACCAAGATATATAGGAGTCGTATTTAATCATACTCTTAAGTCCATCAAGAGAGTTATTCAAACTAGCTCGCCAATCCAATTCGTTTAATTGAAAATCTCTTTGTTGTAGACTCTTTATTTGTTCATCAGTTAATTGTTCCATGCAAGAGTGATGTCGATAACCAATAGATAAACAATAGTGGCAAGCGAATAATACTTCCAGATGGCTCTCAACCAATTTCTGTGTAGGCATCATATCACAATCAAGCAGGATTATGTTGAAGTATTTTGCGTTCATCAGTCCATTGTTTCTCATCTTAGATAATTGGAAGCCCTTCTTTTGTTCTTTGATAAGTTTTATGTTCTCAAATAAATTACGCCATTCCAACAAAGCATATGATATGTCTTCATCACTCCCGTCATCGCATATAATAATCTCAAAATTACTTGGACTCACAGTCTGATTTGATAAACCCATCAGAGTTCTTCTCAAACGTAAAGGCTCATTGTAGTAAGGAATAACAATAGAAACCTTTATTGAGTCCTTATCTATTATATTTTGCTTGATTCTTTCATCTATGAATTCAAAATCATTTGCGACAGCAAATACATTTTTACAAACTTGATGTTCATTGGAAGTGCTCATATATTATCCTTTTGAAAAAAATATAATCTCTAATTACTTAGAAAAAATTTATTTTATGTATATTATAAAAACATTTCTTTCAAAAAAAATTGAAAAAAACAAATCACATGGTAATTTAGATGGGTTCAAAAAAAAGGATTTGATAAATGAGAAAAGTAACAATATTTGTTATAGAAACTGGTGAACCGAGCCTAGATGATTGCTTACTAAAGATCAGTGAACAAACTTACAACAATTTAATTGTCAAGAAGATATCAAAAGTATTCCCAATGTGGCGTGCTTTTCAATGCATGCTAGACGAGTGTGAAACAGATTGGTTTGTACAAGTTGATGCGGATATGTTACTTGAGTCATTTGCTGTTGAGACATTATTCAATAGAATAACATCACAAAAGTCTAATACTGCAATATCCGTGGGGTGGCTTTGGGATAACGATGTAGAAAGACAAATACTAGGAGTCAAAATCTACAACCATAATATATGCGTGAACTTCCCATACACAGACTCATTGTCCTGTGAAATGACACAAGTTGCGAGCATGAAAAAACATGGCTTTGTTGTTGATGTTATGGATATGCCAGCAGAACAAAGCGAGTGTCTTGGCCTACATTTTCCATCTCAGACACCTGAAATGGCATTCAGGCGTTGGGAGAGGAACATGATTAAGATGCGAAAATTGAAATGGATGGACTGGTTGAAAATATATCCACAAAGACTGTTTTTTAAAATGTTAGAAAACCCATCAGATGAAATAATAAGAGCTAAATTGTTTGGTGTGGTATCTGGTCTAAGTCTAAATGATATTTCGGACTCAGAGGCTGACTATAGTAAAATCAATAACAATTTTATGCGATATGATGAGTTTTTTGGAAACCTTACCTTTGAGCAGATACAACCCAACCACGTTGTGTCTAATAATTCTCACAGTCAAAACCCCTTGAACTTTGATAGCAAACTGACTACAAAGCGGGTTTATGTTTCCAGTACAAGCATATTAGATAACGAGCTAATACTCTCATTTGCTGATTTATATAAAAACAACAAATATATCGCTTTGCAAAGATGCGACACTGTTTTGGATGATACCGACAACTCTATAAAGATGTGTGTCGATCTGGTCATAGCTGATAAAAAAGATCAAGATACAAAATATCGTTTTGTTTCGACAAAGGATATTGCAAAAGAAATCCATAAAGCACATCCTAACATCTTAGCAAATATCATACAACGAGATAGTGATGATGATATTGCAAAAACTCATTTCTGGGATCATTTGGATAGCTCCTTTTTGATCATTGATTCCTTGAGCGGACACCAAAAAAACAAGTGCTCTGTTGCCAAACAATTGAAAAAATCTTTGATATTTGCAATAGATATATATGGATGGGCTTTTGATAATATATCATCACAAGTGCTTAGAGATACAAAACACTCAAGCCGTATATATAAAACCGAATATCATTTTTTGCATTTTCTCATGCGTTGTATGGATATCGAAACAAATGTAATATGCTTTTGGTGGAAATCCATTCCTTTAATTAGAGAATCAAGTCCTAAGAGTAATTTAATCCCCCTGTTGTTTGACCATTACTCATGGGTGAATGATGATGGTGAGTTTGAAGAGAGCTTCAATTCTGCTCAAACTATTGGAGTTGGTAATGGGCAATTGGAAATAGAACTTAGAAATAGAACTAATGTAGATGATATATTTGTTCTAAAGGATGGGGTGGATTTTGATTTGTTTCCTCTGTCAACGAGAGATCAAGAACCATTTGTCTTTGGATGGGTGGGTAATTCAAATATTCAAGTATCTGGTGGATATTCAGGTGGGGATCTAAAAGGTGTTGGTTTGATTAAGAGTGCAACGACGAAAGCAAATGTAAAACTACACATACTTGATGTAACATCTCAGGAAAAAGTACCACAAGCAAAAATGTTTGATGCTTTTTATAGTAAGATAGACTGTTATATATGTGCGTCAGAATCCGAAGGAACACCTAATACAGTATTTGAGAGCCTAGCTTGTGGAATACCAGTCATCACCACAAAAGTTGGTAATGTTAAAGATGTTGTGATAGATGGGTTCAATGGATTTCTGATTGATAGAAATGAGGATAGTCTAATTAAAGCCATTCAATCCGTTATCAAAAACAAAGCAAAATTCAAGAAAAATAAAGCAGAGATCAGAGAGTCAGTACGTCATTTTTCATGGCGTTTGAAAACAATCAATTGGGAAATGTTCCTCGATCACATATTTGATCAATTGTAATTCTTAAACAATTTTTGTAACATTCGTTTATTGGTGTTTGATATATTGGTTAGTTTGTCTCTTTGTTTTTGATATAAGCTCTCTCGTATTTTGTCATTTTCATTGTACTTATTGAAAAATCTAGATAACCCATCAATATTATCTAAAACAAAATCTTCATCTTGGAAATAAGAAGCCCAACCAATAGAACTTGTAATGATAAAAGGCGTCCCATTATTGATACTTTCAATACAAGAGTACGGCATAGTATCTGTATGTGATGTCATCAGGTAAAAACGTGCCATCCTATAATAATCTGGCTCAATTGGTATGTCATGTGTTTCAAACTCTATCACTGTGGACTCTGATGAATACAGGCTCTTTAGGACTTCTACCTTATAATCACTAGCTAACCACTTTGGGATAACAAAAGAATAGTTATTGTTCAATAAATAAATAATAGTGGCTAATACATTTTTACACGCAATGGAGTATGGAGAACTTGCCACTATGGCAAAATCGCAAGTTGTATTATTATTTGCTTCTAATCTTGAATTTATTGAGAAAGGAAGCCAGAATCTTTTTGCTTTGGGAATCAGGGTTTCATAAGGATTTAGGAAGAAACCGCGGACTTCATTCTTAGTAATAGAATCCAAGAAACTGATAAACAATTCACGTTCTTGCATGATATCTACACCACTAAAACTAGAGTGCCAGAAACAATTTAACTGTGCAGGATACTTTTTCGCCACTTCAATAAAACGCAAATGGAAACCATTCGTAAATATGGAGTATCCTTGAGCCATTAAACCTTCAGCAGTTTCTAAACTTCGAACAATCTCTATTTTTGTTATATTAGATAAACATTGAACAAAAACACTCCAAGTATATGTACTACCCATGTCCAAGAAATACACTCTATCTTTTGTCTTGTTTGTGCTTAGAGTGCTGTTCTCAGGTGGGTTTTGTTTTTGACTAGCGTTTGATTCACTTTCTTGATTATTTGTTGTCAAGCCAAAATCATCCATGAATTCCATTTTCTCATGGAGCTTATAATTTCTACCTATAAGTAAAAAACGAGCAAACTCAGCATCTCGTAGTAAGATGTTCCAATTTAGTGAAAAAACATCATCTAATATCTCATAATCATATTCATCTAAAAATATGTTCTCTTTGATGGTTGCAATAAGAGATGGATAAAAGATTGTATTGTTCATTTTGTAACTTTTTAAACTCTTTGTAACAAAATGAGAAAGCGAAAATATATTCTTTTTTACGATTTTTGGCAGATCCATCGCGGTGAGTAGTTTCTTAGAAAATACCAACCCCCTAGAATCATATACCACCTCCGTTCTGAAAAAAACATTTTCCTCGGGATCGTATTTAGTATCCTTCGAGAACAGCGTAGCAGATGATGGCATACTAAGATGAATCAAGCCAACTCTGGTTGCTTTTATATCTTTAGAGTTTAATAGATTACTATGGATATTAATGTTAACATTTACGCTATCATCTAACACAACTAGGAAATCAAACTCTTGATGCAGGATGTTTAGTGCATACGCAAAAAAAGCGTTTGCCGATTGTTTTCCTTTATCATCATACACTATATCTATTATTGTATCTTCTGGAGTTATTTTTATTAATTTATTTTTCAGCATGTTCGCATTTTTTTTTGATTTCAAACTACTTCTAATACAATATCTAATAACCATTTTCTGACTTTCTATCTATCTACTAAAGAGGGCTACATTATGCAAAAACAGCATTACACTTATCCTAGTGGCACAACTATTAGAAACTTGATTTACAATTCTCTACAACGCCAACAACATATCCTAAGACTTGTATCCAATCAGGATAACCTGCCTCCTTGGGTTTTGATGCTTGTATCTAGAGCAACTAATGATCTAAATACGGTAGATGAATTTGTAAATTATTACTACAATATCGATAAAACATCAAATACTTTAAATGGTTTTGAAGATAATTTTATGGAAGAATTAAAAAAACATTATACAACAGGATCAATGATTCGGAATCTTTTGACTTCTTCGCATTTTCGTCAAACCCATATCTTATCAATTATTAAGGATAATATGGATGTTCCTCCCTGGATTGTGTATAAAGTATCTAGAGCCACTGGTGATCTAAATACCGTGGATGATTTTTTAACTTCATATTACCTAGATATTTAAGGATTTTTTAGATGGCAAGAACATCTTCGAAGAATAAAAACAACTTCACAAACGAACGTTTGGCTATTGGTTATTGTCGTGTATCGACCAGAGAACAAGCAGATGAAGGTGTTTCTCTCGCAGCTCAACAAAGTAAAATCGAAGCTTTTGCAGATAGTAAAGACCTAGAACTCATTGAATGCATAGTAGAGGAAGGGGTTTCTGGCTCTGTTCCTTTGAAAGAACGAGATGGCGGTGCTTTGATTTTTGATGCAATTCAAAACAAAGGTGTCAAAGTTGTTGTGGCAACTAAACTTGATCGTTTGTTTCGTGATGCTCTCGATTGTCTTGCTATGACTCGCGAATGGGAAAAACAAGGCGTTAAAGTTTTGCTACTAGATATGGGCGTCGATTTCTCTACTCCTACTGGGAAAGCGTTTCTCACTAATGCTGCATCATTTGCAGAACTAGAAAGAAATTTGATCAGTGAGCGTACCAAAGACGGTTTGGCACAAGTAAAAAAAGAAGGTATCAAGCTAGGTGGTGTTGGCTGGGGTTGGACACGTGTTGAGGCTGTTGATGAAAAAGGACGACTCAATCAAGCTATTGTCACTGAAGAGATTGAGATTGTTATTCGTATCAAACAAATGCGAGAAGATGGTTGTACATTTCAACATATATGCGATGTACTTGATCATGAGGGTATTAAGACTAAAAAGGGGGGCAAGTGGTGGCCGATGACAGTTAAGAATATATGTAATCTAGAGATAGATGATTTCAAAAATTTGAAGATGATGAATAACAACAAATAAATCTTGACTTGGTTTTGTTTACAATATAGAATCCATGTACCTGATATAATCTACAGACTTCCTTGTTAGTTTGTAATGGAACAATGATTTTAAGTTACGAGTAGCACCTTATGGAATGCTGTGAAGCATACTCTCCTAACATTTAGTTGACTCATCATGTAGATTATATTGGGCTCTCTAATCTTTTTTTGGTTTTGTTTTAAAAAAACTTGACTTATTTTTACAAATATATATTATGTCTTTTGGGTGGTTTGACCTTACTACCTGTTTGCAGATTAACTTTTTTATCCTTTCAGTTTTTTTGTGGGCAGGTAGTTTTTTAATCCATGCTTACCATAATAGGGTAATGCCTTCCTGCGTCCCTGCTAGACGGATGTTGGATAGAAAGTCTAGCTTTTTCTATCACTTTGGACTTATAGCTCAGTCGGTTAGAGCGGTGGTCTCATAAACCATTGGTCGCTGGTTCAAATCCAGCTGGGTCCATTTAAACATTTAATATTAAAAATAACATAACATCATGCAGTATTTTGATATAGATAAACCCCATAAACCCGTTGCTATTGTTTTGTTTTATAGGGTAAATAAAAAAGCCATTCTCTACACATTTAGTAATCATGATTTTGTTGATACTTATCAGTTCGTTATCAAGAAACAAACTATTGATAGAATCATAGATCAAGTTAATCTCTTATTTAACAAGCAATTTGAGCACACTCCGTTTGACATTACAATTGACCAATTGCTGGCGTACCTAGTTCCTTTGAGTAATGATCTAGATATTCAAGGAAAAATTGGTTATACTTTGATCTTAGATCAAATGAGCATCGAAAGTTTTGCAGATACTTCTCAAACAAATCAGATTCATACTTTTAAAATAAATTCACACAACAGGCATAATGAAGTTTTGTTTTTTTGATAAATGTTTGTTAAATATATTTGACTTATCAAAGTAAATAAATATAATACATTCTATCTATTTCATCTAGAGAGATGTCCGAGTGGTTTAAGGTAGCAGTCTTGAAAACTGCCGAGCTGAAAGGCTCCGAGGGTTCAAATCCCTCTCTCTCTGTTAATACCTACAGGTTTTTTCACAAAAAAGGAATTTTATTATGTCAGAAAAAGTACAAACAACAACAAGCAAAACAAGTACAAAAGCAGCCCCAAAGCTTCTTTCATCAGATTTGACAACCGCAATCAATCAAATTCGTGCCATCCTTGACTCCGCTGAAGAAGATGCAACTAAAGTTCAATTTGGTGTCAAATCAGCTGGAACTCGTTTTAGAACAAAAATCAGATCTATTAATAATATTGTTAAGACTTCCATTAAACGCTCTATCGAACTTAGAGACGCTGCCAAGTAATTTATTTAGGGTTTATAATGCGTATTGCTGTTGATTTTGATGACACTCTTGTCATGTATAGCCATAACTATACAAAAGTTATTGTTAATGAATTACTCGTTAAACTATGTAATAATCTTATTGAGCGTGGCTATGAAATATTCATCGTAACAGCTAGACTTGACCCTATGATTGACAAAAAGATTGCAAATCCATCACAAGTAGCTAAAGAATCCATGATTCCTGATGTTGAAGACTTTTGTGATCAATATTTCAAAGAAAATAAAATATCTGGAATATATTATACCAATGGTTGTTTTAAAGGTGAAATCCTTCAACAGCTAAAAATCAATGCTCTCATTGATGATAGTAAAGAACAACGAGATGATGCTATTAGTAAGGGTATATTGGCGTATGATGTGTTTGAAATACATCATTTCGTAAACCTAATTGAAATGATTGAATGTGATAAGTTCTGGTCTAAGTAATTAATAGTCCACAGTAAGCATATCTGCTATTATATTTTTATTGTTATACTGGATTTCATGCCATATATTATATACTTGGTTCCAGTCAATGAACTTCAATATAATATCAAGCCACTTTGCTCTTTCCCCGAGATAATCTAAAAAGTAAGCATGTTCCCATAGATCAACGCATAATATAGGATCATTCAAACGCATAAAAGGGGTAAGATGGTTCTGTGTAGAATAACACTCCAACTCTCCCCTGCGATTCAGAGCCAACCAACTCCAACCAGACCCAAATCTTTTTAGTCCTTGTTCTTTTAGTTGTTGTTCCAGCGACTTCTTGGATACCCCAAGCTCCTCAAATAAATCTGAACTTCCCCTAGTACCTTCTGGGGAAATACAATACCAAAACATAGTATGGCAGAAATGACCGCCCATATTGTTGATATAAAACATCTTATCATCTTCAGAATCAAAGTAAGAAGACGGGTTTTTCAACACATCTACTACATCAAAATCAACTATCTCTGGGTTTTTCTTACACATATCATTTAGATTTTTCACATATTTATTGTGTAGCTGAGCCCAGTGAACAAACATCGTGTTCTCTGAAATGTATGGTTCAAAATCGCTAAAAGACCAACTAGGTTCCAATGCCTTGAATATTCTCATACTCAACTCCATTCATAGTGTTTAGATAGATTAGGGGGATATGTTGAACAGACATCTTAGAGCTCCTACGCTTTAAATCACTCTTGAAAAAATTCAACACATCCTCAGCTAATTGATTTGTTTGAGGTATTACAAAACAACCCACAGGTGCTTCATCGTTAAATGATAGATCATGGGATAGTCTACATTTAGCCATACCATTTTTGATCGAATCTACAAAACATTTTACATATATATTTTTATCATCTATCTCTAAAGCGTCATAAGGTGCTATCCATTGTTTAATAATCGCAATCAACTCTCCTTTTATCACAAAAGCAACCGTATTGACATCCAGATGGCTCCGTGGGATCATTTTCATTAAGTTTGCGACAATTTTATCAATATGGATATTGCTTTTAATATCAAATAATACATTTTCTATTTTCAAATTTGCTTCTTGACAACAGAATATTAAATCTTCTTGTACTGACTTCACAGAATATAGGGCTGGATTTGATCTGCGTATTCCTAAGTCACTTGCACGTGATTCAGAATAATCTTTTAGAATTCCAGCTAAGTGTTTAATCATTGTTTCTACATCTTTGTAAGCCATGCCTGCTTGTAAGAATATTGGTGTACCATAAGCCATGCCTAGGTCGGATATCACTACATTTTCCATATCTAATTTTCCAACCCCGTTAAACAATTTATTTAAATTACTGAATTGACGAGTCCCTAAATTATTTACATGTATGTCTATCAGTGCAATACCCCGATCTAGTAATTTCTTTTGAAAATCTAGCACATTATAGAATTTAGAGTCTTTGGATACTCTCGGTAATTTTGCTTTTGCTTTTCCTATTTGTTTTTTTATCTCACCATTCATTAAACTATAAAACATGGATACTTCAATAAGATTCAAGTTCTTATTTTTGTTCAGAATACTTGCAACTTCATTCTCTATATCTTCCATTGGAGACACAAATTGATCTATTAACATGTCTTTCATTCTAATCAAAGGATTAGATAGGTTTAGAGGTATTCCAATATGTAAGTTCTCTCTCACTATTAAATATAAAGGCATACCATTTGACTTCATATCCAGAACCGATGTGCCTATTGTAAAAGGAACTGCAGGGTGATTTCTTAGCTCATCATCTTGCATAATCAATTCCATTAGATACCACTCAAAAGGATCGGTTGTTATCTTAATAACAATCTCTTCTAGACTAGGTAATCCAACCACAAGACCCCATTTACCAGTGCCTAACACTAAATCTCTATCAAATACCATTGGAACCGAATGGGTTATGTCTATTGTTTTTTTTGCACGTTTTCGTATTATCTTGATAATTACTTTACGTATTTTAGCCCAGTTCTTGCTTAATATATTCAAGTCATGGTAATTGGTTTCTCTATTCATTGGTAAGCTCCTTATTTAGTAGAAAATCAACATATTGACGCATCGGGTCTTTGTTTATGTGAACACCATCCGCAGTGAAGCATTTTATGTTTGGTATATTGAATGGATTAGAATCATACGGACTATTGAAATAAACATTTGGAAATACTTTCATAGCATTTTTCACATTTAGAGTCCAAACATTTTTCTTTTTGGCTTGATAGTTGTTGATACAACGAGCATCATCTTTACAAGCTGGAAGAACATATTGCCTTGTCCTAGAGTTTTGTGTATCTGGAATACACAAAGGAAACGGTCCACTCCATAATATCAAGGGAAGGGCTTGTTCAGGGTAAAATGAGTTTATGTACCGAATCAATCTATCACACTCAGCAGAACTATTTATACCGTTGTCTCCCAATTGTATCACAATAATATCTGGCTTTTGAGATAACTTAGAAATTAGTAAATTACCATCATTCGTAGATTTGAGAACATGGTTTTTGAGGATTTTGTTAGGTGTCGTTCCCTCTATCCCCCAGTAATCAATATTATCTTTGTATTCTATAAGTGCTTCTTGAAAAGCTTTACCCATTGTTCGCAACACCTGAGAATCCCCTATAACCAATATTTTCGATCCTGTTTTTTTCTGGATATTCTTCCGAAACTCACTTGCTAGAGTGTTGATTGGTTTTTCTGTTATAATGTTTGTAGAACTCTGTTCAATTGGCGTATCATGCGTTCTCCCAATCTGGTCTTCATCGTTATTATTATCTTCAATATCAACTTTTTTGTTATGAGAGCGACTTAATTGAATTATGCCCAGTGTAACCACGGATATTCCTATAGTCGCCCATAGTAAGTTTTTACTTTTTATAGGATTTTCTCTATATTTCATTTGACTATCTTTCTTTAAAATGGTATTGACTAATTCAAGCACCACAATCTTTTTTATTATACATTTAAAAAGATAGAACTTGAATCTTTTTTGTAACAAACAGAGGATAAATATGACGATGATTAGTAAATTTGACCTAGAGCGTATCAGGCCAACTTGTAAGACCCTTAAAGAATTTGCTGAAAAGGTTGGATTGTCAGTTCCTACATTAGTCAGACAATTACGAATGTATGATTTGCCCACAAGCTTTAGACGTAAAGGCAGTGGACTCAAAGTTACTAAAGATGAAATATATCAATTATATGTAAATGAGAAAAAAGCATTACGTGAAATAGCTTCTTTATACCAAGTGACACACCAATCAGTCGCACAATGGCTTAGGGTATTCGAGATCGAAGCGAGAGATATGCACGAACCCAATGTTAAAAAGAACTACCCCAAGAATAGAAAAAAGAGAACCTATAAGCCTAAGGACAATAGTACATCAAATGTAGGTAATGAATCTATTTAGTTTCTTGTCTTAGGATATAATAAGTCCCTCCTATAATTACACCTAGAGCAATCATTTTGCTAATATCCGACAATTTGAACTTCTTATTATCAATATACATATCATAACCATGATCCCATATATCTAGCACATTTTGAACTGTTAGATCACTTTCAGCGATATTACCTTTTATCTGAGATAATTGCCATTTGGTCAGCTCACTAGGCAGCCGAAATAACCCTTTTCCACGTTGAATCAAAACAGCAATAGATATGAATTTATATAGAACTAAGAAATAAAGAAAAGATAGATCAGTATTATTTACACTGAATACATCTTGTTTTTTGACATTACCATCCAATATGCCTGTTGCCCCTGGTATCGCTGTTATTTTGTCCTTTATTTTGACATCTTTGATCTTTTCAATACCCAAGCGAGCTATAACAATTTTAAATAAGGATTTGTTTGCTGCTGGATCAACTCTACTAGTATTCGCAAAATAATCTTCGATTAGAATATCCTTTAGATTATTGCCCAGCTCTGCATACGTAATTATCGTAGTATCCGTACGACCTAAATTCTCTTCAATCTTACTAATCAAATTACCAAAAGTCACACCTTGATTGTTTTTCAAATCATCATATGATTGGATTATCTTTTTATCTATTGATATATTATTCAAATCTTTGTTTAGGAGTTTGATCAAAAAGGCAGCATTATATGATTCAACATATTGATCTGATATACTTTGTTCAGCATAAATCGGAGATTTTTTTGCAACCAAATAGTGACTAACATTCTCTAGAGCTGTACTAATATCTGTAATCTTGTTCGGCGATAGTTTATCTATACCAGTTGCCGTTAGGAATTCTCTGAAATAAATCGTGCTGCCTTTTGGGTTCAACCGTGTTGGGTTTATGTATTTATTTCGTAGGTTAGATACAAAATTATTCTCAATTTCTTGTAAGCTTTTCATTTTTTTTCCTTTACTTATGGTACCCAATGACATCAAGCATCATCTGTAAACTACTGCCATCTACGGATCCATTTGCTCTCTTACCTTCTCCATCCACAAATCCTGCCCACTTAATCATTGCTATTACCCCAGCTTTACGTTTGTCTGCTCTATGCCTAGCAATATATCCCTCTCTTTTCTTGATCCAACGCTGACTGTCCTTAGGTATTGTTTTGTTGTTGTGTATTGCTCTCATAGCCTTAATCCAATAATCAAAAGCCAAATTACCAAACTGATTCCCACCACTACACCAAGTAGTAGGCATCTGCTCCATGATATCTAGAGCTAGCTGGAAGGGAAACATTTTGAATTTTGAATTTTTGAAATGAATAGCTTTATTATCCCCTTTATTAGGATAATCTGTCATCCCATACTCATTTAATACCTGAGGCATGGTAGAATCATCTGTTACAATGGATGGGCAATTTGGTATTTTTGGTATTCTAGGGAATGGTTTTTTGGGGTTTGATCTCGCAAAGAAACTAACCAGTTCATCAACTAAACGGTTTAATATCTTGTCTCGCTGGAACCCACTAGATAAATTAACGTGAAACACTTTCAATTCTAGTGAACTGACCAAGTTTCCATCAGTTAGGGTAGATGATTGATAACTACTCTCGCCAATAACATCACTATCAAGGTATATGATTGCACATTTTTTGAGATTCAAATCATTTAGAAAGTCAAACTCATCTTCATAGTCTTCAAATTCATCGTCAATATCAATGTCTAAATCGAACCCTCCAATACTTTTGTTAGATTTTTTGATATATATCAATTCTTGACAAAATGCTGGAACTGATAGACTAGTGTCAACTTCTATGTAGTTCTTTAATTTATTTACTAAACTATGATCTTGTAAGCCTATGCTTTCGACAACACAAACATTCATTTTTTTGCACTACTTTCGATCTTTTTTACTGTTGATTAATTATCGCATCTGAATAAATATTATGCAAAAATATGTGTTTATGTGTCAAAAGAATATAATATATCATAAACATTTATTATAAAAGCTAGAATATCAAGTATGCAAATTCAGGTTTTTATCAGAATACCTTTATTATACTAAATTATTGAAAGTGTCATTCAGATCTCTAGAATAACCTCTGTAAATATATCGAAGTATCATGAGTATTTCAATTTTCGTAAAATCACCCTCAATTATTGTTGATCCAGGAGTTGATGACATCACATTGAAAACATCTTGATTGATAAGTAGAGTGGGAACTACTTGTTTGGTTGCATATTCTTCCGAGTCTAACAAAATATTAACTAGGTATGTATATAGCGTTTCAATTTGTGTAAGAATGGTCATTAGTCTTTTATATCCCTCACAGAATCCATCTGCTGCTGCTCTCTTCCCTCTAGATGCTCTTATATTTTCAATCGTTGAGCTTAATCTAAAATCACCTCTGTCAGGGTAAAGTGTACATTTCAATAAGACCAATATCTCTCCCATCGTATCATCAACCTGTTTTAAATCTATTCCATTGAAATATTCCACGATGCTCTGACTTATGTTCATGGTATAGCTTAGTTTTCTCTTCTTTTGATTTGAAAGAATAATATACATGACGCCAACTTTGTCACAATAGCAAAACAATTTAAAGTCTGATGAACTGCCCGATTCACTATACTGGGTTTGTATCGTTGTGGAGAAACCAGCACCAGGAAACAACCAGAGGCTGCTGAACTTTAACGGAGTGTCTGGTTCAGATGGTAGAGCTGTGTTCTTTATTATATCATAATCTTTTTTTATTGTACTGTGTATCCCATACGCATCAATATCAAGGAAGTAGACAGACCGTAAGATTGATGGAACATAATTTTTATAGTCTTCTGCTATATCTATCTTGAACGCCAAATCGTTATCATCTCCCACATATTCAACAAATAATGGGTCTGACTCATAAGCCAATATTTTTTCTGATGGTGGAAAAATAAACTTATTTACTTCGTTAGGTGTGAATGGGTTGAATTTTGGCATCCCCCCATTGGCATTAGAATAATCAATTGTTAGATTCAGTGATATATAGTATAGTGCTCTCAGTTGATAGAATACCTGTTCTAATACTTTTACTCTAACTTCTTCTTCAACAGGTGCTTCATCAGCATTTATAAGGTTATATCCATATCTAATCTTTGGCACATAGGCTTTATCAGGTATTGTTGAGCTAGTAAATATGCTCGTTTTGTACTCACTATTTAACACTTTTAGATTGTTCAATGGTAACAAAAAAACAGAGTCAATTAGATTTTTTGCATAGGCGTTGAAGTCTGCTTTAAATGTCTTTAGAGGATCTAAAGATAAATTCAGCCCATGCCAAGTAAAACCTTCAATTTGAACCATCAAGCTGTTTTTGTTCAGATTGTTCAATGAAGTACTTTCTTCTTTTGCTTTTTTGAGTGCCTCCCTACGAGCTTCAATGTCCACGGAAAGTATTTGTTTAAATTTCTCAGTTAGTTCATCTTTTTTGGTAATTAAACTTGCTATCTTTTGTGTGTTTTTGTCTGAAAAATTTATCCCTTTTGACTGGAAATCCGTAATCTTAGCTGGGATACCTAACTTCTCGTACTCTTCTTGTTTTTTGACCACGTCATTCTTTATGCTATCTAATGTTTCTTCCTTAGACGCTTTTTCTATGTCTTTTTCAATTTTTGTCAGAGCCTTAATATTGTCATCAAGATTCTTCTCTACTAGAGAATCAGATATCTCTTTTGTTAAATCTGAATTATCTGCTTTATCCTTAGTAGCTTTTTCTTTGTCTGCTGTTTTGTTGGGTTGTGATGCCTCTAGCTCAGTCCTTTTTTTCTCTAGACTTGCACGGAACTTGTCAAAGTTGTCAAGATTTTCTTCTATAATTAATATATGTCCGTCTACCATGTTCTTAAGTTCTTTGCCTAAAACTGTATCTTGCAGAGGAGTATTGGCAAGTAAAACTTCGTTTAATTTCTCGTTGCACTGAGTAAATGATTTCTCAAGAGTGTCAATGTATTTGATCTTTTTATCTAAATCGGAGATAGTCGTAGACGCTCCTGCTATAAGAGCATCTACATCCTGTTTTAAATTAGTGTCTACTTTTTTTTGGTAGGCAGTAATCCATTTAGCAGATTCCTGATAGTTGTTATATAGCTCTATTTGATCTGGCGTTTTGTTTCTTATCCCTTTAAGATCTTCTAATTTTTGAGGTTCCGCTTGTGTTTGTTTGACTGGAGTTTTGGCTTCGCTACTTGTTTTGTCTTTGTCTTTGGTAGTCTCATTTTTACCAATTGTAGTCGGAGTTCTACTCTGTGCTATACTTTTCTTGTATGAACCCTCTGCTTCACTATCCA
>JACCDW011095058.1_pt1 | contig 16461 bp, 20 predicted proteins | sample 7449781 | NCBI WGS metagenome assembly JACCDW01 (sample SAMN15323449, study PRJNA562643) | freshwater metagenome | isolation source: river surface water | place: USA:Blue River Watershed | collected 2017-08-18
GATAAATATGTATACAGAATGGGATCAAAATGTGTTGAATTTAAACCAGATATAATTGAATGTCCTGCATCGGGGGCAATAGAAGCATTCCGAGAAATGTCAGTTAATACAAAAAATAAAGATAATGACAAAAATGGTAATAAATATATGGAAGAAAATTATAGTGATATGTTTGCAAGACGTAAATCAATTATAACTAGATGTGAATAGTTTGCTTTAAAGGATTTCTCTGAAAATCAGAAGAATGGCAACAGCAGGTACGTTATTAGATGATTTACACTCTAAAACTCCGGTTTTAAATTCAAAAGATGATGATCTAGTTAATAAAATACTAGCAGATATGAATATTCCAAGTCAAAATAATCCAGTAATGTCTAATATGGCTCCTCCGGCTTCAAATGGAAGAGTTATTAATTCTCCTAATCCTAATACTATTTATCATAATGCAGTCGATCCTGGTACTGCTACTGCTCATTTAATTGGTAAAGATTATCCTACTCCAGCTGATTTTGCCAATTTAATGCATTCTCCATCATACTCACATGGTGGTTCTGCATATGCATCTGTAGCACCAATGCAATCTATGCAACAACCTACTTTAGTTAATAATATTAAAGGAAATATGTATGCAGATATTATTGTCCAAATTAAACAACCATTACTTGTATCTATAATTGTATTTATAGTAAGTTTACCAATAATAAATGTATTAATTGGGCATTATTTACCAACTTTATTAAGAACAGGTGGTGATTTAACTACGGCAGGTATGGCAGTTAAGGCATTATTTGGAGGATTCTTATTTTGGTTTATTCAAAAAGTTCTTGTACCTTTAATGGCTGTATAAAAAGTTTCCTATTAGCTTTTAGAGAATATGAGATTCAATAAATTAACATATAACATCTCTATTGCTGTAATTGCAATATTTGCAGTCTTCACACTGATTTACTCTGGTATTACTGGTGTATTATTATGTTCAGCTATTGCATTATTAACAGCTGCATTTGTTGATTCATTTGAAATTATTGTAGCAATTACAGTGTTATTTGGCCTATTTTATCATTACTTTTTAAAGAAAATTTTACGTAGATTTGAGCCATTTCAAAATAAGAATGATAGTAAACAAATTATTCAAACTATACAAAAAATACAAAATAAAAAAGTAATTAAAAGTCCTGAAGGAGTTCACGAATCATTTATTGAAGGGTTTGAAGATTTACAGCCTACTATGCCAAAAGAAGGATCTAGCTCAAATAGTACACCTGCATCCTCAAATCGCAATGAGGAAGTAAAAGTACCTTCTGAATTAGAATCTACAGTTACCGAAACTAATGATAAAGAAAAAAATAAAGAAAAAGAAGAATTTGAATCTGCAACTGGATCATTATTTAAGCCAGGTAAGTTACCATCTGAAAATGCTGCAGGTGGATTCTTAGATAGTGGTAGCACTTTATTAAAATCAATGGAAGCATTTAATCCTGAACAAATGAAAGCAATGACTACTGATAGTAAAAAATTATTAGAAACACAGAAAAATCTAATGGAAATGTTACAATCAATGCAACCTGTTCTAAAAGATGGTAAACAACTATTAGATACTTTCTCTGGTATGTTTGGAGGTGGCGGTGGTATGTTTAAACTATAAATTAGTAATTAACAACCATATATTATATTAATTTTAGTATAAATTGATTATTGATTAATAATTATATAATGTTCAAAGTAATTGTATAATTATTAATAGTAATATGCCTCGTAGTAAAGCATTTTGTCCACCAGGTACATTTTGTTTATCAAGTAGTTTAGGAACTGTTTTAGCAGTTATTCTAGTTATAGCGTTACTATTTTTTGGATATGCATTATTAACTCAACAAAGTCCTACTATAATTATGCCATCTCAACAACCTTCAAATACAACAGTAATACCAGTTGGTGAATCAAGATATGATAGACCTCCGCAGCCATTGCGTGATTGGATGAGTCCTCCCGAGTTTCCTCCTCGCGGTGGGATTGCATCAATACCAATTAATATTCCGACAAAAGGATTACCTGAAAGTTTTCAATCAGTTGGATTAATTAATGTTGATGGCGCGGTATGGCCTCTTTATGGAAGAAGAACTGCAGGATCGTCTGATAGATGGAATTATTACACTAGAACTGATACATTTAATCCAGTTCCTATTCCTATTAAGTTTCAAAAGAGAAATTGTATGGATGATGTTGGATGTCAAGAAATACTGTCAGGAGAAGACATTAAAATAGATGTTTTACATAAACAAGGTACAGCAAATATGTATAAGTTTGATGGTCCAAAATATATACCTGGAATGATTTAAAATGCTAATCTTTTTTTGTATGTAAGGTTAAGGGTATGAGTTCACAGTACTGTCCACCAGATGTCAATACTGGATTTATTGAATTAATAGGGCCTATAAAAACGCCTGAATTACAGACAATTGCTGTAAATAGTTATCCATTATCAGTATCTTTTGCACCAAGAATGACTCCTCCAACATTGGTTGGAAATAGAATTGATGAATCTACGGAGAATACTTGTACATATAAAGGCCAGAGATTTCATTTAGTTGATGTTCAAATATGTTCAACACTTCATATGGGTTATGTATTACCTCAAATGAATGAAAAACCTGTTGCAGAATTAATATTAACATTTGCAACATCAAATACACCAAGTGATATACAGACTTTATCTGGAATTATGTTATGTCTCCCAATATATGATTCAGGATTTCCACAACATAACCATTATTTAATGCAAATTATTGATCCAAATATACCTTCTTGTAAATATGGGCATAATGTTGGATATGAATATACTGGCGATAGTTATAATAAAATAGACAATTCAACTTTAACGGGATGTATAAGAAGTTGTTGTGGTGATTCAAATTGTATAGCATATACATTTAATAATGGAACTTGTAATATGAAAAATTCTATTCAGCCAATAAATAAGTCTGCAGGGAATGAATATATATCAGGAAAGGTTGATCATTCGCAATCAGTAGCATCAGAAGCAAATTGTCCTAAAAATAAACCATGTTCTAAAAATGGAAAATCTGATAATAAAGACTCTGAAAATATAATTGCAAATTTACAGACTCTGTTTTATGAATGGGAAGGAGATACATCTCAGAGTTCATTAGCATATAAATCCTGTTTTGAAACTCTGGATGAAAACAATAGTCCTGTTTCACGGAGTTTATATGTAGTTGTTTTTCCTAATGGCATACACTTATCACAACAAAGCTTTCAACAATTATTATTACAATTAGGTGGAAAACTTAATACATATAATGCGCCTCCGGCTATTAGAAATGCAGAACAAACTATAAGAAAATATAAGTTTGATGATAATGGTAATAAACAAGTATTAACAACTTCAACTGAAGGAATAATATATAGAACATCATTATCAAGTTGTACGGATGATTTTATAAATCGTTTTGAATTTTTTACTAAACCACCCAGATTACCCACTTTAAAATTTGAAAATGATTCTTGTCCATATTATACTACAACACAATACAAATGTGTACCATTTAATCAATTAAATGATTTATCAGGGAATTATGTAATACCAGGTGGAAATACTACATTACAATCAATTTTAGATAAACAATCCGCTGAAATGAATTATTCAAAACCACAAATGTCTAGTCAAGATATGGCTGTTGGTATAGCATCCATAATTGCGCCAATTGCAGTTATCGGTATTTGCTTAGGAGTGGGATCTTTAATTGTTAAAAATGCTACAAATAGTTAGGACTACGATGCTTGAATTAGCATTTTTATTTAGCGTTATTATAATTCTACTTATATACTTATTATATAAGGATAATTATTTTGTAAGAGAAAACTTTACGTCAAATACAAATGATAAAATATATCATTTAAATTCTTGTCCAAAAGGATATAAAAAGTTTTATAATAATTCAGGCGATATTGTATGTTGTAATGGAGAAATTGTTGCAAACAGATGTTTATCAGACGATAAATGTGTATTATCAGGAGATTCATCTGATATTAAAAACTGTGTAGATATAATTTTAGATAAATACAATTCAAAAGCCAAAGAAGTATGTCCTACATCATTACCTAATTATTTTGAAGTTGGTAATAACGCAGGGTGTACAAATGGTAATTTAAATGATACATTATCTGGCCCTGCACATCCTGATCAACCTATATGTATAGTATATCCAGATTTTAATGATAATTTTAATAATAAAGATAGTTGTTCAAATCGAAGAGCTCTAGATAATGTTCAATGTTTTGGAAACAATTGTACAAAGGAAATTCAACAACCAATCCCTGGTAAACCTATACTTATTGCAGTAGGATTTACAGATAATACTGGTATGCATCGTATCGCATATTCTCGTGAATCAATGCAAAATTTTTTAAATGCTACTAATCCTAATTGGCAAAATCAAGGAATTGATTTAACAAAAAATATAAATGTAGCAGAAGTTGCTAAAGCATATTATGTAGATAGAACACTACAACAATCCGATGTACAATTTTAACACATTATATTTGCAATAGGGATAGCAGCTAATGCGCCGAGTACTAATCCAATAAAATAACGTGATTGCATAGTTTTATATACTTGTAGCCATTGTTTATTTTCCTGTTCTGTTTTTAAATGATTTAACATATAATCGGATTTAGGCATTAACATATAAAAAATAACAGCTGTAACTAATGTTATCATAGTAAAAAGTGATAATCTTGTAAAATAATTACTAGATTTAACTTTATTAACAACTATAAATGATATTATCATACCTAAGACTAATCCCATAATATAATGATTACGTCTTTCAATGACAATAGATTCATATTTTTTATCTAAGTCATCTGATAATACACTTTTAAGGACATTTTGTTGTTGTTTATTTACAGACATTGTAGATATACTTGCACCTAATAGTGCTAATCCAGCTATACCAGAAATATAACAATTCATTTTATCTACATATTATAAGATATTAAATAAATTATCCTAATGTTTCAACACCAGATAAATGTCCAAATCCATTATTTTCATATAAATCATCTAATTCATTGCTAGCTCCTGCACCAGGTTGATATCCACTAGAAGGATATGAAGTATGTAATATTTCTTTCATATTAATTGATTCACCAACCGGTTCAAAATTATCGCTCCCAGTATCATCAGATGGTAAGAAAGGTAATTCATTATCAGATAAAGGAGTACTGAAAGGTACTACTGGTACCGTTTTTTGTGGAATAGATTGTTCTTTAACAGACATTTGTGGAGGAGTATTAATATCCATCATATTAAGTTTGGATTTTGCAGATAATGCTTTGCGACGATTACGTTCTAAGTATATTATACCTATTGCAAATAACCCAAATAGTCCCGCCGTAGGTCCAACACGAATTAGATATAATAGTAATAATACTACTGCTATACGTATTATAAGTAAATCAAAACGTAATAGAATTGAAGATGGTAAAAATGGAGTAATTAAAATAATTATAGCAAATACTATAAAATAAGGTAATTCGGAACGATACATCCTTCTGTATTAATTCTGTATAATCTTCTTAGGAAAAATTAAGATAAAAATTGATTTAAAATGGTATTAATATATATAACTAGGAAATAATTAGAATGTCAATTGCAGAATTAAACAGAGTTTTAACATCAAAAGGATATGCAATTAAAAAAGATAGTTTGAGTGAAAAGGAAATACAAAAAATACGATCTAACTTAGTTATGACTCCAAAAACATTGGATAAATATCAAAAAGCAGGAGTAAGTTCTTTTCCAATTTATTATGAATCAAAAACACGATTTTATGTACCAAGATATTGGGGAAAAACAGAATTTGGTGAACCGGAAGCCAATATAGTATCTGATGGATTACAATTAGCAGATAATATTCAATTCAATCAAAATAAAAAACCATATGATTATCAAGAAAACATTATTAATTCTTTTATAACAAAGGGTTCAAATGGTCTTATCTGTGTACCATGCGGATGGGGTAAAACATTTATGGCACTTAATATTGCACTTCGTCTTCGAAAACGTTTCTTGATTGTAGTAGATAAGGAATTCTTGATGAATCAATGGAAGGGAGAAATTGAGGAGTACATATTGGATGCAAAAGTGGGAATTCTTCAGGCAAATAAAGTGGAGATTGATTCTGAAAAGTATGATATTACGATTTGTATGATTCAGACAATTTGTAAAAGAGAATTTCCAGATGGATTCTTTGATCAATATGGATTTACAATTTTCGATGAATGTCATCATTTAGGAGCAGCATATTTTAGTAAAGCACTTCTTAAAATTCAGACTAAATATATGCTAGGATTATCTGCAACACCTGATAGAGATGATGGACTGGCAAAGGTATTTGAATATTATCTTGGCCCAGCAGTATTTAAAGAAACTCAAAGAGCACCTGACAAGGAAGCAGTTGTAAAAGCTATTTGGTTTAATTCTGAAGATCCTACATATAAAGATGCGCCAGTTGACTGGAAGGGAGAAATTGTTACAGCTCGTCTACTTAATCAAATTGTTGATTTTAAACCGCGAAATGAAAAAATCTTAAATGTTATTGAAGAATATACACAAGATATTAACCGATTTATACTTATCCTAAGTGATCGTATTTCACAATTGGAGTGGTTTTATGAAGAATTAAATAAGAAGGAGTATAAGGTTGGATATTATATTGGTGGGATGAAACAAAAAGTCTTAGATGAAAATGCATTAAATTGTCAGATATTACTAGCCACATATCAGATGGCATCTGAGGCATTTAATGTTAAGAAATTGAATACTGTAGTATTAGCAACACCAAGAAAAAAAGTGGAACAATCTACTGGTCGTGTCTTTAGAGAAAGAATTGATCAGAGAAAAGTTGCTCCACATATTATTGATATCATCGACAGCCATGACTGTTATGTCAGACGATGGTATCCAAGAAAAAAATTTTACCAGCAATGTGAATATACAATTCAACATATTGATAAACCCTCAAAAGTTACTCAAAAGATTGAAGCTAATGAGCACGGTTCTCTCTTTAAGTTTTAATGTTTACGCGAAGATTTGCGATGTTTTCTAGTACGTCTAGAACTTTTGCGTCTCTTACCACCAGTTGTTAAGCAGGCACGGTTAAATCCTCCACCAGGGTAGGCAATTTGTGCCATAAATCCAGGGCTTGCACCGCCAGGAGGTAATACAACAGGGTTATTAGTATATCCTGCATTAGGAGCATAGTAACGCATTGAATCTACTGCACCAACGGTGACAGGGGTAGGTACAATAGTAGAAGCGCCGCCAGACATTCTTGGTGGTAAAGTTGTTATATATTGAATGCCATTAGGATTAGCATTTAATGAATTTGTTGACCCGCGTTCACAAGGAATACTTTCAATAGTTGCATATGAAGACATACCAACGCCATTAGGACTTAACTCTTGAAATGTTGAAGCATATCTACCACCTCGTCTTTTACCACTTCTTCTGCTACGCTTACTACGTTTACCTCCAGATAAACCGGGTAGACCTTGAGGTGTTACATTAGTTAGACCAAATCTTTGAGGTTCACCTGCACAATCTCTAGGGCCAGGATAACGATTAATATCTAAATTACCAGCACTAACATATCCAGGGCCAACAGAATAACCCGCACCTCTCTTTTTTGAGTGTCGGAATGACTTTTTAGTTTTACGACTTCTAGTTTTAACCATTCTAATATTACAGAACTATTTTAAATAGTATCTTTATGATAGAAAAATGATGAAGTACTAATAGGAGTTCCTTCTGGTTGAACTTTAATGATTTGATATTTATTAAAATCAGCATTCCATTTAACTTCTACTACAAACCCATCTGGATTACTAGCAATTAGTTTTCGAAGTTCAATAGATAGATCAAGACTATTAATTGATGCAATGCCAATATTAATATTATCTTGAGAGAATAGACTATATGTATCAGGAAGCGCCAGTTTAGTATATGGTTTGCATAGTGCGCAAAGTGTTGTAAGAACTTCTGTGCCACGTTTAAGTGTAGGTGGGATAAATTTAGTAGTTTTAATTGTAGTTACAGTATCTTTCCAGAACCATCGTGGAGATTTATAGTGATCTGGTTGAATAATCCAGTAGATAGAAGGGTCATAATGCAGATGCCAATCTTCAATTGTAATTGGTTTAACAATTTGTGGTTTAAATGCAAGCAGAGGCTGATCAGCTGGTAGTTTATGCCAGAAATCGGATAATTTATTCCAACGACTAGAAAAAGTAGTAGTTGACCATAGATCTTTTCCTTCATAAATGATAATATCTTCAATTTGAAGTGTTGATTCTCCTGTTAGAATATTAGCAAGGCATACAGTTGGTCCATTATTGCAAAAATTAGGAGGAAGTAGCCAACGGAAAGTCATACCTTCTTGACGCTCAGGATACCAAATACAAGGTGCAAATCCATCGATAAAAATAAGAAATCCTACAGGGCGTTTATCGAATTTAGGCCAGAGCCATACTGTACCATTAGAGAATGTAGATTTAGCTTTATGGAAAGGCATATGAATTTCAACACGTTCATTTAAGAATTGGTATTTTTTAAAGATTGATTCAATAGCCGAGATATGATCATTATCTAGGCGATGGAATCGTGCAATCTTCTGTTTTTCAAACTGCGGAGTTGTGGTTCGAACTGATTTGCTCATCATTTTATTATATTATAGGCTACATATATTACGTTATAGGGCTTTAGGCACTATATTAAAATGCAGAATAGGAAGCATCTGAAAAGGTATCATTGGCAAAAACACCTTGCATAAATTCACTACCATTTTGTATAACATCAGTTGAAAATTGTTGTGTGTTTGCTGCAGATATTTGCATAGTATTACTTCCAATACCTGCTTCAACTGCTAATTGTGTTTTATCATTTAGAGGAGGTGGTCTAAAAGATCTTTCAGGATGTCTTAAATTTTCAGGAATATCTGAACTTTCTTGTGATTCATAATATGGGTCTTTTGGTTTTGGCTCTGAATGCATTACAATAACATCAGATGAGTCTGTTTGATTTGGTGGATTTGGACCGGAAGATGCAACAGTTCTTTCAGGATATATGGGAGCTTGTCTTATTTCAATTGGAGCTCTATCAGGAATTACAAATGTATCAGTTTTATTATTATTTTCAATCGGAGTATCAAATATTTTATCTTTAATTAACCAATATACTGAAAAGCCTATTAATAAAATTGTAATTAGGTAGATGTACGTTTTCATTCTCTTTTTGTTCTCGTGAAAATCATATTAGGAATTAAATCACTTAATTAACTTATTCATTAAGTTTTTGAAATAATATTTTTATCATATTTATTAATCCAATTAATAATTTTATTAAATTCGCGTGAAATATCACTTGTATTAAGTTCGATACTATTATTAAGAGTAACTCTATACCAATCTCCAATATGTTCTAGAGTTGCATAATTATCTTGTTTAATTAAAAAATAAGGTAATTCAAATACTTCTGTTAGTTGATTACCTACCCAATTATGAGACATATTAATAATATTTCTAGTTAATACAGTAATATTATTAATATTTATAGTAGATTGTTCATCTATTTTATAACTAATAGTAGATATATCGTTTTCTTCAAGATTCCAATTTAGACCAGAATAAATTTTAATATTGGATTTGGATGTATTTGCATTTGATGCTTTCCAAATAAAAATTGACGGCATAATATTTAAAAAAGTATATATAGATTAGTCCTGTATATATATCTTAATCGCTATTTAAGCAACTTTTGTGTATTCAATCTAGAATAATTGAAATGCCCTCATTATCCACGGTATTACTATCAATTAAAGGAGATATTAAAAAAGCTAATATTCAATTAGATGATAACTCTGAAGTAACATTAGAAAATCTACAAAAATATTTTAAGAAAAAAGATGAACCTGAACGAGTATGTTATTATGAATATGATGAAAAAGTAATCTTTGTATTTGGTTATAAAAAAGGAAAAAAAGGAACTGAAAATAAAGTAGAATTACCTCCTCCATATGATAATATTGTATTATATGGAGATGCAATTGTAATTGTGTCACTAACTAGAAAATGGGAATCTGCAATTCCGTTTACAGTAGATCAATGGAATTCATTTTATAATAATTTAAATGGTGGTGATTATGAAAAAGAAAATTCAGATGAAGATTCAGAGGATGATTCAGAAGATGAAGAAGATGTATTGTCTGAAGTAGAAGAAGAAAAATCAGTTAAAGATGATTATGAAGATGAAGATGTACTCTCTGATGAATTAGTAGAAGACGATGAAGAAGAACTTGAAGAACAGCCTGTTGTAAAGAAAAAACGTGTACCTGTTTATACTAAACTGGATCCAAATCTTCTAAAAGATGATATTGTAAAAACATCTGAACCAGAAACAAATAATATTCGAATGCTATGTCTTAAAACTCTAGAATTTCTTGAAGATAAATTCTCTAAAGAAGCAATTAAAAATCTTGAGAAGTCAATGTTTGAAGCAGCGTTTGATAATTCTATAAAAAATTATATTCCACGCAATTGGAAATCTCCACAATTTGTTGAACTATATAGACAAGTAGTACGAACTGTAATTAGTAATATTCATCCTAATAGTCCAGTTAATAATCCACGTCTATTAACACGTGTATTGGATGGAGAATTTGAACTATCTGCGATTCCATTCATGACATCATATGAAATGTTTCCTGAGAAATGGTTTGCTCTAAGAGATAAACAACTTCAGAGAGAGCAGAAAATTCTTGAAGGTAATAAAAGTCGTGCTACTGATCAATTTAAATGTCGTCGTTGTAATAAGCGTGAGTGTACATATTATGAAATGCAAACACGTTCAGCTGATGAACCTATGACAATTTTCATCACTTGTCTAAACTGTGGAAAAGAATGGCGTCAAGGTGGTTAAGTGCACAGTTAACGTAATTCATCATCTTCTTGATCATAGTATTCTTGTTGTTTCTTTACACAATATTCATAGAATTGATTACGCAACCATTCTCCTTCAACTAGTTTATCATTAATAGAGCTGGAATTAATAGTATGATTAGTACTATATTTATAAAAATCACTAATGTAAATATCAAAATAATAAGATATATCGTGTCCATTTTGCCCATCAATAATTCGTTTATTTTTAATATATGATTCTAATAGGCTAGTATCTTTTATTGCATTTCCATTTTTAATCATATAATCATAAAATTCATAATTTTTATCAGGAAATACCCATTGTACATATTTAAAACGTTTACTAATATTATAATTTCCAGGATGCATTGAAAGATAATTAATTTTTTTAAGATTTGGAAATGTATTATTACTTAAAATATTGAATACACCTTCTTTTGAACAATTAATAAGTGTAGTAGTAGTTGCTTTTGGAAACTGGATATTGGAAGAAATATGATGAGTTCCTAATTTATAAATAACAACATTATTTGTATTTTCAATATATTTAGTAAAAATATTACTTATTTTTTTACCAGATGTAATAATATTAGTCATTCTTTAATATATAATATTATTATTTCTTTAAATTTAATCAATATTAATTATTGAGTAGCTGTAATAGTATCAATACGAAGCTGCACACCAAGACGTGATTGAATTTTGCTTAGATGTTCTCCTTTAGGAATTAGACGATATGCTTCGATATCACGAAATGTATGTTTAGGAAATGCACAAAGTGCGTCAGCTTTATCTTGAGTTAGTTTCATTTCGATACGTTTTTTAATTAGTGTTTGAATAGATTCTGCATTAACACGTTTCTTAGGTTTAGTTACATCTTCAGAATTATCAAGTTTAGCAAGGCGAACTTTTTCTGATTTTTCAGAATCCCGATGCTGAATAGTTGTCATTCCTTTTTGAACAGCCTCTTTTTTAGTGAACTTGCGTTTAAGTTGGACAACAGTCCAGTCTTGGTTATCATTGTAAGAATCCATTTTGTAGCTGACTTAAAATTTCTAAAAAAATGCAATCAAATTTTTAATCTAAATATATTTTAAGATTGTTTTAAATGAAAAGTAATTCTTTTAATAAGGAAATAAATACATCACAATATAAAAATATACCTATTTCTATATCATTATTACATGAAATGGAATATAATAATCTTAATATTAATAATAAACTAAAAGTTACTAAAGATAAACGTAGGTCAAATACAGAAAGCAGATCTGATAGTTTAAAGAATCATAAGATCCGCTAGCCGCCAATATTCAAATTTGCCATTTGGAAGAGGACGTTTAATAATAAAGGGTAGACGTTTTTGTTCTAATTCAAGTCTTGCAATATCTTTAACGTCAGTAATGTGTTCCGGTACAGTAATAAATGGTTTAGCACCCTGACTAATTTGATTTGCTCTTAGACCAATAATTTTTGTTTTTTCATAGAGAGTGATAAATGGATATGTTCTATGGTTCGCATCAACATTTTCACCTCCAGGGGGTGCAAATTTAACAGGTACTTTAGGAATAATATTTTCAACGTAATCAAGAATACATTCAGGATGTTGTTGATATAGTTTTTTAAGTTCAGGTTTTACATCGGAATTATCTTCATTTAATTCTTCAGCAATTTCTTCAAAGTTTCCTTCGAATTCTTCTTCGAATTCTAGGCCTGGCTCAATTACTTCGTCTGCATCCATTTTGCTATAATTAACTTCATAATTTTATTTTAAGCAATCAAATTTTATATATTCCGCACTTAATACTGCATTTAAAATAATATATATAGTTATATTAAGTATAAAATTAAAATAATTTGAATAATATAAAATTTTGATGATAAAATTTGACTGTGATTTTATGCATTAATTTGATGTGAACATAAAGCATACTTATTCTTTATTAACAGATATGTCAGAAATTTCCGAGATGGCTGAAGCCGAAGTTACTGTATATGATTCATTTGACACAATGGGTTTGGATGACAATCTTATTCGTGGCATTTATTCATATGGTTTTGAAAAACCCTCCAAGATTCAAGCACGTGCAATCGTGCCTATGAAAGAAAATAATGATATTCTAGCACAATCACAATCTGGTACTGGTAAAACTGGTGCATTTACTATTGGTTCAGTAGCGTGCATTGATATTAATATTCAAGCACCTCAAGTACTAGTTCTATGTCCTACACGAGAGCTTGCTCAACAAACTGAAAATGTAGCACGTTCTATTGGTCATTATCTAGGCCTTAAAGTTCTTTCTGCTACAGGTGGTAATCAACTACGAAATGATATTAGTGCACTCAAAGCAGGTGCTCAATTTATTGTTGGTACTCCTGGACGCGTATATGATCTAATTCGTCGTGGAGACCTTGTAATTGAGCATATGAAGGTTGTTGTTATGGATGAAGCTGATCAAATGCTTGAAGATCTATTTGCTGAACAGGTAAAATGTATTCTCGAGTTTAAGTTTCCTCCTAAGACACAACTGGCACTATTTAGTGCTACTATGCCTCAAAATGTACTTGAAGTAGCAGAAACATATCTTCGTAATCCTGTAAAGATTCTGCTTCAAGCCGATGAAGTAACACTAGAAGGTATTAAACAATATTATGTTGGTCTAGATCGTGAGGATTGGAAGCTTCCAGTACTACTTGATCTATATCAACATATTACAGTAAATCAATGTCTGATTTACGTAAATAAGCGTCAGAAAGCAGAGTGGCTTGCAAAGCAACTACATCAACAAGGATTTACTCTTGAGTATATTCACGGTGAAATGGATGTAGCTGAGCGCAAAAAGCGTATGCAAGATTTCCGTTCTGGATCTGTACGTGTACTTATTAGTACTGATCTTCTTGCTCGTGGTATTGATGTACAACAAGTATCACTTGTAATTAACTTTGAGCTACCAATTCAACGTGAGAACTATATCCATCGTATTGGTCGTTCTGGTCGTTTTGGTCGTAAAGGTGTTGCAATTAATCTTGTATATGGTGATGAACTAAATACTCTAAAGGAAATTGAACGCCATTACTCTACAAATATTGAAGAACTACCTGAAGAACTTAGCGCACTTAATACTGCTTAAAATTAAAAAATAATATAATTCTGCAATCTAAATATACAAATAATACAATAAAAATAAAACAATATATTTTTATTGTATTTAATATTAATTATAGTACTTTGTAGAATATATTATATTTTTAATGTTCATATAAAGTTCTATCATATACATTTGATCTTCTTGCGGCATTATTACGATTTACAGATCCTTGAGAATTTGTTGTTGTATTATTTGATGCTTGAGATGCTTGAGATGTCTGTGATGTCTGTGATGTCTGTGATGTCTGTGATGCTTGTGACGCTTGAGATGAATTTATTTCACGAATATCGTAACGGCAAGTTGGACAATGTACATTTCTATCAAACCAAGCATCAATACATTCTTTATGAAAGATATGCCCACAATGATTAATTTTTCTAATTTGTGCACCACGTTCCATTGCATCCTGACAAATTGCACAATTATCTTCAATTAATGCACTAACTGTCTCCACTGATGTAGCACGATTAATTTGCACTTCTGTTGGTCTTACTGTTACTGTTTGATCAAGAAAATTGCGTAACATCTGTCCTGTTAAAATACTTGTAAATAAATTATTTGTATCTTGTTGATCATTAAGATCGTTAAATAGTGATGTGATATATGGTAAATTACCTACAGATACAGGTATAGTTGTAGTCCTTACACGTGCATAGTTTTGTGTATGTGGTTGTGCATAACTCTGTGACTGTGCATAATTTTGAGGAGTATTACTAGGTCCAACTGGAATTTCTGTTGTATATTCAGGAAACCCTGAAACTGATCGTGGAGGATATGCTGTAATATTTCTACGTTGATTATTTCTAGTATATTCATCTAGTCCTCTATTAAAAGGACTTGCACGCTGAATACCTGTTTGAATATAATCTAATAAATCTTGAACATTGCGAAATCTGTTAGGATTATAAATAATATCTGGAAGATAATTGTGTAAATCGTCAAATAGTTGTACACCATAAATTCCTGGCATTCTATATAATAAATGTTCCTATTTGGAGCTTAAGTCCAAATTACGATCAAATTTATATGGAGGATACATCTTCTGTAAACTCGCCGTCTGTAAATTCACCGCCTGTAAATTCACCGCCTGTAAATTCACCGCCTAATATGAATGATAAAAAAGATCCATCATTAAAGGGTGTTGTTGGAATTCAAAATATGGGTAATACTTGTTACTCAAATACAACTCTACAGCTTTTAAGAGCTTGTCCTGAATGGAATGCATATTGTGTTTCTCAAGATTTTAGTAAATTAAAAGATGATCCTAATAATAAATATGCAAAAGTCCTACTAGCATATCAGGATATATTAAGTTCATTATGGAGTGCATATCGCCCCGCATATGTTCGTCCACTAGGATTTATATCAGAAGTTAGAAAAGCGGTAAAAGGGACAGTGAATGAGATGTTTGGGCATCCTATTCCAAATGATAGTCACGAATTTTTAGTCTATTTATTGGATCATTTTCATGAAGCTCTAAAAACGGAAACTCCAAGCCTGCAAAAAATGGAAAAGGATAATCCGCAAAAAACGGACTCAGACTCCGAAAAAATGAGACTCCTGGCGGAAAACGGATGGCAGACTTTTGTCTCAAAAAACTCCAGCGAAATTGTCCGTTTATTTTTTGGTATGTATCGTAAAACTATTCAATGTACTAATTGTAATAATAAAACATATCAATGGGAAGTATTTAATTCTCTTAAAATACCCTGTGAAGGTGCAACATTTAAGGATTGGATTAGAAATGAATGTAAAGATTCTGAAATTGAAGGATATAATTGTGAAAAATGTAATGGAAAACACTTAGCAAAACTATATACACATATTTGGAGACTACCACAAAGTCTATTTGTAACTCTAAGACGTTTTAATTATGATGGAAGAAAGAATATGACTCCGTGTCCATATGGAGGTGAGACTCTGAATTTTCAGGAGTTTTTTGCTCAGGAGTCCGATCATCAGAGTCTGAATTGGAGTTATGAACTCCGTGGAGTTTCAGACCATCACGGATCACATATGGGAGGACATTATACAGCACAATTTAAACATCCAATTTCAGGAGAATGGTGGTGGATGGATGATGAATCTTCACATAAAATGGATAATCCTAGATTTGCACCTTCAAATTATATATTTCTATTTCGTAAAACTAGTTAAGTATTTATATATAATAGAGTATAATGTTTTCTGAAGAAATTATTAAAAATAAATTAACTTTAGATAATTATAATAAATGGTTAAAAACATCATTTTATTCTAAACAGACTAAGGGAGATGATTGGGACCCAAAAACAGCAACGTGTGGCGCACATGCATC
>JACCDW010271014.1_pt1 | contig 16459 bp, 18 predicted proteins | sample 7449781 | NCBI WGS metagenome assembly JACCDW01 (sample SAMN15323449, study PRJNA562643) | freshwater metagenome | isolation source: river surface water | place: USA:Blue River Watershed | collected 2017-08-18
AGCAGTCCGGCACCTTCCGCGAGAATCAGCAGATCGATACCCGCGTCATGGATTCCAACGATCTTGAAAAAGAGCGCGGTATCACTATTCTTGCGAAGAACTGTGCGGTCGAGTACGAGGGCACCCACATCAATATCGTCGATACGCCCGGTCACGCGGACTTCGGCGGTGAGGTAGAGCGCGTGCTGTCGATGGTCGACTCTGTACTGCTGCTGGTGGATGCGGTTGAAGGGCCGATGCCGCAGACGCGTTTTGTTACCCGCAAGGCGCTGGGTCTGGGTCTGAAGCCGATCGTCGTGGTGAACAAGATCGACCGTCCCGGCGCGCGTCCTGACTGGGTGATCAACGCCACTTTTGAGCTGTTCGACAAACTCGGCGCTACCGAAGAACAGCTCGACTTCCCCGTAGTGTATGCATCTGCACTGAATGGCTATGCCAGCCTCGACCCGGAAGTGCGCGAAGGTGACATGAAGCCGCTGTTCGACGCAGTACTCAAGCACGTTCCGGTGCGTGATGATGATGCCGACGGACCGTTGCAGCTTCAAATCTCGTCGCTCGATTACTCGTCGTATGTCGGCAAGATCGGTATTGGCCGTATCAAGCGCGGCCGCGCCAAGCCACTTCAGGATGTGATCATCCTGAATGGTCCTGATTCCACGCCGATCAAAGGGCGTATCAATCAGGTGTTGAAATTCCGCGGTCTTGAGCGTGAAGTCGTTACCGAGGCGATGGCCGGCGATATCGTGCTGATCAATGGTATTGAAGACGTCGGCATTGGCTCGACCGTATGCGCAGTTGATGCCCCTGATGCATTGCCGATGCTGACGGTCGATGAACCGACCCTGACCATGAACTTCATGGTCAACACATCGCCTCTGGCAGGCCGCGAAGGCAAGTTTGTGACCAGCCGTCAGCTGCGTGAGCGCCTGGAGCGCGAACTGAAATCAAACGTTGCATTGCGCGTTGCGCCAACCGATGACGATACGGTGTTCGAGGTCTCTGGTCGTGGTGAGCTGCATCTGACGATTCTGCTGGAGAACATGCGCCGCGAAGGTTACGAGCTGGCCGTCTCGCGTCCGCGCGTGGTTTTCAAGATGATTGATGATGTTCGTCATGAGCCTTTTGAGAATCTGACGGTCGATGTCGAAGAAGCGCATCAGGGTGGTGTGATGGAAGAACTTGGCCGTCGTCGCGGTGAGCTGCAGGATATGCAGCCCGATGGAAAAGGACGTGTGCGTCTTGAATATCGCATTCCTGCCCGTGGCTTGATCGGCTTCCAGGGTGAGTTCATGACTCTCACTCGCGGTACCGGTCTGATGAGCCATGTGTTCGATGCTTACGGTCCGGTGGATGCCAGCAAGGGAGAGCTCGCCGGTCGCCGTAATGGCGTGCTGATTTCGCAGGAAGACGGTGCCGCGGTCGCCTATGCACTGTGGAAGCTGCAGGAACGCGGACGCATGTTTGTCGTCCATAACGACCCGGTGTACGAGGGCATGATCATCGGTATCCACTCGCGTGACAATGATCTTGTCGTCAATCCGATCAAGGGCAAGCAGCTGACCAACGTGCGTGCATCCGGCACGGATGAGGCAGTGCGACTGATCCCGCCGATCGATCTGACGCTCGAATATGCAGTCGAGTTCATTGAAGATGATGAGCTAGTCGAGATCACGCCCAAGAGCATCCGTCTTCGCAAGCGCTTCCTGAAGGAGCATGAGCGCAAGCGCGCATCGCGCGAAGCTGCTTGATCAGTACCGTAAGCATGAAACAAAAAAGCGCCTGCGGGCGCTTTTTTGTTGGTGGATTGCGGGCGACTTCCTTGCCACTTAGCGCGCCATCCCGCGAAGGATATTGCCTATCGCCTCAAACAGCCGGTAAATTTGTTCCTCGTTGATGATCAGTGGCGGTGACAATGCAATGATATCGCCTGTGGTACGGATCAGCACATTTTCTTCCCAGAAGCAGCGCTCAAAGACTTCATAGGCGCGTGCAGCGGGTTTGCCGGGGATGGGTTCAAGTTCAATACCGCAGACCAGCCCCAGATTGCGAACATCTTTCACATAGGGCAGGCCACGCAGGGAATGCGCAGCAGTTTCGAATGCAGGGGCCATAGATGCAGCGCGCGCGAACAGCTGCTCACTACGATACACATCGAGGGTCGCCATCGCTGCTGCGCACGCCAGCGGATGTCCACTGTAGGTATAGCCATGATAAAACTCAATCGCATTCTCAGGCGCAGCTTCCATGAAGGCATCATGAATCGATTGTCTGGCAATCACCGCGCCCATGGGTACCATCGCATTCGTAAGGCCTTTTGCGCAGCAGATCATATCGGGTATAACGCCGAAGTAATCGGCGGCGAATGCTGAGCCGAGTCGCCCGAACCCGGTAATGACTTCATCAAAGATCAGCAGAATGCCGTGCTTGTCACATATCGCACGCAGCTTTTGCAGATAGCCTTTGGGCGGAATGATCACTCCGGTAGATCCCTGCACCGGCTCGACGATCAGCGCCGCGACCGTCGCAGGATCGTGCAGCGCCAGCAGTCGCTGTTCAAATTCATCGGCAATCTCAGCGCCATGATCGGGCAGGCCGCGCGAGAACGCATTACGCGCGATATCCAGAGGGTGCCGCAGATGATCAACACCCGCGAGCGGATTGCCGAAATGCTTGCGGTTGCCCGCAATACCACCAACGGCGATGCCGCCAAAGCCCACACCGTGATAGCCTCGCTCGCGACCGATCAGCCGCGTGCGAAGGGTATCGCCACGCATCCGGTGGAAGGCCAGCGCCATCTTCAGCGCCGTATCGACAGCCTCCGAGCCGCTGTTACAGAAAAACACGCGATTAAGGTCCTCTGGAGCCATATTTGCCAGACTGCGGGCGGCATCAAACGCGCCCGCATGCCCCATCTGGAACGGTGGCGCGAAATCCATGGTTTGCGCCTGCCGGATCACGGCTTCGGTAATTTTCGGATGACCATGGCCGGCATTCACACACCATAGTCCTGCTGTCCCATCAAGCACTTGCCGCCCATCTTCGGTGGTGTATAGCATGCCAGCTGCGGACTTCATCATTCGCGGGCGCGCCTTGAATTGCCGGTTGGCGGTAAAGGGCATCCAGTAGTGCGAAGTATCGGTTGTCATGAGCGGAAACAATAGTCTGAAATATTCGAGGGTTTTTAGGACGCTACCCTAAACCGTCACTTTACTGCATCCGGGATAGCCCTTCCGGGTACCGGTAAAATAGCCGTTGTCTACGCTCACTGCCATTACCTCTTTTGAAAGTGCCTCTTCCTCCCCGTCGCCTGTCTGTCGCGCCCATGATGGACTGGACTGATCGTCATTGCCGGATGTTTCACCGGCAGATCACTCGCCACACCTGGCTGTACACTGAAATGGTCACGACCGGCGCGATCATTCATGGTGACAAGGCACGGCACCTTGATTTCAATGAAGAAGAGCATCCGGTCGCGCTGCAATTAGGCGGCAGTGAACCGGAAGATCTTGCGATCAGTGCACGCCTAGGTGAGCAATGGGGCTATGACGAGATCAATCTCAACTGTGGTTGCCCTTCCGAGCGGGTACAGCGTGGTGCTTTCGGTGCCTGCCTGATGGCCGAGCCGGCGCTGGTGGCGGATTGTGTGAAGGCGATGCGCGATGCGGTCGGCATCGATGTCACGGTCAAGCACCGGATTGGTATCGATGAGATTGACTCTTATGATTTCGTGCGCGACTTTGTCGGTGCAGTGGCTGATGCAGGATGCCGCACATTTATCGTCCATGCGCGCAATGCTGTTCTCAAAGGACTGACACCAAAAGAGAACCGGGAGATACCGCCGTTGCGCTATGAACGGGCCTACCGGCTGAAGAAAGATTTTCCAGAGATCGAGATCATCATTAATGGCGGCATAAGGACACTTGCCGACATTGATGAACATTTGCGGCATGTTGATGGAGTGATGGTCGGTCGTGAGGCCTATCACAATCCCTACCTGATGGCGACATTTGATGCGCGCTACTATGGCGACCCTGCAGCGCCGCTGAGCCGTAATCAAATCATCGATGCGATGATGCCTTACGTCCATGAGCAGCTGGCTCGTGGCGGTCCTCGCCTCAATAGCATTACCCGGCACATGCTGGGTCTGATGGCTGGATTACCCGGTGCCCGGAGTTTCCGGCAACGGCTGTCAGATGCCCATCAACTCGCAAGCGGTGACCCCGAAATTTTACGATATGCTGCAATGTCAGTGCTGACAGCCGCCGCATAAATTTTTTCGGGAGCTTTGTCTCAGTTGGCACATATCGTGCTGGACTTGCTGATATTTTCCTTGAGAAGACAGACATGAGTCAGCAACAAGACGATCAAGATCAGGAACAGCAAATCCTTTTTCCTCCACAGACGCAGTCCCACCAGCCCGGTGTTGAATCGGAGATGCGCCCCCGCCCTCAGACCGAGGGAAAAAATTACCGGGCCGCTGGTAAGTTACAAGGCAAAGTTGCGCTGATTACTGGAGGTGACAGTGGTATTGGTGGTGCTGTCGCCATTGCCTTCGCGAAGGAGGGTGCGAATGTTGCGATCAGCTATCTCGAAGAACAGCAAGACGCTGATCACACACGCAAGACCATTGAGAATCTAGGTCAGCAATGCCTGATGCTTGCTGGAGATGTTGGTGAAGAATCGTTCTGCGAAGCCTTGATTGCCGAAGTCATTGCCCGCTTCGATCAGCTGGATATTCTCGTCAACAACGCTGCCGAACAACATACGGCGGATCGCATTGAAGACATTAGCAGTGATCAACTCGAGCGCACATTTCGTACCAATATCTTTGCGATGTTCTATCTGACGCGTGCGGCGATGCCTTACCTGAAACAGGGGGCACGTATCATCAATACAAGCTCGGTGACTGCGTATCGTGGAAGTAGTCATTTGCTTGATTATTCCTCGACGAAAGGTGCTATCGTCAGCTTTACGCGCTCGCTATCTCAGCAGCTGGCACCACGAGATATTCATGTGAATGCTGTTGCACCCGGGCCTGTCTGGACGCCATTGATTCCAACGAGCAGTCCACCTGAACAGTCGGCACGTTTCGGTACTCAGGTACCGCTGCGCAGACCTGCGCAACCTGAGGAAATCGCGCCTTGCTATGTTTTTCTTGCCAGTGACGATGCTTGCTATATGACTGGCCAGGTACTGCATCCGAATGGTGGCGAAGTGATCAATGGCTGAACAGCTACGCGAGGGACGCCTCACTTTTATCTGGCGCATCTCGGTTGATCCTGTACCCGCGATCAATATGCACGTCAATAGTCACGCAGGCGATTGTAGAGCGTCTTCAGACTGATTCCAAGTATCTCTGCAGTCTTGCGCTTATTGCCCCGGTAGTGCTGCAGTGTCGCTAGAATGATTTCACGTTGCGCCTCGGCGAGGGGCATGCCGATCACAAAATTGAGGCGGCCATTCACCATCACTGTTTTTCCTCTTCCGCTGCTGGCCGGCTCATCCAGAGTGACGGCTTCCGAAGACAGTATGTAGGCCCGGTGCACAAGATTCTTTAATTCCCGCACATTTCCTGGCCAGCGGTAATTGCGTATCCGTTCCAGCGAGCGGCGCGTGAATTGCTTGTGCGTGCTGGCTTCGCAATTCAGTTTAGTCAGAAAATGCTGCGCCAGCAGCTCGGCATCATTCCCACGTTCACGCAGCGGTGGAACGTAAATCGGGAATACAGCCAGACGATACATCAGGTCTTGCCGCAAGCGTCCTTCACTGACGGCGTCCTCCAGCGAGCGGTTAGTCGCGGCAATCAGTCGCACATCCACATCGATTTCCTGGCTTCCACCAACCCTGTGAAACCGTCCGCTTTCGAGTACCCGCAAGAGCTTTACCTGCATGCCCGCCGGCATTTCGGTAATCTCGTCGAGGAACAAGGTACCTCCGGAAGCATGCTCGAAATAGCCAGCATGCTGCCTAGCTGCGCCCGTGAAGCTGCCTTTTTCATGGCCAAAAAGAAAGGCTTCGATCAGCGGGCCAGGTATCGCACCGCAATTAAAAGCGACAAACTGCGCTTCCGATCGCGCACTGTCCTGATGGATCGCCATGGCGATTAGTTCCTTTCCGGTGCCACTTTCACCTTCCAGCAGCACCGTGGCATCCGTAGCAGCGACGCGGCGTATTTGAGTGTAGAGTCGTTCCATTGCTGGAGAACTCCCATACAACATCCGGTGCTGCCTGAGTCGGGTATCTGAGCACATCGCGGTGCAGCCATGGCGACACGTCTTTCGTCGCTGAGATCGCAAACAGAGAATTTCGCGTATCCATCACCAGAGACACTGCCTAACCTCAAATGATGTGCATCTGCCTGTATCACTATTGCACTCGTTGACTATTCACGTACCGTCATCAGACATGCTGCAGTTTCATGGATAGCATTTGGCACGGCGCAGACACTGGCGGCATGTGTTGAAACTTATCCAGCATGCTCTAGTCAAGCCCATAGTCGACGCAACCGCTTTTGAAAGGAATAGTAATGAGATCCAATCTGGGCACATCAAAGACGTTGTTAATTTTGGGATTGTTAACGATCAGTCTGGCAGCCTGCAACCGGGGGGGCGGTGGCGGGACAAGTTCTGACCAAGGCGGTGGGGGCACTTCAGGGAGCTCGAGTTCTTCATCGGGTTCGACGAAACAGACACCTCCGGAAACCGGCGCTTTACCTGGCGGCGGTACCACAGCACCGGGCGGCGGTACGGCGAGCGGCGCGCCAGGTAATTCACCAGGCAGTACGCCGGGTGGTAGTACCTCGGGTGGCAGTTCGGGTAGTGGTACTGGCGGGACTTCAGGAAGCTCAACGGGCGGCACATCTGGCAGCAGTACCGATTCAGGTTCATCGATCGGTGGCTCTTCAAGTGATTCATCAACAGGCGGTTCGTCGACGGGTAGAAACGCCGGCAGCAGCAGTATGGGCAGCGGCTCTACGGGTGACAGTTCATCGGACGGCTCCAGCCGCGGTTCGAAATAATCAAACGCAGCGCAAACCCGGCGACGACCTGTGCATGCAGACTCATGGGAGAATTCTTCAAACATGCTGCATGCACTGATCATCGATGAAGATCGCGTCACGGCCGGATTACTGAGTGACCTTGCTCAGTCTGAGTCCTATCATGTCACCATCATCGATGATCTAACCAGCATGGATCGTCGGTGTGAGGCAATCTCCCCCGATCTGGTTTTCATCAATCATGAGTCTGCGGATGGTCGGATCAGTGAGTGGCTGGGACGCTCTTCACTACCTGCAAGTGCCGATGTCGTGCTGATCGGCGAAGTACTTACGTCTGGCGAGATCGTGCAGGCATTCAGATGGGGTATTGCCGATGTTTTGTTCAAGCCTGTCGATACGCTTCGGGTTCGGCATTTGCTTCGCCATCGTATTACCCGATTCGCTGGAGATGCGGCGCGCAGCCAGCGCGGCGACTTCCGTCAGGCGGCACGCCCGCCCGCTACGCTGAAAGGATCACCTGTAGTGCAGCTGCTGGGCGATTCATCCGTGATGAAACGTCTTAGACATCAGATCGATCGAGTTTCGCCCACCGAGGCCAGCGTACTCTTGCTGGGTGAAAGTGGCACAGGCAAGGAGCTGGTAGCACAGACGATACATAGCCAGAGTGGACGCCATCGCCAGATTTTTCTACCAGTGAATTGCGGTGCGATCTCTCCGCAGCTGATTGAAAGCGAAATTTTCGGTCATGAAAAAGGTAGCTTTACCGGCGCCGATCGCCAGCACAAAGGCTACTTCGAACGAGCTTCTGGAGGTACGCTTTTTCTAGACGAGATCATTGAGATGCCCATCGATTTACAGGTCAAACTTTTGCGTGTGCTCGAGACCGGTACTTTCATGCGCATCGGCAGTAGTCAGGAACTAAAGACTGACGTACGGATCATTGCGGCCACCAACCGCGATCCCGACGCTGCGATTACCGAGGGGAGACTGCGCCTCGATCTGTACCATCGTCTGAATGTATTTCCACTGAAAGTGCCACCACTGCGTGAGCGAAGCAGCGATATCAACCTGATGGCGCAGCATTTTCTGGATGAACTAAATATCCTGCACCAAACGCAAAAATATATGTCAGTCAGCATGCAAACCAGCCTCAGCAGGTATCACTGGCCTGGAAATGTACGTGAACTGAGAAACTTTGTTCAGCGTGCCTACATTCTTTCGGATCACACTATTGAGCTGCATACGCCAGATCAGAATGTGGCTCGAACCACAGCCACTGCGCTGACGCTGGCCATTCCAGTCGGTTCCTCGTTGGCCGAGGTGGATCGTAAGCTGATTTTTGCCACACTCGAACTATGCGGTGGTGTGAAGAAGCGCGCTGCCGATCTTCTGGGAATCAGCCTAAAGACCTTGTATAACAGGCTGGAGGAGTACAAGCATCCCGGCAAGAGCCTCTGCTTGATCGAAAGTGGCAAGGCCGCGAATACGCCGAATGCCTCGCTGCGCATGCCTGGAAGCGACAGTAGCCTGCTCAATTGATAGGGTCTCTGGCCCGGTGCCATGATGATCAGCGCAGGGGCAGGATTTGATTTGGCTACGGTGTTCGGTTTGAGCACGCCGTTCGTGGAGATCGTCGTGCGTGGGACGGCCAGCTACTGGTTCTTGTTTCTTGTGTTCCGTTTTATCGTAAGGCGCGATGTCGGTGCGGTTGGTATAGCCGATATCCTGATACTGGTAATCATCGCTGATGCTTCTCAAAATGCAATGGCGGGTGAGTACACCTCGGTTACCGATGGCATGATCCTCGTGCTGACGCTGGTCGGCTGGAACCTGTTGCTGGACTGGATGTCTTTTCGCTACGCTACGTTTCGCCATTTTGCCTCACCTGGTGCGCTGCTATTAGTGAAGGATGGAAAGCTCCTTAAGAGAAATATGCGCCGTGAATTCATTACCGAAGAAGAATTGTGGAGCAAGCTCAGAGAAGAGGGAATAGAGCGGCTCGATCAGGTAAAGACCGTTTATCTGGAACCCGACGGAGGATTCAGCGTAATACGCTACGCAGAGGAAAATGCTTGATATCGTAATGTTATTGGTAGCTGCTCAGAGTACTGATTAAAAATCAAGGACAGGCGGAAACCGTGTGCCTGCAGAGATCTCAGCCCGATATCGACGCCATACCAAACGGCACGCAATTACCGCAGTACATTCAGGGCCATGAGGTTTCTCGCATCGGCAGCACAGTGACTTCCGGCACAACGGTGTTCGCAGGCAACTGCAGCAGCTGGCTGATCGCGAGTGCGACATTGCCGGGTTCCTGCAATGTGTCCTGATCGATATCCGGAAAACGTTCAAGAATGAGCGGCGTTGACATGCCGCCGCATACTACGGCCATGACTTTGATGCCTGCCGGACGCAGCTCCGAATGCAGCGCATGGGAGAGACCGAGCAATCCAGTTTTGCTTGCATGATAGGCGCAGGCATTTGGCCAGGCGCGTTTTGCAGCGGTGGAGGTGATATTAACGATGGTTCCTGCACCTTGCCCCATCATGTGGCGTGCCGCTGCGCGTGCCATCAAAAAAGGTCCGTGCAGATTAGTCCGTAGCACTCGCTCCCATTGCGCAATCTCGATCTCGCAAAGACTGCAGGTCACATCCATGCCCGCATTGTTGATCAGTACATCGATGCTGCCAAAACGGGCGATGGTCTGGTGAACGGCATTCTCTGCATCATCAGCGTTGCCCACGTCACAATGCACGGCCTCGACACAGCGAGCTTGTTCAGCAAGCCGGCTTGCCTGCTGTACAGCTCGCACTTCATTAATATCAGCGAGCATCACCGAGGCACCATCTGATGCCAGCTGTTCTGATAGCGCTGCACCCAAACCACTGCCTGCTCCAGTAATGAGTATCGATTTTTCCTTCAGTGACAACAATTCGGACAAGGCCATGCTTTCTCCTGACAAGTTGATCGGACCACAATCATCCGAGCGGAAAACACTATGCCGACACTCCTCTGAGCATGGGCACGCTTGCTGCTTCTGCTTATTTGTTCGTCTGGGAGGTCTTCTGTTCAAAGATGATCCTCGGGTCTCTTATCAGTTCTGTCGTGGGAGAAAAGCATGTGGATGAAATTTATTTGGATACCTATGGTTTCAGTGGTACTGCTCAGCTCTGGTTGTGAAAGTCTGGGCAATCTGGGCAGTAGTGGCGGCTCGCAGGTCGAGGCACAGCCTATTGCCAGCAATGTGAATGGCACGGGCATGATACAGACGGTCGAAGTCGTGCCGCGCTCGCAGGGTCTGGGGTTGGGAACACTGGCCGGTGCAGCAATCGGTGGCGTGCTCGGACATCAGGTTGGCGGCGGCACTGGCAAGACCGTGTCAACAGTGGCGGGCGCTGCAGGTGGAGCCTATGTCGGACATGAAATTGAAAAACGTCGCCGTACCGATAACCAGATTTACAAAGTAACGATACGCATGGATGACGGCACCACACAATCATTTGCACAGGAAGCAGAGCCGATGGTGAAGCAGGGCGACCGGGTAACTATTACGAATGGCGTGTTGTCCAAGCTTTGAGTAGAGGAAAACACTTCAAGTAGGAGCGTGCTGCAAGCGCTTCTTTATTGGCTCATTCCTATTTTTCTTCAGTGAGCTTTGATTCGATTCAGCAAGGAGACATTGATGGCAACCTTACACCTCGAAAGTGGTGCGGCTTATCCCGGCGGCACGCTGATCACTCAGGAGAACATCATGCGCCGATCGCTACTGACAGCGATACGCTGGGGTGCGGTACTGGCCGGCGTGGCAGTCGGCATTTCAGTGCAGCTGGTACTGACCTTGTTGGGTCTCGCCAGTGGGCTGTCACTCACCCGGCTGTCGGCGGGGGAGGCGCCAGGCACTGGCGCGCTGATCTGGGCCGGATTATCGATGCTGATCTCTGCGCTCGTCGGTGCTTATGTCGCCGGTCGTATGTCCGGTCTGAAAAGAAAGGTGGACGGCATGCTGCACGGCGTGGTGTCGTGGGCCGTCACGACTTTGCTGTTCGTGATGCTGGCGACCTCGGCTGGAGGTTCTCTGCTCTCGGGATTGTTCACTGGTGTGACGCAAGGAGCCAGCAGCATGGTGCAGTCCGGTGGCGGCATCACGGCAATGCTCAACCGGCAGCTTGGCACCAACGTCAACCCTCAGGACATGCGCACGGTACAGGAGCATATCGCCGCTGGCCGCCGCGATCAGGCGATCGACTACATGAGCAGCAACATGGGCGTGCGGCGCGACCGCGCATCCACCATCGTGGATCAGGCACTGATCCTTTCGGGTTCGCCCGAGCAGGCGTCACCAGAAGGCCGGGCGGCAGCCGATCGTGCGGTCAAAGGTGCCAGTACTGCGGCATGGACGGTGTTTGGTGCGGTCGCGCTATCCCTTGTCCTGTCCGTTCTTGGCGGTGCGCTGGGCGCGATGGGCGCGCGAAGAACCACCTGGAATGAACACCGCGAGGAAACGACCGCAGCTACTTCGCAGACTACGCAAACCGGACTGGGAAGAGGCTGATCAAGGGGCAGCTTGTTGATCAGCCGAACAGTCCCCGCTATCTCGCTGATTCATTCCGCTGGACTGGCGATCATTCTGAACCAGTGGCACCCGTCATAGTCACAGTCATCACTGTGACGGGTGATGTGGAACAATGGGAAGGAAAGGGCCATGCTCAAAACCTTTGATGGCGGTGGTTCCGCCGGTGGCAGCCAAAGCCGAAAGCGTTTTGCCTGCATGGCCGCGGGACAATCATCTGCAACCGAGTTGTTCCGGTCATGTCCGGTAGTGACGGCTGTGGGACAAACGCTAGGTCGCGTACGCTCTGTGCTTGTCGATGTACGCAGTCGGCAATTACGCTATGTAGTAGTGGCGCCTAATCAGGGGAAAGCGCCTATCGTCATTCCATGGCAAGCGCTGTACTTTGATTCAACGAGAGTAAGGCTGGTCTATTACACGTTCAGTTGAATACAATCCGAGGCGAAATTCCTGATGCTAAAACGATCCAGAAAAGTCTGTCTGTGTAATTGCCCGAACAGATATTGGTTTGGTCACAGCTCTGGAACCGGGTTTCTGCTTCGGGATCAAAAAAATAGGTATTCGCTCATTCGGTAGGAGATTCTGAACATGCGACAGATCAGGCACAGTATTGAAGTCAATGTTCCCTTGCGTTCTGCTTACAACCAGTGGACACAATTCAAAGATTTTCCACGTTTCATGGAAGGTGTTCTGGAAGTTCAACAGAAAGATGACATGCATCTGCACTGGCGTGCCGAACGCCATGGCAAGCATGTGGAATGGGATTCTGAGATTGTCGATCAGGTGCCTGATCAGCTGATCGCATGGCGTGATGTCGGTGGTCCTGGCAATCATGGAAGTATCCATTTCCATCCAGTGCTCGAAGATCAAACGCGCATCGAGCTGACGGTAGATCTGGCTCCGGCAGTGTCTGTACAGCCACTCGATGAGTCCGAGCATGAGAACAGTATTCGGCATCGTCTTGGCGCCGATTTGCAGCGATTCAAACAGATGCTCGAGGCGCAAGGACAGGAGAGTGGTGCGTGGCGCGGAGAAATTCATCAGGCTCATGTCGAGAGGTCTGCCGCACCTGTCTTGAAGCTAGGTGTTGCGCGCGGCAGAGACACTGAAGTCTGATGCGCACACAAAAGATTCAAACAGTTTTCAGTATTCGAATATCGCAGAATCTTTTGCGTGCGGCGAGCACTGGTTTGCTCGTCGCATTGCCGATGGCTCTGCTACAGCCTTACTGGAGATATGCGCTGCCTGAAGAATTGACGCACACTCTGATTTCTGCAGTTTATGAGATTTCGTCGGATGGAATCCCTCAGTGTGAGCAGTTCATCTACTCTACCGAAGTCACCAGCGTCACGGGCCCCGTGGTGTGCAAAACCAGTCCAGGAAAAATAATGATCTGAGCAGGATATCAAGACGCTATATGGCGCCATTCGATCATGGCACTACATCTTATTTTGCGTTTTCTGCGCGGCATCCTGTACATGTTCGCCACCACGTTCTACATCCTTTCCAAAACCTTTCATCGTATTACAGCCGGTAACGACCATGGCCAGCAGCATCACGAAAACAAGATAAATTGAGTTTTTCATTGAATGTCCTCTCAGTGAGTTTCTGATCGATGGGCGCGCCTTTGCTGAAACCATTGCCACGCCATGCCGACTGTGCGGCTCACGGTGCGTATCGTCGCAGGATTACGCATCAACAAAGCGGCTGCGGTCAGTAATGCGCGCCCGGTACCCTCAGTCGGTATATCCCCGAATCCTTGCCTGTGCCCCTTATTGTCAGATTTGCGGCGCAATGCGCTGCGCTCCAGTGTCTTCAGCGACTCCGAGCGCCTGCGTGAAGCCCACCATCGGGGTCCCACCCAGACCAGCAGACTGACAGCCGCAGCCACGGCGAGCGGATGATCCATTACCCAACGGACGGTTTTGCTGTGCGGGAAGCCTTCGTATGGGTCAGCTGTAGTGCGGCTATGGTTAGATGGGATCGCATCGTGAACTACTGTATCTGCCGGTGGTCCGCTCAACATGCGACGGTATACCGCGCGGCTTTCCTCGATTTGTGCCAGTAGCGCCCGGCGTTCTTCTTCAAGTGAAGACCTCACAGGTTCTCCCTGACCAGAGCGACATCACGTCGGAATTCTTCGCGCAGTGTCGCCAGCGCCGTCGCTCGGTTCACATGCCTCCGGGCCACGGCCATACCCAGACCCGCGCCAGTGATGTACAAAGCTGCCACTGCCCAGGCCGCGATACCGCGAAATTCACTGTCCCAAAAGCTGACGATGATGGCAATGCCGATAAAAAGAAGCGCAAATATTCCAAATACGGCGGCGGCAAGATATCCGATCAGCTGAACGCCGATTTCTTTGCCCTGCAGCTTCATTTCTATCCGTAGTAGCGCCAGATAATCACCCAGCCGGTCGAGGGCCATGACCGAGAGCTGCTTTGATTTTTGTAAGGCCTCGAGCACGTTTGCCTCCAGTCTTGTCAGTCGCGGCGCATCAGCATGCCCAGCAGCAGACCGGCGCCAGCCGCGATTGCGACCGACTGCAACGGTTTGTCGCGTACATAGTCCACTGTCATATCCCGCCCCTGGGAGAATTGTTTGCCAGCTTGAGCGGCTATGCCGCGTGCGGCGTGCCGCCTTGATGAGAAGCGCGCGAGTATTCGGTCACGCGCCTCGCTCAGCTCTGTTTCTGTCAGGGTCGATGCATGCGACATCAGGGCATCCAGATCATTCTTTAGATTCGCCAGTTCTTCCCGCATGCCTGTTACGCTACTTGCATGAATGCCCAGGCGCTGTTCACGACGCGCACCTGAGGCCTCACCAAGATTGCCACTGATACCGCTTGTGCTACTGCTAATTGGAATATCTGTTTCCATGACGGTCTGCTCCTCGCTGATCTGGATAACGGGCGCGCATGCACGACCGCTGAACAGAAAGCTGCACGGCTTTCTGAGCGCGCCATCAGACAATGCGCGTGACCTGACTGCCGCATCAGAACTGCAAACCTCGTGCCAGTCCGGAGGCTGCCCCACCATCGGGCGGATGAGCGCCGCGGCTTCTCTGCAGCAGAAGGAATTACGGGTAAGCGTGTAATTGCGGAGGCCATCACGATAAAACTGTTGAACAGAAAACAATCACCTTGAGCTAAGCCAGGAATCCGTTTTTTTACATGCTGATCATTGATTTTCGCATCACGCCAGAGCGATTCCGGGAGGTGGGGAAACTCCATCGGGTCACGAGCAAAACATCAACGCTCACATGTTAAAATTGCACGTTTTTTGCCACTGATAACTCAGACACTACTGACAACACATCCACAGGGAGATTATGTTGAACAAGCAGTTATGCAAACCAATGAACAAGTCGTCAACCGTCATGGCACTGACCGTTGCCTCGGTGTTCGGGCTGTCCACCAATGTTCAGGCTCAGGTATCTAATGACACCATCAAGATCGGTTTCATCACCGATATGTCCGGCGTCTATGCTGATGTGGATGGTCCTGCAGGCGCCGAAGCCATAAAGATGGCAATTGCTGATTTCGGTGGCAGCGTGAATGGCAAAAAAATTGAATTTGTCTCTGCTGATCATCAGAACAAGGCTGACATCGCCGCCAGCAAGGCGCGTGAATGGTTCGATCAGCAAGGTCTGGATATGCTGATTGGTGGCACGAATTCAGCCACCGCACTGGCGATGGCCAAGGTTGCTGCAGAAAAGAAAAAACCCTTCATTGCGATCGGCCCGGGGACCTCTCGCCTGACCAATGAAGAATGCACGCTGTACACCGTTCACTATGCGTATGACACCGTGGCGCTGGCGCGGGGCACCAGCGGAGCGCTAGTCAAGCAAGGTTACAAGGACTGGTTCTTCCTGACGGCAGACTATGTGTTCGGTCAGTCGCTGGAAAAAGATGCGACCGATGTGATCAAGGCTAGCGGCGGCAAGGTGCTGGGCGCAGTTCGTCATCCGCTGGCGACATCAGATTTTTCATCCTTCCTTCTTCAGGCACAGAGCTCGAAGGCACAGGTACTAGGGCTGGCGAATGCAGGCGGCGATACGGTCAACTCGATCAAGGCCGCAGCCGAGTTCGGCATTTTGAAAAAAATGAAAATGGCTGGCTTGCTGGTGTTCGTGAATGATATTCATGCGCTGGGACTTGGAGTCACACAGGGCATGTACCTGACTGATGGCTGGTATTGGGACCAGAATGACGAGAACCGCGCCTGGTCAAAGAAATTCATGAACAAGACCAAAAAAGCGCCGTCCATGCTGCACGCCGCTGATTACTCGGCAACGACTTTTTATCTGAATGCGGTCAAAGCCGCTGGCACCGATGATGGCGACAAGATCATGGCGAAGATGAAGTCGACGAAGGTCAATGATTTTTTTGCAAAGAATGGCGTGGTGCGACCCGATGGCCGGATGGTGCATGACATGTACCTGATGCAGGTGAAGACGCCGTCTGAATCCAAAGGTGAGTGGGATTACTACAAGCAGGTCGCCGTGATCCCGGGCGAGCAGGCTTACATGACCAAGGCTGAGACTAAGTGCGCACTGTGGAAATAATGATCTGATTCAGCTCGATGTATAGAGCCAGCCGTATTCAAAACCCCTGGCTTTCCAGGGGTTTTATTTTTGTGGTGACACGGTAGGTACCCGCAAGGCGCAAGTAAAGTGGTCACATATATTCCCTCAAGGAAAGAATAAATAAAAAGTTTCTCTGAGGTAATTTTGATATTCACTGATCGTCTTGCATAATGGCAAGTCAATAAAATCAGAAACCGTCACCAGCGCAGCTCAGACGGTCTTTTGCGGCGTGCCACTACGCCTCTTTTCACATGCAGACAATACTGCGACAGACCCAGCACCAGACCCATCTGGAGAACCGGCGC